>ERZ772918.144-NODE-144-length-57707-cov-28.4285_pt1 | contig 57707 bp, 49 predicted proteins | sample MGYA00512118_ERZ772918 | MGnify/ENA primary metagenome ERZ772918 (study PRJEB29015, sample SAMEA2737939) | human oral metagenome | biome: human oral; feature: human-associated habitat; material: dental | place: China | collected 2135 ... | reverse complement strand
CCAAAAGAATAACACCGCTCATTTTTTGTTGTCTAGAGGGTTGTGCAACAATGCCCCTTGAGTTTCCGCAAACTGCAATAAAAGTGTGAATGCTATTCATTATAAGGATCAATTCGATGATTCTTATGTTGATATTGCAATTCAACGTATCAAAAAAGGGAAATGATTCCTTATATATTTTGGCGTTTTTTGAGAACTTACTTGTTTAGGTATAGGCGATATTAGGAGTGCTGTGAAAATTTGCGGAAACTCAAGAATGTACCTACCTCTACCTACCGGCGCATACACGGAGTTGATATTATATCGCTTATTTGCTATAATACAATTAACGTTTTGACTTGGGAATATCTACGATTAGAGTATGTTTGAGTAAGATTTCCCTCGCTTTAGCTAAAGATTTCAAATAGTTTTAATTAAAGGAGTGACATCTATGGGTCAACAGCGACTCGCAAAACCACAGGCGGACGACGCATCTAAGCGCCCGCAACAACGTAAAAAAACTAATAACACTGTCCTTGACGCTACGACAACGCGCAAAGGGGAAGTTTTTCGAGCACAACGCCGTACGAGTGAAGGTGTGCAAGCGCAGGCGTCGCAGCATGTAATTAACGTGCCGGTGAATAAGTCTGTGTATAACGGCTATGGCGGTAAACAATTTAGCTTGACAATGCAACCGAAAAAACCGCGCGCACCGCGTCCAACGCTAAAAATTATTCCGATCGGCGGCGTTGGCGAGATGGGCATCGGCAAAAATATGACCGCGATTGAATACGATAACGATATCATCGTGATTGACATGGGTTTTTTGTTTCCAGGCAGTGATTACCCAGGCGTTAATTACATTACACCGGACATTACTTGGCTTGAGGAGAATAAACACCGTATCCGCGCGCATATTTTTACACACGGGCACTTAGATCATATTGGTTCATTCCGGCATTTTATTTCGAAGATTCCCGCGCCTGTATATAGTACGAAGTTTACGATTGGCATGCTGCAACGCACGTTAGCAGAAACCGATAGCACATATGAGCCGGAGTACCATGAAATGAACCCGGAGAATCACGATAGTATTCAGCTTTGCGACTCGTTTAGCGTGGAGTTAGTGCGCGTAAATCACTCAATTCCTGATTCGGCGGCGGTCGTGGTGCGTACGCCAGTCGGCAATATCTTAAGTAGCGGCGACTGGCGTATTGAAGAGAACCCGGTGGATGGTAAGAAGTTTGACTTTGACCGTATTCAAGAAATCGCGAAGGCTGAAGGCTTCTTGGCCTTCCTGAACGAGTCGACAAACTGCGAATCGGCAGGTACTCATACGCATGGTGAGTTTGATATCCAGCACAGTATCGGCGAAGTCATGGATAAATGGGCAGGCTCACGTATCATCATTAGCAGTTTTTCGAGCCAGCTGCATCGTATCCAGCTAATTTTAGATGAAGCACAGCGTCATGGACGTAAAGTAGCATTTGCCGGCTTTAGCATGATTCAAAACCTTGAAGTGGCACTGCGCACGGGCGTAACCAAAGTACCGAAAGATACGGTTGTCAAAATGGAAGATATTATCAAAATGGCAGATAATAAGGTGACGATTATTTGTACGGGTAGCCAGGGTGAATTTAACGCGGTACTTAACCGCATGGCAACGGGTGCGCATAAATATGTAAAGATTAAGAGCTCAGATGTTGTCGTTTTTAGCTCAAACCCGATTCCAGGTAACGAAAAATATGTCGTGCGTACCGTTGACGGACTGATGCGCGAGGGTGGTGAAATCATTCAAAATGGCAAGACACACCTTACGGGCGTCGGGCCGCTACACTTGTCAGGGCATGGATATTATGATGATCACGTGCGGGTTATCAACGCAGTGAAGCCAACGTATTATATTCCGAATCACGGCGAATTTCATATGTTAGTGCACAATGCAGAGTTGGCAGAAAAAGAGTGCAGTATTCCGCGCGATCATATCTTTGTGTGCGACCCGGGCGATATTATTGAAATCACCCCGAATGGCGCAAAGAAAATCGGGCGTATTCATGCTGGCGGCGTTATGTATGATGATGCAGGGGAAATCGTGAGCGAAGTCGTGTTAAAAGACCGCATTCATATGAGCCAAGAGGGTATGTTTGTCGTCGTGCTAACAGTGCAGCGCGGTACAGGACGACTGCTTACGAGCCCAGATATTATTAGCCGCGGGTTTATTTATTTGCGTGATAATGAAGAGTTGATGGGCATGATTCGCCAGTATCTTAAGCAAAAGGCGTCGCGTAGCTTCATTGGACGGTACGATATTGAGGTGGTTAAGAAAGAGATTCGCGACGAAATTACGCACATCCTCTACGATCAGACGCGTCGTACGCCGATCGTTATCCCGGTTATCAATGAAGTTGGTGTGAATAAAACTGTTGCGCAGCGCCCGCAGATGAATGCGCGTGTAGCAAAACAGCCGCTTATGCCTGCGCCGTCGAAACGGAAATTTTCGCGTAAACAAGTACCTGATACCGAAACTGTCGTACCGCGCAAACGGCCAGATAGCCGGTCGTACTAGCTGCATGCTTTAAGCAATGAGGGGTTGCTAAATAATCTATCATAGTTTATGATAGGATCTGTATAAGCATTATTGTGATAGGGCGTTAAAAACAAATAACAACTTTGGGAGGAATAACGTGTTAGCGATAGTTGCACAGAAACACAGAAGACGGGTATCTTTGTTGATGCTAGCGTCTCTGTTGATCGGGGGAGGGTCAGCAGCATATTGGTTTGCATATAATTCACGAGCTCGTGCCGATGCAATTAATAGTACAGATTTAGTGATAACGATTGATACAACGAAAGGCGCGGGACTTAACGGGGCGTCAACAGATACGCAATTCACGTATCCGGGATTTGGTAGTGACGCATATACGATTGATTGTAATAATGACGGCGTCGTTGACGCATCGGTTGCTGCGAATACACCGCATACGTGTAATTATTCAACGCCAGGTGTGTATACGGTTCGTATTGCAAGTGCGATACCTCGCGTGAGCTTTAGCGGTCAAGGGGATAAACTGAAGTTACTTTCTGTTGATCAGTGGGGCACGGGTAAGTGGAGGTCGATGATGAAATCTTTTTATGGGTGCTCAAATATGGACGTAAAAGCATCTGACGTCCCGGATCTTTCATTGGTACAGGATTTGTCCAGCATGTTTGGCGATGCTACGTCGCTAAAGGGGGAAAGTGCAAATTGGGCATGGGATACATCAAATGTAAAATATACCGATAACATGTTTGTGCGTGCGCGTAATTTTAACCAAAATATTGGTAGTTGGGATATGTCAAACGTTGAGAGCATGACTCGTATGTTTAACGATGCAGCGGCATTCAACAACGGCGGCAGTAGCTCAATTAGTGCGTGGAACACCGCTAAGGCAACAAGCATGGAGGGGGTATTCTGGGGCGCAAAAGCTTTTAACCAACCAGTTGGTAGCTGGAACGTGAGTAATGCGACGAGTTTCGCACTTGTGTTTATGGATACGGAGAATTTCAATCAGGATCTTTCTCATTGGGATACTTCAAAGGCGACTAGTATGAGTTACGCGTTCCATCGCGCTCGGGCATTTGACCACAATGTTGGGTCATGGGACGTTGGCGGCGTGACGAATATGGATCATATGTTTGATGGCGCCACAGTATTCAACAACGGCGGCAGTAGTTCAATCAATGGCTGGAATACCGCTCACGTCACAACCATGGAAGGAATGTTTCACCAAGCGTCTGCATTTAACCAGCCTGTTGGTGGCTGGAATATGGCTAATGTAGTGAACATGAAGAATATGTTTGATGGCGCCACAGTATTCAACAACGGCGGCAGTAGCTCGATCGGCAGTTGGAATACTGCCAACGTGACAAGTATGGAATACGTATTTGAATCGGCGGCAGCATTCAACCAAAATATTGGCGGCTGGAATATGAGCCACGTTACTTCGCTCCAGAGAATGTTCAGAGATGCAGCCTCATTCAACAACGGCGGCAGTAGCTCAATTAATACCTGGGATACTTCAAATGTTACTGACATTGGCGGTGTCTTCTGGGGTACAAAAGCTTTTAACCAGCCGGTCGGTAATTGGAATTTATCAAAGAATACTACCTTATGGGCAGCATTTTTATCGGCGGAAGCGTTCAATCAAGACCTCTCTCATTGGGACACCTCTAAAGTAACTGATTTTTCATATACATTTAAAGAGGCGTCCTCATTCGACCAGTCTCTCGTTAACTGGAACCTTACGATGGCGGATACTGCTAAGAATATGCTGTCTGATAGTAAATTATCAGTGGGAAACTATGATGCAGCATTGCTGTCGTGGGATGGGCAATCTGTTAAGCCAAATGTGGAGTTAGGGGTTGACAAATTGAAGTATTGCGTCGCCGAGTCAGCTCGCGCCCATCTCGTACAGCAACAGCCTGGTGGCCACGGCTGGACGTTGGGCGGTACTGATAGTAAAGACTGCGCTATCTACCAGCCGGCCACGACAACTTTCACCGGTACAACAACGTTTAATAGTACGACGCCGGTACCGCACGCTCTTGGTACGCTGACCACTGTTGATACTGACCCGACCGTTACGCCGCTTGATACCTTTACCTACAGTTTAACGTGCGCTACGCCGTCTGCACACGATAATCTGTTTAGCGTCTCTGGCAATACGCTTAGTCTGTCGCGAAGTGCCGCGGCTGTTTCTGGACCGGTGCACGTGTGTGTTCGTGTCACTAATAGCCAAGGCCAAACGCTTGATACCGTTTTCACCTTTACTGTCATTGATACAACGCCGCCTGCTACACCAACTGTTGCACCTGATCTTGTTGCTAGCTCAGACAGCGGTATCAGTGACACAGATAACATTACAAGCGTCACTACGCCGACATTCACTCTTCGGTGTAGCGAGCTTGGCGGTCATGTGACGCTGTACATTGATGGTGTTGCTCGCGGGACAGCAGCCTGTACTGCTATTGGCCCGGTGACTGTTGTAGCGTCGTCCGCGTTAGGCGATGGTCCGCACACAGTCACATTCACTGAATCTGACGCGCTCAATAACGAATCAGCTGCTTCACCAAGCCTTGTTGTCGTGATAGATACGACACCGCCGCCAGCGCCGGTTATTACCGTTAACAGTATTACGCCGGATAATATCATTAATATAGCCGAGTCAAAAACCAACCAAACAGTTACAGGCGCTGTCACTGGAGCGAGGGAAGGCGATTTGGTTACAGTTACCGTTAATGGGGTCGCGAAGACTACGCATGTTGCTGCCGGCGGCACTTGGTCTGTAACTGTTGCCGGCAGCGACCTTGCTGCTGATGCTAATCATGCGGTTGACGTGCGCATTACAACTGCCGATGATGCCGGCAACCAGTCTACGGGTACGGTAAGCAAGCAGTATGTTGTAGATACTGATGTTGTTGCTCGGCCTGCTACGCCGCATCTTGATCCGTCGTCTGACACTGGTGCGAGTAATACGGACAATATCACAAGCACTCTCACGCCAACGATTGTTGATTTTGTGTGCACGCGCGCAGGCGATACGCTAAAGCTGTATGATAACGGCGTTTTATTCAAGACGATTGTTTGTACGAGTGCAGGTACGCATTCCGTAACAATGAATCCGCCGCTTTCTGAAGGTACGCATGCGATTACGTACACGACGACTACTTCGTCTGGTAATGTTTCCGAACCATCACACCCGCTGTCGCTGGTTATCGATACGACTGCGCCAACCGGCTCGCTCACTACGAGAAAAACGAGCGATCAGACGCCGGCGTTAACAGGGAACGTTGATGATCCGCACGCTACAATTACAGTAAAGATTGGTGGCGTGACCTACAATGCTATTAATAATGGCGATGGCACGTGGACATTGCCGGATAATAGTATTGCGCCAGCTCTTGCTGAAGGCGACCATGATATCACAATTACATTTACAGATCTTGCTGGCAACGTATATACAACACCAAACACGCTTAAGCTTTCGATTTCGATCAACCCTCCAGTTGTAACGAAATCGTCAAAATTTCTTAACCGGCAAACGAATGAAGTGGAGTGGACGATCTCAATTCGTAATCCGAATGATGCAACGCAAACTGTTTCAGCCACCGACCAGTTACCAGGTCAGAGCGCATTTGTTGCGAATAGCGCTGTTTGTGCCGTGACGAGCACCAACTCAACGATTAATACGTGCAATTTTGATCAGCCAGTTAATCCAACGCACCTCAATGTCGTTGTCGCCCTTGCTGCGAATGAGACGCTTACAGTGAACGTTCGAACAACGACTGCGCTTGATCGTGCGACTGTTACAAATACGGTAAGCGCTCAGTTTACTGCCGACACTGACCCCGACGCTACTGTTGTCGCTAGTGCCACTGAAACATTAGCGATTAGTCGTCCAGTAATACCTAATCCTGGCGAAGTTATCAGTAATGTAACTGCTTCTCTCGCAAGCACTGGTACAAATGTGTTCGCTATTGCTGCGTGTGCTGGTGGTTGTATTGGCGGTGCAGTGATAGTGTGGAGGAAAAGGAGCTAACGGAGTAATATAGGAAAGGATGGCAAAAAGGAAATCAACCAAACGTGCGGCAACACGCCGCAAAGCAGCGCCGCAGCACGAGTTGCCGGAGGGGTATTGGCAGCAGGCGGCGGCAGTGCTATTGATGGCGTGCGCCGTGTTGATTGTTGTATCGTGGTTTGGTGCAGGTGGTCCGGTATTGGATTGGCTGCAGCATACGCTGCAAGATATGATTGGTTGGGCAGTATATGTTGTGCCGATTGTTGCAGTCTTCATTGCAGTGGAAACGTTCCGTGCTGAAGGTAACCGGTTGTCGCTTAGCGTGAAGATCACATCGCCGCTTGTTGTTGTATGGTGCAGTGGTATTTGCGGGCTGATAATGGCAAAGCAGGGAAGTCGTCCGTCGGGCGGTGGCTTGCTGGGCGACGGCATAAACTCATTGATGCTTTCCCTTGTGAGTGCGCCCGTCGGGATTTTTGTATACATCTTACTGCTTGCGCTCACGATGACATTCATATTCCAGCTGTCATTTGATGATGTGCTGCAGTTTTTAAAAACAGCAGTTATGTCAAGTAAAGAAACAGCGGAAAATGAGGCGAACGTTGAGGTAATGCGTAAAGCTTCCAAACCAAAGCTAAAAGCTATGAGCGAGTTCAAACTCAACGAAGGTGTCCCTACGATGACTGAGGCGGATAAGAAGAAGCTGAAACTTGCGGCGTTGCACGCTCATGAAAAGAAAGACGAGCCGGAAGAAAAAGCCGCGATGCTTGCGGTGAGCGATCCGAACTGGCAGTTTCCGAGCCTTGATTTGCTTGAGAAGAGTCAATCGCCTGCCGACGTAGGTGATATCAAGCAAAATGCTGGTATTATACAGGATACGCTACATGAGTTTAACATTGACGTCGAAATGGAGGGCGCAAATATTGGTCCGAAGGTGACGCAATACATGCTGCGACCGCCTGCTGGCATTAAGCTAAATCGCATTACAGCGCTTGAGACAAACATTGCGTTGAATCTAGCAGCGTCAAGTTTGCGCATGGAAGCGCCAATTCCAGGTAAGAAGGCTGTCGGTATTGAAGTTCCAAACAAAAAAGCGGCTGATGTGCGCCTCTACGGCATTCTAAACAGCAGCGAGTGGCGTAAGAGTAAAGCACCGCTCAGCATTGCTATTGGCAAAGACATTTCGGGGCAGCCGTTTGTTGGTGAGCTTAATAAAATGCCGCACCTATTAGTGGCGGGGCAAACGGGTAGCGGTAAGTCGGTAATGATTAATACGCTGTTGTGCAGCTTGCTATACCGAAACGCACCAAGCGATCTAAAACTCATCCTTGTTGACCCGAAACAGGTCGAAATGGCACCTTATCAAGACATTCCGCATTTGTTAACGCCGGTGATCGTCGAGCCGGAAAAGACGGTAAGCGCGCTAAAATGGGCTGTGAATGAAATGGAGCGCCGTTACACGCTTCTCGCAGATGAACGTGTGCGCGATATTAAGACATATAATCAGAAGGTTGAGTCGAAGGGTAAGAAAATTGGCGTTCAAGACGAGGCGGGTAATGTACAGCAAGTTGATGGCGGTAAGATGCCGTACATCGTGATCGTGATTGATGAGATGGCAGACTTAATGATGATCGCGAAGCGTGACGTTGAAGCACTGATTGTGCGGATTGCGCAGAAAGCGCGTGCAGTTGGCATACACTTAGTGCTAGCAACGCAGCGTCCGAGCGTGGATGTAATTACTGGGCTCATTAAAGCGAATGTACCAGCGCGCATCGCTTTTACTGTGGCAAGCCAGACGGATAGTATTACAATCCTAGACCAAGCGGGTGCGGAGAAGTTGCTGGGGCAGGGCGATATGCTTATGAAAACCGCTAGTATGCCGAAACCGAAGCGTATCCAGGGTGCGTGGGTGATGGATAATGAGGTGAACAAAATTGCTGATCACGTGCGTATGCAGTCGGCGCCGCAGTATAACAATGAAATCATTAGCCAGCCGGTGCAGCTTAACGGTAAAGGCGGCGTAGTGATGGACTTCGGCAACGAGGGTGGCGACGATATGTTTCGCGATGCAGTGAGCGTCGTTGTGCAAATGCGTAAAGCGTCGACAAGCTTATTGCAACGCAAATTACGCATCGGCTATTCGCGGGCGGCGCGTATTATTGAAGAGATGGAAGAACAGGGAATTATCGGACCGGCAGACGGTTCACGTCCGCGTGAAGTACTTATCAGCAGCGTCGACGAGCTTGACAATAGCTCCTAGACAATTGCGCGCGAAATTGCTATAATTACCCTGATATTAAACCTAAGGTTGCGTGCGATAACGCAACCATCCGTACGGATACCAAAGGAGGTGATAACGTATGAAAGAGTACGAATTGACCGTGCTAATTCGTCCTGATCGCGAGGCGGAGCTTGATAAGAGCCTCGGTGCGGTTAAAAAACTCGTGGCTGACAACGGCGGTAAGCTGTTGTCAGAAGATAATTGGGGCAAAAAACGCCTCGCATATAAAATTAAAGGCGAAGATTTCGCCGTCTATGTGCTGTTGAATGTTGAATTGCCAGCTGCGGCGCCGCTGAAAATCAGCAATGCGCTCAATATTAGTGATGACGTGATTCGCTACCTGCTTGTGAAAGTCGACGAAAAAGCGCGTACCGCACTTGTTGAAGCAAAAAAGCGTGCTGAAGAGCGCGGCGAAGCAAGTAGTGATTTAGAAGCGTAACAGTAAACCATAAGGAGGAGGTCTTATGGCAAAGGGGTTTAATAAAGTAATACTCATGGGCAACCTGACGCGCGATGTTGAGGTGCGTACGACAGCAAGCGGGCAAAGCGTAGCGAACTTCAGCCTTGCTGTTAACCGCAGTTGGCGCGGGCAGGATGGACAGCAGCAAGATCAAACCAGTTTTATTAACTGTGTAGCGTGGGGCAAGGTTGGCGACATTATCGCGCAGTATGTACGTAAAGGTTCGCCGTTGCTCGTAAGTGGCCGCTTAGATCAGCGTAGTTATCAAGACAAGGACGGCAATAAGCGCTCCGCGGTTGAAGTTGTTGTCGAAGATTTCAATTTTGTCGGTGGCGGGCGTAGCGATGATCCGTCGCTCAGCGCACCAAGCAGCAATCAATCAACAAATAATAAATCACAAGATGTCGTGGTCGAGGATATCGACGACAAGCCGATTGACCTCAGCGAGATCCCATTCTAAAAAGGAGTTTTAGTATGACAAAGCGATTACGTAAGGATGCGCCAGTCGCATTCGATTACAAAGATGTAAAAACGCTGTTGCGCTTTATTGATCCGTACGGTCAGATTGAGCCGATTGGTAAAACCGGCTTGACCGCCAAGCAGCAGCGGCAGCTAGCACGCGAGATAAAACGCGCGCGCCACTTGGCACTGATGCCGTTTGTGTCGCAAGGGCAATAGCAGAAAATTTTTCAGCGCGTGACTACAATGCTAGTCGTGCGCTGGTGAGTATTTCTACAGGATAAACAAAGGAGGCACTATGTATCAACCAACCGATTTGAAAAAAGGCATCGTTTGCCAAATTGATGGGCAGCCGTACCGTGTTATGGAATATAACCAAAAAGTTATGGGACGCGGCGGCTCAATTGTGAATGTAAAATTGAAGAATTTAATCACGGGGGCGGTAATTCCTAAAACATTTAAGGGGCAAGAGAAAATAGAGCCAGCTGAGGTGACAAGTCGTACGGTACAATATCTCTATAACGACGGATCGGCGTTTTTCTTCATGGATCCGGCAAGTTTCGAACAATTTGAGCTGCCAGCAGACACTGTGGGTGATGCGAAGCAGTACTTGAAAGAGGGCGACGAGCTGGCATTGCAATTTTTCGGCGAGCGCGTTATTACTGTTGAGCTGCCAAAAAATCTATATCTGGAAGTGACCTATACTGAAGATGTTGTTAAAGGTGACACGACTTCGAGTGTCTTGAAGGATGCGACGCTTGAAACGGGTGCTGTTGTGAAAGTACCAGCATTTATTAAAGTTGGTGATGTGATTTCAATTGACACGACAACGGGCGAATATCGCGAGCGCAAAAAGTAGTATACTAAAGAGCATGGCAATAAAGCCAAAACAAACAGCACATACATCAAAGCGCCGCTCAACTGCATTCCGGCGGCGCGCGGCAAAAACGAAAGAACATTTTAGCCGGCACTACTATTCGCTTATGCCCGAGAAAAAACATCACCGCGTGATGGTGTGGACGGTGTTTTTGCTTGTAACGAGTACAATTATTGGACAAATGATGTATCCGATTGATCGCGCGTTGCCGTTTGCCCGGCTAGGCGATCAGATGGTTGGCTGGCAGACTGACCTGGAGCTGCAAGGCCGCGTTAACAACCGGTTTGAGGTGGCGCATGTAAGGTTCTCAAGCGAAAATACGACATCGAAAGAACGTACGTTAGCGAGCGTTGGCGTGGAGCCGAAATCAACCGATATGGTAGCGAAGCTTATGGAATATCCGTTTTGGCTGCGGTTTGTGCCGGGGTCAGTACTGTGGCAATTGCCAGTGGTGCATGAGTGGGATCTGCAGATTTCTGACGCGCCGCTGCGCGAATTCAGCCAAACACTGAGCGCGGAGCTAACGCGCCTGCCAGAAAACGCCGAGCTATCAATTGAAAATGGGCAATTGGTTGCGAAGCATGATTCGTTGGGTGTACAGGTGAGCGCGGAGCAGGTGCAAGCGGCGGTACGCTCAGCTGTGATCGCCTATAACGGCACGCCGACAATTGTGGTAGCTGGGACGGTGCGGCAACCGGAAAAAACAGCGGCGGCGCTGGCTGATGTTCGTGCGCAGGCGGAACGCGCGCTTGCATTGCCGCTGCAAATTCAAGCGAACAATATGACGTTTACGCCATCGCGAGAAGAAAAAGCGCAATGGTTAGTGCTTGGAACAGACGCATCAGGTAAGACGACGCTGCGGATTGACGACGCGAAGCTTCAGTCGTATCTTACAAGCGTTGTGACGGTGCGTGCTGGGCGTGTCGCTGGCGTGACAAAGATTCAACTGCAGAATGGGCGCGAAATACACCGCGAGATAGGCGAAACTGGTTTGGGCGTCAATGCGCCGCCATTAGCTGAAGCGCTGACAAAGTATATGTTGCAGCACACAGGGCGTTCGCCGTTCGTTGCTGAAATGATTGAGATTCAACCGAAAGTCGCATATAGCGGCGACTATACGACGACGCGTGATGGCTTGCAGGCATACATTGATAAAAAAGCTCGTTGGAATACGTGGATTAGTATTCAACAGCTTGATGGCGAAAAATGGTCGCTTGGCGCACGCGATACTGAGAGCGTCGTGAGTGGCAGCACGTATAAGTTGTATGTGGCGCTGTATTTATTTAAAGAGATGAATGAAGGTAGGCACGACTGGAATACGCCAATCCTTGGCACGACAACAAATGCGTGTTTTGACCGCATGACAATCGCGAGCACAAACCCCTGCGCCGAAGAGTGGTTGAACCAATTCGGACGTACAAATCTGAACAATTATTTGTATAGCCGCGGCTTTAGCGCGGCGACGACATTCACGCACCCAGAAGCGGCGCATACATCAGCGCGCGACCTGACGAACTATATGATTGGTCTTGAGCGCGGTACGCTTATTGGCGGCGCGCAGCGCGAGCGGTTGCTGAGCTCGCTGAGTCGTCACCCGTACCGCTATGGCATTCCAGCGGGTAGCAAAGGCAAGGTATGGGATAAGGTTGGATTTGTGTGGGATTATGTCAATGATACAGCGATCGTGCACCATCCGCGCGGTACGTATGTGATGACGATTTTAACGCGCGGGCAGTCGTATGGCGCTATTGCCGCGATGACACGCGACATTGAACGGATTATGTATCCGTGATTGGTATAATGAGGCTATGAAACAGCGGCTTGATAAATTGATGGTTGCGCGTGGACTAGTGGCAACGCGTAGTGAGGCGGCAAACTGGATTCAGCTGGGGCGCGTATACGTGAACGGGCGGGTTGCGGTAAAAGCAGGCGAATTCGTTGATGAAGCGAGCGATGTAGCAATGAGCGCGCCGGAGCGCTACGTGAGTCGGGCAGGACTCAAGCTTGCGAGCGTTGCGCATAAGTTTGCCGTGTCGTTTGATGACGCGGTTGTGCTTGACGTTGGCAGTAGCACGGGCGGATTTACCGATTACGCACTGCAGCATGGTGCGCGATTTGTGTACGCGGTTGACGTTGGTACGAATCAACTACACCCAACACTACGCAAGGATGTACGCGTTGAGTTACATGAAAAAACCGATATTCGTGATTTTTCGCCCGCACAAGTGCCTGACGTTATCGTGATTGACGTGTCGTTTATTAGTTTGCGCCAGATTTTACCGCGCATTCGCACACTAGCTGGTTTGAATACAAAAATTATTGCGATGGTGAAGCCGCAATTCGAAGCGGGACGCGGGCAGCTTGGCCGGAGCGGCGTGATTAAAAATAATACGATTCGCCGCCAAATCTTAGCTGACTTCGAGGTGTGGGCAAAGCACTACTTCGTGATTATCGACAAAAAAGATAGCGATGTCGCTGGCGTAAAGGGAAACCTCGAGCGGTTTTATGAGTTGCGATTAGCAAAAAACGGTGGGTAGTTAAATAGGATCGAAACGTGTGTCGCCGGAACAATTACTACAATGTTATTGACAAATTATAAAATTTATGATAACATGACAAACGATTTAACTTAAGAATTATAGAGAAGGAACCCACCACATGCCCCAAGTAAAACGGAAAACGCCAGAGCAATTTGTTGCTCAGTCACCGATCGGCGAAAGGCTGTCAGGGGGGATATTTGAGCGCAATCTCGCTTCGGGTGCGCTGCGTCTTATTAAAATAAATGACCAACCGCAAGAGCACCCAAAGCTTGGTAATAACGAGGCTAAGATTAGTGAAGTGCTGGAGAGTGGTTATTTTGGTATTACTAATGAAAATCCAGAGTTTATTGAGGCAGAGATTAATGATTTATTGATTACCGAAGCTGATGTACCGCAATCATACTATGATTTGCAAAAGCGAATTGCCCGTGAACGTGGCTATGGCGACATGGAAATTGCCGATGAGCTGGAAGAAAAGATCAAGACACTGCAAAACGATCAAGCCGAAAGTTTGATGAAATGGTCGGAGTACTTGCGCAGCGATGGAAATGGTCACATCTATCCAGATTGGTTCAAGGTCTACGTCTGGGAATCGCTCAAGAAAATGGGCGAATTTGACAGGGAAAAGGGCAAGTTTAAGAAGCGTACTAAATCCACCACCGCGCCGTGGCCGGAGCTGAATGCCGAAGCTCTGGCTTATGTTTGGGGCAAAATCAACCATGGCGTGGTTAAAGGCGATGCAGTTGATGATGAAAAGTTGGTTAACCTACTGAATAACGGTAATTTTTCGACGCTTTATGCGCACGCCCTACACGAAGCTGAGACTGGTGGCATTACGCCGGAACTGAGAGAAATAACCGAGGGTAGGTGGGTGAAGTATGATCAGACTCAGAGTTCAGACTACTCTGATTCTTACGAAGAAGATGGCGAATATACAGATGATGCGTTTGTTGATGCTGATAATGATACAGCGATGAGCTTATCACAATCACTGTATGGCAAGGGGACAGGCTGGTGCACTGCGCATAGTGGAACGGCTGCAGGTCAATTGCGGGAGGGTGATTTTTATGTATATTACACTCTGGATGATCAGGGTAATTACACGATACCTCGCATCGCGATTCGCATGGAGTGGGGTGTGGTTGCAGAAGTACGCGGGATTGAGTCTGGTCAAAATCTTGAGAGTAATATGATAGATATTGTCGTCGAGAAGCTAAAAACACTCCCAGGTGGCGATGAGTACTTTGAAAAAGTCGAGAACATGAAGCGCTTAACTGAAATTGATGAGCGAGTAAAGGATGGTGGTGAGTTAACGGCGGATGATATTATATTTTTGCGCTTTAGTGGAGAGATCAAAGGTTTTGGGCATTACGAAGATCCGCGTATTGAAGAATCGCTGCAAGGTAGAAGCCTTGATGACGATCTAGATTTAGTGTTAGACGATCCGTCTGTAACTGCGAATGATATTAACGAGATTGTAAAACATTTACATAGTGAAGAAATCGTGAAGAATGTAGATAAGCTATTTTCGGCAGGAGTGAGTGTCGTTAAGTTAGCTGATAATATTATATGCCATGAAGGAACTATCTACAGAGCTGCGATGGATAAATTAGTGCAAAAAGGCGTTAATAGCGAATATCTTTATGGGTTAGTAGATGTCATGTGGGCTGTCATTGATGCTTGGACGAGAGGTTATGACTGGAGACGCTGTCACGTTGAACGATGGACTGATGGTTTGGAAAATACCGTGAATAACTTATCATGCGACGGTGAAATGAAGAATATGATTGCGCGTGATATAATCTCGTACGAAATGCCGATGATGAACGGTCATGAGATATACCTCAGAGGTTTAATTAATAAACTCGTAGACCTTGGCGGTGATCGCGCTGAAATATCTAGGTGCGTACTTCAATCTATGCCGGATTGGGAGATTGATGTATTTGGTGTTGATGGATTAGTGCAAGATGGTCTTGATGAAGAAGAAGTTAAAAAATATGTCGCCTCTATGCCTGGTTATGATGAATAGCTAATTCGAAATATCATATAGAGCTAGGCATTGAATGAGGCTAGCGCGAAACATTGAATCGAAATTCAACAACATCGTCGGGCTGCATGACGTAATCTTTACCTTCGGTGCGGATTTTGCCGGCGGCGCGTGCGGCCGCTTCTGAGCCAGCGGCTACAAGGTCGTGATAGCTAACGATTTGTGCGGCGATAAATCCGCGCTCAAAATCGCTGTGGATAACGCCAGCAGCTTGCGGTGCAGTCCATCCCTGATGAATTGTCCAGGCGCGCACTTCTTTCGGTCCAGCAGTTAGATAGCTTTGTAATCCGAGGATATCATAGGCGGCGTGAATCATTTGCGTCAATCCCGTTTCCGGCACATCATAACTTTGCAATAGTTCGAGCGCATCGCTTTCGTTGAGCCCTTTGAGCTCGTCCTCAAGCTTCGCACAAATAAATAAGCTGCGTGCATGCGGCACGAGCGCGCGTAATTCTTGCTTGGTCGCATCGTCTGATAACGTTTCCTCATTCACATTGAATACATAAATAACTGGCTTGGCGGTGAGCAGATGGAGATCGGCGATATCGTCGGTAGCAACGGCGGCCATTTCGTTGATTGGTGTGCTGTTCTGCAGCTGCGCCATAATCGTCTGAAGGCGTTCATGCGTAGCGAGCGCCTGAGGGTTTGCTTTTGCTTCTTTTGCGAGGCGCGCCAACCGCGTTTCAAGCGTTTGAATATCGGCGAGAATAAGCTCGGTATTGATCGTTTCAATATCGCGCTTTGGATTGACGCTATTTTCTACATGAACAATATCGCCGTGCGCAAATGCGCGTACAATATGCACAATTGCGTCGCAGTTTCGTATATTTGCGAGAAATTTATTTCCTAAACCTTCGCCGTTTGCTGCGCCTGCGACGAGTCCTGCAATGTCGACGAACGTTACAGTTGCGGGAACTATTTTTTCGGCATGATACATCGTCGCGAGCGTCTCCAGTCGTTTGTCTGGGACGGGCACGACGCCAGTATTCGGTTCAATCGTAGCGAATGGATAATTTGCCGCTAAAATATCATTGTTTGTTAAAGCATTAAATAACGTAGACTTGCCGACATTAGGCAAGCCAACAATTCCAATTGATAGACTCATATTATCTAGTATACCGCACAGGAGAAAACTGGTGAAATGCTTGTGTTTTTCGAAAAACTTATGCATAATAGAGCCATATGAAATTTCAAAAAGGGCTGGGCGATTTTTTTGCACTGGATATCGGTACCAACGCAGTGCGCGTATTGCAGTTATCTGCAGCTGGCCAGAATAGTTGGAATCTTGTGGCGCACGGCTATGTGCCTGTTGACCGCAAGGTGACCGCGAGTGATTCGCCAGAGGCGCGCCGCCAACTTGGCGAAGTCATTATGACCGCTGTCGGACAAAGCGGCATTAAAACAAAAAATGTCGCGATCGGATTACCGTCTGGCAAGACGTTTACGACAGTCGTTGACATTCCAACGATGTCTGACGCCGAACTAAAAGCAACAATGAAATACCAAATTGATCAGTACGTACCGATGGGTACGGATGACGCTAAGGTTGACTGGGCGCTTTTAGGTAGCTCGCTGCGAGCGCAGAATCAGGAAGAGGTTTTGATAACAAGCGTATCGAAGGACTATAGCGAGGAACGACTTGAGTTGGTTGAGTCGCTTGGATTGAATGTTATCGCTGAAGAGCCGGATCCGCTTGCGATGGTGCGCGCGCTTGTACCGGCGAATTCGGCAAATACTGCGTTAATGTTGGTTGACATGGGCGAACTTTCGACAGACATTGCAATTACCTACGGTGATACGCCGCGGCTAATTCGTACGATCCCGACGGGACTGAATTCGCTTGTTAAGGCTACGGTACAAAACTTAAGCGTACAGGAAGACCAAGCGCGCCAGTTTATTTTGAAATTCGGACTCGCGAAAGACCGACTAGAAGGGCAAGTATTCCGCGCGATTGAAATGACGCTTGATAGTTTCGCCTCGGAGTTGTCAAAATCGATTAAGTTTTTCCAGACGCGCTATCCGAACGTCAATGTGTCGCAGATCCTGCTTTCTGGATTTGGCTCGACGATTCCACAGCTTGATGCATATTTTTCGGATAAGACGAATACGTCTGCGTCGCCAGCGAACCCATGGCAGAATATTCAGATGTCGCAGTCCGAACAGCAAGATCTGGCGGCGACTGCGGCTGAATATGCGACGGCTATCGGTTTAGCAAAAAGGAGGAATCTCTCATGATTGAAGTAAACCTGATTCCGGATGTAAAACGCGAATATCTGCGCGCCCAGCGGATGCGCAATATGGTGGTGTCGGTATCGATCATGGTGATGATTGTCGCTGGTGGTGCAATTGCAGTACTGGGCGTCGGACTTGGCGCGATCAGCGCTGCAGGATTAGTAAAAGACGGCGAGATTAAGTCGGGCTATCGCCAGCTAAGCGGACAATCAGGTGTGAACGATATCGTGACAATTCAAAATCAGTTAGCGCATGTGTCAGAGTTAGACAAAGCGCGCGGCATCAATTCGCGTGTGTTCGAGGTTGTGAGCGCGGTTAATCCGCCAGCCCCAAATAATATCAAGATTTCGACGATTCGGTTTAAACCGTCGGAAACGTCAATTGCAATTGACGGATCAGCGGCAAATAGCTTCACGGCGACTGACATTATGAAAAAGACGATTTTGAATACAAAAATTCAATATCGCGATGACTCATCGACAAAAGAGGTGCCGCTCGCAAGCGAAGTGACGATTACGAATACGACGTATGCGCAGGAATCTGACGGTTCAACAGCGCTGCATTTTACACTGACATTCTCATATCCGAAAGAGCTGACGTCGAATGGGTACAAAAATGTTACGATCGTGACGCCGACCAGCAGTATCGACGTGACCGACTCAAAGACGCATGTACCGGACGGACTATTTTCGTCGAATTCGTCGAAAAAGGAGGAAAAATAATCATGCCGGAGGTAAAAAAAGATCAATCAGCTGGCAAGCGGCAACAAATCTATAAATCAGGTCGCACAATGTTTGCCTGGGTAGCCGGTGCGTCAGTGATCGCCGGTTTTGCGGTTGTGGTTGCGGGATTCTTGATACAGCGCATCGTGTTTGAATCGAAAGTGGTAGTTGAAAAGCAGAATACCGTGAATACACTTCAGGCGAATAACAAAGCGGTTGATAAGCTACGCGATGAAATTCGTGTCTTGAATACTAATGCGGCACTTAGCTCGGTGAAACTGAATGATAACGAGGAACCGCTGCGCGTTATACTGGATGCCTTGCCGGCGGACAATAATGCGCTTGCGCTTGGCGCATCAGTGCAGAGTTTAGTGGCGCGGACGTCGGATGTGAAGCTTGAATCATTCCAAGTTGGCGAAGATGTTGCGACTAGTGACGATACGGCAAAGTTGGGATCAAGCGTCAAGGGCGTACAGCAAATTCCATTTACAATGTCGATATCAGCAGCGAACCCAGATGCGCTCCGTGATGTATTGAAAAACCTTGAGAAATCTATCCGAGTGATTGATATTGATGCGATGACGATTGAACAAGGGGACTCGCGCGTTGTTATGACGGTAAACGGACATGGATATTATTTGCCGGCAAAAACTATTCAGTTAACGAAGAAAGAGGTAAAGCCGTGAAAAAGACCGATATTGCGATGCTTGTGCTGATCGCTGGGATATCAATGTTATCGGCGTTTTTGATTGCTGATAACATCCCGGCGCTAAAAGTGTCGTCAAAAGGTGTACAGGTTGATACGATTGAAAAAATTAGCGATACTGTCGAAAAACCAAGCGAGGATACGTTTAACTCCAAGGCGATCAACCCAACAGTCGAAACAGTTATCGGACAATCGTCGAGCTAGTCGGAGTACGTTCGCATGGCGTTGATGACCGATGATATGCAAGAGAAGCTTATCAAGCTCTTAACGGACGAAGGGCTTGTTTCTCGTGATGTCATCAAACGGGCAGCGCAAGCAGCGAAGCAGAGTAACACGCCTCTCCTTGCGACGCTCACGTCGAACGGAACGATTGATGAAGAGCTATTGACGCACGCAATTGCACAGGTATCGGGTGTACCGTATGTTAATTTAACGTCAAGTATCATTGATCAGAGCATTTTGTCGCTATTGCCGTCCGATATTGCTGAGCGGTTCATGGCAGTGCCACTTGCCGAGGTGCAGAATCGCCTCGCTGTAGCGATGATTGATGCGAATAATGTGCAGGCGGTTGATTACCTAGCGAACCGTATTCAGCGACCTCTGAAAGTCTTTATGGCATCGGAAGCAGGTGTGCGTCACGTACTTGATCAGTATAAGACCGATCTATCAAGTGTTGATGAGGCGGCGCAAGTCTCACAGGCAGAAGCGGCTCAGGAAGCGGCACGCGATATAAAAACAATCGTGCAAGACTCGCCGATTAGCCGAGCGCTAAGTACAGTGCTTGAATATGCCGTAAAGAGTCGCGCAAGCGATGTTCATATTGAGCCGCTTGAAAAATCGCTGAAGATCCGCTGTCGTATTGATGGTGTGCTACGCGAAGTGATGCAGCTGCCGAAAAGTATTGAGCCAGCACTGGTGAGCCGTATAAAGATTTTATCCAACTTAAAAATTGACGAGCATCGTATTCCGCAGGACGGACAATTCACAGTGCGCGTAAGTGATAAAGAAGTTGACCTACGTATTGCAATTAGTCCGGTAGTGTGGGGTGAGCAGGTTGTTATTCGCCTGCTTGATAAAGCGGGAAATTTGTTTGATCTAGAACAAATGGGATACGCTGGACGCTCGCTCCGCACGATTCGCAAGGGTATCAAGCGACCGAACGGCATGGTGTTGACAAGTGGTCCAACAGGAAGCGGTAAATCGACGAGCTTGTATGCGTTGATTAAGGAAATTAAAACGGACGCAATTAATATTGTCACGCTTGAGGATCCGGTTGAGTATAAGATGGACGGTGTGAACCAAATTCAGGTTAATACTGATGTTGGGCTGACGTTTGCAAATGGACTACGCTCAATTTTGCGTCAAGATCCAGATGTGGTAATGGTTGGTGAGATGCGTGACGGCGAAACTGCGAACCTTGGCGTGCAGGCAGCGCTGACAGGGCACTTAGTGTTTTCAACGCTGCATACAAACTCGGCGGCGGGTGTGTTGCCGCGCTTGTTGGATATGGGGATTGAGCCATTTTTGATTGCAAGCACGGTTAATACGATTATCGGTCAGCGACTTGTGCGGCGCGTGGCGAATCGGCGTGATGCATATTGGTCGACGCCGCTTGAAACGCAGATGATTAAAGAAACGGTCGGGCATTTACTGCCGAAGACAAAAGAGGAAGTCGCGAACATTTCGGCGGATTTAGGCTATAAAGACTTGCCACTTGCCGGTCAAACCGCTTATACTTTAGTGAAGGGGCGCGATACGCCGGCAACGCCGCATGGATACGCTGGTCGCGCTGGTATTTTTGAGGTGATGGATGTAACCGAAGCAATTCAGAATTTAATTGTGAAACGTGCTACAAGCGCCGAAATACAGCATAAGGCAATTGAGCAGGGTATGATTACGATGCGCCAAGATGGTTATCTAAAGGCGCTAACAGGAATCACCACATTGGAAGAAGTTAATCGCGTAACGTCGGCAGACACCGCATAAAAGAAAGGGAAGGCTATGCAAAACGAAGAACTTATGATGGAGATACTACTTGAGGAAGTTGTTAAGAAACATGCGAGCGACTTACACATTCAGGTTGGACTACCTCCGATGCTGCGTGTTGATGGTTCGCTTTCGCCGGTTGCGGGGACGCAGTCGCTTGACGAAGCGACAGTAGAGCGGTTAGTGTTTCGCATTCTTGATGAAGACCAGCAACAGATCTTGCTGAAAGATAAAGAGTTTGACTTTAGCTTTGCGTTTGGCGATCTTGGGCGTTTCCGTGTGAACGCATTCCATGAGCGCGGTAATCTGGCGGCGGCACTGCGCTTAATCCCAAATGAAATTAAGTCTGTGCAAGAACTTGGGCTGCCACCAGTGGTCTTATCGTTTGCAGATTATCCGCGCGGACTTGTACTCGTAACCGGACCAACTGGTTCTGGTAAGTCGACGACGCTTGCAGCGCTTGTTGATAAAGTTAATAGCGAAAAGGCGCAGCATATCATCACGATTGAAGATCCGATTGAATTTACACATAAGTCAAAGAAGTCAGTAGTAGTACAGCGTGAAGTCCACTATGATACGTACTCGTTTTCGGCGGCGCTGCGTTCAAGCTTGCGCCAAGATCCGGATGTCGTGCTGATTGGAGAGATGCGTGATCTTGAGACGATTTCGGCGGCGATCACGATTGCTGAAACGGGGCACTTAGTGTTTGCGACGTTGCACACTAACTCAGCAGCACAAAGTATTGATCGTATGATCGACGTCTTTCCGCCGCACCAGCAGCCGCAAATCCGCGCGCAGCTCGCAAATATCTTGATGGGTATTTGCTCGCAGCGTTTAGTACCGTCAATTGGTGGCGGACGCGTTGTTGCGGCTGAAATTTTGGTAGCAAATCCGGCAGTTCGCAACGTTATTCGTGAAGGCAAGAGCCATCAGCTTGACGCAATTATTCAAACTGGCGCCGATCAGGGGATGCAGACGATGGATCGTACGCTTGTAAATTTGGTGCAAAGCGGTACGATTACGTACGATAACGCACGGGAATTCGCTGTTGATCTGACGGAGTTTGAAAGGTTGATGAGGGGGTAAAGTGTGAAAAAATTTAACTACGAAGCGCGCGACAAAGCGACAGGCGAAATCGTAAAGTCGCTTGTGCAGGCGGATTCTGAAACATCGGCGGCAAAAGTATTGATTGAGCAGGGCTATATGCCGCTCACGATTAAGGAAGAGGGCGGCGATAACAATGTCTTTGCGCGGTTTGCAAATCGTATTACTAACAAAGACAAAATCGTATTTTCGCGCCAACTTGCGACGTTGATTGGCGCGGGGTTGCCGCTAACGCAGAGTTTACGTACTGTGCTTGACCAGACGAGCAATAAGCGTATGCAAGAGGTTATTCAAGAGATTGTTGCGGATGTCGAGGGCGGTAAAACTCTATCGAGTGCTTTTTCAAAACATCCGGAGGTGTTCAATAAAATTTATATCGCGCTTGTTACTGCTGGCGAAGCGTCTGGCACGCTTGATGAAGCGCTTAAGCGTATTGCCGCCCAGCAAGAAAAAGACGCTGCTATGCTTAGTAAAATCCGCGGCGCTATGATATACCCGGCAATCGTGCTCGTTGTAATGGTTGCGGTCATGCTATTTATGATATTTACCATTGTGCCGCAAGTCGAAAAACTGTACAGCGACATGAAAGAAACCCTGCCGCTTCTAACAGCTGTTCTCATATCAGTATCAAATTTCATGATAAAGTTTTGGTGGCTGACGCTTATTATTTTAGCGGTTATTGCGTACTTTGCGCGGCAGTACTTCAAAACAGACGCTGGTATTCGTACGCTTGATACAATCAAGCTTAACATGCCACCGTTTAACGGCATGATGCGCCGTCTGTATATGGCACGGTTTACGCGTACTGGACAGACGCTTTTGGCAACGGGCGTGCCGATGCTTGATATGCTTAAGATATCATCCGAAGCCGTGAATAATGTGATTGTAAGCGAAGAGATTACGCGCGCTGCTGGTAAAGTGCAAAGTGGCAAGGCACTTTCGGCGGCTCTTGAACACGAGGACTATATTCTGCTTATGGTGCCGCAGATGATAAAAATCGGCGAGCAGTCGGGTAAAATTGATGAGATGATGGGTAAGACAGCGCAAGTTTATGAGGATGAGCTTGACGAGCAGATTAAAGCGATCTCGACGATGATAGAACCGGCGTTAATGGTCGTTTTAGCTGTTTTTGCGGGCGGCTTGATTGGGGCAATTCTGTATCCTATTTATGGCTTAGTGACTAAGATTCACTAACGAAGCTCTAGACAATGACGCACTCGTGCGTTATGCTAGATATAACCATAAGAAGTGTTCATAAGAAAGGTGGAACGGGAATATGAGCAAACAGCAACTTAAAGAGCGTGGATTTACGATTATTGAAGTCGTGCTCGTGCTGGCAATCGCGGCATTGATATTTTTGATGGTGTTTATCGCACTGCCGGCATTACAGAGCAGCCAGCGTGACACGGCACGCAAAGAAGATGTGAGCACGGTGGCGTCGGCAATAAATAGCTGGACGAGTAACAACAGAGGGGCGGCTACTTTGACTGATACTGCGCTACGTCCGTATTGGGAGAATCACGTTTCTAGAAATACAACAACCGTGAATGTGAGGGCGGCTCTGACGGCAGCTCAGGCGGTTACTGTAACTGATGCTACTATTGATATCTACCCAAGAGCGACTTGCGGTGAACAGGGAGGTAGCGGTACGTTTAACTTAAGAGTTGGTACGGCGCGTCAGTACGCTCTTGTAACACGAGTTGAGGCTGGTAACGGTTCAGCATTCTGCCAGCAGTTGTAATAAGGTCTGCTAATTATAAAAAGAGGTTGCGGAAAAACGCAACCTCTTTGCTATAATAACAATATGAATATGACTATTCTGGCATGGTTGTTTGGTGTACTCGGGCTTATTATGGGGAGCTTCGCTGGTGCACAGGTGTGGCGGTTGCGCGCGCGGCAGCTATACGAAGATAAAGAAGCCCATGAGTCCTATAGTAAGGATGAGTTTAAACAGCTCAAGCCGCTCCTGGGCAAAAAAGGCAAGCACGATCGCTCGTGTTGCTTGCAGTGTCATCATACACTCGCCTGGTATGACCTAATTCCGATCGTTAGCTGGCTGTCAACGGGTGGAAAATGTCGTTATTGCCGTAAACCAATTGGCTGGTTTGAGCCGGTTATTGAGCTGATAATGGCGGCGCTTTTCGTGGCGTCATATGTGTGGTGGCCGTTTTCGCTTACCGGTGTGGGCTGGGTATTGGCTGCGGGTTGGACATTGTTTGCTTTGTGGTTGGTGTCGCTCGTATTGCTCGTGATGCTTGCGACATATGACTTAAAGTGGCAATTATTGCCAAATCGTCTCACTTGGGCATATGCAGCGCTTGCACTTATCGTTGTTGTGCTGCGATTTGTGCTTGTCCATGATATTGATATATGGTCGCTGGCGGGGGCTGTAGCAATTATGTCGGGATTGTATTTTGTACTGTGCGTTTTATCGCATGGTACATGGATCGGTGAGGGCGACGTGAAACTCGGACTCGGACTCGGACTCATGCTTGCTAGCTGGGAAAAGGCATTTTTGGCGTTATTTTTGGCGAACTTCATCGGCTGTATTATCGTGTTGCCGGGGCTTATCAGCAAAAAACTGAAGCCGGGCAGTGAAATACCATTTGGTCCACTATTTATTTTAGGCATGTTGATCTCGTATTTTGCAGCTCATCGTATCATAACATGGCTGTTTGCAGTGACAACTTTCTAGTGTTAATTCTGCTACGCTTATGGTAAAATAATCAGTATGAAGAGGGCATCGCGCGGGTTTACGATCATCGAAGTTATGTTATTCCTGGCGGTGACAGGTGTGCTCGCAGCAGGAATCTTAGCATCAGTCGGTTCAACGCTTGGGTTGCAGCGGTATCGCGATGCGGTTGATGGATTTTCGTCATATATTCAGGGGCAGTACGGGCAGACAATTAATGTGCGCAATGATATTGATAACCATCGTGAATGTGCAGCAGACGGCACATTTCTAGCAGCCCACTCTGCGCCGCCTGGTACAAGCGAGACGTGCGCGATCATCGGGCGTTTGGTCACGACAGCAAATGGACAAACATTCCGATCTCAGCCAATTTATATGTCCGGAGTGACGAGCGCGTTCTTGAAATCTGGCATCGGCGATGATGCAGTTTTTACGGCGGATGCGGCAGCGAATCGGCGGTTGTTTATTGATAGTGGCGTTCAGCCGCAGACTTATCAGCTTGATTGGGGCGTGCGTACGCAGCCGCCGGCAACGGGCGATAATGCGTGGGCGATTGCAATTGTACGTTCGCCGATTAGCGGGGTAATTCATACTTATACAATGCGTCGAGCGTCAGTGGTGCTAGATCAGCTCGTTGTTGATAGTAACCGCCGTGATGATTCGGTGATATGTATTGATCCATCCGGCTGGTTGGCGGGGCAAGTACTCGGTGTTGTAATTGCAAAAGATGCGCCAGGCGCAAGCGGCGTTGTTACGCGTACGGAGGGCTGTAACTGATGAAACGGTTTGTACGTGGCGATACGGTGATTGAAGTGATGTTTAGCTTCACGGTACTCAGTATGCTTGTTGTCGGCACGTATGCATTAATGAACCGTGGTATGCAGGTGGCGCAGCGTTCGCTTGAAATTACGCTTGTACGCCAGCAGATTGATTCGCAGATTTCAATGATACGTTATATCCAGGCGCATCATACCGACGCGTGGCAACAAATCCGTAGCCGATACGTGATCCAGTCTGCGAGTCACGGATCGCATATTAATGTGACGGATTTTGTTGAAAAGAATAGCAATCGGTGTCCGACGCTTGAGAACAACGGACTAACAAGCGGTAGTAAAGCATTTTTCTTGGCGCAAAATTCAGCCCGCAACGATGTGCGCGTCGTTGACGTGACGACATCAGCGGCATATACTGAACCGGCTGTATTTGCGCGTGTTGATCTGTCGAATGCGAGTGCGCCGCAAGCTCAAGGATTATTTATCCAAGTCGTCCGCTCCGAAGCGCACAAGCCTGGCGAAGAAGCTGGCAATGCGTACGATGTATATGTTAATGCGTGCTGGGATAGCGTTGGTACATCTGTACCAACGACGATAGGAACGATAACGAGGATTTATGATGGCAAAAACTAAGAGGGCGACAAGTAGAGGATTCACATTGGTCGAATTGTTGCTCGCGATGGCGGGCGTTGCGGTGCTGCTGATATCAATTGCAGTAACAACGATTCAGCTAACAAATATGTATCATAAGGGTATTACGATAAAGTCGATTAATCAGTCGGGGCGTGAAGTCGGTGATCTGATTCGACGTGATGGCTTGACGATCGGGCAGGGTGAGGTGCGGTTTGTCGCCGCTGATACACAGGGTGCCGGCGGACTTGGGCGGCTCTGTATCGGTTCTCGTAGTTACATATGGAATAGGCCGGAGAATCTACGCTCCAGCGATCCGTCGGCGGCAGTTCGTTATAATAGTACGGGCGATGCGATTATCTTAGCGCGTGTGGCCGATCCGCTTGGTACATTTTGCATTTCGCAGAATGGTGTGTATGCAACCGATGTTTCGACGACCGGCACAATGCGCGCAACAGAGCTACTCAAGGGGCAAGCTGATTTGGCGGTGTATCAGATGAGTGTGACGCCGATTTTTGATCGAGACGGTGATCGCGCCTTTAACATTTCCTATACACTTGGCACGAACCAAGGTGAAGAAATCAATACGACTGATCAAACATGCCGTACATCAAATGAGGCTGAAAATAACTTTACATTTTGTGCAATTAACCAGTTCAATGAAATTGTAATCATGGAGAAAGCATCATGAATCGGCAGTCTGAAAATGGTATGGTTTCGATTATCGTTGTAATGTTTACGTCGCTTCTATTGATAATCATATCAGTTGGTTTTGTGCGGTTGATGTCGCAGGAAGAAACGCAAGCATCTGATAATAATCTGTCGCAAAGTGCTTACGATTCGGCGGTTTCTGGCGTTGAAGATGCAAAACGCGTTATTACAGCGTGCGCAAATGGCGGTACTGCGAGTGCGGCGTGTACGGCTATTTTGGCGCAACGATGCGATACTGTGCAAAAAGCTGGTATCGCTGCGTCAACAACTGACACGCGGGTGACGATCCGTAGTAATGGTGCGCCGGCTGATAGTACCCAAGGACAGGCGTACACGTGCGTCAAGATTGAGAACGCGACAGATGATGTGAAACATACGCTTGAGGAGGGTGTATCAAAAGTGATTCCGCTTAAAGCAACAAAAGATACGGATCATATTATGGTACAGTGGACGCTTAAAAGCGATGATACGCCGACAATCGCTAATCCGAATGATACGAACCCAAATCATCTGCCACAGCATGATGCGTGGGGCGCGGATGCTCCAGCGATGCTGCGTGTGCAAATTGTTGTTCCTGAAAAGCCAGATGGCAGTATGGAACAGGCTGACTATGACAGCAACCAAGTGATGACGGTGCTCTTGCGACCGACCAGTGTGCGCGGATCAGGCGCGATGATCAATGCGATTTCGCTGCAGGCGACGCGCGCTGCTGGTTCGCAGACGAACGTGACAGTGTCACCGTCGCCGGTGCTATGTTCAGAGACTCGCTTCAATGCGAATCAATATGCGTGTGCAGCAGTCCTTACTATTCCGAATGGACGCCAATTGAAGGCTGGTTCGCGAATGGCATTCATGCGGGTTACGAGCTTGTATGCGCGCACACAGCTTCGAGCATCGTTTGAGGATATCAGCGGTAATGTGACGGCGCAGTTTGATGGTGTACAGCCTCTTGTTGATTCAACTGGTCGCGCTGGCGATGTTTATCGACGCGTTCTGAGTCGTGTCAGTCCGGACGGAGCATTCACGTTCCCTGAATATGCTGTTGATACAACGGGTAGCCTATGCAAAGACTTTTCGGTGAGCGGTACGATGGCTATTAGTGGCATATGCGATCCGCGCCCAAAGAAATAATGTAGGTTTGATCATAACCATAACCGATTTAGTTTTCAAAGTGTGGTTTTATATTTCGGTACTGTCGCTGTGAAAACGTTCATATACGTCCCGCAAGTGTTGGTCTGTGACATGCGTGTATACTTGCGTCGTGGCGATACTACTATGTCCAAGCATACTTTGTACACTGCGAATATCCGCACCATTCATGAGTAGGTCGGTTGCAAAGCTATGGCGCATTGTGTGTGGACTGACATGTTTGGTGATTCCAGCAAGCCGTGCGTATTTTGTAGCCATTCGCTGTACACTGCGCTGATTAAGCCGTCGGTAGTCCCCGCTTGTGCTCGGTGCTTGAATATTGCGACTGTAGCTTAAGAATAATGGGATGAGCGAATCTGTCCGTGCATGAAGGTATAGTTCTAATTGAGCTGCCGCACGTTTACTAACAAATACTGGGCGGTCTTTCTGGCCTTTTCCGCGTACTGTAAACTCTCGTCGGGCAGTATTGACGTGGTCGCGGTTTAGTCCAACAAGCTCCGAGACGCGCAGTCCACTTGAGTACAATAGCTCTAGGATTGCTCTGTCGCGCAGGTGTGAGATTTCGCCGTCATTTGGTACGGTGTCGAATATTCGTTCAACCTCATCATTGTATAAAAATGTTACTTGTTTTCTATGGACGCGCGGTAGTTCAATTTTATTTGGTGCCATGCTTGGAATGCTTCGTTTGCTGAGGTAATTAAGAAAGCCACGTAATGCAATGAGGTGGTAATTTTGCGTGATTAGTGCGAGCTCATTGTTATTGTCGTCTTTTTGGCGGTTGAGCCATAGGCGGTATTTGCGAACAAGTTCTGGTGTGATTTTGTCAACAGTAAGATCCATGCCTGCAAATTGTAAAAAGCGCTCAAGATACCGGGTATAGTTCTCCGATGTGCGGCTTGATCGACCACGTTCAATCTCAAGATATTCAGCGAAGTCTAATAGCAGCGCAGACATTTCCATACCTCTAGCATACCGCAATTCAAGGTAACTGTAAAAGACATCTGAATAACTTCATTGTTCAGTGGAATGTCGTAGAGAAACGGGGCAATATTTGCTACAATACGAGCTATAAGATAATAGGTATAGGAGGATCCAGTGGCAGGAATAGTAGAACGAACGTTGATTATATTTAAGCCCGATGCTGTGCAGCGCGGCATAGTTGGTGAGATTTTGACGCGATTTGAGCGAGTTGGACTAAAAATTGTCGCGACAAAAATGATTGCGCCAACCAAAGAACATTATTATCGTCACTATGAAGAAATTGGGCAGATGATTACTCGCCGTGGCAAAGAAAAATTTGACATCACGCTTGACATGATGGTGCAGGGGCCAGTGATTGCGATGGTGCTTGAAGGAGTTGAGGCGGTGCAACTAGTACGCAAACTTGTCGGTACGACTGAACCGAAAAGTGCTGCTCCTGGGACAATCCGCGGTGACTACTCACATATGAGCTTCGTGTATGCTGACGCTGAGCATAAGGGCGTGCCAAATCTTATCCACGCTAGCGGCAATGACAAAGAAGCGATTGAGGAAATTGGACACTGGTTTTCAGACGACGAAATTTTTGAGTATAAGTCGCTCAACGATAAATTTACCTTATAATAAAATATCGCATATACCGCTTGATTCGTATTACCATTTTACGAGCTCAAGCGGTATACTAGGTATATGCCTCGGTAGCTCAACTGGATAGAGCAGATCCGTCCTAAGGATAAGGTTGTAGGTTCGACTCCTATCCGGGGTACCAGATAGCAACAGTAGACAAGGTAGGTATGGACGCGACGTTTGAAGGTCAGCATGCGGACGAAACGATTCTTTTCGTTTTTCGGCGCCATATTATTGCGATGCGTAAAGGATTCTATTCATTGCTCATTCCGCTTGCGGTTGGATCAATTCCGCCGCTTATTTGGCAAACGAAGCTTGAGCTATTTCTGATACCGCTTGCTGGACTCGTGCTTGGGTCAATCCTGTTTTTTTACCACTTTCTAATGTGGTACTTTACCGTGTACGTCGTAACGAACGAACGGATTCGTCAGATCACGCAGCGCGGGTTTTTTGGTAAGGATGTTGTAGAGTTGAGTCTAGATAAGGTGCAAAGTATCAGCTATAATATACCAGGGTTCAGTGGCGAAGTTTTTAAATTCGGCACGATTATAATCCAAACATTTGTTGGCGATCTCGTTATCCGTATGGTTGAACACCCGAGTGAGATATACAATAAATTGCAAGACGCGGTTTATGCTGCTGAAGCAAGCCGCCGGAGTACAGATGAAAAGAAAATTGTTGATTAGGCGTAAGAAAAAAGAGCAGGCGAAGGTTCCGCCGCGTATTACAAATGAAACAGTTGCAGAACATCGCGAGCGAGTCATTGCAGGTGGGCGTAAATTTAAGTATCCGATTCAGTATGCACGTCATCGTCTAGTGTTCAACGCGACTATTATTGCAACCGTGGGCGTATTCTTACTTCTTATTGCGGGCTGGGTGCTGATGTATCCAATGCAGAATTCAAGTGGTGTTGCGTATCGTATCTCGCGCGTTATTCCACTGCCGGTAGGATCGATTAATGGTGAAGCGGTTCTGTATAGCGATTACCTCGCATCGTACCGTTCATCGGCATATTATCTGAATAAGAATCCGGAGGTGCGACTCAACACAAACGACGGGCAAGTGCAGCTTAATCACATCAAGCGCCAATCGCTTAATCTTGCGGAGCGTGTTGCATATGCACGTCAATTAGCTCGCCAACATAATATTTCAATCTCTGGCAGTGATGTTGATGCGGTGATTGAACAGGAGCGAATAACAGCAAACGGGCGTGTCTCGCAGGATACGTATGATGCTTCTATAAAGATGTTGTTTGGCGAAAATGCGAGTGACTATCGGTTTAGGACAGCAAACGCAATGCTTGAGAGCCGCGTAGCATTTGCAGTTGACGTAAAGGCGAAGCAGCAAATTGAAGCGGCTATGACAATGCTCAAACAGGGAAAATCATTTGATGATGCTGTGGGTGGAGCGAACGCACTCTCTGGCGGTAAAGCGAACGCAGGGAAAAGCGGATTGATTGATGTGACAAGTAAATTTAACGGATTACGTGTACAGAGTGTTGCGGGGCTAAAAAAAGACGAGCTCTCTGGTATTATGCAGAGCGCGACAGCGGATGGGTTCTATATTGTGAAAATTACCGAAAAAACTGAAAAGAAAATTGCTTTCGATTACGTCCATGTCCCGCTACAGGAATTTACGACGCAATTTGCAAAGCTCAAGACAGACGGCAAAATTCAAGAGTATATCTCCGTTCCTGAGTCGCGGTAGTCGTGGTTGCAATTTAGCGCGTCGTTTGGTACACTACGTCTAGCATATTTGCGCTCGTAGTGAAGCTGGTCTATCACGCCTCCCTGTCACGGAGGAGATCGCCGGTTCGAATCCGGTCGGGCGCGCCATAGAAAGCGTCCCACGAAGTGGGGCTTTTTCTATGGTAGGATTGTTTGGCTTTTGTTATAATATAAACGTATTGCCGTCTTAGCTCAGTTGGTAGAGCGGCGCATTCGTAACGCGCAGGTCGCCGGTTCAATCCCGGCAGACGGCTCCATGGCATCTATGAATAAGAATAGTACAATACACACTATCAAAAAAATTGTGATGAAGAACCGCTCTCTGATGTGGATGTTGAGCGGCATTTTTATTGCAGCTCTTATATGTAGTATTTGGATTGGCGTGTTGATTCATCCGAGCGATATTACAGTATACTCGCGCTATAGTGCTTTTGGCCAAGCTCATTTTTACAAAGAGCACTGGCAATATTTCTTCTTATTCGTTGCATTTTTCTGGATTGTTGCAGTACTGCATAGCGGCATGATGATTAAATTTACCGTGCTTAGTCGCAAGCTTACGAGCAAGGTTATATTTTGGTATACGCTTGCTGTGTTTGTAGTAGGTTTAATGTATGTACTGAATGTCATATCCCTTGGACAAGCGGCATGACGCACATGGTGGACGACCGGGAGCTGCCTCTTGGTAAGCGTACAAAGCTATATCGATTTTTCGAGATTCTTCCTGGCTTTCTAACGTATTTTATGCTAGCGCTTGTTGTTGTTCTGTCAATCATGCAACCACTATGGGCGGCGATTTATATTTTGCTTGTGATACTAGCGATGTTTGTGCGCGCGATTGGTGTTGCGTATCGGACGATTCATGGGCATCGGGTACTTGTTGCGGCTCAAAAAGTTGATTGGAGCCAGCGACTCCATGATTTAGTGCAGGCGTATCAAGGAAAACTGCCGCCGCACGAAACAAATTTACGAGCGTTTGAATCGCGGCGCCACGCAGCGATTATACGTGCGGTGGTTGATAGGAAACTCAGCATACCAAATCCGGAGCTAATCTACCATGCGGTTATTATCGCTGCGTATAATGAGTCGTACGATGTTATCAAGCCAACCGTCGAGTCGGTTCGGGCGACGACATACGACAATCATAAGCTGATCGTCTATCTCGCATACGAAGAGCGCGGCGGCGAAGGTATTGAGAAAACGGCGCAGCGGCTTAAAAAAGAGTATGCATCGGTATTTAAAACATTTCAGATTATTAAGCATCCAAAAGATTTACCCGACGAGATTCCTGGAAAAGGGCCAAACATTACGTACGCGGGTAAAAAATTACAAGCGTGGTGCGACCGGCAACATATTCCATATGACAATGTAGTTGTTACGACGCTTGATAGCGACAATCGTCCGTATCCGTCATATTTTGACTATGTTAGCTATGAGTATATCGTACGCCCGAATCGCGAACGGTTATCATATCAGCCAATTGCGTTGTATTTTGGTAATATTTGGGATGCGCCAGCACCGATGCGAGTGCTTGCGACTGGTAACTCTTTTTGGACAGTAATTAGTAGTATGCGCCCGCATACACTTCGTAATTTTGCGGCTCATAGCCAGCCGCTCTCGGCGCTTGTCAAAATTAATTATTGGAGTAAGCGCAGCATTGTTGAGGATGGTCATCAGTATTGGCGCAGTTATTTTTATTACAATGGAGACTACAGCGTCGTTCCGATTCATGTACCGATCTATCAAGACGCGGTAATGGCTGATACATTTAGGAAGACAATTATCGCACAGTTCAAGCAGCTCCGTCGCTGGGGATACGGCGCCTCCGATGTACCGTATGTGGCTGTTCGTATATTTACACGCGCTCGCACCGTGCCATTTTGGGAAGGCTTTGCGCGGTTTTGGCGCCTGCTTGACGGACATGTTAGTCTATCAACATCGGCTATTATTGTTGCGTTTGGCGGTTGGGTGCCGTTGTTGCTAAATCGAGAAGCATCACGAAATTACACGGTTCATTCACTGCCAATCGTCATTAGCTATATCCAGTCAATCGCGCTGATCGGGTTATTTATTACCATTTTACTGATGATGAAAATGCTGCCGCCGCGCCCTGCGCGCTACAAGCGACGACGCACAGTCGCGATGATATTGCAATGGTTTCTCATGCCAGTTACTGCTATCTGTTATGGAGCGCTTGCGCCGATTAATGCACAAACACATTTATTGCTTGGAAGGTATCTTGAAAGTTTTGATGTAACTGATAAAGCAACATTCGCCTCGCGTGAAAAGGCAAAAAAGAGCAAGAACCGTCGGCGCATGAAAAAGCAGCGAAAATAGAGAGAATAAAAGTAAGAGGTAGCTAGGGATTATCGCGGATAGTCTAGTTCTATATTGAGTCTGCAACCAAAAGAGTAGTGGCGGATGGGCTTTGATTTATTGCCGCCGCTTTGCTTTGAGCGAGTTACGTATAAAATTATAATTAGTTCGCGGCTTTTTAAACTTGTTTGTAACAATAGTCTTAAGTTGCGTCTTGCTAAATTTTGTAACCAACTAGGATTTGCTCGGCGTTAAGAGAAAAATCTGGTTAGGGATTACGAGTGGGCTGTATGAACTTGCCCCAGTTTCTTTATTGCTGTTTCCGGTGAACTACTCGTATCAGTTTATTGTATTCAAATGCAATGGTATAGCGGTCAAGTTTTGACCGTTTTTGATGTGTTCTTTTTTGCTCTTTAGACATGACCTTATATTAGCATAAGCATAACTTTTTGTCAATTAAAGAATATTTTCACAATATATCACTGTGCGGGTAAATAAAATAAAATCATTAGATTTTTCATGTGGAAAACTACAGTAGATAATGTGAATAAAGGCTGAGGCTGTCCGGTGAGAGGAGCGAAAACTGCATAACTCAGCAATCTTATTGACCAACCCCTTGATGTTTACAGGCGCATAAGACGTTTGTACTTTCTTTGTATAGTGCTGTCGTCAAAGTGACGTAGATGCTGGAACTTGTCTGAGTAGATGAGTGTAATTATAATAAATATCAATCCGGAGACGCTTGTATGGACTCGCGAAGAGCTTGGTTCTGGCTGGAGGAGTAGCTAGCAAAGCTCAATAAGGATATACTATGAGCAATGAATCTCTGCACCCTTCTTAAGCGACACTCTGCGAAAAAAACGATTAAGCCAAAAGATTTTCGTAATATTAATATTAAGGCTAAGAATTTAGCTCTAATGCAATGTCGTAAGTAAGAGCCAAAGAGGCGAGGAATTTTTGATCGTATATTAGAAATATAGGTATGCGGCCACTAATCGCATGAGTTTTGCAATTGTTTGTGACGCGCTAGACCTTAGATTGGTGGGGCTGGATAGGTTTGGTTAATGACGATTCGTGCTGGTAAAGAAAAACTATGTATTTGATGTAAGCATATCAATTGACTTGCGTAGGACTGGCATGTATTCTATACGTCTACCTGATGGGGTGTGAGAAGACCTTACTTTGAAAATTTAAGATTTAAAAAAGTCACCCGTTCGGGCGACTGTTTCCGTTTTAGTTCCGATTTGGTGGGCAATAGAGGATTCGAACCTCTCACCTCTTCAACGTCAATGAAGCGCTCTAGCCAAATGAGCTAATCGCCCTGATGAATTTATGGTAGCAAATATATTATATTATTGCAACACGAAGCGCTCTATTGTACAATGATCTTAAGCGGCGAAAGAGCCTAACCATCTCTGGAGCTTCGTGGTAGCGGACGCGGAACACGTAAAACTTTCCGGGTCAAGAGAAATAGCCAAGGTGGAACCTCCTGAACGATCGGGACCGAGGCACGCACGTCATACATCGTACTGCGTGTTTTTATTAATTCAAAAAAGGAGGCAATTGTGAGTGAAGAACAGTTATATGCGATGCGACATAGTTTAGCGCATGTTATGGCTGCTAGTGTAAAGCGATTATGGCCGGAAGCCAAATTTGGCGTTGGACCGGTGGTCGAGAATGGTTTTTATTATGACATTGATCTTGGTAGCGTAAAAATAAGCGAGCAAGATTTCAATAAAATTGAAGCAATGATGCGGCGTATTATTGCTGAAGACCAAGATTTTGTGCGCGAAAAACGTCCGATTGACGACGCGATCGTTTGGGCGAAGGAATCGCAACAGCCATACAAAGAAGAATTACTGAACGATCTTAAGCGTTCTGGCACAACAGTGGCGAAAGATTTAGACGCCGCTGAGATGGGTACGATCGCTGATGGCGACGCGGCTGTGAAGGAGGTGACTTTCTACACAAACGGCGATTTTACCGATTTGTGCCGCGGTCCACATGTGGCAAACACGCAGGAGATCGGTGCGTTTAAGCTGATGCGTGTAGCGGGGGCGTATTGGCGTGGTAACGAAAAGAATCCGCAAATGCAGCGATTGTATGGTATCGCATTTGCGACGCAGGCAGAGCTGGATGAATATTTGGAGCGTTTAGAGCTTGCGAAGCAGCGCGACCATCGTAAGCTCGGTAAAGAATTGGATTTGTACACGATGTCGCCGCTAGTTGGCATTGGGTTGCCAATGTTTACGCCGCGCGGCACGGTCTTGCGTGATATAGTAGCACAGTACTCGAATCAACTACGACAAAAATATGGTTTTCAGAAAGTTTGGACGCCGCATATCACAAAAAAAGATTTATATGAAAAATCTGGTCATTGGGCTAAATTTGGCGATGAGTTATTTTTGGTGAAAAGCCAGGAAACGAGCGATCAGATGGCGCTGAAGCCGATGAACTGTCCGCATCATACGCAGATTTTCGCATCAAAGCCGCGTAGCTACCGTGATATGCCGGTGCGCTTTTTAGAAACGACAACTGACTATCGTGATGAAAAGACTGGTGAACTTGGTGGCTTGAGTCGAGTACGTTCACTGACGCAAGATGACAGCCATGTTTTCTGTCGACCAGACCAGATTGAGCAGGAGATTAATAATCTTTTGGCGGCAGCGCGAGAGTTGTATGGGCAAATTAACATGAAATTACGTGTGCGGTTGAGCTACCGCGATGAATCGGATGGATATCTGGGCGAGCGTGCTTTATGGGATTCGGCACAAGCACAGCTCAAGGCCGCTGTTGTTGCAAATGGGTTAGACTATTTTGAGCAAGATGGCGAGGCTGCATTCTACGGTCCAAAGATAGACTTCATGGCGACGGATGCAATTGGTCGTGAGCATCAAGTTGCAACTGTTCAGCTTGATTTCGTTCAGCCGGAGCGGTTTGAACTAGAGTATGCAACAGATGATGGTAAATTTACAACACCTGTCATGATTCATTGTGCGCTTTTAGGTTCAATAGAGCGGTTCTTAAGTGTATTTATTGAGCATACTGGTGGTTGGTTTCCGTTTTGGGCAGCGCCAGAGCAAATACGTATTCTGACAATTAATGAAACAGTCACAGATTACGTAGACGAAATAACAACGATACTGCGCGAAATTGTACTGATGACGCCAATAAAATATAATGAAGTAAGATTTACAGTAGACACGCGCAATGAATCACTGGGCAAGAAAATACGAGAGGCGACAGCTATGAAAGTTCCAGTTCAGCTTATTGTTGGGCCAAAGGACAAAAGCGCACGGCAAGTTAGTGTTCGTACACGGGACAGTGAGCAAAAAATTGCACTTGATGAGCTGAAGACGTACATCAAGAAACTCTAAGAGGGCATGCGATGATGATAGAAGGTCTGTATGTCCAGTGTCGGCGAATGTGATGGGTGATAATCAGCTGCCAATTGCAAGTTTGCGCGATCGCGTTTATGCGCTGATGTCTGAGTTACCGAACGATAAAGTTACGACTTATGGTGATTTAGCGGCGTTAGCTGGATATCCATATGCAGCGCGACGTGTTGGTGAAATTGCACATGGCGGTCCGACTAATTTGCCGTGGCATCGTTTAGTGAACGCAAAAGGTGGGCTAGCGATTGGCTTTCCGGAAGGGCGAGTGGCGCAGAAACAGTTACTTGCCCAGGATGGTATAGTCTGTGATGAGCGTTGGCATGTGATTGAATTTGAGGAGCGACGATGGCGACCAGAACTGTGAACGAGGCTCCACTCGTCGTAATCGTTGGTCCGACAGCAAGTGGTAAGACAGGTTTAGCAATTAAGGTTGCTCAGCGGTTTAGAGGTGAAATAATCTCCGCAGATTCTCGGGCGATATATCGCGGGCTTGACATTGGAACGGCAAAGCCGAGTATGAAAGAGCGCGACGGGGTCGCACATTGGGGTTTTGACTTAGTGAACCCTGGTGAGCGATTTACGGCTGCAGATTTTAAGCATTACGCCGATGCGAAAATAACTGACATACGATTACGAGGCAAAGTGCCGATTTTAGTTGGGGGGACAGGGTTGTATGTTGACAGTGTTGTTTATGACTATACATTCACGGCTGTATCAAATGATTTAGAGCTACGCGCAAAATTTGAGCAAAAATCTCTTGCAGAGCTACAAAATTATTGTAATAAGTACAATATTAAATTACCGGAGAATAATAAAAATAGGCGATATGTCATTAATGCAATCATTCGAAAGGGCGCTCTACCGCAGAAGAATACTGATAAATATAAAGACAAGATACTAGTCGGAATAATGACGGATAAAGCTACGCTTAAAGAAAGAATAAGAAATCGTGCAAAAACCATTGTAAATGATACTACGATAAATGAAGCGATACAGGCAGCGCGAACTTGGGGTTGGGACAATGAAGCTATGACTGGAAATATCTATCCGCTGGTTCGAAAATATACAGCAGGAGAGTTGACGCGTAGCCAGTTAGAGGAAAAATTTTGCACGCTTGATTGGCGTTTGGCAAAACGACAGTTGACATGGCTGCGTCGCAATCCGGAAATATCATGGCAGCATCTTGAACAGGCGTATAGCTACATTGCTTGGCGTTTGGATGATAGATAACGACCGTGGTACTATAGAGTAAGAGATTTGATCATGATTGATGCATTATTTGGTTCAAAAACTCGTGTAAAGTTACTCTATTTATTCCTTAACAACCCAGGGCAAGCGTTTTATGTGCGTGAAATTACGCGGTTGATTGGTGAACAAATCAATTCTGTGCGAAGAGAGCTTGCAAATATGCTTGAGGTGGGTATCGTTGCAAGTAATAATATGGATAATAAGCTGTATTATGAAGTAAATCAGCGATATGAGTATTACATACCGATGCGCGCTATATTTGCAGGGCAAACGTCAAAATCAGCTGCAAACGAGGCGCAAGCGGAAGTATACGAAGATATTATTCGCCGTACGGCTGGTGTTCGTGTTGCTATTGTAGCAGGGATCTTAGTAAGCGGATCTGCAAGCAAAGTCGATTTGCTGATAGCGGGCGCTATCTCGCGTGCTAAGATTAAGTCCATTGTCTCAACGATTGAGCAAGCGGTGGGGCGCGAGATTACTTATAGCGTACTCTCGTATGACGAGCTGTACTACAGGTTGAGCGTTCATGATAAATTTATTAGTGATATGCTAAATAATAAGCACCGTGTCATTGTTGATACTGGTGGCATTATAAAAACAGAGCGACAGTAAAGGAGGTGATATGTTTGATATTGAATATAAGGGTGGCAACGCGGTCGTTATTGCAAGTAAAAAAACGTCGTTAGTTGTAGACCCGAAGGTGTCGTTATTTGGACTGAAAGACTTAAAGGTAAAGGACTTAGTCGAGTTTGTTACTGAATCTCGTTTTGTAACTGGCAGGAATGATGCGCAGGTTATCATAAATAGCCCTGGTGAGTATGAGGTCGGCGATTTCACGATCATTGGTATTGCTGCGACACGCCATATTGATACCCCTGACGACGAAAAACGTTCGACGATTTACCGTGTTGAGTGCGGTGAGGTATCACTGGGAATCATTGGAAACATTGCACCTGGGCTAAGTGATGAGCAACTTGAGTCGCTTGGCGTGATTGATATCCTGATTGTACCTGTTGGTGGCGGTGGATACACCCTTGATGCAACAAGCGCTGTTTCAATTGTCCGAGCAGTCGACCCGAAGGTCGTTATACCAGTTCATTATCGTGATGCTGCTCTTCAGTATGAAGTCCCGCAAGATGAAGTCGAAACGTTTATTAAAGAGCTGGGTGCTCCAGTCGAGAATGTAACAAAATTCAAAGTTAAAAACGATAGTTCGTTACCATCGGTTCTAACGACAGTAGTGGTTGCACGTAGCTAATATGTTCTAGGCTTTGTATACCTTAATACAAAAACACCCCGAGTGCAGGGGGTGTTTTTTGTATATTTCCGCAGCAAGAGTTATTTTGCTGATTGTGCAATAATACCTTTCTTCTTGAGTGTACGGATTGCATGTGCAGAAAGCGTCATCGTTACTTTCTGTCCATTAACAACGAGCGTCTTTTTTTGAAGATTTGGTTTAAAAACGCGTTTAGTGCGACGCAAAGAAAAACTTACGTTATGACCGAATTGTTTGCCCTTGCCGGTTAATTCGCAGCGTGATGCCATACTTTTCCACTTCTTATAATTAGTTGATATCAATCTTTTCTAGTATACGCTAGTTTTGGTCTTGCGTCAAGGACTGCTACAATAAGGTACATGGATTTTGGCAACATTATTGCTGTTTTGGTGATTATTTTTGTGTCGATGACGCTACATGAGTTGACGCATGGGATTGTTGCCTATAAACTTGGCGATGGCACGGCGCACCTCATGGGGCGCTTAACGCTAAATCCGCTGAAGCATATTGATCCTATTATGACAATCGCACTTCCAATGACGATAATTTTCGCAAACGCATTAACGGGCGCAGCCATGCCGGTCTTTGGTGGCGCAAAACCTGTACCATTTAATTCTGAGAATCTAAAATATGGTGAATGGGGGGTTGCTATGGTAGCAGCAAGCGGACCGTTAGTTAATTTATTGCTCGCGTTCATGTCGTATGCAATAGTGACTTATATAGGCGACGGAAGTGTGGCGGGAAAACTATTAGCTACTTCAGTAGCTGTTAATTTAGGTTTTTTTGCATTCAATATCATTCCGATTCCACCGCTGGATGGTTCTCGAGTCTTTTATGCTATAGCACCTGACTTTATTCGTCGATTTTTCGAAGCAGTAGAATATTACGGTATAGTATTTATCTATATTGCAGTACTTGCTTTATCGCCAGTTTTGACGGTTTACATGCAAGCTGTTATTTACGGGTGTGTTAGCCTGTTTTCTTTAGTTATATAGAACCACGTGATATACTAAGGATAGCCTCTTTTGAGCGTATATGATTTTCCTAACATCATATGATAGGGATTCTAATACCGCTATTCCCGTGGGAATAGCGTGCGGAGACCCACCTTTGCAACAGCAGGGGAATATCAGTCGTTCAGGAGGGGCTTTTATGATATAATACGCAAATGGCAGGCTATTGGATAATCGCTCGCTTGGCTATAGTGAGAGGAAAGTCCGGGCAGTGTAGAGCATGACAGTCGCTAACGGCGACCGGAGGTGACTCTAGGGAAAGTGCCACAGAAACGAAACCGCTATCTCAAGCCTAATTAGGTGACTGGTAGTAAGGGTGAAAGGAGCGAGGTAAGAGCTCGCAGCGACGTACGGTGACGTACGGAGGAGGTAAACCCTGTCAACTGCAAGGAGGCGTGTCTATAGAATTGCTCGTTCGGGCATGCCGCTATCCGCTTGAATTATTCAGCAATGAATAATCTAGATAGATGATTATCCTCGACAGAACCCGGCTTACAGATAACCTGCCAATTTAAAAAGACCGTACTAAATACGGTCTTTTTAAATTTTGTCGGATTAAGCTATTTTGTAACTCGTTTGACGATAGCAGTAAATGCTTTTGGTTCGTTTACTGCTAATTCCGCAAGTATTTTGCGGTCAATTTCTACGTTGGCAGCGCGTAAATCAGCAATGAGCTTACCATACGTCGTGCCGTTTTCGCGAGCAGCGGCGTTGATGCGGGTAATCCAGAGACCGCGAAGATCGCGCCGTCTATTGCGGCGATCCCGGTATGCGTATTGCAGTGATCGGATAACGGCTTGTTTCGCAAGCCGAAAACTACGTGTACGACTATGTTGCATGCCTTTTGCGGCTTTGATGATTTTCTTATGCTTCGCTGAAGCAGTGACTCCTCGTTTAACTCGCATAATCCTATACTCCCAGTGCTCGTTTTACGTTTTTCGCCATGCCGCCTTTAACAACAGCGGTGGTTTTGATATTACGCTTGCGCGATTTACTCTTCTTAGAGAGCATATGGTTTCCGAACGCACGGCGACGGATGAGTTTGCCGGTACTGGTTAGCTTAATACGCTTAGCAGTGCCCTTGTGGGTCTTCATCTTTGGCATTATTTACTCCTTATTACGATGCTGAGGTTGCGCCCAGCCATCACTGGTTTCTGTTCAAGTATTGCCTCATCCTGCAGCTGTTCAAAAACTCTGTCTATGAGCTCGTAGCCCAGCTCTTTATGCGCCATTTCGCGTCCACGGAAGAATATCAAAATTTTTACTTTGTGTCCTTCTTTGAGAAATGAGCGGATTTTTCGTAACTTTATTTCTAGGTCATTACCACCAATCTTCAAGCCGAAGCGCATTTGCTTTAGCTCGCTAGCTTTATTGTTGCGTCGAGCTTTTTGCTGCTCTTTCATTTTCTGGTATTGATATTTTCCCCAGTCAATAATTTTTGCAACAGGAGGGTCAGCTTTCGGTGATATCTCCACTAAGTCAACCCCTGCCTGACGTGCAGCGTTAAGCGCGTCTGCACGACTCATGACACCAAGTTGTGTTCCGTTTGTGTCTATGACACGAAGTTCTTTTGCTCGGATGGTATCATTGATACGAATTTTCGTATTGATCGCAATCTCCTTATAAAAAAGTTACATTAATGAGATAACACTCGCACAATATAGTATCAGAGGTGGGAAGAAAATTCAAGCTCTATGTCCGTTTACAGTATAATGCTTCTGCGGTATGGATTTATGGTGATACTATTCGGACTGATTAAGATTGGCGATTACGCGGATATTTTGAAATAAGTCGTACGGTCTCGGTCTGAGCGTGTCGGGTGCTTTTTGAGTAAATTAGTTGATTTTGAGTTGCGTTTCTACGAATCATAGAACTACCTTGGTTGTTTAAAGATTGTTGTGTTTACAGCTACGTTTACATCTGTTATTTTTAATATTTATTATATTTTGAATCATTTTTTTCGCCAGATATTGTTGATTTTTTAACTACAAATTTGATAAGCGATGGATTAGTTAGCAGTGTAAAATATCGGAGGATAGTAGGGGCTTGAGGTTTGGTCGGTTAACCTGGAGAAATCGTAACCCCATGTAGCTGATGGATGAGTATTAGAAGTAAGAGTAAGTTGTAACTATACTATTGTAACGTTTACCGTCTCATACTCTTATACCATGCACTATAGATATCTAAGCAAATAGTTTTCCTGCGCGTATTCTTATACTGTGGGGGATAAGCAGTTCTCTTCAAGCGCTAACTATTTATTATTAATATGCTTCTAATTTTACGTTATTTACTGGGTGCTCCATTTTGATTCCGTTTTAGTTTTAGTTTTAGTTTTAGTTTTAGTTTTAGTTTTAGTTTTAAATACCGTTTACTGAGTCTATATTGCTTTTGGTATGAAATGGTGATACAGTAAAGGTAGATGCGGGGCTGATACAGCGTTCGACATTTGGACTTTAACAGGCTATTTTGCGTACCGACTTCTGACGTAATCAGAATTAGTAATTGCAACATTTGCAAAGAAAGCAAAAGCATTCTTCGCATCATTGATGCCAAAGCAAGCCGCTTTTGCGCTTGCTGCGTAATATATCGCAGCCATGCTTGGTTTTAACGCTTGCCAGAAACTAAGCGTGTCGTATTTTGCAAGATCGATTCATGCGTGCCCGCTTGAGTGCGGTGAATTTAAATTTTTTTTCAGCTCGTAGTTGTTGTATGTTTGTTTGGTTTTCGGGCAACTGCTGCGGTTATTGTAAAAACCGAACTATGTGCGTAGACGAATAGCATGTTACCAAATGGACCCGGGGGCAGTACCCGGCAGCTCCACCATGTAGATTTGACGACCAATTAGGTCGTTTTTTATTGTGTATTTGAACCTACCCCCCGGGCGTGGCAAGGGAACGACGACCCATAGTAATTTTCGACAGTATAAGTCCTTTTCTTTACGGGTTCGTTTTATATTCAGTTCAGTGCTGTGGACTAGTCGATCTCGTTTTAGTTTATTGAATCTCCAATGTATGAGTAACTTATAAGTCATTACATAGTTTAAGTTAGGCTAATCAACACAAGCTATTTAAAAGATCTATTAACATATCTACGGTTTACATTTGCTCCATGCTTATTAACCTGAACCGAAAATAATAAATGCACCAGAAGACATTTCATTTCGCATGAGGATATAAGACGAAACACGTATAGGGCAAACGGCGGTTGCTGATAATAGTTAGAAAAAAAGAGGGAATATCTATGCTTGAGATTGGAGACGATGCCTCTCAGTATAAGTATAGTCTCACTCTTTTTTATTTTGATTCGTCGTTAATCGTCAATATGCACCTGGAATAAATCTGTGGCTCATAGTGAATGTGAGCCACAAAAAAGTGGATGATTCTCATCAACGCGTAACAACTTAGATGCCACTCGCGTCCACATATATTTTCTTAGAACGCCATAAAAAACAACCACCTGCGAGTAGTGGTTGTTTTTATCGTGGAGTTTTCAGAAATATGTTTATTTTTGGTTCTTGTACAATTTTTTTGCTCAAGAACTACCCCTATAATATGACGGAAAAGTGCTTGTGTCAATAACTTTTTGGGATTTAATCAAGTAAAAAATACCACAAATCATAGCAGTTGTTTTTGATGCGATTTTGAATTTTTATTCTTAGGATGAGGCGGGCGGAACAACAACGATAATTAACCGATCTCTATGTCTCATAATGAAAAATCATTAGCATTTCAGTTACACCATAAGCTTGTGTATTTGATCGGACTTATACGCAGGAAGAAATGGAAATATCCTGATCTCGCATTTTAAAAGTGTCGCCCATTTGTATAGCTGAAAGAACTATATAAACTTCTCTGTATTTTTGTCGTTTGAGATGTAGCCTAATATGGGGGCTCGGTATGGTCTATGCTCATGTTGCTTGAATATGAGATCAGAGTTTTTCTAGCAGAATTAATTTGAAAAGGTTTAAACGCATGGTAGCTTGCATATTGAACTACCATCGCAGCAATGCTTACTGTATTAGAAAAGGCTTGTTTTCAAGGTAAAACTTTAAACGTAGAGCCAACCAAGTAGTACTGCGAACTCAATGATGTCAAAGCAAAAGGGCACTGCAACATTTAATAACCAGCAACGTCATGCAGCTCAGGATAAGCCGGGAATGCAGAGAGGTTTGGCTAGGAAGCATTGGACAATAGAAATTTTAGATAAGCAGACATCTCGGAAACGCATCAAAAGTCGCTAAAGGGAGAGTGGGGCGAAACGTATCTTTGTCGGAGCATGAAGATACGTTTCGCCCGCCCGGATGCTCCTATGGAGCGAGACTGTAATGAAGATCCTCTATAGACTTCAATAAGGCTATCGCACTATTTTCGAAACAGTGTTTTAGCGGTGCTGTCAAAAAGCAGGTTAGCTCATAGAGTCAACTTACTTAACACTAGATGTAGGGTCGGCCTCATGCAATTGTCAGATTTGAGGTCTAACTCAGGTACTTGTAGGACATAATGGTTTGCTAGACGCTATTTATAATCTAGTTCTAGAATGCGTGTGTGAGGTTATTATTCGGCATAATTTTTTGTGGATGCGGCGAGACGGGTTAATAAATTAATTTTTTGATGGACATTTTATTATTTTTAAACTGACTAGAGTGTTGCGCTCTAGTATTGTTTTGGTATATCTTAGACGGTTCGTCGCTACTTTTAGCATTAGTAAAATATGCAGAGCAGGTTTGATAGTTTCGGAATCGTTAATTCAAATCAATCATTTAACGCTCGGGATTTGAGATGGTTTTCTTGTAGAAATTTATTGAATCAAGCACCTGTATTTTATTAAGTATGCATAAGTAAATCATGTAAAAGTTATGTAAGTCGTGTGTTCTTTGTTTGATCGATTGTTTCTTGAAGATACTATAAGAGTGTATCTAGTCTGGCATTTTACGATCCTGTTTTTTGTCTTATTAGAGCAGGCTGTAACATTTACTAGGAAAAGTAAAATGCTTTGTTGTAAAACAAACAAACAGCTCTTTAAGTAGCGCAAAATGGCTGAATAAACAGCAAAACATTCCTTAATGTTGTTAATTTAGCTACGTATAAATTAATCCAACATAAATAATAAAGAACAGAGGTGATATTGATGAGTAAAATACAGCATAGTAAATATGTCTACGAAAGTAATGTCAAATATATTGACGTATAGCGTTGTTTGTGCTAGTATTGAAACATAGCTTTGACAAAACAAAAAGCGACAAACATTAACAATTTAAAATACAACACCTTGCAAAGTTAGCTTATACGACGGAAACTAGGTGGCAGCACAAATACTATTTTATGAACATTCTGTGAAGAAATTTTTCATAAAATAAAGAGTTCGTATTTTATGCGAAACGTGATACCACCTAAGCTCCGCCGAGATATGTACTCTTGGCGTTGTAGCGCGCGAAAGCTTGAGCGCTGCGCACCTGATAAATCCTTGATGAAGTTATCGTCGGCGAGAATCAGGTGCGTAGATAATAGACTCGCAATCGCAAGACTAGATGCTCGCGTCACGCGAGCGGTCAATTAGGCTATAAGCAGCTAGCGGCGACCCTAATAGTTGTTTAGAAAGGTGTTTCGTTTTTCGCGAAACTGCTTATATGCCTTTAAGGGTGGTGGTATCATAATAAATATGTTGAGACGCATAGTAGCTTTTATAACGGTTTGTTCAATTGTTGGGGTTCTCGCCATCATGCAGTCGTCTACTCCTTCGCATTCAAGCCCGTTGATTATATTACTGGTGTTCTTACTCTTATATATGTCGGTGCTTGGGGTGCTGACTTTTTTGTTGCATAGTATACGACTTATCTTAGTTCGTATCCGTAGAAGCAAGGCGGGCGACCATTACGGCAGCGTTTCTTTCTCTCGGTCAATCGCATACGGGAGTGTTTTGGCGTTTTCGCCGATTATCCTTATGGCTGTGCAGTCTATTGGTGGGCTGAAGCTGTATGAGATTATGCTCGTTGCTGTGTTTGAGGCGGTGGCAATATTTTATGTTTATAAGCAGCAATAAACCTTTGAAGCGCTAGTAATATTGGTTACTCTTATGGTATAATTTAACAGATATGGAACCTAGGCAGCAGGAACAATTAGCGCCAATTGGAGAAATTCAACCGGCAGCGTCTCAATATGAGGTGGGTGCAGCACAAAATTCTCTTGAAGTAGCACAGAGCGGCGTTGAAAATCACCGTGAGATTGGATCTGTCCGAGCGGAAGCGGTTCAAGCTGCTGCTGCGGCAGCCCCTGCGCTTCCTACTCCGGTATTACCTGCACAGTCAGACGGTGGCGTAGGGGTTTCTGACGATACGACAGCTATGCTAGCGAACGATGATGATCTAATTGAGAAGGAATGGGTCGATAAGGCAAAGAAGATTTTAGCTGAGACGAAAAATGATCCGTATGAGCGCGAGTGTAAAATCAGTGAGCTGCAAATTGAGTATATTAGACAGCGCTATGGGCGAGTGATAGGGCAGGCAGAAGACTAGGATGGGGGCAGAGTGGGCGCACTAGTGGTACTTTTTGTTACAGCAGCGTTAATTGCGGCTGGCGCAACAGTTATATTTTTCGTGTATCGCGGCACACTGCGCGAAGCGAAGAACTACGAGCGCGGACTGAAGATGGTGCCGATTTTAATCCATTTACCACCAGCGAGTGACGATATCGCGGGTGAAAATCGCGATAAACGCGACTTGACCGAGGAAGTATTGTCGCAAGCGCAAGTAATGTATAACATTATTGCAAGTACTGCTACGAAGGGATTTAAGAGTCGAATCTACGGTCAGCGTCATCTGTCGTTTGAAATCGTGGCGCGTGATGGGCTTGTGTATTATTATGCTGTCGTGCCGACGGTTCTTACGAGCGTTGTGCGCCAAGCGGTGGCAGCGGCATACCCGTCAGCACGACTCGAAGAGGTAACGGAACACTCGGTGTTTAGCAAAGTGGGAAAGATGAGTGGGACGATTGGCGGTGAATTTACTCTTAAGAAGCATTATTCATATCCTATTGCAACCTACATGGAATCAAAGCGCGATGCATCGCGTGCTTTGCTGAATGCGATTTCTGCAGCAGGACGTGAAGATGGCATTGGGTTACAATTTTTGATTCGCCCAGCACGCGACAACTGGTCAAAGGTTGCCGTATCAATGGCTGAGAAGATTATTAAAGATAAACAGAGTGGCAAGAAGTCTCCGCTCGGTTCATTTTTCTCGCCAAACGAATTGATGGAGGCGCTGTGGAAGCCGCCGACTGGGTCGGCTGATAGCAATAAAGGTCCTGGTGAAGAAAATAAGCAATTAAATGCAGTTGAGCAGGCGACAGTTGAGGCGATCCAGGAAAAGACGAGGTATCCTGGTTATGAGGTTCTGGTTCGTGTGGTCGTGTCGTCGAATACAGCAGCACGTTCGCAGGGTGTCTTGAAGAATATTGTTGCAGCATTTGCATTGTTTGATTCGCCAACGTTTAATGGCTTTAAGTTTAACCTATCAAAGAATATTGAAGAGCTAACCTCATCGTTTATCTTTAGGTTCTTTCCGCAACAGGTTAACCAGAACATATTGAACAGTGTAGAGCTGGCAACGCTTTTTCATCTGCCAGATCAAAACAGTATACCTACATCGCAAGTGAAGCGGCAAATGAGCAAGCAGGTCGATGGTCCGACACAAGTCATGGAAACGGGACTATTGCTTGGCTATAACGAGTTCCGTGGTGTGAAAAAACCGATTCGTTTGAGCGACAAAGACCGTCGCCGTCATATTCATGTGATCGGACAGACTGGTGTTGGAAAGTCTGTGTTGCAAGAGAATCTGGCATACCAAGATATGCTGGATGGTCGTGGTTTTGCGTTTGTTGATCCGCACGGTGACTCGGCGGAGGCGCTCTTAAGTAAAGTGCCAAAGGAGCGCGTTGAGGATGTTGTTTACTTTAACCCAAGCGACATGGACAATCCGATTGGACTAAATATGTTTGAGTTTGATCACCCCGACCAAAAAGACTTTTTGGTGCAGGAGGCAATTGGGATGCTGTATGGATTATATGACCCTGGACATACGGGAATCGTTGGCCCGCGTCTTGAGCATATATTTCGAAACTGTGCGTTGTTACTGATGAGCGATCCGGGAGGTGGTACGTTTATTGATATTCCAAAATTGCTTATTGATGACGCGTTTATGAAGAGCAAACTGAAGTATGTTACCGACCAACAAGTGCTTGACTTCTGGACGAAAGAGTTCCCGGCGTCGCAGCGGTCAAGTGAAGCGGGCGAAGTCATTAGCTGGGTTGTGTCAAAGTTTGGGCCATTTATCTCTAATGATGCAATGCGAAATATTATTGGACAGAAGAAAAGCGGATTTAATTTTGCGGATATTATGAATAATCGTAAAATTTTGCTCGCAAACTTATCAAAGGGGAAGATGGGCGATTTGAACTCGAAGCTCCTTGGTATTATTTTTGTGATGAAGTTCCAGGCAGCAGCAATGGCTCGCGCAAACATACCAGAGGAAGAACGTAAAGATTTCACGTTGTATGTTGATGAGTTCCAGAACTTTGCGACCGATAGCTTTGAAACTATCCTTAGCGAAGCGCGTAAGTACCGATTAAGCTTGGTGCTTGGTAACCAGTTTATGACACAGCTACAGGAAAGCCTGCGTGAAGCAATTTTAGGTAACGTTGGCACGACGATCACCGGGCGTATTGGTATTACTGACGCAGAGATTATGGTAAAGCGCTATACTCCGGTGTTTGACGCGGAAGATCTGACGAAGTTACCAAACTTTGAGTCGGTTTGTGTGGCGCAGATAGAGGGTGTGCCTTCGGCGCCATTTAGTATGAGCTGGGTTCCGCCTATGGGGCAGAGCAATCAGCAGCTCGGTGACGCGCTGAAGCGGCTATCTGCAGTGAAATATGGACATCCACGTGCACAAGTAGAACGAGAAATCTTTGAACGACTTAAAACGGCAGATGCTGCACAGTCTGGAGCAAAGACAGGGAGGGCGGCTCCATCCGCTGGGGAAAAGTCTGGTGGCATTGGTGCGCCAAAATCCAGTAGTTCATCATTTTTGGATGAGTGGCTCGCTAAGCGTAAGCAGATGACAGGGGGGAGTGGTCGCCCACCGGCAGCGAATATTGCGAGTACAGGCAAAATGATGCCGCCACAGCCAGCCGCCCCGCCAATGAGCCCGCCTCCGGCGTCTACCTCTGGGGCAATAAGTAATCCGCTCCAATCAGGTGCGACCTCAAAAATGGGCGGTTATCCTGTTACTAGCCAATCGGCGGCTCAATATGGCAACAATATGCCTCCACAGCAGATACAGCATCCTGGGTTAGCAAATCAGTCGGCAGCCTCTTCGCTGCAATCGGCGAGCAGTCTAGCGCCTACATCAACTACCGCTAGCTTACGCGACGATTTTAATACCGTCACGTCCGTGCCGCAAACCGGAATGATATCGTCGCAACAACCGCCACAGCAGTCGTCTGATGGGCGTATGGACGCAGTGTCATCCCGCCAGGATGATGAAGTGACGATAAAATTACGGTAGAGACTTATTCATGTAAAGGTAATGAGCCTGCGAAAGTCTTTTAAGCCTTAACTTGACTCCTACCTCTATCCCTACCTATCTTTACCAATAATAAGCAGTCGGAAATAGTCGTAGACGAGCCCGACAATCCACCCAAGCCCAAAAGCAGCAATCGTTTCAGTGCCTGATAATTGGTAGCCATATGCGCGTGCTATGAGATAGGTGGCAAGCACGAGAACGAACGAGCAAACTGCTCCTGATAAAATAGCGTTTGGTCGCGCGACAGAATTACCGACAGCTTCGCTGGTCTTTTCGACGACTTTGTTATGAATAATTTTACTGAAGGTGCGACTCGGCGCTGACATGTGAGATTGCACTTCGTCCATAGTTCTAGCGAATGCTTTTTCTCGCTCCTGCTTAGAAATCGGTCCTTTACGTCGTTCGGCTGGTGATGGGTCACTCCGCTCCGTTTCTTGGCGATTTTCTTTTTCGGCCTTTGCAACAGCTTCAAGCGTTTCGCGGCGCGCGTTTTCAAGTCTTTCCGCTTTATTTTCGCGAGTTGATTCTCGTTCACGGTTCTCGCTTGCAACTTCGTGTTGCTCGGTAGTGAACTCGCGCAACTCATTTAATGACTCTCCCTTTTCGGTTGACTCTGATAACTTTTCATTGTTCATATACCACCCCTTGTTTTAAATATGTGTTAAATTGTACCAGTACTAAAGTCGCGGCGTATTAAGCGGACTTCTTTTTTCAGTTGGCGTGAGCGTGCGTAGAAGAACGCAACGACGGCGAATATAATCGCTGCAAATGCGATGTTCTCGTTAGGACCGGTATGTGGCAGTTGTGCAACAACTGACTCAACCTTTTTCTGGACAGGACAATCAACGTTGATATTGACAGTGTTTCCGAATGTATTTGTCATGACGCAGTCGTAGGAATTTGGGTTGCCTGTGCCGGCGCCTTTTGCGGCAATCGTGCTCGCGAGTTTTACGCTAAATATACGCGTCTGTGTCTCACCTGGTTTTAATGTTACTTTTGGCCATGTCAGCAGTGTTTTTGTCGCGATTCCATCTGATGAATTGTCGTCTGTGAGCGTGCCGCCACCAGTGTTTTCTAGACTAGCGTATTGCAGAACATCGGCTAGATCCTCCTTGATTGTGTATTCTGTTGCTTTTAGTCCTTTGTTGGTGACGTTAATTTTGTACACGATTTGATCAGTAGCTTTTGCCGCAATCGTTGTGGCGTCGGTGTTGTTCTGTGACGTATTTTGTGCGGTCTTGGTTTGAATAATTTCAGCATTGCATTTTGTATCGTTGATCCAAATCGTTGAATCGCCGGGACATGGTTGGCAGTTTGGGTCTGTTTTGAGTAGGGCTGGGTTCTGCGGGCACTTTGCTGGTGGAGCGATTGTAAAACCCTTGGTGCACCCAGCGCTCGTTCTATCGCCAAGTGATGTTTTGATCGTTAATTTGACCGAGTAACTACCGGGAGTCTTCTCTGTGTAAGTTGCGACGCTTGAACTACTCTCTATCGTTTTAACAAGTGTGTTGTCACGGTATACCTGGAATATATACTTTGAAATCGTTGCGCCATCTGTGACGATCCCACTGCCGGTGAATTGATAGGTATCGCCATTCTTTTTGATATCAAGTGCCGAGCATGTTGAGGTCGGATTTTTAGGCGGCGTTGAACAGTTAGGGTAGGTTCCTACTTGACCCGGAGGGCACGCTGGTCGCGGCGGGATAGTAAACGTGATCAAGTTACCGCATGAGCGCATAATGCCAAACCATAAGCCGGTTGATGAGGATCGCCCAACGTAAGCAGAGTAAGAACCGCTATTTCCCCAAAGACGTTGTGGCCGGTAGTAGAATGTACGCGTACCGCCGCTCGTTTTTACGGTATAGCTTCCTTCGCCGCTTGAAGCACCAAAAACAGGCTTCATCCCCCAGGAATACAGCCCCTCACTACTGCGGTGATACTCTAGATTACCGGTTGCTCGTTGGATGTCGGCACGAGAAATACCAATGGCAGTGTATAGATCACGAATATTATTGACGTTCTGGTCGTAGCTAGACATGACGGCACTTGGTGTATGAGTGCCGCCATATACCATGTCGGTAGCATCGGCTGCGCTTGCTGGTTCTGGTGCTTGAAGCATCGTAAATGACTGGACGATAAGCGCGAGAGCAGTAAATATAAGCCCAAGGCGGCGTGTTGTTTCCTCTTTTCTCAGGCGTTTAGCATAAAACCCTAGTTGCCCGACGAGTGCAGGGCTAAACGAAAGGTTTGATACAAGCTTTCTAAACATAGTGCAACCTTTTTTTGTGTTAAAATTTCTGAGATAACTCTCATTTGACTATTAGTTTAGCATATGCGTTTACAGATAGCAATAACTTGAATGAACAATTTTTTTTATGGTATAATCGGTGTAGAAATGAATAATCTGAGTTGACAGTAAGCGAGGGAGATTCCATATGGCTAAACAAAAAGACGACGGTTCTTATGATGGTTCACAAATTCAGGTTCTTGAAGGTCTTGACCCGGTTCGCAAGCGTCCAGGCATGTACATTGGAAGCACGGGTTACGACGGTGTTCATCACTTAATTAAAGAAATTGCCGATAATTCTATAGACGAAGCAATTGCTGGTCATGGTACACGTGTTGACGTGCGAATCCTTGAAGATGGTGGTGTTATGATTACCGATGACGGGCGTGGCATACCGGTAGATAAGCATCCGAAAACTGGTTTGAGCACGCTTGAAACAGTATTAACTGTGCTGCATGCTGGCGGTAAGTTTGGCGGCGGCGGCTATAAGGTATCATCTGGATTGCACGGTGTTGGTTCAAGTGTAGTGAATGCTTTGTCAAGTCGAATGATCGCTGAAGTCGCAAAAAACGGTTCAATATATCGAATTGAGTTTGAACGAGGCAAAACAGTCGTGCCGTTTAAGAAAAGCCGGTTAACGGACGAGAATTGGACGCGCGGCACGCGGATTACGTTTTATCCTGATCCTGAAATATTCAAAGAAACGACGAAATTTGACTATAAATGGGTCGTGAGCTATTTGCGCCATCAGGCTTATCTAACAAAAGGCGTGTATGTGACGGTTTATGATGAGCGCACCAAAGAGCGCCAGGCATTTTATTTTGAGGGCGGCATTCGCAGTTATGTGAAGAATCTCAACGTTGGTAAGGACGTTCTTGGTAACGAAATTTTCTACGTTGAAAAGCAAGTTGATGATTCGATGGTTGAAGTAGCAATCCAGTATAATGATTCCTATGTTGAAACAGTAAAACCGTTTGCAAATAATGTGTTAACTCCGGACGGTGGTACGCATTTAGTTGGTTTTCGGTCGGCACTCACGCGCGTTATAAACGATTATGCGCGCAAAAATAATTTGCTAAAAGAAAAAGAAGACAATTTATCCGGCGATGATATTCGCGAAGGTTTGACGGCGGTTATTTTGGTGAAGCTGCCCGATCCGCAGTTTGAAGGCCAGACGAAAAATAAGCTTGGCAATCCAGAGGTGCGTCGATATGTCGAACAGGTAATGAATGAATACTTTGCGTATTTTCTGGAAGAGAATCCAGCGATTGCGAAGAAGATTGTCAATAAAGCATTGCTTGCAGCTAGAGCGCGCAAGGCAGCTCGAGCTGCACGTGATAATGTGATTCGTAAGGGTGCGCTTGATGGCGCCAGCCTGCCTGGTAAATTAGCAGACTGTTCAAGTAAGAATCCAGCTGAGTGCGAACTCTACATCGTTGAGGGCGATTCAGCTGGCGGTTCAGCGAAGACGGGGCGCGACAGTCGTACACAAGCTATTTTGCCGCTGCGAGGCAAGGTTTTGAACACTGAACGGGCTCGTCTTGATAAAATGTATGCAAATCGCGAGATACTAAGCTTGATAAAGGGCATGGGTGTCGGTATCGGCGATGCGTTTGATATGCGCGGTTTGCGTTATCATCGTGTTGTGATTATGACCGATGCCGACGTTGACGGTAGCCATATCGCGACACTGCTTATGACATTCTTCTTTCGGTATATGCGTCCGGTTGTTGAAGGTGGTCATATTTATCTAGCAAAGCCGCCACTATTTAAGTTGAAGCTATCGCAGCATAAACAGGAGTATTTGTATAATGAGGAAGCACTTGATGCAAAGTATCAGGAGTTGATTGCTGCCCGCAAAGAAAAAGGTGTCGCGATTGATCCGAGCGAGCCGCTCGTTAGACAAGCAGGATTGAGCGAATCGTCGTTACAGCGTTACAAAGGTCTTGGTGAAATGGATGCTGATCAGCTATGGGAAACGACAATGAACCCGGAAAATCGTGTTTTGGTGCAGGTTCGGCTTGAAGATGCAGAGCGCGCTGATGCAATTTTTACTAAATTGATGGGTGATGAGGTTGAGGTGCGTAAAAACTTTATTCAAGCAAACGCAAAGAAAATGAGTCTTGAGGAACTGGATGTCTAATATGAACGAAGATAATGCAATGCAACAGCAAGAACATAAACCGGTAGAAGGCGAGGTACTGACGCAGACCGACCACAGTCATTCAAAGACTGTTGAAATTCGTACTGTTGAAGATGTTATGGAAGATAATTTCCTGCGGTATTCAATGTCGGTGATTGTTGATCGTGCACTGCCTGATGTGCGCGACGGCATGAAGCCGGTGCATCGTCGTATCGTGTATGTGATGGATAAAATGGGCATCGGCCCATCCTCGAAGACGGTTAAGAGCGCACAGATCGTCGGCGAAGTTATGGGTAAATATCATCCGCATGGCGATTCATCAATATACGATGCAATGGTGCGTATGGCGCAGGATTGGGTTGGACGCTATCCGCTCGTGCAGGGTCAGGGTAACTTTGGCTCTATGGATGGAGATCCGCCAGCGGCAATGCGCTACACTGAAGCAAAAATGACGCGCGTGTCCGAGGCGCTTTTGGCAGACATTGACAAAGAAACGGTTGATTTTCGTGATACATACGACGCGACACACCGGGAACCTGTTGTATTGCCAGCAAAGTTGCCAAACCTGTTGCTTAACGGGCAGGTTGGTATTGCTGTTGGTATGGCGACGAATATTCCGACGCATAATCTTGGCGAGATTGTTGACGCAACAGTAGCATTAATTGACAATCCAGAGGTGACGCTTGACGATCTCATGAAGCATATTAAGGGTCCTGATTTTCCAACAGGGGCGGTTGTATATGGCGGTGCTCCAATGCGTCAGGCATATGCAACTGGTCGCGGTAGCGTGACAATTCGCGCAGTGGCGAATATTGAGGAGGCGAAGCGTGGACGTCATCAAATTGTCGTAACAGAGATGCCGTATGGTGTTAACAAGGCAACGCTTATCGAAAAAATTGCCGATCTAGTGCACGATAAGAAGCTCACGACAGTCAGTGATTTGCGTGATGAATCGGCGCGTGGTAGTGTTCGCGTGGTAATTGAGTTAAAGAAAGACGCATATCCAAAGAAGGTGTTGAATCAACTTTATAAATTAACGGCGTTACAGACGAACTTCCACTATAATATGCTAGCACTTGTTGAGACTGGCACGAATCCAGTGGCATTGCAGCCGCGAGTACTCGGGTTGCATGATATTCTACATGAATTTATCAAGCACCGCCAAAAAGTAGTGCGGCGACGTACAGAATACGAACTGCGCAAGGCAAAAGAACGGGAGCATATTTTAGAGGGCTACAAAATAGCACTTGATCATATTGATGAAGTAATCCGAACGATTCGTGCTAGTAAAACGCAAGATGAAGCTGAGAAGGCATTGATTGAGAAATTTGGCCTGAGTGTTATTCAAGCAAAAGCAATTCTTGCAATGCAGCTACGTCGTTTAACAGGCTTAGAGCGCGAGGCGATTGAGAATGAGTTGGCTGAGCTGCGTAAGAAAATTGCACACCTCGAAAAAGTCTTGGCAGACGAGAATGAAATTTTGCGTATTATCAAGGAAGAGCTTCTTGAGATCAAGGAGAAATATGGTGATGAGCGTCGTAGTAAAATTATCAACACAGAAGTTGGCAAGTTTAGCGATGAGGAACTAATCCCAGAAGAGGACACAGTTGTATTAGTGACAACAGAAAACTACATTAAGCGTACACTTGCGAGTGATTATCGGCGTCAAAATCGTGGCGGCAAAGGTAAGCGCGGTATGACGACGAAAGAAGAAGATGTCATTGATCAGCTTGTACCAGCCAGTACGCACGATTGGCTGCTATTCTTCACGAATAAAGGTCGTGTGTTCCGCCTCAAGGCATATGAGGTGCCGGCAGCGAGTCTTGCGGCTAAGGGTGTCGCAGCAGTTAACTTGCTTCAATTGCAGCCTGAAGAGAAAATTACATCGATCATTAACCTCGCGAAAGATGCAGGGAGTGATGGGTATTTGTTCATGGCAACGACCAAGGGTACCGTAAAAAAGACGGCAATTTCCGACTATGCAAATATTCGAACAAATGGGTTGATCGCAATAAACCTAGATGATGGCGATGAACTGCGCTGGATTAAGCAAACTGACGGCAGAAGCGATGTGATTATATCAACATCTGCCGGTCAAGCGGTGCGATTTAACGAGGAAGAGTGTCGGCCAATGGGGAGGGCGGCACGCGGTGTGCGCGGTGTGCGGCTGCGTCCAAATGACAGCGTAGTCGGCATGGATGTTGTAACATCGGCAGATCAAACACTTCTGGTCTTGAGTGCAAATGGCTATGGAAAAATTACAAAGGTAGCGAATTTCCCAAGCCATAAGCGTGGCGGTGTTGGCATTAAGGCGGCGACGGTTACAGCGAAAACTGGTCCGATCGTTACGGTGCAAACGCTTGAGTCTGACGCGGTTGAAGCGATTATTATCAGTCAGGGTGGACAAACCATTCGTGTTGGGCTGGGTGACATACCAACATTAGGACGTACAACACAAGGCGTGCGTGTAATGCGGCTTAGTGATGACGACAGCGTGTCGTCAATCGGCATTATGCGTGATTCAGGAGAAGATGAAGGTTAGCATATAATATGACGATTTCTCCATATTTAGTAGCAGTTGCTGTTGGGTGGGTTATTGCTCAGGGCGCTAAGTATATTACGGCAGCGATAAAAGCGCGCAGCTTGCATGTGTTTGATCGGCTATATTTGTCTGGTAATATGCCAAGCGCACACAGCGCAACGGTTGTGTCAATTGCGACACTTATCGCGCTGCGAGATGGCGTTGACAGCGGGCTATTTGGTCTCGCAGTGGTTCTGGCGCTTGTTGTTATGTATGATGCTATGATGGTGCGCCATTCGGTTGGTGAGCAAGGAGCGGTTATTAAGCACATCTTGAAAGAGTCAAATATAGCAGTAAAAGAACCTCATGTAGCGGATGGACATACGCCGCTTGAAGTGATTGTCGGTGTGTGTATTGGTATGCTTGCCGGTATTGTTGTATTTTACACTACAAAATAGCCAAAAAACAGTGTTGACTTGCTAAAAAAAACGCGCTACAATGATGGACAGTCTAGTTGCGAGATGGAAGAAACTGTAGTTCTATTATGTAGTTAGGCGTAGTGCTATTTAACAATTTAATTGTGCAATAATCATCGTCAGTCTATTTTTGAGTAAGATAGACGTTTCAAGTCAATGAAACATCTTTTATGGAGAGTTTGATCCTGGCTCAGGATGAACGCTGGCGGCGTGCCTAACAC
>ERZ772918.140-NODE-140-length-58832-cov-12.5094_pt1 | contig 58832 bp, 43 predicted proteins | sample MGYA00512118_ERZ772918 | MGnify/ENA primary metagenome ERZ772918 (study PRJEB29015, sample SAMEA2737939) | human oral metagenome | biome: human oral; feature: human-associated habitat; material: dental | place: China | collected 2135 ... | reverse complement strand
CCCCAGGTGCGGGATCGCGGCGCGCAGGTGGGCCTGGGCGTCGGGCTCGCCCTCGTCGAATGCCCGCTGGTAGCGGGACAGCTCGCGACGGGCTCGGGCGGCGATCCGCCGGGAGTCCGGGTCGTCGGACACGTACCAGTCCCCGGCGAGCATGCGCTCGCGGTTGGTCCGCGGATCCCCCTGGAGGTAGGGGGCGGCCAGGGGGAAGCGCTCCCCGGTGCCCTGGGACGGGGCGGGGGCGTCGTCGGTGCTGTGGGAGCCGGTCATGGGCACGAGCCTACCGGGCCCGCCCCGTCTGCGGCCCGTGGCGGCCCCGGCCCAGTGGGCAGACCGGGAGCCAGGAGGGTCACGGTGACCTGCGGCCCGTGGTGGTCCGTGGCGGGCCCGGCCCCTGCCTTGGGAGGGCCCGGCCCCGTCCCGCCGCCTGGTGGCAGGCCCGCGTCGGGCGTCGGCGGCGTGAGGGCCCGGCCCCGGGGCTGGCGGCCTCAGGTGTGCGGCTCCCCCGGTGACGGCGTGGGCGACGGCGTGGCGGTGCCGTCCCCTACCTGGAGGACCACCAGGGGCGGTGAGGTGGGCTGGGCGGAGCCGCCCCGGGGCTCCCGGGTGATGAGGACCTGCTGGCCGGGCCGGGGCGTGAGGGCCAGGAAGGAGAAGGTGTCCCCCGAGCCGGGGTCGTAGACCCCCAGCGAGGTCGTGTCGCCCCCCTGCCTGAGCCAGACCTGGAGGCTGGAGCCCGGGGCGGAGGCGGACATCCCCGCAGGCAGGCTCAGCGCCGTCATCCCCATGCCCTCCGACCAGGTCAGGGTGGCCACGTGGCCGTCTGGCATGGCCTGGGAGACCCGTCGCACGTCCTGGGCCTGGTTGAGGTGGGCGAAGTGCTCCGTGGAGGACATGGAGTCCATGGCGTTCCAGTGCCCCAGGACCGCGCCGGTGCCCAGGAGCGCCACGCACGCCGCCGCCCGCAGCACCACGGTGCGCCAGCGTCGTCGGCCCAGGGGGACCACGACGGCGTCGGCCCGCCCCGGATCCGGGGCCTCGGACGGCGCCCTGGGCGCGGGGGGCAGGGCGGGACGCTCCTGGGGTGTGCGGGCGACCTGCTCCAGGAGCCGGGAGCGCAGGGCGGGCGGTGGAGGGACCGGCTCCAGCGAGGCGCCCAGGAGGGAGGCGGTCTCCCCCTCCAGGAGCGCCTCCAGCTCGGCGTCGGCGGGGACGTCACGGGGGCCGGTGCCCCGGGTGCCGGTCATCGTTCCACCTTCAGGTGAGTGCGCAGCTTGAGCAGTCCGTCACGTACCCTCGTCTTGACCGTCCCCAGCGGCACCCCGCAGCGCCTGGCGATCTGTGCGTGGCTGAGGCCGCTGAAGTAGGCCAGCTCGAGGGTGGAGCGGTGCGGCTCGCCGACCTTCTCCAGGGCCCGGTGCAGCCGCGCCCCCTCCAGGTGGTCCTCGGCGGCCTGGGCGGTGACGTCGTAGTCGGGCTCGTAGCCACCGCGCCAGGCGTGGTCACGGTCCCGGCAGGACTGGCTGGAGCGGACACGGTCAATAGCCCGACGGCGGGTCAGGGTCACCAGCCACGCCCGGGCACTGCCGCGCTCGGGACGGAACGTGGCGGCACGCTGCCACACCTCCAGGAACACCTCCTGGAGGACCTCCTCGGACTGGGCGCGGTCCACCACGATACGCAGCACCAGGGCCAGGAGCCTGCCCGCCCAGGCGTCGTACAGGCAGGCGAAGGCCTGGGCGTCCCCCTGCGCGACCCGGGTCAGCAGGGCGGCGTCCGGCTGTGCCTCCGGCCCCGCCCCCGTGGTGTCCTGCGGTGTCACGGTGACATCGTAGGGGACCGGGCCGGGCGGTGGCTCCCCGGCGTCGTAGCGGGGGTGGCCTGCGGGCCGGCCTGCGCGCCCTGGACGCCCGCGTGGCGCCCCGGCGGGGCGGCGGGGCGGGTGGTGTCCGGAGGACCTGTCACCCGAAGGTGAAGGAGTAGAGGGCCAGGCCGGGGGAGACGGTGAGCTCCAGCGTGCCGCTGCTGGTCTGTGGCGTGCTGAGCAGCTCCAGGGCGTTGGGGACCCCGGAGACGTGGAGGGTGCGCTCCTGGCCGCCGTCCACGCTGTAGGTGAGGTCGCCCTCGCCGGAGACCACCAGGTTGACCTGCCTGCCGTGGTAGGACAGGCGCAGCCGGGCAGGGCCGTCCGCGGGGGAGACGGACTGCCGCCCCACGTCCCAGGTGCCCTCCAGTGCGAAGGTGTCCGGCTCCAGGGAGTCAGGGAAGGTCAGCTCCTGGCGGCCCTCCGGGAGACGTCCGGAGGCGAACATGGAGGCCCGGGCCGCCCCCAGGTACGTCTCCGGGGTCCGCGACCCGGTCACGGTGGGGGCATCGTCCTCGGGGGTGAACACGGGCTCGGGCAGGGCGACGTCCGGGTCGGCCTGACGCAGCAGCTCACGCACGAGCCTCTCGGTGGTGGCCTCACCACCCTCCCCGAAGGCCACCTGACGCAGCTGGCCGGTGGCGTCGGCGAGGTAGTGGGCGGGCCAGTAGCGGTTGCCGAAGCTTCGCCAGGTGGCCAGGTCGGAGTCCACCGCCACGGGGTAGGTGATACCCAGCCTCCTGGCGCCCTCGCGCACGTTGTTCGTCTCCTTCTCGAAGGCGTACTCCGGGGAGTGGACGCCGATGACCTGCAGCCCGTGGGCGGCGTAGGTCTCGTGGAGCCTCTGGATACCGGGGACGGAGCGCTGGCAGTTGATGCACGAGTAGGCCCAGAAGTCGATGAGCTGGACCTTTCCCGCCCGGTCCGCCTCGCTCAGGGGCTGGTCGCCGGGGGTGTTGAGCCACGCGGTGGCCCCCGTGACGGCGGGCAGGGCGCCGCAGTCGGCCAGGTGGTCGGCGCCCGGGACGCAGGCCCGGTTCGACCCCGCGCCCCTGCCGTTGAGGAACCGGTCGACGCCGGCCTGGAGGGAGGCGGTGTAGTCGGGCAGGGAGCGCTGGAGGGCCGCGGGCAGGTCGAGGACGAGCGCCACGGACAGGGCGACCATGAGGGCCCCGGCGGCCAGGCGCACGCCCCTCTGACGGGAGCGGAAGGCCCTGAGACGCTGGGTGACCCTCTGCCCCGCCAGCGCGAAGGCCAGCAGGGGCACGGCGGCGCCCAGGGCGAAGGACAGGGCCAGGGTCACGGTGTCCGCGCCGATCCTCCCGGTGGAGCCCGCCACGGAGACGGCCGCCAGGACCGGGCCGGCGCAGGGGACGTAGGCGGCGCCCAGGACCAGGCCCAGGGCGAGGCCGCCGGAGGGGTTGCGCGAGCCCAGCCTCTGGAACCGGGCGAAGGGGCGCTCCATGACCTCCATGACCCTCGGGACGATCATGCCCACGCCAATGAGGGCCAGCAGGACGATCCCCGTCCAGCGGACGAGGTCCTGGGGCAGGTGGAGGAGGGTGAGCAGGGTCGATCCCAGGAGGGTGAGGACGGTGAAGCTGAGCACCAGGCCGGTGACCACCAGGTAGGGGCGCCACCGGGAGGGGGGCTCGGGTCCGGCGTCGGGCCGTGCCGCCCGGGTGCCCCCGGACAGGAGGACGACAGGCAGGACCGGCAGGACACAGGGGGAGATCCCGGTAATGAGGCCTCCGAGCACGCCTATGAGAACCAGGCTAATCATGATCACTCCTTATCGGCAGGTGGTGTCACCTCGGGTTCGGAGCGGAAGGGGGTAGTGGATTGGAGGGGTGAGGGCCCCTTAAGGGGTCGGGGCTACAGCACCTCCGTCACGGCCCCCAGCAGGTCCTCACCGAGGCCGGCCGCCCGCAGGGAGGCCAGCAGGGCGGCGCCCGTCAGCCCGGAGCCCACGGCCGCCCAGGCGGCGTCCTTGACGATGTAGTCGATCCGTGCCTCCTCCAGCAGGGCGAGGACCTCCTCCTGCCAGGGGGCCTGCCGCACGGCCAGGCCGCCCACCTCCACCGTGGTCCCACGTCGTCGTGCGGTGGCGTCCACGACCCCGAGGTCCACGCTGAGCCCGCCCCCCAGGGTCGTCCCGTCGGCCTGGCGCGCAGCGGTCGGGACGTCCAGGGGGCGGCCGTCCAGGCGCACCTGTGCGGCACCGGGCGCCGACACGCCCAGGATCTCCAGCCTGAGGCGGCGGCGTGAGGGCACGACGCCCTGCGCCCCCTGCTCGCGTACGGACAGCCTGACGCCCTCCGCCGACCAGCTGGCGGTCAGGGTGGTGCGGGTCACGGCGTCGTCCCCGGGCTCCGGGGAGCCGTCGTCCTCCTCCAGCACGAACTCACCGCGCGTCCCCGGCGCGCCCGGGACCAGGACGAGCGCCAGGTGCACCGGGTTCGAGCCCGCCGCCTCGGACAGGTCGCCCGCCAGCACCAGGACGCAGCCCTCCCGCGCCAGGACCGGGAGGCGTTCCAGGGGCCGGAAGAAGGACAGTTCACGACCGCCCTCGGGGAGGACCTCGTAGCGTCGGCCCGTGACCACGTCCCACCACGTGCCCCGGGGCAGCCAGGCGTCCTCCCGGCCCAGGCGCGTGACGGCGTCGAGGGGGTGGACCATGGGGACCACCAGCAGGTCGCCGAAGAGGAACGTCGTGCGGTGGCTGTAGGCCCCCGGCTGCCGGGGGTGGTCGTGGTAGAGCGGTCGCACCGGGCCCACGCCCTGGCTGTGGGCCCGGCGGGCCCAGGTGTAGAGGGTGGGGACGAGACGGTGCCGGAGCCTCAGGTAGGCCTCCATGGTGGCCCGGGCGTCCCGGCTGTAGCGCCAGGGCTCCTTGGAGCTGAAGGCCGACCTCGTCGAGTGCAGGCGGTTGACGGGGGAGAAGCAGCCCAGCTGCACCCACCGGGCCGAGCGCTCCGGGTCGGCCGTGCCGAGCATGTGCCCGCCGATGTCGTGGGACCACCAGTAGTAGCCGATGTTCGCCGCCGTGGCCGTGAACTCCGGCTGGAAGGCCAGTGAGGCCCAGGTGGCGTGCGTGTCCCCCGAGAAGCCCACGGGCGTGCGGTGGCTGGAGGCGTCCGCGAAGCGGGAGAAGGTCACCGGCCGACGACGCCACGCACCCGGCCCGCCCCCGGTGGCACCCTCCCGGGCAGCTGGCCCGGCGGGCGACCCGGCGGGCGGGGATGCCTCCTCCCGCCGGGCAGCCGGCCCGGCGGCCGACTCAGCGGGCAGAGGCGCCTCCTGGCGGGCGGGGGCCGCCGGCCTGGCCCCGCCCCCGGGGCCCTGCGGGCGCTCGCGCCCGGAGTCCAGGTAGTGGACGTGGTTGAGCATCCACAGCGGGTCCAGGCCCGGGACGTCCGTGGCGCCCCCCTGCTGCCAGTCCAGCCACCAGAAGTCCACCCCCTGCTCCTCCAGGGGGTGGTGGACGCAGGTGAGGTAGGCGTCGGTGAAGGCCCTGTCCCCGATATTGAAGGGGATGCCCGTGCCCGTGTCCGGGTCCAGGCCCAGCCGGGCGGCCACGGCGCGGTAGGCGGCCTCGTGACGGCGGATCCCGTCGGCCGGGTGGAGGTTGAGGGCGACCTCCAGGCCGCGCCCGTGGAGGGCGGCCAGGAAGCGCCCGGGGTCCGGGAAGAGCCTCCGGTTCCAGGTGTAGCCCGTCCAGCCGTTGCCGATCGCCGGGTCCACGTCCACCTCGTGCCAGTCCATGTCGACCACGGCCACGGACAGGGGGACGCCCTCGGCGGCGAAGCGGTCCACGAGGGCCAGGTACTCCTCCTCGGAGTAGGCGTGGTAGCGGCTCCACCAGTTACCCAGGAGGGCCCGGTCAATGAGCGGGGTGGGCCCGGTCAGGCGGAAGAAGTCGTCCAGGGCCGCGCGGTAGTCCTGCCCGTAGCCGAAGAGGTAGAGGTCCGTGTCCGGGGTGGAGCCGTCCACGGGGCTCGCACCGGGGCGGGGACGGACCCACTGGTCCTCGGTCAGGAGCAGGGAGGCCGAGTCGTCCAGGACGGCCCAGCCGGCCAGGGACAGCAGGCCGGGGCACAGGGGGACGGCGCCGTCGGCCTCGTCCAGGGTGCGGGCGGTACCGCCGAGGTTCGTGGGGTAGGGCTCCCGGGGGTCCCAGGTGTCCCCGAAGTGCCAGGTGCCGCCGTGGGGGTGGATGACCCGGGTGCGCAGGGCCACCTGGAGGCCGGTGCGGGAGAACCCCCGGAAGGGGCGGTAGGTGAGGTGGAGGTGCTCGGTGACGACCTCGACGCGCTCGCCCTCGCCGCTGCCGGTGCGGCGGACCCGGAAGTCCGGGACCGGGCCGAGGTCCCGGCTCGTGACGAGCTGGGTGGCGGCGTCGGTGAAGCCGCCCGGGACCGCCAGGTGCTCCATGCGGATGAGGCGGCTCGTGAGCACCGTGAAGCGGTAGCCGGGCCCCTCCACCACCGCCTCGGGGCGGGCGGGTGCCGGCAGCGGCCGGTCGGGGGCGGTGGACAGGGGCGATGACACGATACGGCTCCTGGCTGGTGGGCGGCGGGTGGGGCGTGGTACGTCAGGTGGCGGGGCCGTCGGCCATGACCCGGTGGCGCAGGGCCAGGGTGGCGGCACCCCGCGCCCAGTCGGCCCGGTGGTGCTCGCGCACCTCGAGGCGGACGTCCCCGGCCGAGGAGCGCCGCAGGGAGCTGATGCCCACCATGACCTGGTCCTCGAAGAGGGCGGCCACGTCGGCGCGCTCCCCGGCCACCACCACCACCTCGGGCAGGGTGAAGGCCGCCGCCATGGCGATGAGACGGCCCAGGCGCCGGGCGAAGGAGGAGACGGTGGCCACCGCGTCCGCGTCACCCTGCACGGCCAGGCGCACCACCTGCGCGGCCCCCAGCGGGGACCGCCCGCACTCGGTCCGCCAGACACGTTCCAGGGCCGAGTCGGTCAGGGTGTCCATGGCCGCCCGGGCCGTCGCGGGGCGGGCGCCGTCGGGCACGGGGACGGTCCCCATGAGCCCGAGCTCGGCGGAGGGCGTCGTCACAACGTTCCCGTCGCAGGCCAGGCCGAAGCCCACGCCGGACCCGACCGTCACGACGTCGAAGCGGCGGTGACGGCGGCCGGCCCCGAACCACGCCTCGCCCAGGGTCAGGGCCACCAGGTCGTTGGCGACCGTGCAGGGGACGCCCAGGGCCTCCTCCGCCAGGCGGGCCAGGGGGACGGAGGACCAGCCGTAGAAGGTGGCCTCGCCCACCACCCGGCCGCCCCGGGTGGCGCCGCCCAGCGAGATCCCGGCGCAGGCCGGGGGCGGGAGCCTCCCGGCCCCGGACACGGCCTCGGCGACCGTGTCCTTGAGGAGGGCGACGACGTCGGCGGGGGAGCGGGACCCCAGCGGGACCTGGACGGAGGCGTGAGGGGTCAGGGTCAGGTCCGTGACCACGACCGTCAGGCTGGTGACGGACAGCGTGGCGCCCACGATGCTCTCCGCCTCGGCCCGCACCTCCAGGGGCGTCTGGGGGCGTCCCGTGGCCGCGACCTGCTCGGCCGTGGCCGTGAGCAGCCCGGAGGCGACCAGCGGGGCGGTCAGGCGCGTGATGGAGGCGGGGGAGATGCCGACGGCCTCCATGATCTGGGGCCGCGAGAGGCGGCCGTGGCGCAGCAGCTCCAGGACAATGCGCCGCTGGGTCCCGGTCAGGTCCGCCCAGGGGTTCTCCGGGAGGGTGGGCGGGCGACGCGTCGTCATGGGCCCATTGTGCCTGACCAGCGCGGCCGCGGCGTCCCGGCCCCGGTCTTTCTTCTGCCAGGAGAGGAAGACGGTGGCGTGGTGGCCGACGCCGGGACGGACCCAAGGCCTCGCTTGCGCCCCTCTTTATTTAGAGGCAAAATAATCCTGTCATCGCAACGACGCACCGGGAGGTTCCCATGACAGCACTGAGCAGGCGCTCCTTCCTCGCCACGACGGCGAGGGCGGCGGCGCTCGCGGCGGCGGGAGGCTCGCTCGCCGCCTGCTCCTCGGGCCGGGAGGGCAGGGTCCGCCTCGAGCTCTTCCAGTTCAAGAGCGAGGCCATAGGCCTCTTCGACAGGATCTGCGCCGACTTCAACGCGGCCAACCCGGACATCGAGGTCACCCAGAACTTCCAGGCGGACAACGTCACGGCCCTGCGCGTGCGCCTGGTCAAGGGGGACATGCCCGACCTGGTGACCATTAACGCCGACTACAACTACGGCGCCCTGGCCCGTACCGGCGTCTTCCACGACTTCGCGGGCTCCGACCTGCTGGGACGGGTCCAGCCCTCCATCGCCGACATCCTCACCAGCCTCGGCGCGGGCGCGGCGGGGGAGAACAACGGCCTGCCCTTCGCGGACAACGGCTCAGGCATTATCTACAACAAGGACGTCTTCGACTCCGTGGGCCTGACCCCGCCCACCACCTGGGCGGAGCTCATTGAGATCTGCGACGAGCTCACCGCCGCGGGCGTCGCCCCCTTCTACTGGGGCTTCAAGGACAACTGGACCGGAGCCCCCATGTTCTCCTCCATCTCGGGGGGCTACCTCACCGACGGCGTCGCCGCCTGGTACCAGCGGCGCCGCGAGGGGGCGGTCTCCTTCTCCGAGCTCACCCCCGTCCTGGAGAAGATGCGCACCGTGGCCGGCTACGGCAACCCCAGCAAGTTCGAGCTCGGCTACAACGACGCCAACCAGGGCTTCGCCCAGGGCCGGGCCGCCATGTACTGGCACGGCACCTACGCCATCCCCGCCATCCGCTCCTACAACGCCGACATCAACCTGGGCACCTTCGCCACCCCCGCGGACGACGCGGCGGACACCAAGGTGGTCTCGGGGGTGGACGTGGCCCTGTGCACGGGGGTCAGCCCCAGGCACCCCGAGGAGTCCCTGCGCTTCCTGACCTACCTCATGCAGGAGACCAACCAGGCCTCCTACTGCACGCAGCAGGTCGCCTACCCCACCCTGACGGGCCTGGTCGCGGAGGACCCGGCCCTGGAGGGGCTCAACCCCTACTTCGAGGCCGGACGTGTGGCCACCTACTCCGACCACAACTTCCCGCCCGCCGTCACCCTGAACGCCTACATCCAGCAGTTCCTCATCTCCGGCGACGTCGACGCCCTCGTCTCCACCCTGGACACCCAGTGGGACAAGGTCGTCAAGCGCCTGGCCGAGACCGCCTGAGGACGAAGGAGGACAGACCATGACCCCTGCACCCAGCACGACGGCGCCCAGGGCCGCGGCCCCGAAGGCGCCACCAGCCCCCTCGCGCCCGCCTCGCCGCGGCGCCAACCGGCCCAGGAGGGTCGAGCGCGCCTACATCTGGATGGTGGCCCCCGCGGCGGTCCTCTTCACGGCCCTGCTGACTATCCCGCTCCTGACCGGCCTCTTCTACACCTTCACCAACTACCAGGGCTACGGCGAGTGGCGGTTCGTGGGGCTGACCAACTACAAGAACCTCCTCACCGACGACATTATCTGGGGCTCCTACGTCTTCACCTTCAAGTACGCCCTCGTCGCCACCGTCCTGACCAACGTCATCGCCCTGGGCCTGGCGCTCCTGCTGAACTCCCGGATGAGGGCGCGCAACCTCATGCGCGGCGTCTTCTTCCTGCCCTACATCCTGCCGGTGCTGATCGTCTCCTACGTGTTCAGCTACCTCTTCACCAACAACCTGCCCCTCATCGGCCGCGAGCTGGGCTGGGAGTGGCTGAGCACGTCCCTGCTCGCCAACGAGGACCTGGCCTGGCTGGCCATCGTCGCGGTGGGGGTGTGGCAGGCGGCCGCCTACAACACGATCATCTACCTGGCCGGGCTCCAGACCGTCCCCGAGGAGATCTACGAGGCCGCGGCGCTCGACGGCGCGGGCCCCTGGCGCCGGCTGCGCTCCATGACGCTGCCCCTCATCATCCCCTTCATGGGGATCAACATGATCCTGTCCTTCAAGAACTTCCTGGGCGTGTTCGACCAGGTGGTGGCCCTGACCAGCGGCGGTCCGGGGACGGCCACCCAGTCGATCTCCTTCCTCATCTTCAAGAACGGGTTCCAGGGCGGCGAGTACGCCTACCAGACGGCCAACGGCATTATCTACTTCCTCATTGTCGTGGCCGTCTCCTTCGCACAGCTGAAGTTCTTCCAGAGCCGGGAAAGGGTCTGAGACATGTCCGCAACCACGCCTACCTCCACCCTGGCCACCGTGCCCCCCGCCGCCCCCAGGCGTCGGCGTCGCCGCACCTACGGCGTGAGCTGGTGGACCACCGCCCTGGCCGTGGTCCTCAGCCTGACCGTCCTCGTACCGCTCTACTTCACCGTGGTGACGGCCTTCAAGACCCCCGAGGAGCTGGCCGCCTCCGGCTTCTCCCTGCCCCGCTCGTGGAACCTGGACAACTTCCGTGAGGCCTGGACCACCACCAACTACCCCCGGCGCCTCCTGGAGACCGCGGTCATTACCGTCGGCGCGGTGGTCCTCACCCTCCTGACCAACTCCCTCGTGGCCTACGCCCTGGGACGCAATATGCACCGCAAGTGGTTCCGCCGCCTCTACTACTACTTCGTGGCGGCCCTCTTCGTGCCCTTCCCGATCATTATGCTGCCGGTGGTCAAGGAGACCGCCTGGCTGCACCTGGACAACGAGGCCGGCCTGGTCCTGCTCTACACGGTCTACGGACTGGCCTTCAACATCCTCATGTACACCTCCTTCATCAAGTCCATCCCGGTGGAGCTCGAGGAGGCCGCGGCCATTGACGGGGCCAGCCGGTGGGGCGTCTTCTGGAAGGTGATCTTCCCGCTCCTGTCCCCGATGAACGCCACCGTGGGCATCCTGACCTGCCTGTGGGCGTGGAACGACTTCCTCCTGCCCCTGGTCATCCTCACCGACGAGTCCCGGGCCACGCTGCCCCTGGCGCAGTACGTCTTCCAGGGGCAGTTCAACACGAACTACACCGTCGCCTTCGCCTCCTACCTCATGGCCATCGCGCCCATGGTCCTCGTCTACGTCCTCGCCCAGCGCTGGGTCATCTCCGGCGTCATGCGCGGCTCCCAGAAGTAAAGGAGACTCCTGCCATGAGCACACCCACCCCGGCGGGCGGCCCCGCCCTGCCCCTGGTCCCCTCGCCCCGCCACGCAGGCAGCGGGCCGCACTGGTGGCGCCACGCGGTGGTCTACCAGGTCTACCCCCGCTCCTTCCAGGACAGCGACGGTGACGGCGTGGGCGACCTCCCCGGTCTCCTCTCCCGCCTGGACTACCTGGACGCCCTGGGCGTGGACGTGGTCTGGCTCAGCCCCGTCTACCGCTCCCCCCAGGACGACAACGGCTACGACGTCTCCGACTACCAGGACATCGACCCGCTCTTCGGCACCCTGGCCGACCTCGACGCCCTCGTCGCGGGCCTGCACTCCCGCGGCATGCGCCTGGTAATGGACCTGGTGGTCAACCACACCAGCGACGAGCACCCCTGGTTCCGCTCCTCCCGGCGCGGCCCCGTGCCGCCTGACGGCGCCCCCAGCCCCCACGCCGACTGGTACATCTGGCGCCCGGCCCGCCACGTGCCCGGCCTGGCCCCCGGGGAGGCGGGCACCGAGCCCACCAACTGGGGCTCGGCCTTCTCCGGGCCCGCCTGGACCTGGGACGAGGGGCGCGGGGAGTTCTACCTCCACCTCTTCAGCCCCCGGCAGCCCGACCTCAACTGGGAGAACCCCGAGGTGAGGAGGGCCGTCTACACAATGATGCGCTGGTGGCTGGACAGGGGCGTGGACGGCTTCCGCATGGACGTCATCAACCTCATCTCCAAGACCTACCCGCTCACCGACGCCCCCGTGCCCCCCGGCGCCCGCTACGGCAGCGGGTTCGGGGCCGTCGTCAACGGGCCGCGCGTCCACGAGTTCCTGGCCGAGATGAACCGGGAGGTCCTGGCCGGGCGCGTGGACGCCGCCGGGCAGCCGGTGCACGTCCTGACGGTGGGGGAGACCCCCGGCGTCACCCGCCCCGAGGCCGCCCTCTACACCGGGCCCGCCCGCGGCGAGCTCGACATGGTCTTCCAGTTCGAGCACGTGGGCCTGGCCGACGGGCCGGGCGGAAAGTTCGACCCCCGGCCCGTGGACCGGGTCGCGCTCAAGCGCAACCTCGCCGCCTGGCAGGAGGCCCTGGCCCCGGCCGTGGACGCCTCCGGCCGCCTGACCGGGGAGAGGGGCTGGAACTCCTGCTACTGGGACAACCACGACCAGCCCCGGGCCGTGAGCCGCTTCGGCGACGACGACCCCGCCTGGCGGGAGGTCAGCGCCAAGACCCTGGCGTCCGTGCTGCACCTGCACCGCGGCACCCCCTACGTCTACCAGGGCGAGGAGATCGGCATGGTCAACACGGTCTTCGCCGGTGTCAGCTCCTACCGGGACCTGGAGAGCCTCAACCACTACCACGAGCGGGTGGGGGCGGGGGACGACCCGGCGTCGGTGCTGGCCTCGCTGGCCGCCAACTCGCGTGACAACGCCCGCACCCCCGTGCAGTGGGACGCGGGCCCCCGGGCGGGCTTCACCACGGGCACGCCCTGGATCGACGTGGCCCCCAGCTGCACCGAGGTCAACGTCGCCAGCCAGGTGGGGGTGGGGGGCAGCGTCCTCGAGCACTACCGGGCGCTCATCACCCTGCGGCACACCGACCCCGTCGTGGCCCTGGGTACCTTCCGCCTGCTCGACGCCGATGACCCCGGGTCCTGGACGGTGCTGCGCGAGCTCGTGGGCGCCGACGGCACGCGCGAGCAGGTCCTGCTGGTGGCCTCGTGCACGCGGGAGGGCCTGGAGACGGGGGTCGGCTCCGCGCTGCGGCGTCGGCTCGCCGCCGAGGGACTGGACCTGGGGCAGTGGGACGACGCGACGCGGGTGCTGGTCGCCTCCCTGCCCGCCTCCGCGGCCCTCCCCAGCGGGCGCGGGGTCCCCGGGCACCTGGCGGGCTGGGACTCGGTCGTCCTGCGTCGCACCGTGTGAGGCGCACCGTGTGAGGCCCGGGCGCCGGGCGGCGTCAAGTCTGGGGGGTGGGTCTGGGCGTCGGGTCCGGGGGGTGTGCCCGGGCGCCCGGTCCGCCTCTTTACCGGGAACGTGCCCTAACCGTCGGTGACGTACCTTAGCTGCCGGCGACGTACCCTAGCCATCGGTGACGTACTCTAGAGGGCTTCTAAGGTACGTCACCGATGATGAAGGTACGTCGCTGATGACGAAGGTACGTCGCCGGTGACCAGGGGAAGTGAAGTACGGCTAGAGCGAGTCCGCGGCCGCGCGGACCTGCCCCCTGACCGGCACCAGACGGGTGAGCTGGGTGACGTGCCGGGGCTCGAGCTCGGCCAGGCTGGCCACCCCCAGCAGCTTCATGGTGCGTACGATCTCCTCCGTGAGGATCTCAATGGCGCGGTCCACGCCCTGGCGCCCGCCGGCCATGAGCCCGTACAGGTAGGCCCGCCCAATGAGCGTGAAACTGGCGCCCAGGGCCACGGCGGCAACAATGTCGGCGCCGTTCATAATGCCGGTGTCGATCATAATGGTGGCGTCCTTGCCGACCTCCCGGACCACCTCGGGCAGGAGCCGGAAGGGCACGGGGGCGCGGTCCAGCTGGCGCCCGCCGTGGTTGGACAGCAGCACGCCGTCGACCCCCAGGTCAATGAGGCGCTTGGTGTCGTGCAGGTTCTGCACGCCCTTGACAATGATCCTGCCCTTCCACATGTCGCGGATGACGGCCAGGTCGGCGTCGCTGATGGTGGGGTCCATGGCGCTGTCCAGGAGCTCGCCCACGGTCCCGCCGGTGCTCTTCAGGGAGGCGAACTCCAGCTTGGGGGTGGTCAGGAAGTCGAACCACCACCACGGGCGTGGGACGGCGTTGAGGACGGTGCCCAGGGTGATCTGGGGCGGGATGGAGAAGCCGTTGCGCCGGTCACGCAGGCGGGCCCCGGCCACCGGGGTGTCCACGGTGAACATGAGGGTGTCGAACCCGGCGGCGTCGGCGCGCCGGACCAGGTCGTAGGAGATCTCCCGCTGGCGCATGACGTAGAGCTGGAACCAGTTGCGCCCATCCGGGTTGGCGGCGCGCACGTCCTCGATGGAGGTGGTGCCCAGGGTGGACAGGGTGAAGGGGATGCCCGCGGCGCCCGCGGCGCTGGCCCCGGCCACCTCACCCTCGGTCTGCATGAGGCGGGTGAAGCCGGTGGGGGCGATGCCGAAGGGCAGGGCCGAGGTGCCACCCAGGATCTGGCAGGACGTGTCCACGTCCAGGGCCGGGCGGAGGATGTCGGGGTGGAACTCGACGTCCCGGAAGGCCTGGCGTGCCCGGCGCAGTGAGACCTCGCCCTCGGCGGCGCCGTCGGTGTAGTCGAAGGCGGCCGCGGGTGTGCGGCGTCTGGCGATCTTGCGCAGGTCCCAGATGGTCTGGGCGGCGGTGAGCCGACGACGACGGCCGTTGAGGTCCGGGGTCTTGAAGTGCAGGAGGTCAAAGATCTCGTACGGGTTGGGGAGCTGTCGCTGGACCATTCGGAACCTCGTTGTCGAGTGGTGTGAGGGGCCTACCGGGTTAGGTGCGGCCGTGCTGCCGTGAGGGGCTGGTCCCCTCCCAGGGCCCGGGGGCTCTGGCTGGCACCCATGACTGTAGGGAATCTCAGGGGCGAACACAAGGTGAGGCTAGCCTTATGGGCGCTCCCCGGCGCTGGTGGGTGGGTACTGGTTGGTGGGGTGTCGGTGGGTGGGGCGTCGGTGAGCCGACGCGCGCCCTCCGCCGGGCTCTGGCTGCCTCGGGCGTCTGTCGTGCGTGCGGTGGTGGGCCTGGGTGGTGCGTCCGGCGTCGGGAGTTCGGCGTCGTGCCTGAGTCTGAGGTGAACGCGCTTTCCTGGGGGTGAACGCGCTTTAGGGTAAGTGGAAGCTACCTAAAGCGACGTTCACCTACCCGATAGCGCGTTTACCTCCTCGGGAGCGCGTTCATCTCCTCAAGAGTGCGTTCGTCTGCGGGGAGGACAGGGATATGGTTGCTGGACCTTGGTGGTGTGTCCGTCGTCGTGCGTCCGTCTGGGGGGACGGCGAAGGGTGGTACTCCTTGCCGGCCCCCGCCCCTGCCCCTGCCGTGTCTAGCTGGCAGGGGCGGGGGCCGGGCTTCAGGGGCGGGGCCTACGCTCCTCGGGCGTCCTGGGCATTCTGGGCCTCCTGGGCGTCCAGCGCGGCGGCCACCCGTCGGTGCGCCTCCCAGATCTCCCCGGGCAGGCCCTTGAACTGGGACAGGTGCTCCTGACGCAGGCCCATCTCCTGGCGCCAGCGGGGCACGTCAATGGTCAGGAGGCGGTCGAGGTCCTCGCGGCTGCCCTCGAAGCCCTCCAGGTTGAGCTCCTCGACGCGCGGGACGACGCCCACCGGGGTCTGGCGTCCCGTGACCCGGCCCTCCTTGAGGTCCATGAGCCACAGCAGGGCGCGCAGGTTCTCCCCGTACCCGGGCCACAGGAAGCGGCCGTCGTCGGGGTCACGCTGGAACCAGTTGACGTGGGCGAAGATCGGCTTGTGCTCGGCGGCACCCAGCACGTCCAGCCAGTAGCGGGCGTAGGCGCCCTCGGGGAAGGACATAAAGGGGCGCATGGACATGGGGTCGTAGCGCAGGCGCCCCTCGGTGCCCTCCGCGGCGAAGGTCGCCTCGGCACCCAGCGTCAGGCCGTCGTAGACGCCCTCGGCCAGGTCCGTAATGGCGCGGATGAGCGGCTCACGGTCCCGGCAGCGCCCGCCGAAGATAATGGCGTCGATCGGCACGCCCTCGCTGCGCTCGTAGTCCTCGGCGATATTGGGCACCACGGACAGGCGGGCGGTAAAGCGCGAGTTCTTCTGCGACCACAGGTCCTCGTCGGCCCCTGAGCGCTGGTGGGCGACGGGGCGCTCGGAGACGAGCTCGTTCTTCCAGTCGCGCCAGCCGGTGACGTCGAGCGGGTAGTCGGGGGTCTTGCCCTCCCACCACAGGTCCTTGGTGCCCTCGTGGTAGGCGACGTTGACGAACAGGGTGCCGGTGCCCTCGGCAACCGCCCTCATGGCGTTGGGGTTGGACTCCCAGTTGGTGTCCTTGGCCACGCCGAAGGTGCCGTACTCGGGGTTCATGCCGTAGACGCGCCCGTCCTCGCCCACGCGCAGCCAGACGATGTCGTCGCCGTAGAAGTCGACCTCGTAGCGCTCGCCCAGGGCGGCCGGGGGCAGCATCATGGCCAGGTTCGTCTTGCCCGAGGCCGAGGGCATGCCCCCGCAGACGTGGTAGGTGCGGCCGGTGACCTTGTCCCGGATGCCGATGAGCATGAACTGCTCACCCATAAAACGTCCCGAGGCCCAGCCGTCGTAGGAGCCCTGGCGCAGGCCGTGGGCGATCTTGCCCAGCAGGGCGTTGCCGCCGTAGGCGGAGCCGAAGTGCAGGATGGTGCGCTCGTCGGCGATGGTGGCGAACAGCCGACGGTCCTCCTTAGTGCCCTGGCCCAGGGCGTCCAGGTCACCGGTGGCGTGGACGGCGCGCACGAAGAAGCCGGGGTCGTCCAGGTCATTGAGGTAGTCCACGCCCACGCGCGCCATGCGCAGCATCTGGAGGACCACGATGCGGTTGTCGGTGATCTCGACGCCGACGGCCCACCGGGAGAGGGGGGAGCCGGGAGGGGCCATGAGGTAGGGGACGACGTACATGGTCTTGCCGGCCATGGCGCCGCTCATGCGCTCGACCTGCTGGGCGCGGACCTGGTCGGCGTCGCGCCAGTTGTTGTAGACGCCCCTATCGGCGGGGTCGTGGGTGGCCACGACCGTGCGCTCCTCGGAGCGGGCGGTGTCCTTGGGGTGGCTGTGGGCCAGGTAGCGGCCGTGGCCCGCCTCAATAAGCTCCCCGGCTGCCAGGGCCTGGGCGAGAAGACGCTCGTCGGCGTCGGCGTTAACGACCTCGACGTCCTGGGGGGTGAGGATCCGGGCCCACTCGGTGACGAACTCGCGGACGTAGGGGTTGCGCAGCCCGGCCTGGGCCAGGGCTGTCGGGGCGTCCATGGTCACGGCGCCTGTCATAGAGGGTCTCCTTATGTGCTGATGGTTGGGTGCCAGCCCGGGGCGGGCGCGGGGAGCGCTGGCCCGCCCCGGGGGCTGGCAACGAGCCTAGTCTAAATTTCGGGTACCCGAAACTCTGTGGGGTGTCGTGGCGCCGTGTCGCAGGTAGGCGCGCTGGTCCTGGACGGGCTGACCTGGTCGTCCTGCGCCGCACCACGCGCACCGTGTGAGGTCCAGGCGGGTGTGGGCGACGGGTCTGGGTGGTGCGTCCGGCGTCGGGTTTGGGTCTGAGGTGAACGTGCTCTCCTGGGGGTGAACGCTCTTTCTTGGGGGTGAACGCGCTTTAGGGTAGGTGAACGCTACCTAGGGCAGCGTTCACCTGTCTGAAAGCGCGTTCATCCCCTTGGGAGCGCGTTCACCTGGTTGAGAGCGCGTTCGTCTGCGGGACGGCGGATGCGGGTGGCGGGCCTGGGTGTGCTTGCTGCACCCGTCACCTGCACCCGGGCTCTGGGTGGTGCGTCCGGCGTCGGGCCTGGGTGGTGCGTCTGCTGTGGGGCGTCCGGCGTCGTGCCTGGGTCTGAGGTGAACGTGCCCTTCTGGGGGTGGACGCTCTTTCTTGTGGGTGAACGCGCTTTAGAGCAGGTGAACGCTACCTAGGGTAGCGTCCACCCGTCTGAAAGCGTGTTCACCTCCTCGGGAGCGCGTTCACCTGGTTGAGAGCGCGTTCACCTGCGGGACGGCGGGAGAGCGGCTGCCGCACCTCGTGGGGGACAGCGGAGCACCCCCACTCGCGCAGGGTTTGAGGCCGGGCGCCAGCACGGACCCGGTGACCAGGGGGTACCCCCGCTCGCGCGAGGTTTGCTGGGAGAGTGTTATCAAGCTGATCTGGGAGGCCGGGGCACCCTCCGCTCGCGCGGGGCTTGCGAACCTGTGCGGATCATCCCCGCGCGTGCGGGAGGCACCCCCGCTCGCGTGGGGCTTGCTTGTCGCGGGCGGCGAGCTTGGCGTCGTGGGGGACAGCGAGGCACCCCCTGAGCTTGCCGGACGACGTAGTCCGGTGGCCTGGTTCTGCCTGGTCCCGGCCTCCCGAGCTCCTACCGGAAGGTGTAGTCGCTGCTGTCCAGGGTCATCTGCCTGCCGTCGGGGGCGGTGCAGGTCAGGGTGCTGTTGCCGGCTGTGCAGGTGAAACCGTGCGCTGACAGGCTCTGGCCCTCAGGCAGCTCCTTGAAGGCGTACCAGTTGTCCTCGCAGTACTGGGAGCCCGGCTCGGCGCTGGTGCACAGCATGCCCAGGGAGACGTCGCCCCGGCACTCGCCGACGCTGTAGCCGCCGGACCACAGCGCGAACGCCGTACCAATGTGGGCGATGCCGTAGCAGTAGTGGCGGTCCTCCTGGTGGACGTCCAGCCGGGTGCCGACCTGGCAGCTGACCGCGGGGACCGTCTGGGTGGTAAAGTACTTGTCGGTGACGCCCTGGGGGCCGTCGACATCCGTCTGGCCGGCGGCGTCCCGCCCGGCCTGGGTGGGCTGGCTGACCTCCTGGGTGCCGATGTTGCACAGCATGTTGTTGTCCGCGGTGCGGAAGACGACGTCCCCTCCTGGCTGGGTGTAGGCCTGGACGTCCGCCAGCGGCCCTGAGGCGGTGGACGAGTCGGAGCTGGAAGGCAGGGGCGCGTTCGGTGAGAGGGCGGTCCCAGGGGCCTGGGTGGTGCCGGACGTGGCGTCAGGCGTGTCGGCGGTCTCAGTGGCGGCCTCAGTGGTGACGGTGGTGGCCGGGTCCGCCGAGGGGTCAGCCTCGGGGATCTCGTCACAGCCGGTCCCGGCCAGGGTCAGCAGGATGGCGGCGCCCAGCACCAGGGTGCGGGCACGGAACGAGTGGGACATGGGGTCTCCTCATGGTGGCAGTGGTGGAGTCGGAGAGGCGGATCGCCCCGTGTACGCAGGCTGCGCAGTGCGGGGGCTTCCTTGGCTCGCAGTGGCAGGGGTGCCATCCAGTGTAAGGCTTAGGGGAACCTTTTACGGAAGATACCGGAAGTAACCTGCTCGGACGCCGTGGTGGCCAGGACGGTCACGGCCACCATGACAGGCAGGTACCAGACCGGGCCCCGGACAATCTCCCACACGAAGACCGCCCCGAACAACGGCGCCCGCTGGGTCACGGACAGCACGACGGCGCCCCCGGCCAGCGCCAGCGCCGCCACGTCCACGTCCCACCCCACCAGGCGTGAGGCGATCCCCACTACCGCCCCCGCGCAGCCCCCCAGGGCGAAGGACGGTGCCAGCAGGCCGCCGGTGGCACCCGCCCCCAGGGTCAGACCGGTCAGCAGAGGCTTGAGGACCACCACCCCCAGCATGACCAGGACCGCGGAGGCGGTGACCGGGGCCACCAGGGCCGCGCCCAGGGCGTCACGGCCGTTGCCCGGCAGCAGGGGCAGAGCCAGGCTGGCCACCCCCGTGAGCAGGCCCGCGCCGCCGATACCCAGCGGCAGCCCCCACAGGTGTGCCGGGTGGTGGGCCGCGAACCGGGCCCACAGGGCGCGCGCCCCGACTCCCAGGGGCAGGGTGAGGGCCAGGAGGACGGGCAGGGCCAGGAACGTGGGCGCGGTAGCGGTCAGGACGGGCAGGGCCAGGGCCGCCCGGTTGCCGTCCACCACCCAGGTAGTCGCCGCGGCGAGCAGGCTCACCACCAGGCAGAGCGCCGTGGCACGCAGCCGCGGCCAGGTAGTGGGGCTGACGGCGCCACCGGGTGCGGTACCTGCGTCCGGACCCGTGCCAGCCGACGAACCGCGGCCGGCTCCGGGTGCGTCGGGCCCCGGCGTACCCGGAGCGGCAGGGTGCTCGGGGTCAGCGGGAGCGCTCGCGGCCCCCCGGGGCCTGGTGTCGGTCTCCCGGGGCTGGTCGGTCCCCGGGGGTCGGGTGTCGGACCCCCGCCGGGTGTCGGACCCCGGGGGCTGGGTGTTGGCCTTCTGGGGCCGGTCAGTCCCCCGGGGCCGGGCGTGTCGGCGCGGCAGGAGACGCAGCGCCAGGACCACCTCCAGGGCGTAGGCGGCCCCGCCCAGTGGTGCGTTGTACATGGCCGTCAGCCCCGCACCGGCGCTGGCGGCGACCAGGAGCCGGGCCTCACCGGGCCCCAGGCCCAGCCAGGACGAGACCCGGGCTGCCACGGCCCCCGCCATGAGGCGTGGTGCCCCCTCCCGGCCCACCGAGTTGCCGGCACCCACCGTGAGGACCTGGACGACGCCGTCGAGACAAGGGCGGACCAGGCCCATGCGTCGGGCCACGCCCCCGCTGGGGTCAGCGAGCGCGGCCCGGACGGTGACCACGCCACCTGTGGCACGCTCCCACCACCAGAACAGGCCCGCACCCAGGCCACCGGCCGCCGGGGCGAGGGCGGAGCGCCAACCCGCCTGCGCCACGCGGTCGGGCAGGCTGGGGGCGTCCACCCCGTAGAAGACCAGCTCGACGCCCTCCAGGAAGCGCGCCATGGCCAGGCCGATGAGCCCGGAGGCCAGAGCACACAGCAGGACAGCGGCAAGACGGCGGGCGGGCATGACCCCACCCTACCCAGCCCCGGTAAGCCGTGCGTCGGCGGACAGGACCCACCTTGCGCAGGCCGACGTGCCCCGGGGCAGGGTGCGTCAGCTCGCGGCGGCCTCGTCCACGCTCGCGCCGAAGTCCGGCACCTCCTCAAGGGGCAGGATCCCGGCGTTCTGGCTGACCAGGGCGATCGCCCCGCGCAGCCCCATCCACCACTGGTTGAGGGGGCGGCGGTTGGCGCGGTCGAGCTCCTCGTTCATGTGCTCCAGGCGGTGGTGCGTGATCCGCCCACCGGTCAGGCCCACGTAGGAGGAGTGGGCGGTTCCTGCGTCGAGCTGGTCGGCCAGGAGGCGCAGGGCGTGGGCCACGAGCTTGGTGGCCATGAGACGGTCGAAGGGCGTGGGGTCCCCGCCCTGCTGGAGGTGGCCGATAATGGCCTGGCGCACGTCGTACAGGCCGTGGCCCTCCTCGGCGAAGATGTGCGCCAGGACGTCGGTGGTGTAGTTGACGCTGGCGCGCTCGTTGCGCACGATGAGGTAGAGCTCGCGCCCGGAGCGGAAGGCCTCTACCATGCCGGCCGTGTCCCGCGCCAGCCCCGCCAGGGTGATCCCGTCCTCGTTGAGGTAGACGCGCTCGGCACCGGTGGCGATGCCGGACATGAGGCTGAGGTAGCCGCAGCGGCGCCCCATGATCTCGGCCACGAAGCATCGGTGGGAGGCCGCGGCGGACTGCTTAATGGAGTCCAGCGCCCTCACCGCGTTGTTCAGGGCCGTGTCCGCGCCAATACTCAGCTCGGAGCCGGGCAGGTTGTTGTCGATCGAGGCGGGCACGCACACGATCGGGATCTTGAAGGCGGGGTAGCGGTCCCGCTCGGTGACCAGCTGGTGGGCGGCCAGGTAGGCGTTGAAGCCGCCGATGACCAGCAGGGCGTCGATCTCGTGGCGCTCGATGGAGCGTCCCAGGGCGTAGAGCTGTTCCACCGTGGGGATCTCACGGCGGGTGCCCAGCTCGGCCCCGCCGTCTCCGACCCAGCCCTCGACGTCGTCCCAGGACAGGGCGTGGACGTCGCCGTCCAGGAGCCCGGGGAAGCCGCCGTGGACGCCCAGCATGGTGAAGTCGTGGTCCAGACCCAGGCGGACGGCAGCGCGCGCGGCGGTGTTCATGCCCGGGGCCAGGCCCCCGGCGTGGACGACCGCCACCCGGCGCGGGCGGTCGGCCCTTGACGTGGTGTCGATGCTCGGGCCGCGCCGGAAGGGGGCGGGCAGCGGTGGGGCGGTAGCGGCCTGGTCTGGCTCGTCCTGGGTGTGGACCGCCGGGTCCAGGGCCGGGGGCGTGGACATGGTCTCGAAGAGCTGCAGCATCTGGCCGAAGCTGGCTCCACGGGCGGCCACAGCCCCCTGGTAGTCCCCGCTGGCCACCAGGTCCTTGACGGCGCGGGTGGCATTGACCTGCTCCATCATGGGCAGGGCGCGGATACGGTTGTGGCGCTCGGCGAAGATGACCGGCTCGGAGTCGGCGGTGGCGGTGACCACCTCCCGGGCGGCCGCCACCCCCAGGAGGGTGGACATCCAGCGGTCGTAGGCGCTGGGCTTGCCACCGCGCTGGACGTGGCCCAGGATCGTCACCCGGGCGTCCTCACCCAGGCGCTCGGAGAGGACCTGCTTGACGTCGTCGGCGGTGATGCGGTTGCCGGAGCGGTCCGTGGCCCCCTCGGCCACAATGACCATGGACTCGCGCCGTCCGGCCTCGCGGCCCTGGCGGAGCTTGGTGCACATGTCGTCCTCCCAGCCCTCGGCCGGGGGGAGCTCGGGGACCAGCACGTAGTCGCACCCCCCGGCCACGGCCGTCATGAGCGCCAGGTACCCGCAGTGGCGTCCCATGACCTCCACCACGAAGGTGCGCTGGTGGGAGGCCGCGGTGGAGGAGATGTCGTCAATGGCCTCCAGGATGCGGTGGAGGGCGGAGTCGGTGCCGATGGTCATGTCGGCGCCCACCAGGTCGTTGTCGATGGAGCCGACCAGGCCGGTGACGATGAGGGCGGGGTGCTCGGCGGCCGTCTGGGCGCTGATCTCCCCCTTCTCGGCCAGCTCGGCCACCAGGGAGGGCCAGTTCTCCCGGAACACGTTGGTGCCGGTCAGGGAGCCGTCGCCGCCGATGACCACCAGGTGGTCGATGCCGTGCTCCAGCAGGTTGCGTGCGGCGGCGAGCTGGCCCTCGCGCGTGCGGAACTCCGCGGAGCGGGCGGTGCCGATAATAGTCCCTCCGCGGTGGAGGACCGAGGAGACCGAGTCCCAGGCCAGGGGGCGGATCCCGTCCCCGCCCTTGACGGCCCCGGCCCAGCCCTCCATGACGGCGTAGGGCTGGGCTCCCAGGCGCAGGGTGGTGCGTACGACGGCGCGCACGGCGGCGTTCATGCCCTGTGCGTCGCCGCCGGAGGTCAGGATCCCGATCCGCAGGGGCTCGGCGGTGGTGGAGGTGGTGGGCGGCGTCGTCGGCTGAGCCATGAGGGTCCTTCCCGAGCGGTCAGTAGTCAGGTCCTCCTATTGTCCCCCGACCATGGGGTCTACGTCACGTCTGTGGCGGGGCCGCTCGCCCTGGGCGGAGCGCACCACCGGGGGACGGACCCGTTCGTCCGGTCAGAGCGGACCAAGGTCCCTGGCGTAGGCGGCCCTGCACATGAGATAGGCGGCGCGACCGGTTAGAATAGGTCATGGGGAGCCCGCCGTGGTCAGGGGCGGTCTGGCACCGTCTCCCGGTGGCGGGGCGGCACGGGGCGCCCCGGTCCTTGACTACCAGCCAGGTGCGCAGCGTAGCGCCGCACCGTCCTTCTTGCGGAGGTCGATGTGTCCCACGCTCTGCCGCGTGCGCTCAGCCGTACTGTGCCAGCCCTGGCCCTCATGACGGTCACGGCCGTGTGGGGCTCCACCTTCGTCATGATCAAGGGCGTGGTCGGGGTCATCCCCTCCATGGACTTCCTGGCGGTCCGGTTCGGGATCGCGGCCCTGGTCGCCCTGGCCTGGCGCGGACGCTCCCTGGCGCGCTGCCCCCGCTGGGTGTGGACCAGGGGGGCCGGTACGGGGCTGGTCTACTTCAGCGCCCAGGTGGCGCAGACGGTGGGGCTGGAGAGTGCGGACGCCTCGGTGGCCGGCTTCGTCGCCGGCACCTACGTGGTCCTGACCCCGGTGGTGCTGCGTGTGGCTCTGGGGGTGAGGGTGTCGGGGCGTACGTGGGTGGCGGTGGGTCTGGCCACGGCGGGGACGGCGGCCCTGGGCCTTAAGGGCCTGGCCCTGGGGCCGGGGGAGTCCCTGAGCCTGCTGGCCGCCCTGCTCTTCGCGGTGCACATTGTCTGGCTGGGACGGTGCGCCACCCGCGCCAACCAGCTCGACCTGGCGGCGGTCCAGGTCATCGCCCTGGGGGTGGCCAGCGTCCTGGTGGGCCTGCCCGGGGGCGTGACCCTGCCCGACGACGGCGCCCAGTGGGGTGAGGTGCTCTACATGGCACTGGCCCCGGGCCTGCTGGCCCTCCTGCTCCAGACCTGGGCGCAGGCGCGCACCTCCTCGTCCAGCGCGGCCGTCATGATGGCCACTGAGCCGCTCTTCTCAGCCTTCTTCGCGGTGAGCCTGGGGGGGGTGAGCAGGTCACGGCCCGCCTCCTGGTCGGTGGGACGTGCATCCTGGGGGCGGCGTGCGTGGCCGAGGTACTGCCCGCGGTCCGGCAGGCCCGGGAACGGCGACTGGGCCTGGTGGCCTAGCCGGCCGGTCGTGGTTACCCGCCCTGGGCCCGGCGACGGCGTCGTTCCTGGTGTCTGCGTTGTCTTGCGCGTCGGTGCTGCCAGTGCCGTTGGGCGCGGCGCTGGTAGGTGTGGGAGTAGCCGTAGACCAGGCGGGCGGTGGCGGCGGTGAGCAGCAGCGCCAGGGCGGCGTGCCTGGCGGGGGCCTGGGGGTCGGTTGTGAGCACAGGGACCCAGGTCTCGGGGGCGCCGACGACGAATTTTTCGGCGAGCCAGGTGGTGACCCTGGAGAGGTCCTGCTCCGTCCAGATGTCGTTCAGCCAGCTGTTCAGGCCGGCGGGGTCTGTCAGGGCTGCTTCCTGGTCCAGGTGCCACATCCCGTCGTCTCCCAGGGTGATCCAGTCGTGGGCTGGTCGGCCGTCCTCCAGGGTGTAGGCGTCCTGGGGGATGAGGTGGCCTGTTTCCAGGACGCTGATAGCCTTCAGGTACAGCCTAGTAATGACCTCGTTCCCGAGTTGCTCCCGTGTCAGGGAGCGGTCGCTGGCCTGGGTGGCCTGGGTGGCCTGGGCGGGGGTGGCCGGGGGACGCCAGGGTGCTCCCGGGGCCGGGACGGGCTCCGGGCCCCGGTCCAGGGCGGCCAGCACCACCCCTGCCGCGGGGTTCTCCCCGTCCTCACCCACGCCCCTGCCCGTGACACAGGCGGTGTAGACGTAGCCGTACAAGTGGGCATTCTCGTCTAAGTCGTTCAGGATGCGGGTAGGGGTGTTTCCGGTACTGGTTCCTGGCGGGATCCTGAATGCGTCAGTGGCCAGGCGGTGGGTGATGAATATCCTGGCGGCCTTGGACAGGATGGTCAGGGCGGTGTCGTCGGTCAGGACCTCGCGCAGCAGGGCGGTCAGTTCCTTATTGTGGTGCTCGCTCCAACTGGCGGGCAGGGACAGGTAGAAGAGCTGGTTACTCCCAGCGTAATCAATACCGCTAGCGGTATTCTCGATATCGCTCATGGAGTTGGCGAGCATGATGGCGGTGGTGCGTCGGGCTGTGGGTGTCCAGGTGGTGGTGTCTACGCCTGCCAGGGTGACTACTGCTTGTTCGGTGAGCCAGGCGGTCCGGGCTTCGTAGGGGTTGGTCCGGGGTGCGGTGGGCCGGTAGCGCAGGGTGGAGGCCGAGGCCAGGGCCGCGGTCAGGGCCTCCAGGCAGGCGGTCCCTGACCTCTGGGTGCGGGCGGCCACCCATATCCACAGGGATCCGTCCACCCAGGGGAACCGTTCTCGGTCCTTGTAGTTCTTCCCACTGGGTCCTAGGGTGCTGGGGTCAGCCCCCGGTAGGGGTGGGGCCAGGACGTCCAGGACCGTCTGGGGACGCCGGGCTGTGGCGGTCAGGACGGCGGCCAGGGGGTCGTAGGAGGAGTAGCGGGCCCTGACCTCCTGGGGTGTTCCCTCGGGGAAGTTCGCGTACCCGTCCCCTGCCGTGGTGGTCAGGCGCGCGTACTCAACCCACCCGATCCGGGAGCCCCCGGCGACCGCACCGGTCTCACCGGCCATGACCCCACGAACCAGGGACGCCAGGAACTTAGGGTCCAGGGCCAGAGGATCCTGGCTGTTCTCACTGTCCGAGGCCTGGCCGCCCCCAGCACCCGGGGCCTGGGTGCCAGCAGTAGCTGCGGTCAGGGGGTCCTGGTCGGCGGTGAGCAGGCGTCTGAAGCCTAGTGGTAGTAGGAGGGTGTCGGGCTCGGCCAGGTCACCGGTGGTGGTGACCAGGGCCGCCAGGTCCTGGGCCAGGGCCTCACGGTGCCCCTCGTCCCACAGGGGTGAGCTGGTGGCCGTGGCCAGCAGGGACGTCCACGTGGTGGTGGTGCCTGTGGGTAGGTGTGCTGCGACTCGTAGCAGGGCTCGTGCTCCCAGGGCGTCGACCAGGGCAGTGGCGTATACGTCCCCACCGGCGTGCGGTGCCACGCGCTCATCGACCACCCGCGCCAGGGCCGTGTAGTCCCTTCCCTCCAGGGCCCTGGTCAGTGCGTCGGCGTCCTCACGGGCAGCGTCAGCAGCGTCAGCGTCCGTGCTGGTAGTAGTGGTAGCACTGGTGGCGGCCCCCGGGCTGGTGGTATCCGTGCCGGTACCGGTAGCAGCTCGGGTGGTGGCGCCCGGGTTTCTGACGGTGTCTGGGCTGGTAGTGGGGGCTGGTGCTGTAGCCGAAAGGACCTGGGTGGTGGGTGTGTCCGGGGGTGGTGTGGCTGCTGCTCGTGGGGTCCCGGTGGGTGGGGTCAGGCAGGCTGCCAGGGCCAGGCATCCTGCCAGGGCCGTGGCGCGGCGCACCACACCCTGCTGGGGGTGGTTGGTGGGTGTGGTGGTCATGGTGTGGGTGCGGTGCCCAGGGCCTGTGCCTCGGCCACGGTCAGGGGGGTGGTCGTGGTGGTGGTGTGCGGGGGCAGGGTGCCGGTGCGTCCGGTGGTGGTGGTCCAGGTGGCCTGGTAGGTGGTGGAGACGGTCAGGGGGGTGGTACCTCCCAGGTGGGCGCTGGAGCGGGTGAAGGTCAGGGAGCAGTCGGTGGTGGTGGCGTCGGGGGTCCAGGGGGTGCCGAACCCGGTGCACGAGACCAGGGAGTCGGGGGCCTGGAGGCTCAGTCCGGTGGAGGTGGCGGTCAGGGTCACGGTGGTGGTGGCGGCGGTGGCGGTGACGGTCAGGGTGCGTGGTGTGGCGGCGGTGGCCCACACCCAGGTGTCCACGCCTACCACGGTGGCCCCGCTGCCGGTCAGGCGGGGGTTGTGGTCGGTGGCCGGTGGGGGGACGGTCACCGACTGCCAGGCCGCGGCCGCCAGGACCGAGGGGTCGATCTCGGGGGCGGGGGGCTCCTGGCCAGCGGGCACGAACACGGACGGGTGGGAGCTGAAGTAGTCCCTGGCCAGGGAGAGGTAGTCCGTGCCGTCCGGGGCGTACTGGGAGCTGCACATGGGGGAGTACCAGCGGCCCTCGGTGTCCTGGGCGTGGTCCTTGTACCCGGGGAGGTCGGTGGCCAGGGAGGACCTGTCCAGCATGGCGGCGTCCTTCCTGGCCCGGGGGGAGTCCAGGTAGGCGGCCATGTCCGCCCCGCTGAGCGAGGGCTCGTACCAGCACACCGGGTGCACCCACCCCGGCACCCCCGCCTGTACCGTCACCGGCCCCGAGGACGAGCCCCCGCCCCCCACCACTCCCTCCACCAGCACCTCCACCGAGAACGTCGCCGACCCGTCCCCACCAGACGAAACCGAAGCAGACGCGGACGAGTTCTCTGAGGAACCATCGTGCTCGTCTTGTGCATTTGCAGGTGACGAGTGCAAGAAACTGGTAATCAGGGCTCCTGCGGCCAAAAATGCGACTAGGATACGTGACCAGTGTGAGATTCTCATATTGTGCACTCGTTCTTGCTCTTGGTTCGTTGTCCTGCGGCCTTCCACGTGCCGTCTGTGTAGACCATCTTGGTCACCATCTCTCGCATTCCCTGGAGGGTGTCCGGGTTGGTGATGTCGTTGCCGTCCGCGTCGTGCTCTGTCAGTCCGTTCTGGTCGGCACAAGTAGTGATCTCGGCGGTGAGGTTGGGGGGCTGGGAGGAGATGAACACGTTGGTGACAGCTACCCGTACCGTCCCGGAGACCGCTGACCCTGGTTGGAGGGCCGCGTAGCTCTTTCTGATCCTGCTCAGCGAGGGCTCGGTGGCGACCGCGTCTGCTCTCTCCACGCCGGTGCCGGTGAACCAGATGTCCCAGGTGACCTGGTCGTAGGCCACGTACCCCTCCAGGGCGCCCCTCTGGGCGGCGTCCAGACCGGGCGGGACGGAGACCACCACGTACCTGTCAGTGGACAGGCCCTGCGGGCTCAGGCCGGTAGGCGACGCCGACGCGCTGGGCGCGGGCTCCTGCGTAACAGTCTGGGTGGTGGACGGGTCCAGGGGAGGCACCGTGGTAGACGACTCCGAGGACCCCGAACAGGCCGACAGGACCAGGCACCCTGCCAGGGCCGTGCCGCGGCGCACGAGGGCCCACCGGCCAGGACGATCGACAGGAATCATACGAATCAGCTCCTTTGCTCAAGAGGGTGAAAACAATGGTCTACGTAGTCTTCAGTTCACGTGCTCACCTGGTACTACTCCTTAGTACCAGCGCCTGCGTCGCTTCTCTCTGCGACGTTGGTGGGTGTGGGAGAGGCTGTAGACCAGGAGGGTGGTGGCAGTGGTCAGCACCGCCACCACCAGGGCGGCGTGCCTGGCGGGGCTCCTGGGTGTGGTGGCAGGCACGGGTTCGTGAGCTTCCTGGGATCCGTACTCGAAGGCCACGTACGTGGGACTGATGCATTCTGCTCCGAAATTGTGTGTGCTCCACACGACTTGGAACCAGGTGTTCAGATCGTACTTGTTGGCTATGGCCATGTTCCAGTCGAGGTGCCACACGCCGTCACTGTCCCTGATGATCCACTGGAAGACGTCCGGGTAGCGTCCTTGGTAGTCTTCTTGGGGGATGAGGTGTGTGGAGTCCAGGATGCCGATGATCTCGAACCGCAGTCTCCCGTCGAGGACGGCTTGGAACTCCTGAACCGCAACTCTGTCTACTCCGCTGGTGTCCGTGGCATCCTGGTTCGCGGGGTCGGCCGGGGGGTGCCACGATGCTCCTGGGATCGGGGTCAGGCTCTGTAGCATGGTGTTGAGCAGGATCCCGGTGGCGGTGCTCGCCTCGTCAGCGCCTATTCCCCTGCCTGTGGCGCAGGCGGTGTAGAGGTAGCCGTACAGGGAGCTGTCCAGACTAGTTTCATTAAGTAGTGTAGCATAACTAACGTCGAGTCTGGTCCCGGGCTCGATATCTTTGGCGACGGCGGTAAGGTGGTGGGCGGTGAATACCCCGGCGGCCCTGGATACGGTGGTCAGGGCGGTGTCGTCCTTGAGGACCTCGCGCAGCAGGGTGGTCAGTTCCTCGTTGTGGTGCTTGCTCCATCCGGTAGGAAGAGAGTTGTAGAAGGTCTGGAATCTGTAGAAGTGCACGTCGTTACGGGCGGCGTCCCACAGGTCGCCTATGGAGTTGGCGAGTATGACGGCGGTGGTGCGTCTGGCTGTGGGTGTCCAGGTGGTGGTGTCCACGCCTGCCAGGGCGGTGGTGGCTTGTTCGGTGAGCCAGGCGGCCTGGGCCTCGTAGGGGTTGGGTTGGGATGTGGTGGGCCGGTAGCGCAGGGTGGAGGCCGAGGCCACGGCAGCGGTGAGGGCCTCCAGGCAGGCGGGGCCCGCTTTCTGGGCGCGGGCGGACACCCACTCCCACAGGGATCCGTCTACCTGGGTGGCTAGGATCCGCCTGAACTCGTCCTCCTCGCTGGGCGGGGTGCCGGGGTCGGCTCCTGGTAGGGGTGGGGCCAGGATGTCTAGGACGGTGGTGGGGGTGCGGACGGTGGCGGTCAGGACGGCGGGCAGGGGGTCGTAGGAGGCCCTGTGGGCGGTCACGTCCTGGGGTTTTCCCTCGGGGAAATTCGCGTACCCGCCGCCTGCCGTGGTGGTCAGACGCGCGTACTCCACCCACCCCACCCGCAAGCCCCCGGCGGCCGCACCGGTCTCACCGGTCATGACACCGCGAGTCAGGGCGGCCAGGAACTTAGGGTCCAGGGCCAGAGGGTCCCGGCTGTCTTCACTATCTGGCGCTTGGGTGCTGGCGGCGGTGGTCAGGGGGTCCTGGTCGGCGGTGAGCAGGCGCATGAATCCTGCTGGTAGTAGGAGGGTGTCGGCCTCGGCCACGTCGCCGGTCACCGTGACCAGGGACGCCAGGTCCTGGGCCAGGGCCTCTCGGTGCTCGTCCGTCCACAGGGGTGAGGTGGTGGCCGTGGCCAGCAAGGACGTCCACGTGCACGCCAACGGCACGCCCGGACCCGTGCTACCGGTACCGCTCCCACCAGACCCCGCCCGACCTGTGACACCACCGCCTCCCGCGGGCAGGTGTGCTGCGACTCGTACCAGGGTCCGTGCTCCCAGGGCGTCGACCAGGGCAGTCGCGTAGGCGCCCCCACCCACACGCGGTGCCACGTGCTCATCGACCACCTGCGCCAAGGCCGTGTAGTCGCCCTCGTCCAGGGCCCTGGTCAGTGCGTCGGCGTCCCCGAGGGCGGCACTGGCGCTATCAGCGTCCGTGCTGGCAGTAGCACTGGTGGCAGCACCCGGGCCGGTGGTGCCCGTGCCTGTAGTGGGGGCTGGTGCCGTACCCGAAATGACCTGGGTGGCGGGTGCGTCCGGGAGTGGTACGGCTGCTGCTCGTGGGGACACGCGGCAGGTGGGCAGGGTCAGGTAGGCCGACAGGACCAGGCACCCTACCAGGGCCACACCACGACGCACGAGGACCCACCGGCCAGGACGATCGGCAGGAATCATACGAACCAGCTCCTTATCGAATAACAGCAACAGTTAGAACTTCAGTCTCCATTGTTCATTGTATTATTTCTTTCCGGCGTCCATGCCGCTACTAAAGGAATCGCCGATAACCGCATCGTTGATAGGAGGGATTTCGTTGTTGGCGCATACATAATCAAGCCACTTGTTAAAATTGTATTTGTCAGCTATAGCTTTATCCCAATCAAGAGTCCATAGACCGTCGTCATTCTTGACGATCCAGTCGACCTTGGACGAGATCGCTTCGTAGTCTTCCTGAGGGATGATATGGGTCGAATCGACTGCGCCCAAAGCTTTGAAGTGCAATAGTGTTTTTATGGATTTAACAAATTCTTTGAGCTTTTCATCATCCTTTGTGTCGCTATTGTTAGATGGAATTGCAGACTTAGCTACAGTCGCCCCTGCAGCTATTATTGCAGACAATGCTGAAGCGGCGAGCTTTGCCGTAATCGACACACCTGATATGAACGGAACGGCTGATATGCCTGCCGCAATACCGTCAATTATTACCTCCATAACGAGACTATTCGATTTGTTATTTTTGTCACCCTTGAGTTCCTCGGCTTTCTGTCTCGCCCCAAATAGCAGTCCGTACAACTTAGCGTCCTGCTTTGCTGTTGCCAGAACTGAGTTGAAAGAATCTACCAAGGAATCCGTTTTTGTTCTTTCAGCTTCCGTGAGCGTGCGTTTGTTGCTGAATTTTCCTGCAGCTTCAGCAACGATTGCCAAAGAGGTGTCGTCGATGAGTACCTTTTGAAGGAGGTGTGCGACTTCGTCTTCGTGACGTGTGCTCCAGGGGTGAGGGAGTGTTTTGTCGAATGCCGTAACACGAGTACTGTAACTGCTTTTGTCGGCTGTGGCATCGAGGTCAGCTACGCAGTTGGCAAGCATGGTTGCAGCATTGCGTCGAGCGGTATCACTCCAGTTTTCGGTGCCGACGCTGTTTGCTAGGTAGACAGTAGCTTTCTCAGTGAGCCATGCCGCTCGTTCGTCAATGGTTGTGGAGCTCAGTTGACGCAGGGCAGAGGCTCCTGCTAGAGCCTGGGTAAGAGCTTCTAGACCGACTACTCCCGCATCTTTCTGGCGCTCGGAGATCCACTTCCATGGACTAACATCCACTCGTGGCCCCTTATTGGCACGTTCTTGGGCATGCCAATCACTTTCGATGTCACGGTAATCCAAAGGTGGGGCCAGGAAGTCTAAGGCAGCCTGAGGCTGGTGACCCATTGCCTCTAAAATCCCTGTCATAGGGTCCAGGTGACGTGGCTCGGGAGCAGCCAAGGCACGTCCCGCGTACTCCCTCCAACCGTCCTGGCTGTTTCCTGTGGTCTCGTCGACCATGACATCTCGTGCCAGAGTAGTTAAAAACCCTGCATCCAGTACAACAGGGGAACCCGGTAGGGCATCATCGCTAATTTCAGGATGCTGCTCCAAAAGCCACTCACCTCCAGTAAGTAGCAAATTAAATCCTATCGGCAGCATGAGGTTATCTCTCCTAGCGGATTCTGTGGTTTCGTCAGTAACCTCTGCTGTTGTGGTCACGAGTTTCGCCAGCTTATGGGCATACTCCTCGCGATGTCGCGAACTCCATATCCCAGAATTAGTGGCGGCAGCAAACATGCTGCACCATGTTTGCAGAGTAGGTACTGCATTTCGCATTTCCTCGTCACTAATTTCCATCAGGTTTCCTTTGGAGGCATCATAAGAAAACATGATCTGAGATGACACGAGAGTGGTATTTCTGGGACCGAGGCCGTCAGCCAAGGCAGCAGCATATACTCCATCGTCTGTATGGGTATGCACTTTTTCATCAACGATCTGTTTGATCGCAGCATGGTCTCCACGATTAACTGCGTCCTGTAGCAATTTCGCGTCCGCGCCAGCGTCTGTAATCGAGGAAGCGGCGGCCTTAACGTTCTCAACTGTGTCCGACTGACCGTCAGGCACAACATAGAAAAAAGTTTTTATGCAGAGCGAACCGATGCAATATGTTCCTGTCGGAGCTTCGGAGAATGTAATTCCGCTAGAACCGATCTGCTCCGCGGACTTAATGCGTGTCTTGATCTCGCTGACTGTGGTCTTCAGCTCACCAACGCTGGTGTCAGCAGTCGCAAGAGACGACAGGTCGGCCGGGTAACCCTCGACGAGGTTCTTGCTGCGGATTGAGCTTGCCGACTGCTCGTAGCTGGTGGCGAACGAGCTTACCTTGGTCAGGGCCAGCCGAAGCGCGGTAGGGTCAATCTTAATGAACGTCATTACAAATCCTTACTTGCTGCGACTGCATCATGTTATGTTCCAGTGGATCTTCCAGCTGTTCTCCGCCGTCTCCTCCGAGAAGGAGGAGGGCTCGTTAGGACCATCACACACGGCCTGGATCTGGCTGCGGGCTGCCTCAATCTGGGACAGGATGGTCGTGATGTGGGACGAGATGCTCTGGGCGTAGCTGTCACACAGGGGCGAGTCCCACTTGCGACGGTCGTTGACCGGCGAGGACAGCTTCTCCGCCGGCCCGGGGATCTGGCCGTACCCCAGAGTGGTCAGCTCGCTCTGGGCCTGACTAGCCACCGCCTCCAGGGCCGTACGGTACCTATTGGGGAACTGCTTGGGCTCCTCGTCGCTCACGAAACACCACCTCGACTCTCTCTTAAAGCTTCTACCGTCCGCCTCCCGGGGGCGCCACGTTACGGCGCCCCCGGGAGGCAGGCTCGGGCCTCTCAGGCCAAGGGGGAGACCGCCGCCAGCTGGCGGGCGTCGGTGACCCCGTTGGCGGTGGCGATGTTGTTGTGGTTGTTGGCCACGTCCGTGGCCGCCGCCAGGAGCTCCTCGAAGGCCACCAGCTTGGGACGGAACTCGTCCCAGGCCGCCCGGAAGTCCTTGGCGTTGGGGCTCTCCCACACCGCCGCCGCCAGGTCACGGTCCGTGTCCTTCTGGATTGTGTCCGCCAGGGTTACGTTGTTACTCAGCGTATCGTACAGGGTCGCAAGTGTGTCCAGGTCGGCCTGCAGGGACATGGCCCACCACTCTCCAATCGTCAGAGGACTCTAGGGACGGTCAACGAAGCAGTCAGCGCGTACCCCGGCTGGCACCGAGGAACGGGGCGAGGCCTTGGGATCTGCCGAGAGGCAGGATCCACCTTAGGTACGTGCAACTCATACCCTTTAATGTATCTGAGACGCAGGACACTTGCCAGAGCTGAAACTGTTATCAATGTCACGTTTCAGCCTGCGAGGACCGTACAGAGCATAACCATCGGCATCCTAGCTTGGTCTTCTCTGCTGTTGACACCGGGCCCGAGGGCATTATCCTACTGAGAGCCAATACCCTCACACCCTACCCCCGACCCGAGGCTGGCAACCATGACCCCCACCCCAGCAGCACGCCTCCGACGCCGTCCACCCGCAGAACCGACCCCGTCCCGCACCGGCGGGTCGCGGCTTCCCTCGGCCCCGCGCGAGCGCCGTCCGCTCCTGGCCGTCCTCCTCATCGTGGGCGGGGCGCTGCTGGCCGGCTTCCTGGCCACCCGCATGGACAACCGCGTCCAGGTCCTCGCCGCGGCCAGCACCCTGAGGCCCGGGCACGTCATCACCGCCGACGACCTGGCTGCCACCCCCGTCTCCGCCGAGATCCGCACCCTGGTGCCCGCCAGCCAGATCGACCAGGTGATCGGCCGCACCGTGCGGGTCGAGGTCACCAAGGGCCAGCTCCTGGACACCTCCCAGCTCACCACCGGCCCCGTTCCCGGCCAGGGCGCCCAGGTGGTCGGCGCCACCCTCGAGGCCGGGCGCTTCCCCGCCAGCGGCCTCGGCCCCGGGGACATGGTCGACCTCGTCGACACCAGCACCGGGGCCATCCTGGCCGGACGTCCAGGTCCTTGACGCCGTGCCACGCTCCGACGGTGCCAAGGACTGGTCCTCAGGGGCGGTCGTCTCGCTCATCGTCCCCCAGGCCCGTGCCGCGAACCTCGCCACCCTGGGGGCCAGCGGGAACGTCGCCGTCATACTGACCGCCCGCAACCAGCCCATCGGTGACCACTGATGCTGGTCTCACTGGCCTCGGCCAAGGGCGCCCCCGGAGTCACCACCAGCGCGCACGTGCTCGCCGGGGTCTGGCCCCGCTCCGTCATCCTGGCCGAGCTCGACCCCGCCGGCTCCGACCTGCTCTACCGGGCCAGCGGGCAGGACGGGCGCCCGCTGGACCCCGAGCGGGGCCTGGTCTCCCTGGCCGCCGCCCAGCGCCGTGACCCCACGGCGGATCTGCACGACCACCTCAGCGTCATTGACGGCGGGCTCCAGGTGCTGGTGGGGCTGGCACGCCCCGAGCAGGCCTCGGCCATCGGCGCGGGGTGGGCCACCCTGGCGGCCGGCCTACGCAGGTACCCCGACGTCATCGCCGACGTGGGCCGCGTGGCTCCGGGCAGCCCCAGCCTCAGCGTCGTGCTCGCCTCCGACCTCACCCTCATCGTCACCCGCCCCGGGGTGGAGTACTACGGCCACCTGCGGGACCGCCTGGAGTGGCTCCGGGCCGAGACTGCCCACCGGGCCTCTCCCGTGCGCCTGGCCGTGCTCCTGGTGGCCCCCTGGAGGTCCCGCCACGAGGCCGACGACCTCAGTCAGCTCCTGCGCTCCAAGGGGATCGACGTCCCCGTGGCCGGGGTGCTGGCCACCGACCCCGGTGCCGCCGACACCCTGGCGGGACGCCGGCCCCGCCCCCTGGGGCGCACCCTCCTGGTCCGCTCCGCCCACGCCCTGGCCGACTCCCTGTCCCAGGTGGACGTCCCCCAGCCGTCTGAGGAGGTGCGCCCGTGAGCACCGACCAGGCCCTGGTGCGCGCCATGCGCGAGGAGGTCGCCGACCTCCTGGCCCAGCAGCGACGGGACGACGCCGCCTCCGGCCTGCCGCCCATGACCACCGAGGACGAGCGCCAGCTCGCCCGGGCCCTCATCGGCCGGGTCATGGAGCAGCACGCGCGCGGGGAGATCGCCGCCGGGCGCCCGCCCCTGACCGCCCAGGACGAGGAGGACATCTCCCAGGGCATCCACGCCGCCCTGTTCGGGGTGGGGCGCCTCCAGCCCCTCCTGGAGGACCCCGACGTCGAGAACATCGACATCAACGGCTACGACAACGTCTTCATCCAGTACGCCGACGGGCGCGAGGAGCGCGGCGCCCCCGTGGCCGACTCCGACGAGGAGCTCGTCGAGCTCGTCCAGGTCCTCGGCTCCTACTCCGGGCTCGCCTCCCGCCCCTTTGACTCCGCCAACCCCCAGCTCGACCTGCGCCTGCCCGACGGCTCGCGCCTGTCCGCCGTCATGGACGTGTGCTCCCGCCCCGCCGTCTCGGTGCGCCGGGCCCGCCTGGACCGGGTGGGGCTGGACGAGCTCGTGGCCCTGGGGACCCTCAGCCCGCGCCTGGCGGCCTTCTGCTCGGCGGCGGTACGGGCCCGCAAGAACATAATGATCGCCGGGGCCACCAACGCCGGCAAGACCACCTTCCTGCGGGCCCTGGCCAACGAGATCCCGCCCGGTGAGCGCCTCATCACGGTCGAGCGCGCCCTGGAGCTGGGGCTCGGCGAGTTCACCGACCTGCACCCCAACGTCGTCGCCTTCGAGGAGCGCCTGCCCAACTCCGAGGGCGTGGGCGCCATCTCCATGGCCGACCTGGTACGCCGCTCGCTGCGCATGAACCCCTCCCGCGTCATCGTCGGGGAGGTCCTGGGCGACGAGATCGTCACCATGCTCAACGCCATGAGCCAGGGCAACGACGGCTCCCTGTCCACCATCCACGCCAACTCCTCGGCCGAGGTGTTCAACCGGATCGCCACCTACGCCATCCAGTCCGCCGAGCACCTGCCCCAGGAGGCCACCCACCTCCTCATTGCCGGGGCCGTGGACTTCGTCATCTTCCTCACCCGGGAGAACCGGTTCAGCCAGGGAGGCGGCATGCGGCGCTACGTCGCCTCCGTGCGGGAGGTCAACGGCGTGGACGGACGGGTCCTGTCCAGCGAGGTGTTCGCCGACGACGGCAGCGGCACCGCCCAGCCCGCCGCGCCCCTGGCCTGCGCCGCCGAGCTCATGGAGACCGGCTACGACCCCGCCGCCTCCTACGCCCCCGCCAGGAGGCGACCGTGAACAGCGCGACGACGACCCTGGCCCTCCTGGCCGGGGCCATGGTCGGGGCGGGGATCTTCCTCCTGGTGGCGGCAGCCCTGGGGGTGGGCCTGGACGTCCCGGGCACCACGGGGCTCGGCTCCCGCCTGAGGACCCTGCCCCGCCGGATCCTGGCGGCAGCCGTCACCGCCGCCGCCCTGCTGGTGCTGACCAGGTGGGTCGTCCTGGCCGCCGCGGGCGGGTGCCTGGTGGTGGTCTGGCCCCTGTTCTTCGGGGGCGCGGCCCAGGAGCGTGAGGCGGCCGAGAGGATCGCCGCCCTGGCCACCTGGGCCGAGTCCCTGCGTGACACCATCGCCGGGGCCGTGGGCCTGGAGCAGGCCGTCCCGGCCACCGTCCACGCCGCCTCACCGGTCATCCGCGAGCACCTGGCCCTCCTGGCGGACCGCATGCGGGTGCGGGTGCCGCTGCCCACGGCGCTGCGGCAGTTCGCCGACGACCTCGACGACCCCACCGCCGACCTCATTGTCTCCGCGCTCATTATGAACGCCAGGCTACGTGGCCCCGGGCTGCGCTCCCTGCTGGGCAACCTGGCGGCCACCGCCCGCACCGAGCTGGACATGCGCCAGCGGGTCTCGGCCTCCCGCGCCGGCACCCGGCGCTCGGCACAGATCGTCATCGTCTTCTCGATCCTGATGATCATGGGGCTGGCCCTGTTCAACCCCGGCTTCGTCTCCCCCTACGACAGCGCCCAGGGGCAGGTCGTCCTGCTGGTGGTCGTGGGCCTGTTCGCCGCCGGGATGATGTGGATGCGCCGACTGGCCGGTATCCGCCTGCCACGCCGGTTCCTGACCGTCACCGCACCAGGGGGCAGGTCCTCATGATCACCTGGATCCTCCTGGGGGGCGCGCTCAGCGGCTCCGGCGTCCTCATGCTCGTGCTCCTCCTGGCACCTCCCGCGGTGCAGCCCGCCGCCGCCCTGGCCGAGCTGGACACCCAGCGCGAGGAGCGCGAGCTGCGCCGTGACGCGGCCCGCCTCAACCCCGGGGGCGCGGACCTGCCGGCGTGGGCCGAGACCCTGGGCCTGCGCACCGCGGTGCTCCTGCGGCGCACCCGCCTGGACCTGGGCTCCCTGACCTCGGACCTGTCCGTGCTCAGGCGCTCCCTGGAGCACCACCTCGCCGTCTCCGTGCTGGCCGGGGTCGGCGGCTTCCTGGCCCCCCTCCTGGTCATAACCGTTATGAGGCTCACCGGGGCGGTCCTGGACTGGTCGGTGCCGCTGCTGGGAGGCGTGGTCCTGGCCCTCCTGGCCGCCCTCACCCCCACCCTGCGCCTGCGCCGCCAGGCCGAGGAGGCCCGCCGGGACTTCCGGCACGTCGTCGGCTCCTACCTGGACCTGGTCTCCATGTCCCTGTCCGCGGGCCGGGGCGTGCCCGAGGCCCTCGACGCCGCCTCCAGCCTGTGCGACGACCCCGCCATGCTGCGCATCCGCGACGCCCTCGCCACCGCCCGCCTGCGCGGGCAGACCCCCTGGGCGGCGCTGGGCCACCTGGGCACCCAGCTGAGGATCGACGAGCTGCGGGACCTGGCCGCGGCCCTGTCCCTGGTGGCCGAGGACGGGGCCAAGATCCGCGAGTCCCTGGGGGCCCGCGCCTCCAGCATGCGGCGCAAGGACCTGGCCGACGCCGAGAGCAGGGCGGGGGAGAACTCCGAGTCCATGCTGGTGGCCCAGCTCCTGATCGCCATGGGTTTTATTGTCTTCCTTATCTACCCGGCACTGACGGGCATTGTCTCCAACCACTAGGAACTACTCATATTCTCCGACACGCTACCAAAGAAGGAAACCATGCTCCACCTCCTGTGCACGCTCCAGACCCTTGCGGGAAACCTGCGCTCCCGCGTCACCTCCCGCCTGTCCGAGGAACGAGGCGGCTCGACGGTCGAGTGGGTGCTCATCACCGGGTTCCTCATTGTCATCGCCGCCCTCGTGGGGCGCGTCATCTACTCCCTGGTCCAGGACGCCTCCTCCAACCTCAAGGTCCCCAGCCTTGAGAACGGCTCCTGACGGGCAGACAGGCAGGTACCCGTGACCGGTCCAGGACGGCTGCTTGAGCGCTGCCGACGCGAGGAGGGGGCCTCCAGCGTCGAGCTCCTCGTCTTCTTCCCCCTGCTGCTCCTCATTATCCTCGTGACCGTCCAGGTCTCCCTGAGCTGGTACGGCAACGAGGTCGCCATCTCCACCGCCCGCGAGGTCGCCCGGGAGATCCGCGACGGCACGAACGTCAGCCAGGCGCAGCAGGGCGGCACCCGCTACGCACGCAGCACCGGCGGCAGCGCGCTGACCGACGTCGTCGTGAACGTCTCCCTGGGCGGCGACCAGGTCACCGTCGAGGTCACCGGCAAGGCCATGGACATCGTGGCCGGGCTTGCCCCCCGGGTCCGCGCCACCGTCACCTCCCAGCTGGAGACCTTCCGGGAGGACCGGTGAGACGCGCGGCCCGGGCCGGAGCCCACCTGCTGCGCCTCGTCCGCGAGGAGGAGGGCACCATGAGCGTGGAGATGGTCGTCCTGGTGCCCGTCCTCCTGCTGGTGGTGCTGGTCGCCGTGGCCGGGGCGCGGCTCGTGTCCACCCAGGCGACGGTCGACGCCGCCTCCCGGGACGCGGCCCGCGCGGCCTCCATGGCGCGCTCGGCCCCCGGCGCCGCGCAGGCCGCCCGGACCAGCCTGGAGCAGGCCGACACCGAGCGGGCCGACTGCTCGACGGCCACCGACGTCAGCGGGTTCGGCCGCGGAGGGACCGTACGGGTCACCGTCACCTGCCGGGTCCACCTGGCCGACCTCGGCCTGGCCTTCCTGCCCGGGACCACCACCGTCACCTCGACCACCGTCTCGGTCGTGGACACCAGGAGAGGATCACGATGAGGCGTACCACCCCCGTCCCCACCACGGGCCGCCCCCGCCCGGCCCGCCTCAGCGAGCGGGGCTCGGTCTCGGTCTTCACCATTATCGTCGCCGGGGTCATGATGGCCCTGGCCGGGCTGTGCATGGAGGGCGGGCGCGTGCTCAACGAGCGCGCCACCCTCGCCGACACCGCCGAGCAGGCCGCCAGGGCCGGGGCGCAGGCCGTCTCGGAGCACAGGCTGCGCTCCGAGGGCGTGGTCGTCATCGACCCGGCGTCCGCCACCAGGGCGGTGGGCGCCTACCTCGGCGCGACCGGTCAGGACCGCAGCTGGCGGGTCCAGGTCACCGGCAGGACCGTGAGCGTGACCATGGAACGCGACCTGCCCACCACGACCCTGCGCCTGGTCGGCGTGGACAGCATCCACGTCGAGGTCACCGGCCAGGCCCGCCTGGCCGTCGGAACCCGGCAGGAGGGTGACTCATGAACCGTGCCCAGGGCCTGACGACCCGCGGACCGGAACGCTTCCGCGCCCCACGCGAGCCCGAGCGGGCGCCCGCCTGGCGCTCGGTGGCCTCGGCCCTGGTCCTGGCCCTCCTCGTCCTGGGCGTGCCCGTCGGGCTGGGGGCGTGCGCCGGCGCGCCGCCCGTGCCCCACCACCTGGGCCTGGACCTGCTGGACGCCCCGCTGGGCCTGGGCGCCGTCCTGGGCCTGCTCCAGTGGGTCCTGTGGCTGGCCTGGCTCCAGCTCACGGTCTGTACGGTGGTGGAGACCGTCTCCGCGATCCGGGGCCGGGACGTGCCCGCCCACGTCCCCCTTGCCGGCGGCATGCAGGAGCTGGTGCGCCGCCTGGTCGCCTCCGCCCTGCTCCTGGGTGCGCTAGGGGCCCCGCTCGCCGCCGCGGCCCCCGTGGACCCGGGCACGGGGGCCGGTTCCGGGACGGCCGCCGTCCAGGTCTCCGACGCCAGCAGCCCGGACGCCCCGGAGGCCTCCCGGGACGAACCCGGTACCGGCCAGGAGACGGGGCGCTCGGGCGCGGTCACGCAGGTGCGCTACATGCTCGGTGACACGGAGCTCGACCCGCAGGTCGGTGCCGAGCTGGTGGGGCGCCTGGTCTACGTGGTCCGGCCGCCTGAGGGCTACTACCACGACAACCTCTGGGACATCGCCCTGCGGTCCCTGGGGGACGGGCGCGCCTACCAGCAGATCTACGAGCTCAACGTGGGGCGGGTGCAGGCCGACGGACGCAGCCTGGAGCTGGCCCGGCTCATCCAGCCCTACTGGCTGCTCGTCATGCCCGAGGGCGCCCAGGGGGTGGAACGGGTCGTGGAGGTCCCGGTGACCGACCCCGAACCGGCCCCGCCGGCACCGGCGCCCCAGGAGCAGGACACCTCCCCGGACCAGGAGCAACAGGACCAGCCCGGCCAGGACGCCGTCCCCCGGGCCGAGAGCGTCCCCGGCGCCCAGGTCCCCGCCGTCGGCGCCCTGCTCGCCGCCTCCGTCCTGAGCCTGCTGGCCTACCAGCGCCGCCGGGCGGTAGGCGGGCGGCCCCAGGACGACGCCACCGAGCTGGAACGCAGGCTCCTTGTCAGCGCCGACCCCGAGCGCCTCGAGCGTCTCGACCGGATCCTGCGGGGCCTGGGCGCCCTGGAGCCCCGCCCGGCCCCCTACGCGGTGCTCATTGACGACGACGCCTGCCGGCTGCGCCTGGCCCGCCCCCTGGGAACCGCGCCGCAGCCCTGGGAGGTCCGTGACGACGGCCTGACCTGGGTCCTGCCCGCCGGCAGGGAGCCGGAACCCGCTGACGCCCCGCCGCTCCTGCCCGGCCTGGCGCACCTGGGCCGGGACGACCAGGGCGCCGACGTCCTGGTGGACCTCGCCGCCGCCGACGGTGAGATCGCGGTCACCGGCGACCCGACCGCGGCGGCCGAGGTCGTGGCGGCCCTCGCCCTGGGGCTGTGCACCAGCCCCTGGTCCACCCGCTCCCTCGTGACGGGGGCCGGGCTCCCGGCCGCCCTGCGCCGTCTCGTGGGCGAGCGCCTGCACGACCCGGAGGACCTGGCCGACCTGGAGGACCAGGTGCTCCGCGACGGCGTCCTGACCGGGCAGGCCCCCGACGCGGCCCCGGCCTTCATGCTCGTCGTCGGCGCCCAGACCCTGCCGGCCCCGCCACCCGGACGTCAGGTGACCGTCATCCGGGCCGGGGCCCACCGGCACGCCCGCTGGCAGGTCGAGGTGGACTCGCTGGGGACCGCGCACATCGACCCGCTGGACGTGGCCCTGACCGCCAGCCGCGCCACCGAGGAGGACCTGCGCCACCTGGTGGACCTGCTGCCCCAGGCCGACACACCCCAGGGGCCCCGGCCCGCAGGCCGCAGGCGCCCACCCGTCCCCGACCCGCCCCGGCCGCCGCTGACCACCGCCGAGCTGCGTGCCGCCCCGGTACGCCTCCACATCCTGGGGCAGGTCCAGGTCGAGGGAGCCGGGACCACCGAGCCCGGGCGCCGCGACCTGCTGACCGAGGCGGCCCTGTGCGTGGCCCTCAACCCCGGGGGGATCCGCCCCCTGACCCTGGGGGCCATGCTCTGGCCCCTGGGCGTCACCAGCGACGTGGTGACCCAGACCGTGCGCAGGCTGAGGGCCTGGCTCGGCTACGACCCCGACGGCCTACCCCACCTGCGTGAGGACGACGACGGCCGCCTGCTCCTGGGGCCGGGGGCCGTCCTGGACTGGGACGTGCTGCGCTCCCTGCTGGAGGCCTCCCGCACCGCCGGGCCCGGGCGTGAGGCGGCCGTGCTCCTGGAGGCCCTGCGGCTGGTCCGCGGCCCGGTGGCCGCCGGTGTGCCCGCCCGGCGCTACAGCTGGCTCGCCCGGGTACGCACCGCCCGGCAGCTGGAGACCCTGGTGGTGGACGCGGCGCACCGCGTGGTGGAGCTCCTGGGCGGGACCGACCCCGCTGGCGCCGCCCAGGCGGTCGCCGTGGGGCTCCAGGTCGTGGACCTCAACCAGGTCCTGTGGCGCGACCGGCTGCGGCTGGCCGCCCAGGAGGGGACCGGGCCCCTGGCCGAGGCGGTCCAGGAGCTCCTGCAGGCGGCAGGGGCGCAGGACCTGGCCGCCGTCGACCCCGCTACCGCCGCGCTGGTGGAGGACCTGGCCCCGGGCCTGTCCTACCACCGGCACAGCGCCTAGGAGCGGGCGTGCAGCTCCTCGTGACCGTCCGGCGCCCCCGTGAGACGGTGGGCTACGACCTGCTGGTGACCACCCCGCCGGAGGCGACCGTGGGTGAGCTCGCCCGGTTCCTGGAGGACCAGGTCCCCCACGGCGGGCCCCGGCACCCTGGGCCCACGCCACCGGAGCAGGACGGGTCCCCCCTCAGGGACGCGACCGGCGAGGCCACTGGGCCCACGCCGCCGGGGCAGGACGGGTCCCCCCACCCCGACCCGCCCCCCGGGCTGTGGGACGGGCGGACCCTGCTGGAGGCGGGTGCCCGCCTCGGGGACGGCCCGGTCCGGGACGGCATGGTGCTGGGCCTGGGGGCACCGGTGCCCGGGAGTCTGGAGCCCACCGGCGTCGTCGAGGTGCGGGTGGTCGCGGGCCCTGGCGCTGGTGCCGTCCACCGCCTCGGCCTGGGCCACTACACGCTGGGCGGCCCCGGCTGCGACGTCTGCCCGGCGGGGCTGGGGGAGGAGACCAGGGCCCTGGCCACCATCGAGGTCGCCGCGGGCGGCATGGTCCGCCTGCACCCCGTTGACGAGGCTGCCAGCCGTGAGGCCCCCGTCCTGGCCCCCCGCCACCGGCCCCTGCCGGGGCCCCTGGTCCTGGACGCGCCCGCCACCGCCGGCCGACGGCGTCGCAGGCTGCTGCGCCGCGACCCCGAGGCGGTCCTGGGGGGCAAGGAGCAGCGTGACCCCGAGGGCCCGCGACTGCTGATCGAGCTCGACCGCCGTCAGGTGGAGCCGGGGGCGGTGTGGCGGCAGGGCGCGCTCCTCACCGTCGGGAGCAACCTGCTGACCGCGGGTCCCGTGCCCGCGGCGGACGCGGTCACCACCCCCACGCCCGAGGAGCCCAGCGTGGACTTCAACCGCCCGCCCCGCCTGAGCCGCCCGGAGCGCACCACGGAGTTCACCCTCCCCACGCAGCCGGAGAGACCACGCAAGGCACCCATACCGCTGACAGTCATGCTCTCTCCCATTGTCATGGGCGGAGCAATGTTCCTCATGACCGGCAGAGCCTACTCGCTGCTGTTCGTTATTCTTTCACCATTGATGATGATCGCTAATGTTGTCCAGGGGCGCAGCAACTCCAAGCGGCAGTACCGGGAGGCAATGAGACGCTACCGGGAGCAGCGCACCACCGTCGAGGACGCGGCCTGGGAGGCGCTGACCCAGGAGAGGCGTCAGCGCCGCCTGGACTGCCCCGACGCCGCCGAGCTCCTCCTACGGGCCACCGGCCCCCGTGCCGCCCTGTGGGAGAGGCGCCCCGGCGACCCGGACTGGCTGGAGCTGCGGGTCGGGACCGCCGACCAGCCCAGCGGGGTCCTCATGCACGACCCGGCCCGGGCCCGTCACGAGGAGCCCCTGGTGTGGACCGCGCCGGACGTCCCCGTCAGCGTGCACCTGGGACGCCTGGGCGTGGTGGGCGTGACCGGCACCCGCCGGGAGCGGGTCGCCGCCTGGCTGACGGCCCAGTGCGCCACCCTCCACTCCCCGACGGAGCTGGGCGTCGTCCTGCTCATAGACCCCGGCCAGGGGGCCGCCGGGGCCCGCAGGTGGGACTGGTGCCGGTGGCTGCCGCACCTGCGGACCGAGCCCGGGGCCCCGGCCCGCGTCGGCCTGGACGAGGAGTCCGTCTCCCGGCGCGTCAACGAGCTGCTGACCGTCCTGGACGCCCGGGCGCAGGGCGAGGAGGTGGGGGAGAGGGCGGTCGTGGTCCTCGACGGCGCCCACGCCTTGCGGCTGCGCCCGGGGGTGGTCCGCCTCCTGCGTGAGGGCCCGGCCGCGGGCCTCCGCCTGGTCTGCGTGGACACGGACCGGACCTCCCTGCCCCAGGAGTGCCGTGCGGTGGTGGACACCACCGGCCCCACGCCGTCGGTCAGCCAGACGGACGCCTACACGGTGGAGCACGTCCTGCTGGACGAGCCCGGTGACGACTGGTGCGAGAGGCTGGCACGCGCCCTGGCGCCCGTGCGCGACGTCTCCGCCCTGGCCGACGACGGCGCCGTCCCGTCCTCCTCCCGGCTGCTGGACGTCCTGGGGATGCCCGAGGCCCGGCTCGAGGACGTCCTGCGCTCCTGGCGCCGGGCACGCCCCACCACCCGCGCCGTCATCGGGGAGGACGCGGAGGGGACCTTTACCGTGGACGTGCGTGCCGACGGCCCCCACGCCCTGGTCGCGGGGACCACCGGCTCGGGCAAGTCCGAGCTCCTCCAGACCCTCATCGCCTCCCTGTGCGTGGGCAACACGCCCGCGTCCATGGCCTTCGTCCTAGTGGACTACAAGGGCGGTGCCGCCTTCAAGGACTGTGCCCGCCTGCCGCACACGGTGGGCATGGTCACCGATCTCGACGGGCACCTGACCAGCCGCGCGCTGGAGTCGCTCGGGGCCGAGCTGCGCCGCCGCGAGCGCCAGCTGGCGGCGGCGGACGCCAAGGACATCGAGGACTACACCGCCGCCACGGGCCCCCAGGACGAGCCCATGCCCCGCCTGGTGATCATTATCGACGAGTTCGCGGCGCTGGTGGCCGAACTGCCCGACTTCGTCACCGGCCTGGTGGACATCGCCCGACGCGGCCGCTCGCTGGGGGTCCACCTGGTGCTGGCCACCCAGCGTCCGGCGGGCGTGGTCTCCGCGGAGATCAAGTCCAACACCAACCTGCGGATCGCCCTGCGCGTGACCGACGAGAACGACTCCCAGGACGTCATCGAGTCCTCCGCCTCCGCCCACATCCCTCCCGCGCTGCCCGGACGCGCCTACGCCCGGCTGGGGCACGCCAGCCTGCACCCCTTTCAGGCCTCGCGCGTGGGAGGCAGGCCCCCGGGCAGCGGGCCGAGGGCGCCCCTGCGGTCCCGGTCCCTGAGCCTGTCCGGCCTCGCCCACCGGGAGGTGGCCCCGCCGCAGGCCGAGGAGGACGCCACCGTCCCCACCGACCTGTCCCGCCTCGTGGGGTCCATGGGGCGGGCTCGCGAGGAGCTGGGGATCGCCCTGCCGCACCGGCCCTGGCTGCCGCCCCTGCCCGCGGTGGTGACCATGGACGGGCTCCACGACCTCCTGGCCGCCCAGGCGGGGCCCGGTGGCGGGCAGGACGAGCCGGGGGACGGGGCCCGGGGGGCGGAGGGCGCAGGCCCCGCCGGGGCGGTGGACCCACGTGCCCGCGGGCTGCTGCCCCCGCTCGTCCTGGGCCTGGAGGACTGCCCGGGTGAGCAGGCCCAGAAGGTCATGACCTGGGACTACACGTGCGCGGGGCACCTGGGGGTGGCCGGGTCCGCCGGCTCGGGGCGCTCGACCCTGCTGCGGGGGATCGCTGCGGAGGTGGCCCGTACCACGTCCCCGGAGGAGGTGCACGTCTACGGGATCGACGCCGGGACGGGCGCCCTCCTGCCGTGCACCAGGCTGCCGCACGTGGGTGCCGTGGTGACGCGGGACCAGCCTGAGCGGCTCCGGCGGCTCCTGGACCTCCTGGGGCGTGAGGTCACCCGGCGCCAGCAGCTCCTGGCCCTGGACGGCCTGGCGTCCGTGGCCGAGCAGCGCCTGGCCGCCAGCCCGCAGGAGCGCCTGCCCTACCTCCTGCTGCTCATTGACCGGTGGGACTCCTACGTGGCCAGCTTCGAGTCCGTGGACGGGGGCGCCCTGGTGGAGCGCGTGGAGCTCCTGCTGCGTGAGGGCGGTGCCGTGGGCCTGCACGTGGTGATGGCCGGGGACCAGACGGTGTGCCGGGGGCGTATGGGCATGATGCTGGAGGACCGTCTGGCGCTGCGCCTGCCCGCGGCGGAGAACTACGACATGGTGGGGATGCGCCCCCGGGACGTGCCCGTGTCCATGCCCTCGGGCCGGGCCTTCCGCGCGGGCGCCCGGCCCCGGGAGGTCCAGGTGGGGCTGCTGGACGCCTCCCCGGCGGGCACGGCCCAGGTGGCCGCCGTCCACGCCCTGGCGCGCCAGGCCGGCCGGCAGTGGTCGCAGGTACCGCGCTCCCGGTGCCCCAGGCACGTTGACGAGCTCCCCGTGGCGATCTCCCTGACCCAGGCGCTCGCCCTGGGCCCGCCCCCGGGGCGAGGATCCTTCTGCCTGGCCGTGGGCGGGGACGACCTGGGGCTGCTGCCCCTGCGGATGGAGGAGGTCGGCAACGGCGTCCTGGTGACGGGGCCACGTCGCTCAGGGCGCTCGACGGCCCTGTACGTGGGGGCCCTCACGGCCCTGGACGCCGGGGCGCAGGTGGTGGCGGTGGCCCCCGGGCGCTCCCCGCTGCGCTGCCTGCAGGGGCGGCCGGGGGTCCTGGGCGTCCTGGGGGAGGACGCCGTGGCCGCCGACCTGCTCGGGCTGATCCGGCACGCCCCCTCCGAGGTCCTTCTCGTCGTGGACGACTTCGAGTTCCTGGGCCCCGACCACAAGCTCGCCCCGGTGCTGGAGAAGCACCTCAAGACCTGCCGCGACGCGCCCGGGGGCGTGCTGGTCTCCTGCGGTGTCGACGAGATCCAGGGGCTGTACCGTGGCCTGGTGGGGCAGGTCCGCAAGAACCGCACCGGCCTGCTCCTGGCACCCCGGTCCGCCGACGACGGCAGCTACCTCTCCGCCAGGCTGCCGCGCTCGGTGGGGGCCCCGGTCCCCATGGGGCGCGGGATCCTGGTCACCGCGCACCGGTGGACCTGGGTCCAGGTCCCCGACGCGCGGCCGTAAGGGCCCTCACCACGCGATACCCTCGTGCCCGGGCACCCGCACGTGCCCGCAGCCCGACGTCTGGAGGTAGGACGAGCCATGGACCTGTACGAGTACCAGGCCAGGGGCCTGTTCGCCGCGCACGGGGTGCCCGTGCTCGACGGGCGCCTGGCCACCAGCCCGCAGGAGGCCCAGGCCGCCGCCGCCGAGCTCCTGGCCCAGGGAGCCCCCCTGGTGGTGGTCAAGGCGCAGGTCAAGACCGGGGGGCGGGGCAAGGCCGGGGGCGTGCGGCTCGCCCGCACCGCCGCCGGGGCCCGGCAGGAGGCCGAGGCCGTCCTGGGCATGGACATCAAGGGGCACACCGTCCGCTCCGTCCTGGTCGCCGAGGGCGCCGACATCGCCTCCGAGTTCTACCTCTCGGTGCTCCTGGACCGTGCCGGGCGCAGGTACCTGGCCATGTGCTCGCGCGAGGGCGGCGTGGACATCGAGGCCCTCGCCGCCGAGCGCCCCCAGGCCCTGGCCCGCGTCGGCGTCGACCCGCTGACCGGCATGACCCCCGCGCTGGCGGCCCGTCTCGTGGCCGAGGCCGGGTTCGAGCCCGGGGAGGTGGCTGAGGCCGTCACCGAGGTGGTCCTGCGCCTGTGGGAGGTCCTCACCGGTGAGGACGCCACCCTGGTGGAGGTCAACCCCCTGGTGCTGACCACCGGTGGGCGCGTCCTGGCCCTGGACGGCAAGGTCACCCTGGACGACAACGCCAGCTTCCGCCACCCCGGCCACGCCGACCTGGTGGACCGCGCCGAGACCGACCCCCTGGAGGCCAGGGCCCGGGCCGCGGGCCTGAACTACGTCAAGCTCTCCGGCCAGGTCGGTGTCATGGGCAACGGGGCGGGCCTGGTCATGTCCACCCTCGACGTGGTGGCCTACGCCGGTGAGCGCCACGGGGGGATGCGCCCGGCCAACTTCCTGGACCTGGGCGGCGGCTCCAGCGCCGAGGTCATGGCCACCGGCCTGGAGGTGGTGGCCTCCGACCCCCAGGTACGCGCCATCCTGGTCAACATCTTCGGCGGCATCACCTCCTGCGACACGGTGGCCGACGGGCTCGTCGCCGCCGTGGACCGCCTGGGGGGCCTGCCCAAGCCCGTGGTGCTCCGCCTGGACGGCAACAACGCCGACCTGGGGCGGGCGATCCTGACCGAGGCCGCCGTCGACGGCGTCGAGCTCGTGGACACCATGGACGCGGCGGCCGACCGCGTCACCGCCATCGCCGAGCAGATCACCAGCACGTCCAGCACGGAGGCCTGAGCCAATGAGCATCTTCCTCACCCAGACCGACCGCGTCATCGTCCAGGGCATGACCGGGTCAGAGGGCCGCAAGCACACCCGCCGCATGATCAGTGCGGGCACCCAGGTGGTGGCCGGGGTCAACCCCCGCAAGGCCGGCACCGTCGTGGACTTCACGGTGGAGCCGGTGGGCCCGGGTGCCGCGGGGGTGCCCGCCGGGACCGTGACGGTGCCCGTCTACGGCACCGTCGCCCAGGCCGTGCAGGAGACCGGCGCGGGCGTCAGCGTCGTGTTCGTGCCCCCCGCCTTCGCCAGGGGCGCCGTGGTGGAGGCCGTCGACGCCGGGGTGCGCCTGGTGGTGGTCATTACCGAGGGCATCCCCGTGGCGGACGCCGTCGCCGCCGTCGCCTACGCCGCGGCGCACGGCGTGCGGGTCATCGGCCCCAACTGCCCCGGCATCATCTCCCCGGGGCGCTCCAACGTGGGCATCACCCCCCCGGACATCACCGGTCCCGGGCCCATTGGCCTGGTCTCCAAGTCCGGGACCCTGACCTACCAGCTCATGTACGAGCTGCGCGACCTGGGCTTCACCACCTGCATCGGCATAGGCGGGGACCCGGTGGTGGGCACCACCCACATTGACGCCCTGGCGGCCTTCGAGGCCGACCCCGACACCGAGCTGGTGGTCATGATCGGGGAGATCGGGGGAGACGCCGAGGAGCGGGCCGCCACCTACATCAGCGAGCACATGACCACCCCCGTGGTCGCCTACGTCGCGGGCTTCACGGCGCCCGAGGGCAGGACCATGGGGCACGCCGGGGCCATTGTCTCCGGCTCCTCGGGCACCGCCGAGGCCAAGAAGGAGGCCCTGGAGGCGGTCGGCGTGCGCGTGGGCCGCACCCCCAGCCAGACGGCCGCCATCGTCCGGGAGATCTACCGCTCCCGCCACCCCCAGGGGAGTGCGGTTCCGGGTGAGGGTCATTCCCGCGTGCGCGGGGAGCGCTCCCTCCACCCGGGGACCGCCGCCCCGGCCGGGCACCACCAGGACGCGGTGTGAGCGCCCTGAGCTCCCTGGGCGAGGCCTGGCGGCGCGGTACCTGGCGGCCCGCTGACTGGTTCCTGGCCGCCCGCTGCGGGATGGAGGCCGTCGTCCTGGGCTGGCTCCTCGTGGTCCTGCCCGCGGTGGCCTTCTACCTGGCCTCCTCCTCCCGTGACGCCGCCGCCGCCCTGAGCACCGGCTCGGTGGTGCGCGCCGCCACGGGCCTGTGGAGCCTGGCCCTGGGCGGGTCCTGGGGTACCTCCACCAGCCGGGAGGGCGCCCTGAGCCTGCCGCTGACGGGCCTGACCCTGCTCCTGCTCCTGCTGACCCGCGCCTTGGTGCGCCGGGCCCGCCCCAGCTCCCCGGCCTCCGGGGGCTGGGTCGTGGGCGCCGCCACCACCACGGCCCTGGTCCTGGTGCTCGTCGCCAGTCCGGCCGCGTCGCGCACCTGGACCGTCGTCCCGGCTACCTGGGCGCTGACCTCCCTGGTGGTGGCCGTGGAGCTGCAGCGCTCCGGGTCCGGCTGGCCGGCCCTGGGCCCGTGGTGGCAGGACCGCCCGGCCTGGCTCCACCTGGCCCTGCGCCAGGCCCGTCAGCTCGCCCTGGTCCTGACCGTCCTGGCGGCGGTCGTCGCCGGTGTTGCCCTGGTCCTGGCGGGGGGGCGGGTCTCCCGCCTCCACGACGCCCTGACCGACGGCAGGTTCGCCGACACCCTCGGTATCACCCTCCTCCAGCTGGGGTGGGTCCCGACAGGGCTGGTGTGGGCGCTGTCCTGGGTGGTGGGGCCGGGGTTCGCGGTGGGCTCCGGGTCGGTCTTCTCACCCACCCGTGTGGTGGCCGGGGCGGTGCCCTCCCTGCCGGTCCTGGGTGCCCTGCCCACCACGGCCGTGGGGTCGTGGGGGACGGCCCTGCCCTTCGTCGTGCTGGTCGCGGCCGTGGTGGTGGCCTGGCGTGACCGCTCCAGCCTGCGTCAGATGCGGCTGCGCCAGGCCGGGGCCGCGGCCGCGGTGGCCTCGGTGGTGCTGGGTGGAGGCACCGCCCTGGTCTGCCTGGCCGCCTCCGGGCAGGCGGGCCCCGGACGGATGGCCGAGGTGGGGCCGCGGGAGGGCTTCACGGCGCTCATTGTGGGCCTGCTGACACTGGCGGGCCTGGGGGTCGTGGCGCTGCTCACCCACCCCTGGGGCCAGGTCGTGACCCGACGTGGGGCGGACGCCGCCGTGGACGACACCGAGGACGCTGCGCAGGAGGCGCGTGAGCACGTCGGGACGGGGTCCGCAGACGCCCGCCGTCCCGCCGGCCCGGGGCGTGGTGGGTCCCGGGGACGTGAGGCTCGCGGGGCGCGTGAGGGGCAGGGGCGTGAGGCTCGTGAGGGGCGCCGCCCGGAGGCCGGTACCCCTCAGTGGTACCCGGTGGGGGAGGACGACGTCGGCCCGCGTGACCGGGGTGCCGCGCAGGGGGGTACCCGGAGGGCAGGACACCCACCAGCACGTCGAGGCGAGGACGGCCTGGCGCCGTAGCGCCCGTGAGCGGGAGGCTGCACATTCATTTTACAATCGGCGATCAGTAGACGGCAGGATTACACGGATTCGCGATGCGCCACGGGGACCCGGGAGCAGGATGAATGTGCAACGGGAAAGGCGGGGGCTGTAGGCTGGTCCCGGCCGTGACTGGCGAGGGTGGGGCACCACCGGGGAGCGGCAGCCTGACCGGAGGGGACGTCGCCCGCCTGGGCGTCCCCGCAACTGAGAGCACCAGGAGCACTATGTCTACCGCTGGCACCACCGCCCACGCCCCCGTCCCCACCGAGGGGCTGACCAGTCCCGACCGCGTCCCCGTGCACCGCGCCCTGGTCTCTGTCTACGACAAGACCGGCCTGGTCGAGCTCGCCACCGCCCTGGACGGCGCCGGCGTCGAGATCCTCTCCACCGGCTCCACCGCCGCCGTCATCGCCGGTGCGGGCCTGCCGGTCACCCCCGTGGAGGAGGTCACCGGCTTCCCCGAGTGCCTCCAGGGCCGTGTCAAGACCCTCCACCCGGCCGTCCACGCCGGCATCCTCGCCGACCGCCGCAAGCCCGACCACATGGACCAGCTCGCCGCGCTGGGCGTGGCCCCCATTGACCTGGTGGTGGTCAACCTCTACCCCTTCACCGACACCGTGGCCTCGCACGCCCCCTTTGACGCCTGCGTGGAGCAGATCGACATCGGCGGGCCGGCCATGGTGCGCGCCGCGGCCAAGAACCACCCCGCCGTCGCCGTGGTCACCGACCCCGACCGCTATACCCAGGTGGCCCGGGCCGTGGAGGACGGCGGCTTCACCCTGGCGCAGCGCCGTGAGCTCGCCGCCGACGCCTTCGCCCACACCGCCGCCTACGACGCCGCCGTGGCCACCTGGTTCGCCCAGCAGGTCGAGGCCGGTGAGGCCGCCGAGGCGGCTGGCAGTGCCCCGGCCGGGGTGGCTGGCGCGGTCGAGGCGGCTAATGGCGCCCCGGCCGCCCCGGCTGGCATGCCGCGCTACGTCGGTGCCGCCTACCACCGCCTGGCCACCCTGCGCTACGGGGAGAACCCGCACCAGCGTGCCGCCGTCTACACCACCGCCCACGCCGCTGGCCCGGCCGGCGTGGCCGGTGCCAGGCAGCTGAGCGGCAAGGCCATGAGCTTCAACAACTACACCGACACCGACGCCGCCGTGCGCGCCGCCTACGACCACGGCGAGACCACCTGCGTGGCCGTGGTCAAGCACGCCAACCCCTGCGGCATCGCCGTCTCGCCCACCGGGGACGTGGCCGAGGCCCACCGCAAGGCCCACGCCTGCGACCCCGTCTCCGCCTACGGCGGCGTCATCGCCACCAACGCCACTGTCACCGCCGCCATGGCCCGCCAGGTCAAGCCCGTCTTCACCGAGGTCGTGGCGGCCCCCGCCTACGAGCCCGAGGCGGTGGAGATCCTCGCTACCAAGAGGAACCTGCGGGTCCTGGTCGTCGAGCCCCCCGCCCCCGGCGGCTACGACGTCAAGCAGATCTCCGGCGGTGCCGTCATCCAGGAGCGTGACCTCGTTGACGCCCCTGGTGACCTGCCCTCCGGCTGGAGGCTCGTGGCCGGTGAGCCCGCTGGCCCCGACGTCGTCGCCGACCTGGTCTTCGCCTGGCGGGCCGTGCGCGCGGTGCGCTCCAACGCGATCCTCCTGGCCAGGGACGGTGCCACCGTCGGGGTGGGCATGGGCCAGGTCAACCGTGTGGACTCCTGCCGGCTCGCCGTTGAGCGTGCCAACACCCTGGGCGCGCGCTCCACCGGCGACGCCGCCGCTGCCCCCGCCAAGGGCGCCGTCGGCGGGGCCCAGGCCGGTGACGTCCTCACCGGGGTGCCCGAGGAACGGGCCCGGGGAGCGGTCGTCGCCTCCGACGCCTTCTTCCCGTTTGCCGACGGCCTCCAGGTGCTGCTGGACGCCGGGGTGCGCGCCGTCGTCCAGCCCGGTGGCTCCATCCGCGACAGCGAGGTCATTGCCGCCGCCAGGGCCGCGGGCGTGACCATGTACCTCACCGGCACCCGCCACTTCTCCCACTAGGTCCATCCACCACCCGCGAGAACGGTACTTGTTCGTCGCGAGAACGGTACTTATTGCTCGTGAGAACGGTACTTATTCGCCGTGAGAACGGGGGGTGGCACCGAAGCCACCTCGGACGACCTTATCCGAGGTGAACAGGCTCAAGTACTTACTGCTGACACAAAAACAGTTCTGACATTATCAAAAATCTGCAAACATCATCAAGGAATCTTATGGGTACTGCCGCCGCGATCCTTGCCGCCATCCTCTACGGACTGGCCTCTACCTGCCAGGCGTGGGCCGCCAACCGGGCCCAGGGACCGGCCGTGGTCATGCACCCCGCCTACCTTACTGGTGTCGTGCTCGACACCGCGGCCTGGGGCGTCTCCCTGGTCGCCCTGGAGTCCCTGCCCCTGTTCGTGGTGCAGTCCCTCCTGGCCTCCTCCCTGGCACTGACCGCCCTGCTGGTCTCCCTGCTGCTCAAGGTGCGCCTGCGACGCAGGGACATCGGTGCCATCGTGGTCCTCGTGCCAGCACTGGGCCTCCTGGCCTCCCTGGCCACCGAGGGCGCTGCCACCGTCCACGCGGGCTTCACCGCGCTCCTGTGGGGTGGCACCGCCCTGACCGCCCTCCTGGGGCTGGTGCTGTACCGCACCCGCTGTTCCTGGGGGCAGGCCGCGATCGGGGGACTGGGCTTCTCCGGGGTGGCGCTGGGTGCCCGTGCCCTGGAGTCCCAGGGCGGGGGCGGGGACCTCGTGAGCTGGGACACCCTGACCTGGGTGGTGGGCAACCCGCTGACCTGGGCGGTGGTCGTCATGGGGCTGGTGGCGGTGCTCCTGTACGCCCGGGCCATGGAGACGGGCAGCGCCGTGGCCGCCACCGCGATCCTGTGGGGTACGGAGGTGGTCGTGCCCGCAGGGGTGGGTGTGGCCGTCCTGGGGGACACGGTACGTGCCGGGACCGGCTGGGAGGCGGCTGCCTGCCTGGTCCTGTGCCTGGCCGCCCTCGGCGTGGTCGCAACCAGTCCGGCCCAGGCCTGAGGCCCGTGAGGCGGCCCCGGGTGGAGGGGCGGGCCTCGCTCATGCGGTAGCTTCCGTTCCGAGCTGGGGAGGCAGCCCCGGGTGGAGGGGCGGACCGGAACCGACGCGCAGGCCCCTCGTGCGGGGGCGGGCCGCTGCGCGGGCCCGTGCCAGAGGGTGGGCAATAAGTACCGTTCTCGCGGCGAACAAGTACCGTTCTCACGAGCAATAAGTACCGTTCTCGCGAAGGGAAGGAGGGGAGCGTGCCTGACGCACTTGCCGCCGCGCCTCTGGTCCTCGCCGTCGTCCTGGCCCTGGCGGGGGTCCTCAAGCTCCGTGACGCCGACGAGTCCGTACGCCACCAGTGGGAGGTCATGGGGGTTCCTCGCCTCCTGAACCGTACCTGGGTCCGCCGCCTCCACCCGCCAGCGGAGGTGGTCCTGGCCCTGGCGCTCCTGGTGGCGCCCGGGACCTTTGGGAGCCTGGCCGCGCTCGCGGCCCTGGGCCTGACCCTGGCCTACACGTTCCTGGTGGTGCGGGCGCTGAGGCGGGGCACCATCTCCTGCGCCTGCCTGGGGGCCGGCCACCCCACCCCCGTCACCCGGCGCACGCTGGGTCGTAACCTCCTCCTGACAGGTCTGGCCCTGGCCAGCCTGGCCGTCATGGTCCCCCACGCACCCAACCCCGTGGCCCGGGCGGTGGCCCGCGGGGAGGCCGGCTGGCTCGTCATGGTCCTGACCGCCATGCTCACCGCCTGGCTCCTGACCTCCCCGGACACCTCGCCGTCCCGCACCCCGGCGGCGTCCCCCGAGGCGGCGGGTCAGACGGACCAGCCCCAGGACGCCCCCTACCTGCGTACCCTCACCCCACGGGCCACCCTCCGGGACGCCGACGGATCCGTCCTGGACATTGTCTCCGCCTCCGCCCGCCGGGCCCACCTCCTGCTCTTCCTGTCCCCGGGCTGCGGGGCGTGCACGGACCTGGCGGCCCAGGTGCCCCGGTGGGCTGAGGAGATGCCCGCGCTACGGGTGGCGGCCGTGGTCCACATGAGCCCGCAGGCCCTGCGCGACGCCGCCCCCCACTGGACGGCGTGGACCCTGTACGACCAGGACGGTACGGCAGCCCGGATGCTCCGCACCCAGGCGACGCCCTCGGCCGTGCTCCTGGGCACCGACGGCATGCTCGCGGGCGGCCCGGTCGCCGGGGCCCAGGAGGTCCGGGGCCTGGTGGAGGACGTTCGCGCCCAGCTCGGCGCGGGGGGTGGGTAGGTGTCCCCAGGCGGGTAGGTGTCCCCGGCGGATCCTGGCCTACGATGGGCGTCGTGAGCCAGGCCCCCGCCCCGCGCGTGCCACGACGTCCGCGATACCAGCCCTACCGTACCGTGGCGGTGGTCGCCGTGGCCCTGGGGCTGGCCGCCGTCCCCCTGCTCGCTATCGTCGGGCACCGCCAGCTCGCGGTCCTGTGGCTCGTGGTGGGTCTGCTCACCCTGGCGCTGGTGCGGGTCTTCCGCCCCCACGGGACGTGGATCGCCGCCCGCTCCCGGCTCTTCGACGTCGTCTTCAACATTGTCCTGGCCCTGGCCCTGGCCGCCCTGGTGTGGTACGTCAACCTTCCCAACGTGCTGTAAGGCCCTTGTTCCGGGCCTCGGCCCCGGCGCGTGCGGGACCGGTCCGCCTGATGAGCACGGGCAGCGGGTCGAGGCGCCCGCTCCTGGCTCAGGGGCACGGACAGGCCTCGTGCTCGCCCACCCGCTGCCACACCCAGCGCACCGCCATGACCACGGCCCCGGGGTCACGCAGCGGCACCATGTGGGAGCGGGTCCTCGCGGTCCGGAACAGTCCCCGGGGCAGGGAGTTCACGTAGTCCCGGTAGTAGCCCGCCCAGGCCGACCCGGCCGGGTGCCGGGCGGCCAGCAGCACCACCGGGACCTGGGGCGTGGGCAGCGGGCGCGCCCCCAGGTCGGCGATCGTGTCCGAGTAGGCCTCCAGTTCCTGGCCGCGGGCCGTCTGGGAGGCCTCGGTGGCGTCCTCGTGCAGGACCTTGGCGTGCAGGCGCCGCGGCAGGAGGTGGTAGCCCTGGAGGAGGGAGATCAGGGGGGCGGCGCCCAGGCCGTACAGCCCGGTCAGGACCTGCTGGCCCACCGAGTTCAGGTACCGGGCGCCGCTGGAGGCCTCCGCGGTGGAGCCCTCGCTGGAGGGATCCACCAGGACCAGGCCGGTGACCTGGTCGGGGTGCTCCGAGGCGAGCATCCGCACCAGCAGCCCACCGTAGGAGTGCCCCACGAGGATCGCCCCGCGCGGCGCCAGGTGGGTCAGGACGGTGTACAGGTCCGCCACGTGGTCCCGGGCGGTGCGCCGTCCACGTGCCAGGGGCGACTGTCCCAGGCCCGCCCGGTCGTAGACGATGACGGTAAAGCCCGCTGCCGTCAGGGGGGCGGTCACCCGGCTCCACAGGACCCGGGACAGGCCCAGCCCCGACTCCAGCAGGACGGTACGCCCAGGGTCCGGCAGCGTACCGTCAGCCGACGAGGACGGCAGGTGGACGACGGCGTGGAGCCAGCGCCGTCGTGCGCTACCCCGGCGGGTGCCAGCAGGCCCGGGCCCACCGTCGGTGCGAGGCGCGGCGGGCAGGCCGACCGGGACCCGGACGTGGTGGTGCTGCGAGGTAGTACGTGGCAGACGGAACGGACTCATAAGGACAGCGTATCTAGACCACCTGGGCGGGGGCTGGGCCTCAGGGCCGCGCAGGCGCCGCCCGGGGCGGCGATCTAGACCACCTGGGTCAGGGGCGGGCTGGTTCCCGGGGGCGGTCGCACGGCGTCGGCCAGATACTCCCCAGCAACCAGCGAGACGGCCCCGGCAATCGACCAGTGAATCCCCCGGGTCCGGCGTCTCAGAGGCCGCCTCCGGCGCGGTGCGCAGGGTGTTCCAGTATCCGATACCCTGCCTCCCGCCCGCGGCAGGGTGTGGAATGCTCTGCCGGTGAGGCAGACGACCTTGACCTCATGAACACACGAAAGGCTCCCATGTCGCGCGTCCGTCAAGTCCTGAGCAGGGGAGGGGTACTCCTGTGGGTGCTCGTAGCTATTGTCCTGGCCCTGGCCCTGGGATCCGTGCGGGTAGGAGGCCACCACCTTGTCCCCGTTGCGGTCGGCCGTGTCTTCGCCACCTTCTCCGACGTCTTCAGCCAGTTCCTCTCCTTCGCGATCCCCCTGATTATCGTCGGCCTGGTGACCCCCGCCATCGCCGACCTGGGCCGCGGTGCCGGCAGGTGGCTCGGTATTACCACCGCCATTGCCTACGGCTCGACCCTCTTCTCCGGGTTCCTCACCTACGCGGTGTGCGCCGCGGTCCTCCCCGGGCTCCTGGCGGGGACCGCGCTGTCCGACGTCACCGAGCCCGGCAGCGCCCTGAAGACCTACTTCACGGTCGAGATGCCCGCCGTCATGCCCGTCATGACCGCCCTGCTGCTGTCATTCGTGCTGGGCGTCGGGCTGTCCATGGTGCCCCGCGGGGTCCTGCGCAAGGGCCTTATCGAGTTCCGCGCCATTATCACCCGCCTGATCGAGCGCATTATCATCCCCCTGCTTCCCGTACACATCTTCGGCACCTTCCTCAACCTCACCTACACCGGTGAGGCCTGGAGCGTCATGCGGGCCCTGCTGCGCGTCGTCCTGGTGGTCCTGGCCCTGGAGGTGGTCATCCTCCTGACCCAGTACTGCGTCGCGGGGCTGGTCGGCAGGCGCAACCCGTTCACGGCCCTGGGGACCATGGCCCCGGCCTACCTCACCGCCCTGGGGACCTCCTCCTCGGCCGCCACCATCCCGGTCACCCTGGCCCAGACCAGGAAGAACGGCGTCTCCGAGGCCGTCGCCTCCTTCACCATCCCCCTGTGCGCCACCATCCACCTGGCTGGCTCCACCTCGAAGATCTTCGCCTTCGCCTTCGCGATCACCCTGACCCAGGGCCTGAGCGTCTCCGCCACCCAGTGGGTCGGCTTCGTCTTTATGCTCGGTATCACCATGGTGGCGGCCCCCGGCGTGCCCGGAGGCGCGATTATGGCCTCCACCGGCCTGCTCGCCAGTATGCTCGGTTTCAACAACGACCAGGTGACCCTCATGATCGCCACCTACGTCGCCATGGACTCCTTCGGCACGGCCACCAATGTCACCGGCGACGGCGCCATCGCGATTGTCGTGGACCGCCTGGCGCACGGCAGGATCGGGGACGACGGCGACCCGCAGAACGTCCGTGAGCTCTCCTTTGACGCCATGGCCTACCTTGACCGCGTCTCGGTGGAGGGCGTCGTCAGCCCCGAGGAGCTACAGGCCTCGGCCTCTGGCTGAGCGGGGTCGGCTGCGGGCCAGCCTGACGCAGGACCGGGTACGCCGGTGAGGTCCGGCCTCCCGGTCCCGTGGCGGCCTGCCCACCGGATCATCCTCCGTTCTCACGGCGAACAAGTACCGTTCTCACGAGCAATAAGTACCGTTCTCGCGACGAACAAGTACCGTTCTCGCGAGCAATAAG
>ERZ772918.136-NODE-136-length-60472-cov-248.49_pt1 | contig 60472 bp, 64 predicted proteins | sample MGYA00512118_ERZ772918 | MGnify/ENA primary metagenome ERZ772918 (study PRJEB29015, sample SAMEA2737939) | human oral metagenome | biome: human oral; feature: human-associated habitat; material: dental | place: China | collected 2135 ... | reverse complement strand
GCCGTGGCCGACTCCGAGCTCGACCGCCTCTCCGCGCGCGAGCGCGAGGTCATGCGCCTCATCGCCCGCGGCTACACCTACAAGGAGTGCGCCTCCGAGCTCTTCATCTCCATCAAGACCGTTGAGACCCACGTCTCCGCCGTCCTGCGCAAGCTCCAGCTGTCCAACCGCAATGAGCTCACCCGCTGGGCCGCCGCCCACCGGATCGTCTGAGAGGAGCCCCCTATTCCCATGCCCCATCCCTGGACCTCCGGCCACCTCCAGCGCCTGGCCGTCCTTTCCGCCCCGCGCGGCGCCGACGGCGCCCCCACCGGCTCATTGCGCGTTCCCGCGCTCATCACCACGCCCAGCGGCGACCTCCTCCTCATCCACGACCTGCGCCCGCGCCCCGACGGCGAGGCCTGGCGATCCGCGGGCGGCGCCCTCCCGGACGACCTGCCCAACCCCAACCGCCTCTGGCTGCGCCGCTCCACCGACGGCGGTGCCTCCTGGGACGAGCTGTCCCCGCTGGACCCCGACCCCGCCGTCCTACCCGGCCTGACCGGCATCTCCGATCCCTCCCTCATCGTCGCGCCCGACGGCGCCCTCCACCTCCTCGCCGCGGCCAGCTCGGGCGCCGGGCTCTTCGGCGCCCGCTCTCCCCGGCGGCGCTGGAGCCCCGGCGATCCCCCCGAGCCGGGCACCATGCGCCTCCTCCACGCCGTCTCCCACGACGAGGGCGCCACCTGGCGATGGCGCGACGCCACCGACGCCGCCCTGCCCAGCGAGCAGTGGCCCGACGGCGCCGTCCTCTTCCCCGTCTCCGGGCACGGCATCGCCACCCCGGCCGGCCTCGTCCAGCCCGCGGTCGTCGCCCTCGCCCCGCGCGAGGACGGCTCGCGGCCCCTGCGCTCGGCCTGCCTGCTCTCGCTGTCCGGCGACTCCTGGCGCCTCGGAGCCCCCGTCCCCCTGGTGGACGGCGCCGCCGCGAGCCTGGCCGGCGGAACCGCCACCAGCGGCACCGACGAGCACGCCATCGCCCCCGCCGGCCCGGATGGGGACCTGCTCGTCATGAGCGCGCGCGACGCCGCCTACGGCGGCACCCGACTGCAGTCCACGAGTGCCGACGGCGGGCGGACCTGGTCGCGCCCCACGACGGTCCCGGCGCTCAGCGACCCCGGCTGCAACGCGGGCCTGGCGGCCCTTCCCGACGGCGCCCTCCTGCTCTCCCACGCCTCCGATCCCGCCGCGCGTTGCGCGGGCCGGCTCTCGATCGGCCGCCCCACCACCGCCGGCGGCCCCGTCTGGGCCCCGCTGGTCGGGCTCACCGGCCCGGGCGAGCCCTTCGGCTACTCCGACCTCGCGGTCCTGCCTGCTCCCCAGGGCTCTGCCGGTGGGGTGGCCAGTGAGCCGGGGCCGGTGCGCGTCGTCGTCGCCGCAGAGGAGCCCGGCGCCGACGAGGGCTCGACGCGCCTGGTGATCCTCGCCATCGATCTCGGCTGACAGCCCGCCTCCATCGCTGGGATCGCGCGGGCGCCCCTGCGGGAGCCCTCCCCTGGGACGCTCACAGCACTGTGACAAGCCGCGGTCAGCGCCTGGCCCGCGAGGCGATCCGTGCGAGGATACGGGGCGTGACCCAGACGAGTTCCCCCACGGGCGCCGCGGCCCCCGCGCGCAGCGACGACGGCGCTGACGCGATCGTCGCCGCGGCGGCTCGAGCCCGGGCCGGGGGCCTGGTCATCACCCCGACCGACACCGTCTACGGCATCGGCACCACTGCCGCCGACGCCTCCGCCGTCGCCCGCCTGCTCGCCGCCAAGGGGCGCGGCCGCCAGATGCCCCCGCCCGTCCTCGTGGCGGGGCGCGACCAGCTCGACGGAGTCGTCGCCGATCCGCCTCCCGCGGCGCGCGCCCTCATGGACGCGCTCTGGCCCGGCGCCCTCACCATCGTCCTCGACGCCGCGCCCGCGCTGTCCTGGGACCTGGGGGAGACCGGCGGGACCATCGCCGTGCGCATGCCCGACCACCCCCTGGCCCTCGCCCTCCTGCGCGCCACCGGCCCCATGGCCGTCACCAGCGCGAACCCCACAGGAGCCGAGCCCGCCACCGACGCCGACAGCGCCGCGCGCGCCTTCCCCGGGCGCGTCACCGGCTCTCCCGACGCTCTCGCGGCCGTGGGGGCTGAGGGTGATGAGGGGGGCGAGCCCAGCATCCTGCTCATCCACGGCGGTCCCACACCGGGCCCCGTCCCCTCGACCATCGTCTCCGTCGCCGGCGACGACGCCGCCCGGCCCCGCGTCCTGCGCGAGGGGCTCATCCCGTCCCCCCGGATCGAGGAGATCCTCGCGCCCGTGCTCGCCGCCGCGACGGGCCCGAGCGCGCCGGCCCCGGGCTCGGCGCGGCGGCCGGCGGGGGAGGGCCGCGCATGAGGGTCTACCTGCTCGTCCTGCTCATCGCCGCCGCCGCCACCTACATGTCCGTGCCGATCGTGCGGCATATCGCCCTCGTCTCCCACGCCCTCACCCCCGTGCGTGACCGCGACGTCCACACCGCGCCGATCCCCCGGCTCGGCGGCGTCGCCATGTTCGTGGGACTGGCCACCGCCATCGCCGTTGCCTCGCGCATCCCCTACCTCGCCAGCACGATCGACGCCAGCGCCGGCGCCGTGGTCATCGGCGCGGGACTCGTGTGCCTCCTGGGCGTCGTCGACGACCTGTGGGAGCTCGACTGGATGACGAAGCTCGCGGGCCAGATCCTCGCCGCCGGCGTCATGGCCTCCCAAGGGGTCCAGCTCATCACCTTCCCCGTGGGGGGCCTGACCATCGGCTCCTCCAGGCTCTCCCTGGCCGCCACCGTGCTCGTCATCATCGTGGTCATCAACGCCGTCAACTTCGTCGACGGCCTCGACGGCCTGGCCGCTGGGATCATCGGGATCGGCGCCACGGCCTTCTTCATCTACGTCTACATCCTCACCCGGGCCACCAGCCCCCAGGCCTACACCTCGCTCGCCGCCACCGTCATGGCCGCCCTCATCGGCGTGTGCCTGGGCTTCCTGCCCCACAACTTCAACCCCGCCACGATCTTCATGGGCGACTCCGGCTCCATGCAGCTCGGCCTGGTCTCCGCCGCGGGCACGATCATCGTCACCGGCCAGATCGACCCCGGCACGATCACCGGCTCCTCGGCCGTGCCCGTGTTCCTGCCCCTCATCCTTCCCGTCGCGATCCTCCTGCTGCCCCTGACGGACATGATCATGGCGATCACCCGCCGCACGCTCGCGGGCAAGAGCCCCTTCCACCCTGACAAGCTCCACCTGCACCACAGGCTCCTCGCGGGCGGGTACTCGCACCGCCAGGCCGTCCTCACCATGTACCTGTGGGCCGCCATCGGCTCCTTCTCCGTCGTGGCGCTGGCGATCCTGCCCTGGCAGCGCGTGGCCTGCGGCGCGCTCATCGCCGTCATCATCGCGCTGGCCCTGACCACCGACGTCATCCCCGGTATCGGCCCCGGTGCCCGGAAGCGGGCCCGCCACCAGGCGCGCCGCGCGCTCCTGTCCGCGGCCCCCCGGCGCCTGCGGCCCCACGCGACTGTCGATCCCACCGGGCCCTCCCAGGACGACGCCGCCGGCGGGGAGCACCCGTGAGCGCGCCCGACGGCGCGCGAGCCCCCGCCGCCCAGTCCACCGCCCTCGTCTTCCGCGCGGCCGGGCGGAGGGTCGCCGTCATCGGGACGGCGCTGGCGGCGGCCTGCCTCGCCGCAGGAGCGGCGAGCAATGAGAGGGCCCTGGCCGGGGCTGCCTGGGGCGGTGGCGCCGGCCTGGCGCTGACCGCCATCACCGCCGTCGTCCTCCTCGTGCCGTGGCAGCGATTCCCCCTCATGGCCTCCGGCGGCGTCATGCTGTCCTTCGGCGCGAAGATCGCCGTCATGCTCGGCGTCGTCCTGCTGGCCGGGCCGCACCGGGAGGACTTCTCCCGCCCCTGGTTCCTTGTCTCCCTCGCGCTCATCCTCATCGCGGTCACGGCCGTGGAGGTCGTGACGCTGGCCAGGGGGCGGGCCCTCACCGTCGATCCAGCCGCGACCGCGCCGCCGACCGCCGGGGGCGGGAGCGACCAGCACCGGGACTCATCACCCCAATGACTGGCCCTCATACCCTTTCGCGGCCATGAAGCGCCCCGCCGATGTGGAATGACTGTCGTCGCACAGGGCGACGTGGAGTAGTGTGGTGGGCGCGACGCCGGTGATCGCCGCCCGACGCGCGAGCACCCCTGGTGCCGTCGCCCTGATCGAATGCCCGATGTGCTTTGAGGAGGCCATGTGCCAATGAGCGCGACTTATCTGGCCGGCGCGCTCGCGCCCGCCTCGCGCGAGGGCTTCGAGCCGCCGTCGATCTCCGACTTCTTCCCCGATGGCTTCGCCTTCGTGGGAACGCCGTTCGAGATGAACCGCATCATGATGGTCCGGCTCATCATGACCGGCGTCCTCGTGCTCGTCTTCGCCATCGGGGCATCGCGGGCGCGCGTCGTGCCCGGGCGCTTCCAGGGCGCCTGCGAGATGCTCATCGACTTCGCCCGGGTCAACATCGCCGAGGAGATCATCGGCAAGCGCCGGGCCGCGCCCTACGTGCCGATCATCACCACGATCTTCCTGGGCGTGCTCTTCCTCAACATCTCCGGCGTCATCCCAGGGCTCAATATCGCGGCCACGAGCGTCATCGGCATGCCGATCGTCTTCGCCGTCGTCGCCTATATCGCCTTCACCTACGCGGGCATCAAGAACCACGGCATGTTCGGCTACCTGCGCTCGCAGGTCCTCCCCGGGGGAGTTCCGAAGGCGCTGTGGATCCTCATCATCCCCATCGAGTTCTTCTCGAACCTCGTCATGAGGCCGGTGACCCTGACCATCCGACTCCTGGCCAACATGGTCTCGGGGCACTTCCTCCTGGCGCTGTGCTACGCGGCGACCAACGCCCTGTTCATCCACGCCACCGGGGCGCTCAAGGGCCTGGGGGCGCTCACCTTCGGGGCCTCGCTCGCCTTCGTCTTCTTCGAACTGTTCGTCGCCGCCCTCCAGGCGTACATCTTCGCCCTACTCACCGCCGTGTACATCGACTCCTCGATCAACACCCACTGATCGCGCCCGCCCTCACGACCCTTAAAACATCCTCATCACCAGCAAGCCACCCGGGCCCGCCCGGGAACGACGAGAACCCTCGTTCAGACTCTCAAGGAGAAGCAACATGACCGGATCCATCGCCACCATCGGCTTCGGCCTGGCCACCCTCGGCCCCGGCATCGGCATCGGCATCGTCGTCGGCAAGACGCAGGAGGGCACCGCCCGCCAGCCCGAGGTCGCCGGCGCCCTGCGCACCAACATGTTCATCGGCGCGGCCCTCATCGAGGCCCTCGGTCTGCTGGGCTTCGCCGCGGGCTTCGCCTTCTGATCGGCGACGGTCATCCCCATGGCCCCCGTCATGATCACGACCCTCGCCGCGGCCTCGGAGTCGGCGTCGGGGGAGGAGCACAGCCTCCTCCTCCCGCACACCTACGACCTGGTCTGGGGCACGATCTCCTTCGCCATCGTGGCGCTGGTGCTCATCAAGTACGTCCTGCCCCGCTTCGCGAAGGTCCTCGACGAGCGCACCACGCGCATCGAGGAGGGCCTCGCCCTCGCGGACAAGGCCAAGGAGGACCAGGCCGGCGCTGAGCAGAAGGCCGCCCGCCTCGTGGAGGACGCGCGCCGCGAGGCCGCCTCCATCCGCGAGAAGGCCCAGAGCGAGGCCTCCTCCATCGTGGCCGCCGCCCGCGCCGAGGCCCAGGGAGAGGCGGGCAAGGCCCTCGAGGCCGCCCAGCGCCAGATCCTCGCCGAGCGCCAGGCCGCGCAGATCTCGCTGCGCACGGAGGTCGGCCTGCTGGCCTCCACGCTCGCCGAGCGGATCGTCGGCGAGCAGCTCAAGGACACCGAGCTGTCCAGCCGGGTCATCGACCGCTTCCTCGATGACCTTGAGGCCGCGCCAGTGGCCCCGGGCGTCGACGGCGGGGCCTCCGTGGAGGAGCTCCGGTGAACCAGGGCACAGCCGCGACCCGCGCCGCCACCCGCGCCGCCTGGACCCCTGTCCTGCGCGACGCCGGCGCCCACGGCCAGGAGCTGGGCCAGCAGATCCTTGCCATGGCCCACGAGATCGCCGCGAACCCGCTGCGCGGGCCGTTGACCGATCCCGGGCGCAGCGGCGAGGACAAGGCGGCCCTCGCCTCCCGGCTCTTCTCCGGGCGCTTCGACGAGCGCGTCGTCGAGCTCCTGCGCGGCATGGTCCGCGGGCGCTGGTCCAAGCCCGTCGACCTCGTCTCCGCCCTGCACGACCTGGGTATCGAGGCGATCCTCGCCGGCGCCCACGCCGATGGCACCGTGGCGGACATCGAGCGGGAGGTCTTCGAGACCTCGGAGATCATCGGCCAGGACCGCGAGCTGCGCGAGGCCCTGGAGCCCTCGCGGCGCACCACCACCGAGCAGCGGGTGCGCCTGGCCGACGCCGTCTTCGGCCCGCACCTGTCCGCCCCCGCGATGAGCCTGGTCCGCTGGTGCGTGCGCCACCACGCCGAGGGAGGGCCCCGGCGCAACCTGCGCCGCGTCGTCGAGCGGGCCGCCGCACTCCAGCACCGCACCATCGCCGACGTCGTCACGGCCACCCCCATGACGAGCGCGCAGGAGGCGCGGCTGCTGGCCATCCTCACCAAGCGCCTCGGCACCGAGGTCGAGCTCAACACCTCGATCGACCCCGCCGTCATCGGCGGGGCGCGCATCACCATCAAGAGCCACATCATCGACCACACCGTGCGCAGCGCCGTCGCCGACCTGCGCGCCCAGCTCGCGGGATGAGCCCCGCATCCCACCACCGGGCGCAGGCCGCCCCGCAACGACTCACAGCCTCACAGCTTCGCAAAGGAGACCAAAGATGGCAGAGCTGACCATCAATGCCGAGGAGATCCGCTCGGCGCTCAGTGATTTCGCGCGGGCCTACAAGCCCGCGGAGGTCGCCGCCGAGGAGGTCGGCCACGTCATCTTCGCCGCCGACGGCATCGCCCACGTCGAGGGCCTGCCCGGCGTCATGGCCAACGAGCTGCTCACCTTCGAGGACGGCACCGCGGGCCTGGCCATGAACCTCGACGAGCGCCAGATCGGCGTCGTCGTCCTGGGCGACTTCGCCGGCATCGACGAGGGCCAGACCGTGCGCCGCACCGGCGAGGTCCTGTCCGTGCCCGTGGGCGACGCTTTCCTCGGGCGCGTCGTCGACCCGCTGGGCCGCCCCATCGACGGCCTGGGCGAGATCGCCGCCGAGGGCCGCCGCGCGCTGGAGCTCCAGGCCCCCGGCGTCATGGCCCGCAGGTCCGTCCACGAGCCGCTCCAGACCGGCCTGAAGGCCATCGACTCGATGATCCCCATCGGCCGCGGCCAGCGCCAGCTCATCATCGGCGACCGCAAGACCGGCAAGACCGCCATCGCCCTGGACACCATCCTCAACCAGAAGGATGCCTGGGAGACCGGTGACCCCGCCAAGCAGGTCCGCTGCATCTACGTGGCCACCGGCCAGAAGGGCTCGACCATCGCCGCCGTGCGCGCGGCCCTGGAGGAGCGCGGCGCCCTGGAGTACACGACCATCGTCGCCTCCCCGGCCTCCGACCCCGCCGGCTTCAAGTACCTCTCCCCGTACACCGGATCGGCCATCGGCCAGCACTGGATGTACGCCGGCAAGCACGTCCTCATCGTCTTCGACGACCTGTCCAAGCAGGCCGAGGCCTACCGAGCGGTCTCCCTCCTCCTGCGCCGCCCGCCGGGCCGCGAGGCCTACCCGGGCGACGTCTTCTACCTGCACTCGCGCCTGCTCGAGCGCTGCGCCAAGCTCTCCGACGACCTCGGCGCCGGCTCCATGACCGGCCTGCCCGTCATCGAGACGAAGGCCAACGACGTCTCGGCCTACATCCCCACCAACGTCATCTCCATCACCGACGGGCAGATCTTCCTGCAGTCCGACCTGTTCAACTCCGACCAGCGCCCCGCCGTCGACGTCGGTATCTCGGTGTCCCGAGTCGGTGGCGCCGCCCAGGTCAAGGCCATGAAGAAGGTGGCCGGAACCCTCAAGATCACGCTGGCGCAGTACCGCTCCATGCAGGCCTTCGCCATGTTCGCCTCCGACCTGGACGCCACCACCCGCGCCCAGCTCACGCGGGGCGAGCGCCTCATGGAGCTGCTCAAGCAGCCCCAGTTCACCCCCTATCCCGTTGAGGAGCAGGTGGTGAGCGTGTGGACGGGCACCAACGGCTACCTCGACGACATCGAGGTCTCCGACGTCCTGCCCTTCGAGGCCGCCCTCCTGGACCACCTGCGCCGCAACTCCGGCGTCCTTGCCGCCATCCGCGATACCGGTCAGCTGGCCGAGGACACCGAGGCCGAGCTGCGCGCCGCCGTCGAGTCCTTCCGCTCCACCTACCTCTCCGGCGGACGGATGCTCTCCGGCGAGGTCGCCGACGCCGAGGACGAGGTCGTCGCCGAGCGCACGAGCGAGCAGATCGTGCTCAAGAGGGGCTGACCCGTGGCAGGCAACCAGCGCGTCTACAAGCAGCGCATCCGGTCGACCCAGACACTGCAGAAGGTGTTCCGGGCCATGGAGCTCATCGCCTCCTCCCGGATCGGTGCCGCGCGCCGCAACGCTGCCGAGGCCGGGCCCTACGACCACGCCCTGAGCCAGGCCGTGGCCGCCGTCGGCACCTACTCCGGCCTCGACCACCCCATCACGCGCGAGCGCGAGGACACCAGGAGGGTGGCCGTCGTCGTCGTCACCTCCGACCGCGGCATGGCCGGCGCCTACTCGGCGACGATCCTGCGCGAGTCGGAGCGGCTTATCGAGCACCTCGTCGACGAGGGCAAGGAGCCGGTCCTGTTCACCTACGGGCGCCGCGCGCAGGGCTACTTCGCCTTCCGCGGCCGCCCCGTGGAGTACTCCTGGACGGGCGACTCCGATCGCCCCAGCGGCGAGCACATCGAGGAGGTCGCCTCCGTCCTCCTCGACTACTTCCTCGCCCCCGCCGACGCCGGGGGAGTGGCCGAGGTGCACATCGTCTTCACCCGCTACGTCTCGATGGTCTCCCAGGTTCCCGAGGTCCGCCGGATGCTGCCGCTGACGGTCGTCGACCTCAATGGCCCGGGCGAGATCAACCGCGAGGACATCGCCGCCACCCAGGCGGTCCAGCTCTCCGCGATCAAGGGCACCCAGCCCCTCTACGAGTTCGTGCCCTCCACCTCCAAGGTGCTCGACGCGCTCCTGACCCGCTACGTGGGCTCGCGCATCCGCAACGCCCTCCTGCAGTCGGCCGCCTCGGAGCTGGCCAGCCGCCAGCAGGCCATGCACACGGCCACCGACAACGCCGAGGAGCTCATCACCACGTACACCCGGCTCGCCAACGCGGCGCGCCAGGCGGACATCACCCAGGAGATCTCCGAGATCGTCTCCGGCGCCGACTCGCTCGCCGCCGAGTAGGCCCCACCGACTTGCCCACCGACCCCCGGCGGCCCCGCCGCCCGCACAACAGCGACAGCATCGACAGCACAGACATGGAAGAGCGCATCATGGATGACACCACCACCCAGGCCGCCCCGGACACGGCGGTCCCCGGCACCGGCCGCGTCACGCGGATCATCGGCGCCGTCGTCGACGTCGAGTTCCCCCCGGACGCGATCCCCGCCATGTACAACGCCCTCAAGGTGACCATCCAGGCCACCAGCGAGGGCGAGGAGGCGCGCGAGATCACCCTCGAGGTCGCCCAGCACCTGGGGGACAACATCGTGCGCACCATCTCGCTCAAGCCCACCGACGGGCTCGTGCGCGGCACCGAGGTGCGCGACACCGGCGCCCCCATCTCCGTGCCCGTCGGCGACATCACCAAGGGCCACGTCTTCAACGTCACCGGTGAGGTCCTCAACCTCGCCGAGGGCGAGACCCTGGAGGTCAAGGAGCGCTGGCCCATCCACCGCCAGCCCCCCACCTTCGAGCAGCTCGAGTCCAAGGAGCAGATGTTCGAGACCGGAATCAAGGTCATCGACCTGCTCACCCCCTACGTCCAGGGCGGCAAGATCGGCCTGTTCGGCGGCGCCGGCGTGGGCAAGACCGTCCTCATCCAGGAGATGATCCAGCGCGTGGCCCAGAACCACGGCGGCGTCTCCGTGTTCGCCGGCGTCGGCGAGCGCACCCGTGAGGGCAACGACCTCATCGTCGAGATGGAGGAGGCCGGCGTCTTCGACAAGACCGCCCTCGTCTTCGGCCAGATGGACGAGCCGCCGGGCACGCGCCTGCGCGTGGCGCTGTCCGCCCTGACGATGGCCGAGTACTTCCGCGACGTCCAGAACCAGGACGTGCTGCTGTTCATCGACAACATCTTCCGCTTCACCCAGGCCGGCTCCGAGGTCTCCACGCTGCTGGGCCGCATGCCGTCGGCCGTGGGCTACCAGCCGAACCTCGCCGATGAGATGGGCCTGCTCCAGGAGCGCATCACCTCGGCCGGCGGCCACTCCATCACCTCCCTGCAGGCCATCTACGTGCCCGCGGACGACTACACCGACCCGGCCCCGGCCACGACTTTCGCGCACCTGGACGCCACCACGGAGCTGTCCCGCGAGATCGCCTCGCGCGGCATCTACCCGGCGGTGGACCCGCTGGCCTCCTCCTCGCGCCTGCTCGCCCCGCAGTACGTGGGCCAGGAGCACTACGACGTCGCCACCCGCGTGAAGTCCATCCTGCAGAAGAACAAGGAACTGCAGGACATCATCGCGATCCTCGGCGTCGACGAGCTGAGCGAGCAGGACAAGGTGACCGTGGCCCGCGCCCGCCGCATCGAGCAGTTCCTCAGCCAGAACACCTACATGGCGGAGAAGTTCACCGGCGTGCCCGGCTCCACCGTGCCGCTGGCCGAGACCGTCGAGGCCTTCAAGCGGATCTGCGCCGGCGACTACGACTCCTACCCGGAGCAGGCCTTCTACAACATCGGCGGCATCGAGGACCTCGAGCGCCGGGCCGCCGAGCTGGCCGGGAAGTGACCGCGATGGCGCCCGCAGTGCTCACTGTCGAGATCGTCTCCCGCAACGGGGGGACGGCGTGGGAGGGGGAGGCCTCCCAGGTCTCCGTGCCCCTCGACGACGGCGAGATGGGCATCCTGCCCGGGCACCAGCCGGTCCTCGCGCTGCTGGGCACCGGGACCGTCCGCCTGACCACGCTGGAGGGCTCTCCCGTGGAGGTGCCCGTGTCCAGGGGGTTCTGCTCCGTCGACCACAACACGATCACCGTCGCGGCCGACCTGGCGGGGGCGGAGGTCGCCACCGCCGAGGCCGCCAGCGCTGCCGAGCCGAGCGGCACGACGACGAGCGAGGAGTGACGATGATGGGGCAGGTGCTGGTGGTTCTCGCGCTGGTGGCCCTGCTCGCCGTCGTCCTGCTCGCTGTCTTCCTCACCCGCCTGCGCTCGATCGCCGGGCGCGTGGGCTCCTTCGAGTGCGCCCTGCAGCGCCCGGGGGGCATGGCCTGGACCTCGGGCCTCGCGCTGTTCACCGACAACTCCCTGCGCTGGTACCGGCTCGTCTCCGTGTCCCCCCGGCCCGCGGCCCACTGGGCCAGGGAGACGATCGAGCTCGGCCAGGCCGTCAGGCGCTTCGAGGACGGCAAGGTCCTCGAGGTGCCCTGCACGATCGCCGGCCAGCGCTACAAGCTGGCGATGCACGAGGCCTCCCACTCCGCCCTCGTCGCCTGGATGGAGTCCGCCGCCCCCACGCAGCCCTCGCTCTTCTAACCCCCTCCTATAACCGAGACCGGGCGAACAGCACCGCGAAACCGGGCGAACAGCACGGCGAGATCAGTTGTGGGCGCCGTGGCGAGGCGCTCGGGTCCTGCCACGGCGCAATGCGCGGACCGCCCGGATCACTCGTGAGCGGTCTCGTCGGTCGCAGCAGTGTCGGTGGCCTCAGGGGACTCGCTGCCGTCGCCCAGGTTCTGCTGCCGGCAGGCACCGCTCGTGTCCGAGCCGTCAGCGCCCTCGCCGTCGCAGTCATAGCCGTCGCCGGGTTCCACCGTGGACAGGGCTTCGGCCGAGGGCACGCTGTCGGAAGGGGCGATGGTCGAGTCCGGTCCGCTGGTCCCGGCGACGCCGCCCGCCGAGGAGGCGGCGGTTGCCGACGGCGTCGTGGTGCTTCCGGCCGAGCCGTTGCCGGAGGAGCACGCGCCCAGGGCGAGCAGGAGGGAGCAGCCCAGGGCCGCGGTGCCACGGGCGGCCGCGGAGCGCGCCGATCGCCGAGGGGCGCGGCGGGGCCGGGCGAGCGCGCGAGCGGCGGTGAGGGGAGCGGATGCGAGGGGCTGGGGCATGCCTTCCGGGAGAACCGATGATGTCGACCAGGGAGAGCACAGGCCCCAGGGCGGACCTGCGACGGCGCCAGCGCCGTCGTGCACACAGTAGGAGCCCGCTGACCAGCGCGCTCGACCTGTCCGTGATCTGAGCGAGACCGGAGTGAGATCTTGGCGCGCGTAGGAGGGAGCGGAGAGCGCGACGGCGGCGCGCGTAAGCGAATCTCGCCGTGCTGTTCGCCCGGTCTCGCGGTGCTGATCGCCCGGTTTCGCTGATAGGGGGAGGTTATTTCGCGTCGGCGTGCGGGGGATCGGCGGGGGCGCGGGTGGCTCGCAGGGAGATGACGTGGACGACGTGCTCCATCGGTCCGCGGGCGAACACGGCCAGCCAGACCATCGCGAAGGCGGCCAGCCCGGCCATCATCGTCATCAGCGGGCGGTTGTCCTGGGCTCTCATAAGATCGAAGCCCCAGATCGCGACGATATGCGCGGTGTAGATCGTCAGGGACATCGACCCCATCGCCGCCAACGGCGCCAGCGCCCACCTCGCCCACCTCCCAGCCGAGGCCAGCAGCTGCAGCAGGGCGATGGTGGCCACCGCGACCCCGCCGGAGCCGAGCACCTCGAAGAAGCTGTTCGTGTGCGGCTTGGCGGACAGCAGCACAGGCCATTCGGAGGTCCCACTGATCGCCTCGCCGTCGCCGCACGTCGGCGGCTCGACGCCGTTGTCCTGGCCGGCCCCGTCCTCGGCGAGCCCATCGGCTCCGATGAGGATGCCGTCGGCATCCGCGAAGACGTTGGGAGCGGCCCGCTCCGCGGGAACACTGAGATGGAAGGAATCGGGCTCCTCCGCCCCGGCCGCGCGCGTGAGCACGTAGGCGCCGCCGTAGCCGAGCACGGCGCACAGCGCCCCGATCGCCGTGAGGCGGAGCAGGCGCCGAGTCCCGCCGATCCCCATCCGCGCGAGCCCCATCCCCAGGAAGATGAAGGACATCCACACCGCGCCCGGGTAGGCGCCCGTGACGAAGAGTCCCAGGAGCGCCTCGGAGCCGTCGGAGGCCGAGGGCCAGGAGGCCAGGTCCACGCGCGCCATCGCCAGCGGGAGAGCCTTGAGCACGAGCGGCCCGACGACGGCGGTCGCCCCAGCCGCGATGAACAGCCGTCGGGCACGCCAGTGGAGGACCGGCAGCGCCACCGCGAACCAGGCCGCGTAGTAGCCCAGGATGATCGCTACCCCGGTGGTGAAGGTGATGAGGAACCCGGCGATGGCCATGAGCAGCACCGCGCGCACGAGGATCCGCAGGCGCGTGCGCACAAGGCGGTCGCCTGTGTGGGGCGTCTCGCGCCCGGACATGATCCCGAGGGAGAATCCCGCGATGACGGCGAAGAGCACTGCGGAGCGGCCGTGGGCCAGGTTGAGCCATCCGGGGAGGGTGGTGAGCCCGCAGCTCGTGATGCCCACATGCGCCGCCGCCATGCCGAACAGCGCGAGGCCCCGTGCGGCGTCGAGGCCGATGAGGCGGTTCGGCCCGGCGGTGCCGGTGAGGTAGGGGCCCCGGCGCAGGGGAAGCCTCCAGCTCGCGGGGTCCGGCCGCGAGGCTGGGGCGGGATCAGGGGATGCCGCGGTGCTCATGCTGGTCACTCGTGGAACTCCTCAGGGTGTGACGATCCTTGATCAACGGGGCGATCATCCCTCACTCCGAGCATCGAGAGGGAGTATGCATGCTGTCGCTGGAACCGCTCCCGTGCTCAGGGCCGGGTGAAGGAGAACAGGAGGAGGTCATCGCGATCCGGCCCCGGCTCCAGCCCTGCCCGCGTGGCGCTGTCGCGCAGGCGCTCCGGGGTGATGATCGTCCACGCGGTGCTGGCCGTGCGCTCCTCGACCACGTCGCCCGACGCCGTGCGGACCGTCCATCGCATGGTCCAGCGCATCGACTCGCCGTCGGGCTCGGCTGTGCCAGCGGTGCTGTACCGCAGGCCGCCGACGGCGCTCTCCCCGAAGTCGGTCCACGGAACCGCCGCCGGTCCCAGCGGGCCCTGGAGGGCGATGACGACGACGCCTCCCGGGACCAGGCGCTCGCCCGCGAAAGCCCAGAAGCGCTCATAGGCGGCCTCGTCGAGGTGCCCGAGCATGTTGAGCGCGACGATAGCGCCGAGGCGCGGGGGCAGGAGGGGCGCGGCGTCGTCGAGAGTCCCGGGGAGAACGGTGGCGCGCGCGGCCAGGCCGGGAGTGGCGCAGACGGTGGACATGAGCCCCGCTCTCATCGCCGGATGCGGCTCGACGGCGTACAGCGGGTGGCTCCCGAGGGCGGCGAGGCGGGGCAGGAGAGCACCGGTGCCCGAGCCCAGGTCGAGGATCGGCATCCCGGCGGGAGCGCCCTTCTCGCCGCCGAGGATCTCGGCGAGCGCGGGGCCCATCGTCTCGACGTAGGGCAGGGCCAGCGCCGCGTAGATGTCGGCGTTGGAGGTGTAGAGATCGCCGGGGAGGCCAGGCGCTCCCTCGGAAGGGCTCATGAGGAATTCCTCTCGTGATGCGACTGCCTGGATATCGTCCGCGCCCGAGGGTACCCGTTAGGGTGGGCCGGTGCGCGTCGTCATCGCTTCCTGCTCAGTGGACTACTCCGGCCGCCTGTCCGCCCACCTGGATCGGGCCAACCGCCTCATCATGGTCAAGGCGGACGGCTCCGTGCTCGTCCACTGCGACGGCGGCTCCTACAAGCCGCTCAACTGGATGAGCCCGCCCGCGCGCCTGACCGAGCTCGAGCCCGACGAGGAGGACCGCGAGGCCGGCGTTGTCGCCCGCTGGGAGGTGGCCTCCACCAAGACCGACGACCGCCTCGTCATCCGCATCCACGAGCTCATCTCGGATCACTCGGTGGACCTGGGCCCCGAGCCGGGCCTGCTCAAGGACGGCGTCGAGGCGCACCTCCAGGAGCTCCTCGCCGAGCAGATCGAGGTGCTCGGCCCCGGCCACCGCCTCGTGCGCCGCGAGTACCCCACCGCCATCGGCCCCGTGGACATCATGGCGAAGGACTCCACGGGGGCGAGCGTCGCCGTCGAGATCAAGCGCGTGGGCGGGATCGACGGCGTCGAGCAGCTCACCCGCTACCTCGACCTCCTCGGGCGCGACCCCCTCCTGGCCCCCGTGCGCGGGGTCTTCGCCGCCCAGACCATCAAGCCCCAGGCGCGCGTGCTCGCCGAGGACCGGGGCATCCGCTGCGTCGTCCTGGACTACGACGCGATGCGCGGCATGGACGACGTCGAATCGCGGCTGTTCTGATGGCGGCCCGCCCCCTTCGCAAGGCCCCCGCGGGCCCGCCCCTGCCCCGGGAGGCCTCGCTGCTGCGGATCGTGGCGCAGGGCCTCGTCCCCGCGACCGCCGCCGCGGACCCCGCCGAGGCCGTGCGCCGCCAGCTCGCGATCCAGGGCCAGCAGGTCTCCGCCATCCCGCACGCCATCGCCTCGCGCACCGCGCCGGAGGTGGGGCGCTCGCGGATCGAGGAGGCCTTCGCCGTCGGCGAGCTCGTGCGCTCCTGGCCCATGCGCGGCACCGTCCACATCACGACGGCGGACGACCACCACTGGATGCGGGCCGCGCTCGTGCACCGCATGTCCAACTGGATGCGCATCGACGAGGAGCGCTTCGGGCACGGCTCGGCCGGCATGGAGCGCGCCGCCCGCGCCGCGTGGGAGACGATCGACCGGGCCACGGCCGCGGGCCGGCCCGGTGTCACGCGCGCCGAGCTCGTCGAGGCCTGGGACGACGACGGCGTCCTGCCCGACCTCATCGCCTCCGGCGCCCCGGAGGGATACGCGAAGCGGCACCTCGTCGTCGGGCTCCACGTTATCGGCGCCCTCGTCCAGGGGCCGCGCGAGGGCGGCGAGCACCTCATCGTCGACGCCCGGCCCTTGCCCGGCGCGCAGGCCGGGCCCGGCGGCAGTGGGGGAGCGGCCAAGGGCGAGGAGGGGCACCGCTCGGCCCTCGCTGAGATCGCCCGGCGCTACGCCACGAGCCATGGGCCGGTCAGCGTCGAGGACCTGGCGCGCTGGACCACCCTGCCCAAGGGAGAGGCCGCGCGGGCGCTCGCGGACGCCGTCGAGTTGACGAACGCCGAGGACTACGCCGTCGATCCGCGGGGCGGCGCCGTGCCGCTGGCTCGGGCGGTCGCCTCAGGCGGGGCGCGCGGGAGCCTCCGGCTGCTGGGCCCGGGCGAGGACGCGCCCAAGGGGACCCCGGTGCTCTACCTGCGCGCCGACCTGCCCGACCTGCTGGCCGGCAGCCGCAAGGCGGCCGAGCGCACTCTCTTCCTGGCCTCCTTCGATGAGCTCCATGTGGGCTACAAGGACCGTGGCTGCCTGACCGACGACGACGGCGAGCGCCTCATCTGCCCCTCCATGAACGGTATGTTCCGGCCGATCCTCGTCGATCGCGGGCGCGTGGTGGCGGTCCGTCCGGTGGGCGCGGGGCTCATCTGGGCGCCTGGCACGAGGAGGTCGGCGCGCCTGGACAAGGACGTGGATCGGGCCGTGCGCGGCATCGAGGAGCGGCTCGGGCGCTGACGGCTCGCGAAGTGCCACTGGGCGCCGTCGGGCGCGGGTGCGCGCCGCTGAATGTCGCCGGGCGCGGGGCCGCCACCAGCGCGCTCGCGGTTGTCTGATGTCTGGGTCTATGCTGCGGATATGAGCAGCGCTGCCACCGCCCTGCGCGGACGAGTCGTCACACCGGACACGATCATCGAGGACGGCCTCGTCGTCGTCGCCGACCGCCATATCGCCTGGGTCGGCGAGGCCTCGGCGGCGAGCACCGCGGGCTTCGGCGAGGCGCTCCAGGGCGCCCAGGCGGCCCCCGAGGGCGGCTACCTCCTGCCCGGCCTCGTCGACGTCCACTGCCACGGCGGGGGCGGCGAGTCCTTCCCGAACGCCGCGACCCCCGAGCAGGCGATGGTCTCCGTCCTGGAGCACCGCCGCCACGGCACCACGAGCCTCGTGGCCTCCTGCGTGACGGCCGCCGCCGACGTCCTCAAGGAGCGCACGAGGGTCCTGGCCGAGCTGTGCGACGCGGGCGAGCTCGCCGGCATCCACTTCGAGGGGCCGTTCGTGTCCGTCGAGCGCTGCGGCGCCCAGGACCCCACCTACATCGTCGACCCCGACGCCGCGCTCACCCGCGAGCTCATCGAGCTGGGCCGCGGGCACGTCGTCACGATGACCATCGCCCCGGAGAAGCCCGGCATCACGGGCGACGACGGCGTCAACGCCGCGCTCATCGAGGGCGGGGCCCTGCCGTCCTTCGGGCACACCGACTCCGAGGCCGCGCCCGTGCGCGCCGCCCTGGCCGACGCCGCCGCCCGCATCGCCGCGCGCCTCGAGGCCGGCGATCCCGTCCGCTCCCCGCGCTCGACGGCGACGCACCTGTTCAACGGCATGCGCCCCATGCACCACCGCACGCCCGGGCCGGTGCCGGAGTTCCTGGCGGCCGCCCAGCGCGGCGAGTGCGTGCTGGAGATGATCGGCGACGGCATCCACCTCAACCCCGCGATCGTGCTCGACATGTTCGAGACGCTCGGGCGCGACAACGTCGTGCTCATCACCGACGCGATGGCCGCGGCCGGCATGCCCGACGGCGACTACGTGCTCGGCCCCGCGGCCGTCACCGTGGCCGACGGCGTCGCGCGCCTGACCGGCAAGGACGCGATCGCGGGCGGCACGGCCCACCTCCTCGACGTCGTGCGCACCACGTGGAAGGGCGGCGTGGACCTCGTCGACGCCGTGTACGCGGCCTCCGTGCAGGGCGCGACGATCCTCGGGGACGCGAGCATCGGCGCGCTGCGGCCGGGCCTGTGGGCCGACGTGCTGGTCACCGACGCCGAGCTCGCCCCCGTGCGCGTCCTGCGCCGCGGCGCCGACGTCGACCTCACCAACCCCCACGCCGCCTGACCCCGCCCCCGCTTCGCACCGAGACCGGGCGAACAGCACGGCGAAACCGGGCGGTTTTCCAGAGATCGGAATCTCGCCGTGCTGTTCGCCCGGTCTCGGATATAGGGGGTGGTTAGTTATCCGGGGAGGCCGAGGAGGCGGCGGGCGTAGACGGCCTGGCCGGAGTGCTGGGAGGCGTCGTCGATGATCGACACGAGGCGGACGCCCAGCGTCACGGGCGGCTCCCATGCCTCGTCGATCACCTCGTCGAGCCGCGCCGGATCGAGAGACTCCAAGAAATCCCCGGCCACCGCGTAGACGGCGTCGAGGTAATCCCTCAGGATGTTCAGGTCATCCACCCGCACCTGCGCCGACTCCTCGGGGGTGTGCCGCCAGTCCTCGGTGTCGTCGGGCAGCGGCAGGCCGAAGCGCGCCGAGTGCCCACCCGCCGTCCACTCCGGCTCGCGCCCCGCCAGCGGGGCGATCTGCAGGTCGATCGCCCGCGCCGTGTGCCAGGCCAGCCAGGTCAGTGAATCGATCCGGGGAGCGAGCCCATCGACCGGCCGGGCATTGGCCTGCTCCGCGCTCACGCCGTCGAGCGCCCGGTCCAGTCGCTCGCGCGAGCGCCCCAGGGCGTCCACGAGCATCGTCCGCAGGGCCTGCGCGTCCCGGTCCCCAGTCGCCGCAGTCATGACAGCCTCCTCGCTCTGTGCTTCCTCGCTCGTTGCTCGATCCGCGCAGCGCCGTCGGCCGCCGCGCGGGCTCAGGATACGGCGTCGATGCTCTTCAGGGCGCTAGTGACGACGTCGTACATGAGCCCTCGCGCGCTCGCCGCGTCCGGGATGAAGGGATCCACCGCGAGCCCGGCCAGGACCGCGCGCAGGTGCTCCTCCGCGCCGCCGCGGCTCGCGCCTGAGCCCCGGGGCTCAGGCGAAGACGACGGTCCTGTTCCCGTTGAGGAGCACGCGGTGCTCGGCATGCCACTTGACGGCCTGTGCCAGCACCCTCCGCTCGACGTCCTGACCCTTGCGCTGGAGCACCACGGGGGAGTCGGCGTGGGAGGCGCGCGTGACGTCCTGCTCGATGATCGGCCCCTCGTCCAGGTCCGCCGTCACGTAGTGGGCGGTGGCGCCGATGAGCTTGACCCCGCGCGCGTGCGCCTGGTGGTACGGCTTGGCGCCCTTGAAGGACGGCAGGAAGGAGTGGTGGATGTTGATGACGTTGCCGCGCAGCTTCTCGCACAGGGACTCCGAGAGGATCTGCATGTAGCGCGCGAGCACGACGAGCTCCACGCCGAGCTCGTCCACGAGCCCCAGCAGCTCGGCCTCCGCCTCCGCCTTGGTGTCCTTGGTGACGGGGATGCAGTGGAAGGGGACGCCGTAGAACTCCGCGACGGGCCGCAGGTCCTCATGGTTGCCCACCACGCCGACGACGTCGATCGGCAGCCCCTGGCTGCGGGCGCGGAAGAGCAGGTCGGTGAGGCAGTGGGCGTCCTTGCTCACCATGATGAGGGTGCGCAGGGGGCGATCGGCCTCGTTGAGCTCCCACTGCATCGAGTAGACCTCGGCGAGCTCGGCCAGGTCGGCCTCCATCTCGCTTCGCGGCACGCGGGTGAGCACCGCGACGCGCATGAAGAACAGGCCCGACTCCTCGTCCCCGAACTGCGAGGACTCCGTGATGTTCCCGCCGCGCCGGGCCAGCGCCCCCGTGACCGCGTGGACGATGCCGGGGCGGTCCGGGCAGGACAGGGTGAGCACGAGATGGGCGGGGGCGGCGGGGGAGGGCGCCGACGGCGTGGCGGGAGCCGTCGCGGTCACGGGTGCAGTCATACCGCGCAGCCTACCCAGCCGCGCGGCGCCCCTCCGAGTCGGGGCGGCCTCCGCCCGCCCCGCCGTCGGGCCTCCCATAGCGCAGCGCTCCCGCCGCACCGAGGGCGCTGAGCCCGACGACGATGAGCCCCACCCCGCCGACGCCACAGACCGCCGTCGTCCCGTAGCCCGGATCGAGCATCTGGATCGCCACCGCCGCCGTGATGACGACCATGAGGGCCACCGCCACCGACTGGATCCGGCGCTCGCGCCGGGAGCGGGCGTGGATCGCGGCGATGAGCGAGCTCGCCGCGAAGTACAGGCCCACGAGCACGCTGAGGGCCTCCACCGTGTCCGTGAAGAGCCCCTCGGAGACGAAGAGCAGGCCCGTCCAGGCGACCGAGGCGGCCGTGACCACCGCCGTCGTCCAGGAGGTGGAGCGCAGGCGGCCCGCCCAGGAGGGGACCTGGCGGGCGTCGGCCATCGCCTCGATCCCGCGCGCCGTCGGCACGAGGGTGGAGCCCAGGCTCATGATCGCCGAGGAGACCACCGCGACGCGCACCACCAGATGCCCCGTCACGGGAGCGGGGTCGACGGCGCTGTACGCCGTCCCGCCCACGGCGAAGAACCCCACGAGCCCCAGCATCGTCAGCGCGGTGACCCGCTGCGGCGCGCCTGCGCCCGTGACATCGGTGAGCGCGAAGATCGCGTCGAAGCCCCAGTAGGCGAAGACCGCCAGCAGCACCGCGTGGAACCAGTCGAGGGGCGAGCCAGTCATGGGCGCCAGGCGCACCCCGCCCCCGGCCACGAGCCCGGCGCAGACGATCGTCGCCCCGAGCCCCGCGATGACGGCGAGGTACTGCAGGGCCGCCATGAGCCGCAACTCGTAGAGGTCGATGAGGGCGGCGAGCGCGGTGAGCACCGCCGCCAGGGCCGCCTTGAGCGCCGCCGGGGCCGCGGGGGCGAGGAGGTCGGCCGCCACGTAGGCCATGCCGGAGGTGGCGATGACGCCGGTGGAGGCCAGGCAGAAGCCCGCGAACCAGCCGGTGCGCGGCAAGGCGCGCCGCACCCATGTGTAGACGCTGCCCTTGTGAGGGTCGCGCCGGTCGTTGGCGCTCATGCCCGCGGCCACGAGGGCGGCGGGGATCGCCGCCAGGAGGTAGACGACGGCGGTGCCCGAGCCGACCAGCGCGGCGATGAGCGGCGCGGTCACCATGATCGAGTACCACGGCGCCGTGGCGGACAGCGCGAGCGCCGAGCCCTGCAGGACGCTCAGGCGCGGGCCGCCAGCGGCGCCGTCGGCCGGATCACCCGCGCCTGAGCGCGCACCGCCACCTGCGGTCCCACGCGCGCCGCCGCCCTCGCGCGGAGGGCGCGGCGACGCCGTCGACCCGGGTGCCAGCACTGCTCCCGGCGCCTAGAGGCGGATCCGGTTGGGCACGAACCGGCAGTAGTAGTCCGTGATGGGGCCGTCGGACTCGCGGATGCCCAGGCCGTAGCACTCGTCGCCCACCATCCACGTGCCCAGGACAGGGCGGTTGTGCAGGTGGTCGGAGCCGGTGAAGTCGGGGAGCTTGCAGAACTCCTGGATGACGTAGCCCTCCACGCCCCACCCGCCGGGCTGGACGATGTGCTGGCCCTCCCCGTGCAGCTCGATATTCGCGCCCTCGCGGGCGTGCAGGGGCTTGATGACGTACTCGGACATGCCCATCGTGTCGTGGCGGGCGCGGGCCTCGTCGGGGTACATGTAGGTGGGGATGAGGTTGGGGTGGTTCGGGTAGAGGTGCCACAGCGCCGCGCTGAGGGCCTTGGTGGACAGGAACATCGTCCAGGCGGGCTGGAACCAGTAGTCCGGCTTGAGCGCGCAGATCGCGGGGCCGAACTCCTCGAACATCATCTCCTCCCACGGGTAGAGCTTGAAGATCGCCTCGAGGTGGCGGTTCTCGCCGTCGGTGAAGCGGGCGGTCTCCCTGTCCAGCCCGAGCTGCTTCATCTCCACGAGCAGGCCGGTCAGTCCCGCCTGGACGGCGGTGTCCATGAGATACCCCGTGGTCATGAGGTCCTCGCCGGAGTCATCGGCGTCGGTGTAGGCGAAGTGGTACATGTGGGGGCGCAGGCCGTGGAGGCGCCCGAGGTGGTCATCGATGCGGCCCCACTGGGCGATGAGCTCCTCGTGGATGCCGTTCCACTGGTCGATGCCGGTCACGCCCGCCTTCAGGTGGACGTCCTCGTGCCAGTACCACTGGATGAGGGCGGCCTCCACCAGACCCGTGGGGGTATCCGCGTTGTACTCCAGCATCCGGGGCGGCCGCCCGTCATTGCCCGAGTAGATGAGGTCGAAGCGCGAGTAGAGCGAGGGGTCGTCGCGGTCGAGGGAGACCGTGGCGTACTCGATGGCCTCCCGCGGGATGCCCAGGTTGAAGGGTGAGCCCGGCTTGAGCGACTCCTCGGCGAGGAAGCCGGCGGCGTCCTTGGCCATCATGTGGAGGTTCTCGCTGGTGCGCTCCAGGAGGTCGACCTCGTCCATGGTCAGCTCGTAGCAGGCGAACTCGTTCCAGTAGCTCGTGTTGATCCCCGTGGCGGGGTCGGTGGTCTCCGAGAAGACGAGGCCCTGGCGGGCGATGGTGTCGCGCCACCCGGGGCGCGGTGAGGATGGGACGCGCTGCACTCAGGACCCCGATCCGCCCTTGGAGCCCGAGCCGAAGCCCCCGTGGCTCGTGCCCGAGCCCCGCGAGTAGGAGCCCCCCGAGCGGCCCGAGGTGGTGACCTTGCTGCTCGACGATGGCTTGGAGTCGCTGTACCCCGAGGGCACCTTCTTGCCGACCCCGGGCGCGCTCACCGAGGAGCCGCGCGAGATCGGCATGTAGACCCAGTGGGGGCGGGAGTGGGAGGCCGGGCCCGTGTCATCGGAGCACTTCTCGTCCTCGACGCGCTCGCCCGTGCTGGGGTCCTTGCAGATCTTGACGTAGTCGGCGTCGGTGTTGCCGTCGTCGGAGGAGCATCCGGCGATCCCACCGATCCACAGCGCCGCCGCTGCGGCGGTGACGGCGGAGACCACGACTCTCTGGCCCCGTGTCCTGGCGTGCATCGTTCTCCCTCCCGCGCCGCGCCGGGGCAGGGACGCCCGGCGCCGATGAGCGCGGGCACCAGCCTAGGAGGCGCTGGGTGGCGCCGCCAACGCCGGTCTCACGGCAGCGCTCCCCATGGCGCCCCATGCGGGGGCGGCAGCCCGCTCTAGATCCGTCAGGTGTCAATTCTGCTGCCGTCGAGGAGAGAGGCTCCCGACGGCGTAGGAAGGATCGGCGCGATTCCAACGATCGCCGTCGGCGTCTTTCCTCCCGGGCCGCTCGACGGCAGCAGAATTGACAGCCCCCGCCTCCCTGGCGCCCGTGCTGGTCGAAGCTGGCATGGGGCGCGGGGGAGACGGGGATCTGGTCCTTCCCGTGGGGGCCGTCGGGCCGCTCAGCCCTGGCGGGCCTTGAGGCGGGGGTTCTTCTTGTTGATGACGTAGGTGTGGCCGCGGCGGCGCACCACCTTGGATCCCGGCTGCTTGGCCAGGGACCGGATCGAGGCGCGGACCTTCATACTCAGGCTCCCTTCTTGGCAGTGGCGGTGGGGGCGGCGGGCTTCACGGCGGGGCGGGCGCGCTTGCCGTAGCGGCGCTCGAACTTCTCCACGCGACCCGCCGTGTCGAGGATGCGGCCCTGACCGGTCCAGAACGGGTGGGAGGCGCTGGAGACCTCGACGTCGACGACGGGATACGTATTGCCGTCCTCCCACTCGATGGTCTCCGTGGAGGTCATGGTCGAGCGGGTGAGGAAGGCGAAGCCCGCGCTCTTGTCGCGGAAGACGATGGGGTGGTAATCGGGGTGGATCCCGGGTTTCATGGGCTGCTCCTTGTCACCAGGACGACTTGACGATGCCGGGCAGCTCGCCGCGCGAGGCCATCTCGCGGAAGCGCACGCGGGAGGTGCCGGTCACGCGGAGGTACCCCCGGGGGCGCCCGTCGACGACGTCCCGGTTGCGCAGGCGGGTGGGGGAGGCGTCCCGGGGCAGGGCGTGGAGCGCGGCCATGGCGGCCTCGCGCTCGGCCTCGCTCAGATGCGGGTTGACGGAGGCCCTCTTGAGCTCGGCGCGGCGCTCGGCGTACCGGGCGACGACGGCGCGGCGGCGCTTGTCCGCGGCGATCTTGGAGTTCTTGGCCATCAGCGGGACTCCTTGAACTCGACGTGGCGGCGCACCACGGGGTCGAACTTGCGCAGCACCAGCCGGTCAGGGGTGTTGCGGCGGTTCTTGCGGGTGACGTAGGTGTAGCCCGTGCCCGCGGTGGACACCATCTTGATGATGGGGCGCAGGTCCTTGGCGGCCTTGCTCATCGCAGCCTCTCCCCTCGGGCGAGCATGTCCGCCACGACGGCGTCGATGCCCTTCTTGTCAATGGTCTTGATCCCGCGCGCGCTCACGGTCAGCGTGATCGTGCGACCGAGCGAGGGTGCCCAGTAGCGCTTGCGCTGGAGGTTGGGGTCCCAGCGCCGGTTCGTGCGGCGGTGCGAGTGGGAGACGGACTTGCCGAAGACCGGCCGGGCTCCCGTGACTTGGCAGTAGGTGGTCATGGGTGCAGTATTGGGATTGAATCTCATTACCGTCAAGTTGGAGCCCGCATGACTCTCGACTCATCCCTGCCCGGGGCGGACCTGCCCTTCTCGCGCGACCCCCGCGACCCCGAGCCGGGCGTCGGCCACCGCATCGCCCTCGTGAGCGCCGTCGACCCGGCGCTGCTGGAGCTCGCTGCCCTCAGCCTTCACGGCGAGGACGCCCTCGTCCTCGCCGTGACGATCCACCCCGATGAGGACCCTGACGGCGTCGTCCGGCTCACTTCCACTGAAACGGCTGTGCCAGCCGGGCCTGCCGGGCTCACGGCCCCCGACGGCGAGGGCGGCTCCGCCTGCGCGCCCGCCCCGGCGCTCCCCGAGCCCGTCGTCCTCGACGTCGACATGCCCACGCCCTGCCCCACCTGCTCCCTGCGGGAGGTGCTCCTCGCCGTCGCCGAGGACCGCGCCGCCGACGAGCCCGACGGCGCCACCGTCATCCTCCTGCCCCCGGCCATCGAGATCGTCCACCTCGTCCCGCGCCTCGCCGCCGAGCTCGAGGGCGTCCCCGGCGCCACGCTGGCCGGCGTCGCCCACGCGGTGCTCACCTCCACCGCCGTCGACGACATCCTCACCCACATCCCGCTCGCCGACCGAGGCCTGGCCTGGGGCGAGGGGGACGCCCGCTGCACCGGCGAGGTCCACATGGTGGGGCTCGGCTACGCCGACGTCGTCATCGCGGTCGGGGAGGAAGGAGCGGGCGCCGACCTCGTCGAGCACCTGCGCGCCGACGACGCCCTCCTCCTGCCCGGCCTCGACGCCCCCGTCCTCGACGTCCTCATGTCCGTGCGGCACGACGCCCGCGCCGCCGTCGCCCGCGTCCACCCCGCCTCCACCCGCGCCTGGGGCGGGCCTGTCGAGCACGGCGTGCGGACCCTCGACCTCGCCTCCGACCTGCCCTTCCACCCCGAGCGCCTGCGCGAGCTCGTGGCCGACCTCGCCGGGGCGGGCATGTGCGCGCGCGGCTGCTTCTGGCTGCCCAGCCGCCCCGGGCGGGTCTGCGCCTGGGAGGTCGCCGGCGGGGCCGTCACCGTGGGCGACGCCGGCACCTGGGAGGAGGCGCCGTCCCCTTGGGGCGAGGAGGCGGCTCCGGGCGCGGGCGCGGGGCTGGGGATGGGAGCGGCCGGCGCGCCTGGCACTGGCGGCCTTGCCGGCCCGCGCTGCCACCTCGTGGTCACCGGCGTGGCCGACGACGCCGCCTGCGAGCGCGTGCGCGAGGCCTTCTCCCGCATCCTCCTGCGCCCCGAGGAGTTCGTCAGCGCCCTGGCCTGGAGCGGTCCCGACGGCGACGCCATGGAGGACTGGTTCGGCGGCGTCGACTGACGGGCAGCGACGGGTACTGACGGCCGGCGGAATGCGAACCGGCGTCGTCGGGCGGGGCCGGGCGCGATAGGGTAGGGGCGTCGCGACTGGCGCCGGGTGGATCACCACCGGGGAGCGGCATGACTAGCAGACTCCGGGGTCGCCCGCCTGGGCCGCGGATCGCCCGCCGCAGCGCGCACGCGCGCCCGAAACTCGCAGGAGAAGCATGACCGCCCCAGCCAACGTCTCCCTCAACAACCTGCCCCTGGCCGAACTCGACCCCGAGATCGCCGCCGTCCTGGACGGCGAGCTCAACCGCCAGCGCGGAACCCTTGAGATGATCGCCTCGGAGAACTTCGTGCCCCGCGCCGTCCTCCAGGCCCAGGGGAGCGTGCTCACCAACAAGTACGCCGAGGGCTACCCCGGGAAGCGCTACTACGGCGGCTGCGAAGTCGTCGACGTCGCCGAGCAGCTCGCCATCGACCGCGCCAAGGCCGTCTTCGGCGCCGAGTACGCCAACGTCCAGCCCCACGCCGGCGCGCAGGCCAACGCCGCCGTCCTCCACGCCCTGGCCGACTCCGGGGACACCATCCTCGGGCTCTCGCTCGCCCACGGCGGGCACCTCACCCACGGCATGAGGATCAACTTCTCCGGGAAGAACTACCACGCCACCGCCTACGGCGTGGACGAGACCACCCACCGCATCGAGATGGACCAAGTGCGCGAGACCGCCCTGCGCGAGCGCCCCCGCGTCATCATCGCCGGCTGGTCCGCCTACCCCCGCCACCTCGACTTCGACGCCTTCCGCTCCATCGCCGACGAGGTCGGCGCCGCCCTGTGGACCGACATGGCCCACTTCGCCGGGCTCGTCGCCGCGGGACTGCACCCCAGCCCCCTGCCCGCATCCGACGTCGTGTCCACCACCGTCCACAAGACCCTCGGCGGGCCGCGCTCGGGCATGATCCTGTCCAACCGCGCCGAGCAGTGGGGCAAGAAGCTCAACTCCGCCGTCTTCCCCGGCCAGCAGGGCGGCCCCCTTATGCACGTCATCGCCGCCAAGGCCATCGCCATGAAGATCGCCGGCACCCCCGAGTTCGCCGACCGCCAGGCCCGCACCCTCGCCGGGGCCCGGATCCTCGCCCAGCGCCTCCTCGCCGACGACGTGCGCGGCGCCGGCATCAGCCTGGTCACCGGTGGAACCGACGTCCACCTCGTCCTCGTCGACCTGCGGAACTCCGCCCTCGACGGCCAGCAGGCCGAGGACCTCCTCCACGCCGCCGGCATCACCGTCAACCGCAACGCCGTCCCCTTCGACCCCCGCCCCCCGCGCGTCACCTCCGGCCTGCGCATCGGCACCCCCGCCCTGGCCACCCGCGGCTTCGGCGAGGCCGAGTTCACCGAGGTCGCCGAGATCATCGCCACGGCGCTCGTCGCCGGCGCCGCGGGCACGGCCACCGAGGACCTGCTCGCGGGCCTGCGCTCGCGGGTGACGGCGCTGACCGACGCCTTCCCGCTCTACCCGGGCCTGGCCCAGTGAGGGCCCCCTGGGCGGGCGCCGCCCGCGTCCTGGACGGCAAGGCGACCGCCGCCGCTATCAAGGCCGAGCTGGCCGAGCGCGTGGCGGCGATGCGGGGGCGCGGGGTCGTGCCGGGGCTCGGCACGGTGCTCGTCGGAGAGGACCCCGGCAGCGTCAAGTACGTGGCCGGCAAGCACTCGGACTGCCGCGAGGTGGGCATCGAGTCCATCCGCGTGGACCTGCCCGCCACCGCCACACAGGGCGAGATCGAGGAGGCGATCGACCGCCTCAACGCCGATCCCGCCTGCACCGGCTACATCGTCCAGCTGCCGCTGCCGCGCGGCGTCGACACCAACGCCATCCTGGAACGCATCGACCCGGACAAGGACGCCGATGGGCTCCACCCCACCAACCTCGGCCGCCTCGTCCTGCGCGGCACCGGGCCCATCGACTCGCCGCTGCCGTGCACACCGCGCGGCTGCATCGAGCTCATGACCCGTCACGGCATCGACCTGGCGGGCAAGGACGTGTGCGTCGTCGGGCGCGGCGTCACCGTGGGGCGCACGATCGGGCTCCTGCTGGCCCGCAAGGACGTCAACGCCACGGTGGACGTGTGCCACACCGGCACCGCCGACCTCGCCGCGCACGTGCGTCGCGCGGACGTCGTCATCTCCGCCGCCGGGTCCGCCGGGATCATCACCCCGGCGATGGTGGCGCCGGGCGCCGTCGTGCTCGACGTGGGCGTCTCGCGAGTGGTGGACCCCGCCACCGGCAAGGGCCGGATCGCCGGGGACGTGGCGGACGGCGTCGACCAGGTCGCCTCGTGGCTCTCCCCGAACCCCGGGGGAGTGGGCCCGATGACCCGCGCCCTCCTGCTGGCCAACGTCGTGGAGACCGCCGAGCGCGCCTCCTGACCCTCCGATCTCGCCCTCTCCCTTCGTCGAGACCGGGCGAACAGCACCGCGAAACCGGGCGGTTTTCCACAGATCGGAATCTCGCGGTGCTGTTCGCCCGGTCTCGGCGCGACGGAAGAGTCAGTTGCCCATGACGAAGGCTCGCTTCGTCAGGCTCCCGGGCTCCAGGTCGGTGACGACGACGGCGCTCACCGAGGCCCAGCGCGGGCCGCGGTAGAGCCAGGCGATGAGGCGCGCGACGTCGTCGGCCTGCCCCTGGGCGAGGACCTCCACATCGCCGTCGGGCAGGTTGCGCACCTCTCCCACCAGGCCCAGGCGCTCGCCTTCCTCCATGCAGGACCAGCGGAAGCCGACGCCCTGGACCCGCCCGGAGACCAGCGCGTGGATCGTGCGAGCGCGGGCCCCGCCGTCGGCGCCAGCCCTCGTGCCCGCTTTGGCGCCGGCCGGTGGGCGCTCCCCAGTCCTCGCCGTCCTCGCCGCTTTGCCGCCCAAGCCACCGATGAACCTCATAGCCCCATTGTCGCAGGCCGCTCGCCAGCGCGCCGTCGCTCGCCTTACCCTGGGCGCCATGCGAATCGCCACCGTCAACGTCAACGGCATCCGGGCCGCCGCCCGCAAGGGCATGGGGGAGTGGCTCACCAGCGCTGCCCCCGACGTCCTTCTCCTGCAGGAGGTGCGCGCCGACCCCGAGATCGCCGCCCCGCTCCTGCCCGGCTACGAGTCCATCGTCTGGCCCTGCCGCGTCAAGGGGCGCGCGGGTGTCGCCGTCGCCGTGCGCGAGGGCAGCGGGATCGGGCTGGGGGAGACCCGCCTGGGGGTCGCCGCGCCCGGGACCGAGGAGCCCGACGTCGACTCCGGGCGCTGGCTGGAAGTGGATCTGGACCTCACCGGCGCCGCGCCGGGCTCGCCGCGCGTCCTCACCGTCATCTCCGCGTACCTGCACTCCGGGCAGATCGGCACGGAGAAGATGGATCAGAAGTACGCCCACCTCGACCTCGTCGACGCCCGCATGGCCGCCCTCCTCGCCGAGCAGGAGGCCTCCGACGGCGCCCGCGAGATCCTCATGGCCGGCGACCTCAACGTGGTGCGCTCCGAGCGCGACATCAAGAACTGGAAGCCCAACCACAACAAGGTGGCCGGCGTCCTCGACGACGAGATCGCGCACCTGGAGTCCTGGTTCGACGCCGGGTGGATCGACGCCTCCCGCCACCTCCACCCCGACGAGCAGGGGCCCTACACGTGGTGGTCCCAGCGCGGCAAGGCCTTCGACAACAACGTCGGCTGGCGCCTCGACTACCACGTCATCACGCCCGGGTTCGCCGAGCGGGCCGAGAGCCTGCGCGTCGACCGCGCCGACGACTACCAGGGGCGCTGGTCCGACCACGCCCCGCTCGTCATCGACTACCGCCTGTAGGCGACGGGCGACGCGCTGCCCGGGCGGCCCCCAACAGTGAACCGAGACCGGGCGAACAGCACCGTGAGACCTGGAATTCTCCAGTCAATCGGAATCTCGCGGTGCTGATCGCCCGGTCTCGGCGAGGGGGCGGGGTCAGTAGCGGATCGCGTCGATGGGGCGGATCCGCACGGCCACGATCGCTGGGATGATCCCGGACAGCGCGCCCACACCGGTCGCGGCGAGCAGGCCGACCAGCGCCGCGGACACCGGGAACGGCGTCGACGGGTCCACGGGGAGGCGCAGGAAGGACTCCAGTGGGAAGTAGCGCAGGGCCACGATCGCCAGGCCGATCCCGATGACCCCCGCCACCACGGTCGCCACCACCGACTCCAGCATGATGGAGAAGAAGATGCGGCGGCTCGTCGCCCCGAAGGAGCGGCGCACCCCGATCTCGTGGATGCGCTGGCGCACCGTCACCATGGAGATGCGGGCGCTTGCCCGCCCACACCTCCAGGGTGGGGATCGGCAGCTGCCCCAGCACGGCCTGGCTCAGGCCCCGCTCATAGGGACCGGCCAGCACCATCGCCTCGGGAGGGGAGGCGCAGGGAACCTCATTGCCATTGGCGTCAGTGGCGTAGCAGCCGAAGTTGTCCTCGGCCTTGAGCACACCGACGATCGTGTAGGTGGCGCGCCCGGGCTTGAAGCCCTGAACCGTCAGCGGGGCGTCGAGGCTCGTGACGCCGAGGGCGTCCAGGAAGCTCTGGGAGACGATGATCGACGGCGAGAGGTCGTCCTCGTCGTCGGCGCTGAACCAGCGGCCCTGCGCCACCTTCGTGTGGTGGATGATCCCGTACTGGCGGCTCACCACCGTGGTCTTGACATTGAGCCCGCCCTCGGGGAAGCCGAAGCGGGTGGTCGTGCTGTAGTTCGTCGCCCACGACGTCACGCCGTAGCGCTCGATGAAGGCGCTCTGGGCGGCGGTAACCCGCTGGCGCTTGGCGAGCGCCGAGCCCCCGGAGGAATCGCCGCCGGACGACGCGCCCTGGGCGGTCCCCGGCCCGGTCCCGCCCGCACCGCCGGGCGCGCCGGGCCCGGAGGGCGCCCCCGCCCCGCCAGGGGCGTTGCCCGCCGCGCCGCCGTCGGCCGAGGAGCCTGAGGAAACCGGGGACCCGGATGCCTCCGAGGGGCCCGCCTGGTCGGTGCCCAGGGCCTCGGCGAGGGCCGTGCCGGTCAGGCCGTGCCCGGTGGGGCTGATCTCGATGGCGACCGTGCCGGGACGGCCGGTGCTGGCCTCGATCTGCTTGTTGATGGCGCCCGCGGCGACCTGCCCGAGCGCGATGACGAAGGTCATGGCGGCGACGGCCGCCCCCACGCCCACGAGGGAGAGCATGACGCGGACCTTCCCGATGCGCAGCTGCGCCCAGGCCTCGATGATCGCCCCGAGGAAGGCGGTGAGAACGCGGGTCATGCGACCTCCTCCGTGGCGGGTCCAGCCCCTGGCTCGACGGCGCCCGGTCCGGTCCCGGTGGTGCTTGCCCCCCCGGCTCGACGGCGCCCAGCCCGGGCCCGACGGCCCCCGCCCCCGCCGCGGCGGCCTCGGAGAACTGCTCGAGGCTGCCCGCCTCGCGCCGCTCGACCTCGATCGGGGTGAGCACGCCGTCGCCGAGCCGGTAGGCGCTCTGCGCGCGCGAGGCGACGGCGAGGTCATGGGTGATGATGACGAGCGCGGCGCCGTTCTCGTAGCACTGGCGCTCCAAAAGGTCCATCACCAGGGCGCCAGTGTCGACGTCGAGAGCGCCGGTGGGCTCGTCGGCGAGGATGACCCGGGGCCGCCTGGCAAGCGCCCGGGCGATGGCGACGCGCTGCTGCTCGCCGCCGGAGAGCCGCTCGATGGACGAGCCGATCCGGTTGCCCAGCCCGACGGCCTCCAGGAGCTCCTCGGCGCGCTTCATCCGGGTCCAGAAAACCTTCCCCGTGTCATAGAGGAGCGGGGCGGCCACGTTCTCCGTGGTGCTCAGGCCTGGGATGAGGTTGAAGGACTGGAAGACGTAGCTGAAGGTCCGCCCTCGCAGGAGGGCTCGGCGCGCCTCCCCGAGGCGGTCGGTCGGGATGCCGTCGACCTCGTAGTGCCCCGCCGTCGGCACGTCGATGAGGCCGAGGAGGTTGAGGAGGGTGGACTTGCCGGTGCCCGAGCGCCCGACGATCGCCAGGTGCTCCCCGGCGCTCACGTCCAGGTCGATGCCGGTGAGGATATGCAGGGGTGGGGAATCGGGGACGTGGAAGGTCCGCGCGATGCCCCGCATGGACAGCAGGGGGCCCGTGCGGGGTGTGTCCGCGCCGCTCACAGGATCTCCTTGCCGTTCTCGTCGTAGCACACGGAGTTGTCCGGCTCGCAGGTGTTGGGGGTGCCGGTGCGCTGCACGTCCTTGCCCGGCACGAAGGTGAGCACCGTGTCCCCCTCCTTGAGGCCATCGGTGACCTGGATCGTGGCGCCGTCGGTGATCCCCAGGGCGACCTCCCTCTTGACCGCCTCGGCGGGCTTGTCCGGTTCGGTGACCACCCAGACGTTTCCCTTGGTGACGCTGCCCTCGACGGCGGTGACCGGCACGAGGAGCGCCCCGGTGGCGCTGCCGGCGTCGATGCCGATCGTCACGGGCAGCCCGGGGAAGACCTTCTGGTCCGAGGCGATCGGGCACCGGACCTCCACCGTGGTGCCGTCACCGGTGGTGGTGGAGGTGGAGCCGTCGGCGGAGGTGGTCGTCGTCGACGGCGCCTTCGTGCCGATGGTCAGCCCGCTGCAGGTGAAGGGCGCGGGGCCTCCCTCGATGGACAGGGAGGCCGAGGTCGGGGCGCTCACCAACTGGTACTGCTGCGCCGCGGTGATCGTCCCCTTGGCCGAGTAGGTGCGCGGGGCGATCGTGGCGACCGTCGTGCCCACGGTCGTCTCCTGCGCCTTGATGACGTTGAAGGAGACGAACGCCGCTGGCCGGGGCGTAGACCGTCGCCCAGGTGACCTTGGGGGACCCCTGCTCCTGGGTGGTGTTCCCCTCGGCGTCGGTGCGCGTGACCGGTTCGCCGGCCTCAGTGCGCTTGATGTAGAGCAGGGGCGCCCCGGACTCCACCCACTGGTTCTTCTCCACGGCGAAGGAGTCGACGACGCCGCCCAGCGTCGCCGGCGCGTTGACAGCGGCGTCCTCGACCACCTGGCCCTTGATGCTCACCGTGTTGGCGATATCCCCGATGACGGCCGTGGAGGTCTGCGTCGCCGCGGAGACGCCCGGTTGGATATCCGCCGCCGGACCCTTGTCATCGCCGGGGAAGAAGGCGATCTTCGTCAGCGCGATCGCGATGAGCATCTTGAGGGAGGGCAGGACATAGCGTTTCACTGGAGCTCCATCATCGGCGGTCATCCTTGCGCGGGTGCCCGGTGGGGCAGCCAGCGCGCGCCCCGGGGCAGGGTAGGGCCCCGGGCCGGCAGGAGCCTAGACGAGCGACGGACGTCAGATCCTCCCCCTGGGGAATGAGATTGATCTGACGTCCGTTGTTCAAACGGCGCTCGGCCCTCAGGACTCCGCGTCTCAGGCCTCCGCGCGGCCCGCGGGGGCGCTGGGGACGGCGTCGAGGAAGGCCGGGGGAGTGAAGCCCTCGCGCTCGTAGGCGGCGACGACGGCGCGCGCCACCTCGTCCACGCGGTCGGCGTCCACGAGGGCGATCGCGCTCCCGCCGAAGCCGCCGCCCGTCATGCGCGCCCCGTGGGCGCCCGCCGCGCGGGCCGCCTCGACGGCCACGTCCAGCTCGGGGCAGGTCACCTCGTAGTCCACGCGCAGCGACTCATGCGAGGCGTCCATGAGCTCGCCGACCCTCGCCAGCTTCTGGCCGGCCAGCGGGGCGCCGTCGGACAGGAGGGAGACGAGCTCGACGGTCCGGGCGATCTCGGTGACGACGTGGCGGGTGCGGGCCACCAGCACCTCGGCCTCCTCGCCCCCGCGCTCGCGCAGGGCGGCCAGGGCCTCCTCCAGCCCGTCGGCCTCGATATCGGCCAGGAGCTCGACGCCGAGGATCTTGGCGGCGCGCTCGCAGGCGGAGCGGCGCGCGCCGTACTGCCCATCGGCCAGCGAGTGCTTGGCACGGGTGTCGATGACGAGCAGCGCCAGGCCCTCGGCGGCAAGGTCGAAGGGGACATGCGTGACCTCGCCGTCGCGGCAGTCGAGCTCGAGGGCGTGACCGGCGTGGCAGCGCAGGGAGGCGGACTGGTCCATGCCGCCCGTGGGCGCCCCGGCCATCTCGTTCTCCGCGCGAACGCAGGAGGTCACCAGGCGGGCGCGGCCGGCGTCCGCGGGGGCGTCGGCGGGCCCGGCCAGCGCCAGCCCGGCGACCTCGTCGAGGGCGACGCTTGTGGCGCACTCCAGGGCCGCCGAGGAGGACAGGCCCGCGCCCAGCGGGACGCAGGAGACCAGCGCGGCGTCGAAGCCCGGCAGGGGCCCGAGGCCATCGCGCTCAAGGGCCCAGGCCACTCCCGCGATGTAGGCGGCCCACTGGGGGACCTCCCCGGGCGTGCCCTTGGGGCCGATGGCATCGAGGTCGAGCACGTCGACCGCCTCGCGGGTCTGCGGGGAGATGAGGCGCACGGTGCGGTCGTCGCGGCGGCTCAGGGCCAGGAAGGCGCGGTGCGGCAGGGCGATGGGCAGGGCGAGGCCGCCGTTGTAGTCGGTGTGCTCGCCGATGATGTTGACGCGCCCCGGCGCGTACCAGACGCCGTCGGGCTCGGCGTCGAAAGCCTCGCGGAACAGGGCGGTGGCCTGGGCGATCCCCTCAGCATCGCTGAGGGCGGGGGAGAAGGCGGGGGGCTGGGGGAGGACAGGGTCGGGCGCTCCAGCGCCGGTGGTGAGGTCGCTCATACCGCTCATCGTGCCACGCTGGTGGTGTCTCGTGTGGGCTGATGCGGGTTAGGCTTGGTCGGCCCGCAGTGGACCCCGCCGCCGCGGACGCCCGATGAGACCGCCGAGTGCGCCCTAACGCACGGAGAGGAGGGTCATGGAGGTCCCTGAGCCTGCCGACCGTGAGAGCGTGGTCGGTATTACCGTGCCCGTTCCCGAGCCCTTCGCCGCCGCCATCCGCGATATCCGACGCGACGCCGGAGACCCGCTCGCCGCCCGGATCGCCCCCCACATCACCCTCCTGCCGCCCACGGCGGTGCCCACCGACCGGCTTGACTCCATCAAGGAGCACCTGGCCGCCGTCGCCCGCGCCCACGCGCCCATCGACCTGCGCCTGTCCGGCGCCTCCACCTTCCTGCCCATCAGCGCCGTCGCCTACCTCAAGGTGATCGTCGGCGGCGACGCGCTGCGCTCCCTCCAGCAGGACATCCGCGACGCCTCCGGGCCTCTGAGCGCCCCCCTGCGCTTCCCCTTCCACCCCCACGTCACCCTCGCCCACGAGGTCGGCCAGGCCGCGCTCGACGCCGCCATGCGGGCCGGCGCCGCCCTCGACGCCGCGTTCACCGCCGGGCAGGTGCTCCTGCACTCCCTGCGCCGCGATGACTGCGCGCTCCTGGCGCGCATCCCCCTGGGCGGAGCCTCGCCAGCGTGAGCCGTCGGAGCGGCAGCGGCGGCAAGGGAAGGACGATCATCCCCTCGATCGTCCCCGCCATTGTCTCCGCGCTCGCCTCCCTGCGCGCCGACGCCGCCGCGCTCCTCGACCGCTTCAAGTCCAGCCGGCTCGGGCGGGCGCTCGCCCGCTACTCCATGGCGCGCGGCGCCCTCCTGGCCGGGGGCATCGCCTACACCGGCCTGTTCTCCGTGTTCTCCGCCCTGGCCATCGGCGTCACGATCCTCATGGGCCTGCTCGGCAGCCACCCCGCCCTGCGCGACCGCGTCCTCGAGCAGATTGGCCAGGCCCTGCCCGGCGTCATCGACACCGGCTCGGGCGGCCTGGTGACCATCGACCAGCTCACCCTCGGCTCGGCCCTCAACGTCGGCTCGCTGGCCGCGGGAGGATTCCTCCTCTACTCCGCCGTCGCCCTCATGGGGGTCCTCAAGACCGCGCTGCGCGCCATGTTCGGCATCGCCCGCCTCCCGGAGAACCCCGTGCGGGCCTGGGCGTGGAACCTCGTGGCGCTCCTCGTCATGATGGCGGGGGTCCTGGCCACCGCCATCGCCTCCGCCCTGACGGCCGCGCTCACCGGCTCCACGGCCCGGTACATCGGACTGCCCTCCTGGCTCAGTGGTGCCGGGACCCACATGGTGGCGATCGCCGTGTCCTTCCTCGTCGACGCCGCCGTGCTGGCACTGCTCCTGACCGCCTTCGGCATCCGCGTCCCCCGCAAGGACCTCCTCGAAGGGGTGTGCCTGGGGGCGCTGGCCTTCGGCGCCCTGCGAGAGATCGGCTCGCGCGCTGTCGGGTCGAACTGGCACAACCCGCTCCTGGCCTCCTTCACCGCGATCATCATCCTCATCCTCTGGCTCCACCTGGCCAGCCGCATCCTGCTCATCGTCGCCGCCTGGATCGCCAACCCTCCCCGCCCCAGCCTCATCGAGCACCCCGACGAGGTCCACGGCAAGGGGCGCCCCAACTACGTCACCCTCTCCGTCCCCGAGACCCTCTCCTGGCCCCGGCAGTCCCTCACCGGCACCGTCGAGGTCGACCCCACGGAGCACCCCGACTACCTGCCAGCCGCGCCAGCCGGAGCCCGAGCCCCCGCCGGCGGCAAGCACGAGGCGCGCCCGCCAGGCCGCGAGCTCCCTCCCAAGGGCTGAGCACCCGCTAACCTGGGCCAATGACCGATTCCCCCGCCACTCCCGCGGCCCAGATCCCCGCCGCGCGCGCACCCCAGGGCAAGCCCATCCACGCGATCATCCCCGCCGGCGGCGCGGGCACGAGGCTCTGGCCGCTCAGCCGCCGCGAGCGTCCGAAGTTCCTCCTCGACCTCACCGGCGCCGGGCGCACCCTCCTGCAGGGCACCGTCGCCCGCCTGGAGCCCGTCGCCGCCACGACGACGATCGTCACCGGCACCGCCCACGTCGAGGCCGTCGCCGCCCAACTGCCGGGGGTGCCCGCCGAGTCGATCCTCGCCGAGCCCTCCCCCCGCGACTCCATGGCCGCCATCGGCCTGGCTGCCGCCGTTATCGCCCACCGCCACGGTCCAGGCGCCGTCGTCGGCTCCTTCGCCGCGGACCAGACCATCGCCGACGAGGCCGCCTTCACCGGCGCCGTCCGCCAGGCCGCCGCCCTGGCCGAGGAGGGGTGGCTCGTCACCATCGGCATCGAGGCCACGCACCCCTCCACCGCCTTCGGCTACATCCACGCCGGCGGCCCCACCTCCGTGACCGGCGCCCCCGACGGCCGGGTGGTCCTCGGCTTCACCGAGAAGCCCGACGCCGCCACCGCCGCCGAGTACCTCGCCACCGGCGAGTACCGCTGGAACGCCGGCATGTTCGTCGTGCGCGCCGGGGTGCTCCTCGACCACCTCGCCGACCAGCGCCCCGCCCTCGCCGCCGGGGTCAAGGAGATCGCCGCCGCCTGGGACACCCCGCGGCGCGCGGAGGTCCTGGAGCGCGTGTGGCCCGGCTTGGAGAGGATCGCCATCGACCACGCCATCGCCGAGCCGGTGGCCGCGGCCGGGGGAGTGGCCACTGTTCCTGCCGCCATGGGCTGGGACGACGTCGGCGGCTTCGACGCGCTGTCCGCGCTCGTCCCCGCGAAGGCCGAGGGGGCGGCTGCGGGCCTCGCTGTGCTCGACGACGCGGGCCAGGGAGGCCCCGCCGCCGACGTCGAGGCGGTGGACTCCCCGGGCGCGCTCGTCGCCTCGACGACCGGGCGGCGGGTCGTGCTGCTCGGGGTCCCCGGGCTCGTCGTCGTCGACACCCCGGACGCCCTCCTCGTGACGACGCCGGAGCGGGCCCAGGACGTCAAGGGCGCCGTCGACCGCCTCAAGGAGAGCGGCCGGACGGATCTGCTGTAGCCCTGGAGGGGGAACAATGGCGGAGGAGGCTGGGCGCGAGGCGCGATTCGAGACTGCGATCTCGGTGGCTTCGGTGACCTCGATGACCCAGATGGACCCCACCACCTGCGGGGCCACCTGTCTGCTCGCGGCCCGCGTCCTCGCGGGGCACGAGCCCGCCAGCTGGGCGGCCGGCGCCAGTGGGGCGGGCGGCGCAACGGACAGCGGGGCTGGGGCGCCGTCGCCCGAGGAGCTGGCGCAGGCGCAGCGCGGCATCCAGCGCTCCCTCAACCACCGCGCCATCGCGCGCCTGGCCCCCTGGCCGAGCGCTCTCGGCTCAACGCCCTGGTCCCTCGCCCGCGAGCTCGCCCGCCTCACCGGGCGGCGCTACCGGGTGCGCTGGACGCGCGATACGGGCCGCGCCTTCCCCGAGGCGCTTGAGGACGCCCGGGCCCACCTCGCCGACGGCCTGCCGGTCCTCCTGCTCACAGGCGGGCCGCTCCTGCGGCCCCCGGCCGAACCCGCCGGATGGCGGGGCCGGGCGAGAGCGGTAGTTGCTGCCGGGCCAGCGATCCCGCGCCACTACGTGCTCGCCCTTCCCTGGGGCGGGGCCGCCCCCGCCACCGCTGACCCGGCAGCTGGCCCGAGTGCTGGCCCCACTGCTGGCCCCGGCTGGCTGCGCCTCTACGAGCCCAGTGGCGGGCGCGTCCACGAGATCGACCTCCTCGCCCCACGCGGCGAGGGCGCGCGCCGGGGGAGCGGCCCGGAGGCCCTCGGCCACTGGCCCACAGTCCTTGCCCTCATCCTTCCCCGCTGATCCCCGCATCGTCGTCACTGGCAGCTGCCCGGATGGGCGCGAGCCATCGCGCCCCAGCGCCACCGCCAAACACAGCGTGAGAAGTTTCGGGTTTGCGAAGTTCGGAAGCCCGAAACTATGCTCCGCCTTATGAGAACCATCCCCACTCCGGGGCGCAGGGCCGCCGTCGCCCTGGCCTCCCTCGCGCTCGCCGTCCCCGCCGTCGCCGCCTGCTCCACTCCCGCCACCCAAAGCTCGGCCAACGCCGTCAAGGTCGTCGCCTCGACCACCCAGATCTGCGACTACGTCACCCAGATCGCCACCGGTGGCAAGCCCGACGGCTCGGAAACCCTGGCCCTGGACCGCACCGGCGCCGACGGCTCCACCACCCACCTGGGCCCCGAGGCCGCGAAGGCCAGCGCCAGCATCAACCTCACCTGCCTCCTCGCCCCCAATGCCTCCGCCCACGAGCACGACATGACCGCCGCGCAGGCGCGCGCCCTGTCCGAGGCCGACCTCTTCCTCATCTCCGGAGTGGACCTCGAGCACTTCCTCGACGACGCCGTCACCTCCACCGGCTTCAAGGGGACGATGGTCGTCACCTCCGGCGTCTACGGCGCCGCCGACGTCGACGACCTCGACGCCCAGAAGGCCAAGGAGGCAGCCCTGCCCTACACCGTCGAGCGCGGCAGCCAGAAGGTCGACGTCGCCCCCTGGCCCTTCGCCCCGGAGGAGGGCGAGTCCGAGCCCGAGTTCCGCTTCGACCCCCACGTATGGACTGCTCCCGCCGGAGCCATGGTCCAGGTGCGCAACATCGGCGAGGCCCTGGCGAAGGCCTCGCCGGCCGGCGCCGCCACCATCAACGAGCACACCGAGGCCTACGCCGGCCTCCTCTCCGAGCTCGACACCTGGGCCCGCACCAGCCTCGAGTCCGTCCCGGCGGACAAGCGCGTCCTGTTCACCAGCCACGACGCCTTCGGCTACCTCTCGAAGGCCTACGGCCTGAAGTTCGAGGGCGCGGCCCTGTCCGACTTCAACGCCCAGCAGGACGCCACCGCCCAGCAGATCCAGACCACCGCCGACGCCGTCACAGCCTCCGGTGCCGTGGCGATCTTCGCCGAGAACTCCAACAACCCCGCCTCCGTGCGCAAGGTCGCCGAGACCGCCGGCGTCAAGGCGATCATCGGCGATGAGGCGCTCTACGGCGACTCCCTGGGCGAGCCCGGCTCCGACGGCGAGACCTACATCGGCTCCATCCTCCACAACGTCACCGGGCTGACCAACGCCTGGGGCGGCACCGTCGCGCCCATCCCCGCCTCGCTCACCACCTGGACCCCCAAGGCGGCGGCGCAGTGAGCAGTGCGATGGGCGGCGCGATGGGCCCGGAGCCACCCGGGGGCGGGGGCGCCGTCGTCCGCTGCGACGGCGCCGCCCTCGCCTACGGGCGCTCCACCGTGCTCACCGGCGTCACCGGCCAGGTGGCGCCGGGCACCGCGCTCGCCCTCATCGGCCCCAACGGCTCGGGGAAGACCACCCTGCTGCGCGGGCTGCTCGGCATGGTCGACGTCGCCGCCGGTCGCATCGAGGTCTGCGGGCGAGCGCCCGGGAGGGCCCAGCGCGGCTCGATCGGCTACGTCCCCCAGGTCGCCGACCTCGATCCCACCTTCCCGGTCACCGTCCTCGACGTCGTCCTCATGGGGATCACCGCCTCCATGGCCCGCCTCGGCGCGCTCCCGCTGCTCGGAGCGCGCCGCCGCGAGGCCCTCCAGCGCGCCCTGGACGCCCTGGAGGCCGTGGGCCTGGGCGAGGCCGCCGGACGGCGCTTCGGCACCCTGTCCGGTGGCCAGCAGCAGCGCGTCCTCGTCGCCCGCTGCATCGCCGCCCGCCCCCGCCTCATCGCCCTCGACGAGCCCTTCAACGGCCTCGACCAGCCCAACCGCGACGCCCTCCTGCGCATCATCGCCACTCTCAAGGACGACGGCGTCGCCCTGGTCATCTCCACCCACGACCTCGTCATCGCCCGGGAGTGCTGCGAGCAGGTGGCCCTCCTGGCCGGGCGCCAGATCGCCTTCGGGCCCCGCCAGGACGTCCTCATACCCGAGCTCATCGAGCAGGCCTACGGTGCCGGGGCGAGTGGCAGCGACGAGCTCCTCCCCCTGGCAGGGGCGGCATGATGAGCGGCGCCGACCCACTGACCGCGCTGGTGGCGGGCGCCGTCGAGCAGCTGCGACTCGCCCTCGTCGACGTCCCCGGGCTCATCCCCCTGGCCAGCGCCCCCTTCTTCTTCCGACCCCTGGTCATGGTGGTCCTGCTGGGGATCGTCTCGGGCGTCGTCGGAGTCCTCGTCAACCTCCGGGGCGCGGAGTTCAGCGCCGAGGCCCTCGTCCACGCCGTCTTCCCCGGGATCGTCGCCGGCGCCGCCTTCTGGGGGATCGACGCGATCATCCCGGCGGCCTCGATCGTGGCCATGATCGCCGCGGCCGGGCTGACACTCCTGTCCCACCACTCGGGGCGCGCCGTCGGGGCCCGCCGCTCGGCCGGGGGAGGGGGCGCCGAGGCCGGGACCGCCGTCCTGCTCACCGGCTTCTTCTCCGTGGGCATCATCCTGTCCCTGGCCACGGGGGACATGTCCGGGCAGTTGGAGGCCCTCATGTTCGGCCGCCTCCTGGAGATCACCGACGCCGGGCTCGCCCGCGCGCTCGTGGCCTGCCTCGTCGCCGTCATCCTCGTGGCCGCCACCTGGCGCGGGCAGGTCGCCTACGCCTTCGACCCCGTGGGCGCGCGCGCCGCCGGCCATCGCCTCCTCGCACTCGACCTCGCCCTCAACGCGGCCATCGCGGCCGTCGTCGTCTCGGCCTCCACGGCCGTGGGCACGCTGCTCGTCATCGGGGCGCTCATTGTCCCCGGAGCCACCGGACGGGTCCTCGCCCACCGGGTGCGCCCCATGGTCATCATCGCCGTGGCCACCGGCGTGCTCGGCGGCTACCTCGGCATGCTCGCCGCCGTCATGCCCAGCCCCCGGCCGGTCTCCCCGCAGGCCGCCGTCAGCCTGGCGACGACGGCGCTGCTCCTGGGCGCGATCATCGCCGCCTCCGCGCGGCGCCGACTGCGCGGGCGGGAGGGAGCATGAGCGCTGTCTCCGCTGGTCTGCTGGCCCTGCCCGCCCTCGAGGCCCTCCTCATGGGGCTCCTCGCGGGCCTCGTCGGCGCCCTGGCGCTGCTGTCCCGGCGGGTCTTCTTCACCGAGTCACTCACCCATGCGACCTTCCCCGGGGCGATCCTCGGCGTCGTCGCCGCCACCTGGATCGCGGGGGCCCTGGGGCACGGGCGCCCAGGATTCGAGCTGCTGAGCACGATGCTGCTCATCGGCGCGGCCCTCATGTGCCTGCCCATGGCCGCCCTCATGCGGGTGCTGGCCCGCGTCGAGGGGCTGGGGCCGCAGTCGGCGGCGGGCATCGTGCTCACCATCGGTTTCGCGCTCGGCTACTTCCTGGCCAGTTGGTTCAAGCCCCTGCCGCTCAAGATCGACTCCTTCCTCACCGGCTCGGTGCTCAACGTGGGGAGGGTCGACGTCGTCGCCGTGGCCACGGTGCTGGCGGTGGCGGTGGCCGTGGTGGCACTGAGTGGGCGGGCGCTCGTCTTCCACGCCTTCGACCCGGTGGGCCACCGCGCCGCGGGCCTGAGGGCGCTCTGGGCCGAGGGGGCTGTGCTCGTCCTCATCACCGCCACGATCGTGGTGCTCGTGCCAGCCGTCGGCACGATCCTGCCCATCGCGCTCATCGCCGCCCCTGCCGCCGCGCTGGCGCCCTCGGCGCGCTCCGCCCGCGGGCTGCTCCTCACCGCGCCGCTGCTCGGAGCGGCGTGCGCGCTGGGGGGACTCGCCCTCGGTGTGGCCCTGCGGCTCTCCGTGGGCGGCATGATCGCCGCCGTCGCCGCCGTTGTCTACCTGGTGGCGGCCTGCTGGCGGGGGCTCAGGCGCAGATGCCCAGCACCCCGCGCAGGTCGTCCTTGATGAGGTCGAGACGATCCGCGGCGGCGGTGCGCACGGCCGAGACCTCCTCGGTCTCGGGGACGTCCATGACGACCTCGCAGTAGCACTTGAGCTTGCGCTCCGTGCCCGAGGGACGCACGACGACGCGGTCGTCCGCGGCCGTCTTGATGATGATCCCGTCCGCCGGCGGGAGCTGCGCGCCGTTGCCGTCGCTCGCCCCATCGAGGAGGTCGAAGACATCCACCACGGGGGAGCCCGCGAGTTTCGCGGGGGCCCCTCCCTCGCGAAGGCGCCGCATGATGCCGCCGATGATCTCCGGGTCCTCCGCGCGCGCGCTCATCTGGCAGGTCAGGTGCAGGCCGTGCCGCTGGGCGAGCTGGTCCAGGAGCGAGAGCAGGGAACGGCCCTGCGCCTTGAGGACCGAGGAGAGCAGCGCGATGCGCACCGCCGCGGCGATGCCGTCCTTGTCCCGCACGGAGGCGGGGTCGACGCAGTAGCCCATGGCCTCCTCGTAGCCGAAGACGAGCCCGGGAACGCGGCTGATCCAGGTGAATCCGGTGGGGGTGATGCGGTGCGCCAGCCCGTGGTCCTGGGCGATCTTGCGCAGCATCCGGCCCGAGGCGATGGAGGAGGCCAGCACGCCCGTGCCGGTGAAGGCGGCGAGCTCGGCCGCCTGCTCGCCCAGGAGGATGCCGACGGCGTCGCCCGTGAGCTGGCGCCATCCGCCGGGCACCGTCTCATCGGGGACGGCCACGGAGCAGCGGTCCGCGTCGGGATCGAGGGCGATGGCCAGATCCGCCCCCTTCTCGCGAGCCAGGTTCAGCAGGAGGTCCATGGCTCCGGCCTCCTCGGGGTTCGGGATGTCCACGGTGGGGAACCCCGGATCGGGATCGAACTGCTCGGGGACGACGATGACGTCGTCGAAGCCCGCCCGGCGCAGTGCCTCGAGGCAGATCTGCCCGCCCACGCCGTGCATCGCGCTGAGGACGATGCGCAGCTCCGCGGCCGCGCGCGTCCGGGCAGAGGTGACCACACGCTCGATGTACTCCTCGCGCAGCCCGGGCCCGACCGGCTCCCAACCGGAGTCCGCGCGGGGGATCGAGTCCAGGGGCCCCAGGGCGGCGATGGCCTCGCTGATGGCCGCGTCCTGCGGGGGCGCGATCTGCGCGCCGCGGTCCCAGTCGCCCGCCATGCGGCCGCCGAGGTAGACCTTGAAACCGGAGTCCTGGGCCGGATTGTGCGAGGCGGTGACCATGATGCCCGCGTCCGCATCCAGCGCCCGCAGGGCGAAGGCCAGCAAAGGGGTGGGGCAGTGGGAGTCCATGAGGAGGGCCCGGCCCCCCGCGCCCGTGACCACGGCCGCGGCGTCGCGGGCGAAGATATCGGAGCAGCGGCGGGCGTCGTAGCCGATGACGACGACGAAGCCGTCCCCGATCTCCTCACGCAGATAGGCGCACAGGCCGGCCGTCGCGCGGATGACGACGGCCCGGTTCATCCGGCCCAGACCAGGGCCGAGCCTCCCGCGCAGGCCGGCACTGCCGAAGGTGAGCGGACCGGAGAAGGCCTCGGCGAGGGCGGCCGTGGCGCCGGGGTCCCCCGCCTCGTGGCGGGCGAGCAGTTCGGCGAGCTCCTCGCGGGTTGTCTCATCAGGGTCCTCAGAGATCCACTGCGCGACGGTAGTTCGGACAACCCCGGTGGTCGGGGCAACCTTGGGGGAGTGGGACATGGCTTGACCGTACAGGGCAGGCTCCCCTTCTAGCGGACAAGGTGATGGCATTCATGCGTGGCACCTCCCACAACATCTGATCTTGCTGGTCATAAGCTGTGGCGCACCTGTGACATAGGGCTCGTCGCCTGCGTGAAGACGCGGTGACGACACGGTGATGGCACTGCGATGGCACGGTGATGACAAAATGCGGGCATGACCGACCGCCAGACCTATCGCAAGGGCCCCGTCCTCCTGCGGGGCACGCAGATCCCCCAGCAGACATCCGACGCGAGCCTGCTGTCCGCGCCCGAGGGCGCCGACTGGCTCCACGCCGACCCCTGGCGGGTGCTGCGCATCCAGTCCGAGTTCACCGAGGGATTCGGCGCCCTGGCGGAGATCGGGCCTGCGATCAGCGTCTTCGGCTCGGCGCGCGCGAGGCGGGACGATCCCGCCTACCTCCTGGCCGAGGAGATCGCCGCGGGACTGGTCCGCTCGGGCTACGGCGTCATCACCGGCGGTGGCCCGGGCATGATGGAGGCCGCCAACAAGGGCGCCTACGAGGCCGGCGGCCTGTCCGTGGGGCTCGGCATCGAGCTGCCCATGGAGCAGGCCATGAACGAGTACGTGGACCTCGGCATCAACTTCCGCTACTTCTTCGCCCGCAAGACGATGTTCGTCAAGTACTCCGACGGCTTCGTCGTCATGCCCGGCGGCTTCGGCACCCTCGACGAGCTCTTCGAGTCCATCACGCTGGTCCAGACCCGTAAGGTCGAGTCCTTCCCCGTCGTCCTCGTCGGGCGCGGCTACTGGGGAGGTCTCATCGACTGGATCCGCTCCTCGCTCCTGGCCGAGGGGATGATCGCCCCGCAGGACCTCGATCTGCTGCGCGTCGTCGACACCGCCGCCGAGGCGGTCGACTACGTCGTCGCCGGCGCTCAGAGGATCCGGCCCACCTCGCCCGAGTGAGGCCGGGTCCGGCTGGGGCCGGGTGGTGGGGAATCGCGCGCTCGCGCCATTCGAGGAGGGGGGCGCACCCGCCCCTGGGCCCTGCGTCCTACTTATCGTGCTGCGCGAAATCATGCCTTAGAATGAGAGGCAGCACCGCGGGCGGAACCGCGCGAGCACGATGGAAGGGAAGCATATGGCTGCCATGAAGCCCCGTACCGGGGACGGCCCCCTGGAGGTCGTCAAGGAGGGACGCGCCATCATCATGCGCATGCCCCTCGAGGGCGGCGGCCGCCTGGTCGTCGAGATCACCCCTGACGAGATCAAGGCCCTCAGCGAGGCGCTGGCCACCGTCAAGATCTGACCGGCGCACCGCGTCGGAGAAGGACCGTTCCCACAATGGGGCGGTCCTTCCTCTATGTCGGGGCTCTCCGAGCTCTTCGTCGGCGGGCCTCGCCCCGAGGGGCGTGTCGCGGTTCGCGCCGGCCAGCGTCGAGGCCGCGGCTCTCAGCGCGGCTCGCGCCGTCGACGCGCTCAGCTCCGGCGCACGGCCACGAGCAGCCCGTCGCCCACGGGGAGCAGCGAGGCCAGCAGACCATCGGCGTCGCGGAGGGTCTTGCCCAGCTCGCGCGCGGCCACTGTCACGACGTCGCGGCGCGCGGGGTCGGCCACGTGGTCGCGCCACAGGGCGTGGGTAATGACGAGAGAGCCCCCGGCGCGCAGCATTCGCAGCGCGTCCTGGAGCAGGTCCTCGGCGTCCTGCGGGTCGACGTCGAGCACGACCATGTCGTAGGAGCCCGCCGCCATGCGCGGCATGACATCGGAGGCGCGCCCCTGGATGATGCGCGTGCGGTGGCCGGAGTACCCGGCGGCGTCGAAAGCGCGGCGCGCCTCCCGCTGGAACTCGGCCTCGACGTCGATGGTCGTCAGCACGCCATCGGCGCCCATGCCGGCCATGAGCCACAGACCGGAGACCCCCGTGCCCGTGCCGATCTCCGCCACGGACTTCGCGCCCGCGGCGGCGGCGAGCGTGCGCAGGGCGGCGCCGGTGGCGGGGGAGACCGGGGATGTGCCGAGCTCGATACCGCGCAGGCGCGCCTGGGCCGTCATCTCGTCCTCATAGGGGAACTCCTCGGTGTAGGACCAGGTCAGAGTCTTGTCCGCGCTCACAGTGAGTCCCTTCCATGGCGGTGAAGCGTGCGCTCGCCGCGCCCTTAGCGCGGCAATCAACCGCATTGTCCCAGGAGCCTGGGGAAATCCCCGCCCGACCCGCCGTCGTGCCCCGAGTGTGGCGCGCGGTGCGGTGAGCCGGGAGCGGACGCATGAGGGGAACGGGGCCCGCGCTCTCTATACTCGCCTCGTGCTGGGATTCTCCTCATCTGAGTTCGTGGTCTTCCTGCTGGTGGCCGTCGTGGTCATCGGCCCCCAGAGGCTGCCCGAGTACACCCGCAAGCTCACCCAGATGGTCCGCCAGCTGCGCGTCTTCCTGGAGAGCACCAAGACCCAGATCGCCGAGGAGGTCGGCCCCGAGCTCGCCGACCTCGACCTGTCCAGCCTCGACCCGCGCCAGTACGACCCGCGCAAGATCGTGCGCGACGCCCTGGGCGAGGACATCGACGCCATCAAGAAGGACCTCCAGTCGCCCTTCAAGGCGGTCAAGGATGCCGCCAAGGAGACCACCGACGCCATCGACGCCTCCGTCAAGGAGGCGCGGGACAAGGACCGGGCCAACTCCCTGGCCAACAAGATCGAGGAGAAGAAGGCCGAGGCCCTCGCCGCCGCCGAGGCCGCGAAGGAGGCCGAGGCCGCCACCGCCGAGCTCCCGCAGGTGGACGCGTCTGCGGCCGCTCCGGGGGAAGCCTCTGAGGCGGAGGCGGGAGTCGAGGCGGGTGCCGAGGCGGGTTCCGAGGCGGCGAGCGCGGAGGAAGGCTCCGAGAGCGCCGACGGCGTTGCCGCGGACCCCGAGGGCGCTGAGGACGGGCCGAGTGCTGAGCCGGCGCCGATTCCGGGGGTGCCCGAGGCCGAGTCTGCTGTCGAGGACAAGCCCGCTACTACAGAGCCAGCTGCCGAGGATGAGCCTGTGTCCGATGTCGAGCCCGAGGCTGCGGCTCCCGCGCCCGCGACTCCTGAGCCCGCCGCCGTCGAGCCTGTTGCTGAGCCCACGGCTGCTCCAGTGGACGTTCCGACGTCACTGGTGGAGGAACCCGCAGCGGCGTCAGCGGTGCCGCCCAGCGCTCCGCGTCCGCTCTCCCCACGCGACATCGTGCGCGCCGCGAAGGAGGCCGCCCGCACGCGCGAGGATGCGGCCGCCGTCGCCGTCGACTGAGGGCGCCTGACCGCTCATCCTGTCCACTCGCGGTGCGTCGCCGGGTGCGCTGAGCACCGACGGCGACATCCTCCACCGACAGGTGCGCTGAGCACCGAGAGGTGCGGTGAGAACGCGTCCCTCGGTGCTGCGCGCATCCACCGGTGCTGGCCGCACCCGTCGATGCGAGAAGCACCCGGCTGGGGCACGCCGTCGGCCATGCGAGCGTCGTGAACCACGCTCCCGAACCGGTCTCGCCGTGCTGTTCGCCCGGTTTCGGCGTGCTGTTCGCCCGGTTTCGGCGAGAGGGAGGGGACGGCGGGGTCAGGCGGGGGTGACGCCGAGGGGGCGGCCGGCCAGGCCTCGGGAGCGATGGGACAGCTTCTGCGCCACCGCGGCCAGCTCCTGGGCGGCGGGGGCGTCCGCGGGCGCATGACCGGCGTCGCCGATGGTCGCGGGCACTCCGGCGTCCGAGCCCTCGCGCAGCTTGATGTCCAGCGGCAGCTGGGCGAGCAGCGGCACGTCGTAGCCCAGGGTCTCGGTCAGGGAGCCGGCCACGGCCTGCCCGCCGCCGGAGCCGAAGATCTCCAGCCGGGAGCCATCGGGCTGCGTCAGGTAGGACATGTTCTCGATGACGCCCACCACACGCTGCTTGGTCTGGGAGGCGATGAGGCCCGTGCGCTCGGCCACCTCCGCCGCCGCCTGCTGGGGCGTGGTGACCACGAGGATCTCCGCGTTCGGCAGCAGCTGCGCCACGGAGATCGTCACATCCCCGGTGCCGGGGGGAAGGTCGAGAAGGAGGACGTCGAGGTCCCCCCAGAACACATCGGAGAGGAACTGCTGGACCGCCCGGTGCAGCATGGGGCCGCGCCACACCACGGGCTGCTTGTCATCGACGAACATGCCGATGGAGATGAGCTTCACGCCATGCGCGATGGGCGGGACGATCATGCCGTCGAGCTGGGTGGGCACCTGCTCCGAGCCGAGCATCCGGGGGATGGAGAAGCCGTAGATGTCGGCGTCGACGACCCCGACGCTCAGGCCCTGCGCGGCCATCGCGGCGGCGAGGTTGGCCGTCACCGAGGACTTGCCGACGCCGCCCTTGCCGGAGGTGACGGCGTAGACGCGGGTGAGCGAGCCGGGCTGGGTGAAGGGGATGACGGGCTCGGCCGCGCCGCCGCGCAGCTGGGAGCGCAGGGCGGCCCGCTGCTCGTCGGTCATGACGCCCAGGCTCACGCGCACATCGGTGACGCCCTCGACGGCGCCGACCTCCCGCGTGGTGTCCGCCGTGATCGTGTCCTTGAGCGGGCAGCCGGCCACGGTGAGGAGCACGTGGACGCTCACGACGCCGTCGGGCGAGATCTCGAGGGAGTCCACCATTCCGAGTTCGGTGATGGGACGGCGGATCTCCGGGTCGTTGACGCGGGCGAGCGCCTCGCGGACGGCCTCTTCAGTGGGCATCGACATAGCCTCATCCTACGGGCTCGCACCCCAGGCGCCAGTTCGGGGCCAGCGGTGTCAGATCGTGCTCGCCCCGGCGCCTGGCGCTGCGGGTGCGGCTGGCGCTGCGGGCTCATCGCCCTCGGCGTGCTCGTCGTCGCCGAGCTCGGAGATCTCCTCGCGGATGGCGCGCTCCTCGGCGAGGATCTCGGAGAGCATGTCCCGCAGCTCGCCGCGCACGAAGTCACGGGTGGCGACGTCGTTCATCGCCAGGCGCAGCGCCGCGATCTCCCGGGTGAGGTACTCGGTGTCCTCCAGGTTGCGCTCGGCGCGCTGGCGGTCCTGCTCGGCGGTGACGCGGTCGCGGTCGTCCTGGCGGTTCTGCGCCAGCATGATGAGGGGGGCCGAGTAGGAGGCCTGGGTGGAGAAGGCCAGGTTGAGCAGGATGAAGGGGTAGGGGTCCCAGGCATTCGACACGCTGGCCAGAGCGACGTTCGCCATGATCCAGGTGGCGACGAAGACCGTCATGTACAGGACGAACCTCGGCGAGCCCATGAAGCGGGCGGTGGCCTCGGCGAAGCGCCCGAAGGCGTCGGAGCGGGAGGAGCGGCGGGGGCGCAGCCGGCGCGTCCAGCGGGAGCGCCCCTGGTCCAAGGGCTGGTCGAGCTGCTCAGGCATTGGCGCTCCTCTCGATGATCTCGTCGGTGACGGCGTCGTCGGCCTCGCGCCAGTCATCGGGCATGAGGTGGTCGAGGACGTCGTCGACGCTCACCGCGCCCACGAGGCGCCCGGCCTCATCGCATACCGGCATGGCCGTGAGATTGTACGTGGCCAGCAGGCGCGTGATCGTGCCGATGGAGTCGGTGGGGCCCACGGCGCCCAGGTCCTTGTCCAGGATGCGCCCGACCATCTGCTGGGGGCGCTCGCGCAGGGCCCGCTGGAGGTGGACCATGCCCAGGTACATGCCCGTCGGGCTCTCCAGGGGCGGGCGGCACACGAAGGCCACTGCCGCCAGCGCGGGAGGAACCTCCGCCTTGCGGGCCTGGGCCAGCAGCGTGGCAACGGAGGCCTCGGGCGGCAGGATGATCGGCTCGGTCGTCATGAGGCCACCGGCGGTGTACTCGTCGTAGCGCATGAGGCGGCGCACGTCGGCGGCGTCGTCGGGCTGCATGAGCTCGAGGAGCTCGTCGGCCTTGAGTTGGGGGAGCTCGGCGACGAGGTCGGCGGCGTCGTCGGGCTGCATGGCCTCCAGGACGTCCGCGGCGCGCGCCGACTCCAGAGCGGACAGGAGGGCGACGGCATCGTCATCGCCCAGCTCCTCAACGGCATCGGCGAGGCGGTCATCGGGCAGCTCGCGCGCCACCTCGACGCGGCGGGCGTGGGGGAGGTCGCGCAGCGCCTCGGCCAGGTCCGCGGGCTTGAGGTCCTCCAGGGTGGCCAGGAGCGCGGTCACGCCCTGCTGCTCCATGCCGCCTGCCAGGCCCGTGACCTCGTCGGGGCGGACCAGGGCGGTCTCCCCGCGCCGCAGCCCCAGGGGCCCCGAGGAGGCGCGCTGGACGAACAGGCGGGTGACCTTCCAGTCCATGCCGGCGTCGCGCTCGATGGCCACGTCGCGGATCTCGACGGTGCCCGTGCCGTCCTTGAGGGTGACGACGCGGTCGAGGAGCTCGCCGACGACGAGGGTCTCCACCTTGCGCTGCTCGAAGCGGCGCATGTTGACCACACCCGTGGTGATGACCGCGCCCGGCTCGATCGCCGTGATGCGCGACAGCGGCAGGAAGACGCGGCGCCGCCCTGGCACCTCGATGACGCAGCCCACCGCGCGGGGCTCGCCGCCCAGTTGGATGAGGACGACGACGTCGTGGACACGGCCGACGGGATCCCCGAGGGGGTCGAAGACGGTCGTGCCGACGAGTCGGGCCACGAAGACCCTGCTTGTGCTGCGCGTCCTGGAGTTCTCCACAGGCACAGCCTAGCGGTGCCGGGGTTGGACGGCCCTGGAAGGGCGGAGAAGGGGCGCGGGAAGAGAACTGTGCCGGCCTGCCCTGCCTCTACTGATGGCTCCGCAGGAAGCGGTAGTAGCCGACGGTGAAGATGATGGCGGCAACGCAAAACCCATGCCCCACAGCGTCCCGGCCAACCGTCCCAGAAGTCATGACATCCGGGACTCCCAGAAGTCATGAGAGATCACAGGTGGGTAAGGGTACGAAGTCGGCATCAAAGCGACGAACTCGGCGGCGGGCCCGGCATCGCGCGCGGCACCGGCCCGGTATTCCCGCGGGGCCGCGTTGCCGCTGAGAGCGGATCGCCCTGCGCGCCTGCCGTCCTGGGCTCGGCCTGTCGGCGGCAGTCATGGGACGATGGGGCCATGAGCATCCAGATGGGTCCTGTCATGACCGCCGGCCGCGGGGGCGCGCTGCCCACCGGGGAGGAGATCGCCTCCTTCGCCACCTACGCGCAGGCGCAGCACGCCGTCGATTCGCTGTCGGATGGGGGATTCCCCGTCCAGCTGCTGTCGATCGTCGGCACGGATCTGCGGCAGGTCGAGCGCATCACCGGCCGCATGAGCTGGGGGAGGGCCGTGGCCAGTGGCGCCGGCTCCGGGCTGTGGATCGGCGTGTTCTTCGCCCTCATGATGAGCTTCATCGGCAGCGCGACGACGGCGCCGATGCTCATCGGAGCCGTGCTGCTGGGCGTCGTGTGGGGGATCCTCTTCCAGGTGGTCGGCTACGCGCTCACGCGCGGGCGGCGGGACTTCACCTCCATCAGCCAGGTTGTGGCCTCGCGCTACTCGATCCTCGCCTCGGACCGCGCCCAGGAGGCCGCCCGGGCGCTGTCCGACGCGCCGGGCAACCTGAGCCGGGGCGGACAGGCCGCGCGCCGTGCCGAGGAGCGACGCCGTGCCCGCGCCGAGTCCGGCGATGGCCCCACGGCCTTCGGCTCGCGCCCGGACGAGCAGCCGCGTTTCGGCGTGCGTGTCCAGCCGGGCACTGATGCCTCTGCCGCGGGTGGTGCAGCCGGCGCGGGTGGCACGGGTGGCGCAGTCGGTACAGGAATGGACGCCTCTGCCGCTGTCCCGGGTTACGGCAGTGCCCTCGGGACTCCCGGAGTCTCCGGAGCCGCTGGCGCTCCTGGGGCTTTCGGCGCTCCAGCCACCACCGGCGCGCCCGGAACCCCTGGTACCGCCGAGGGCTCTGAGAAGTCCGGCCAGGACGAGCCCCCGGTGCCCGAGGACTACGACCCCTACCTGCGCCGCTGAGCGACCGCGCCGGCCCAAGCCGCGGGCGGCCCGGCCCGCCTGTGCCGACATCAGCGCCGTCGCCAACCGCCGTCGCGCCCGGCCCGACCCGCCTGCCTCAGCAGTAGGCGGGCTCGTGCTCGAGGTGGGAGACGGGCTCGATCTGGAAGGTCGAGTGCTGGATCCGCACCGGGAAGTGCTCGGCCGCGCACTCCTGGAGGCGGTCGAGGATCATCGCGGCGTGCCCGTCGCGCAGGCACTCGTCGCGCACCACCACATGCGCGGTGAGCACGGGCAGCCCCGAGGCCACCGTCCAGGCGTGCAGGTCGTGGACCGCCTCGACGTGCTCGACGGAGGACATATGCGCCCGCACCTGCGCGAGATCGAGGTCCTCGGGAGTGAAGTCCATGAGATGGCGCATCGCCTGGCGCAGGAGCACCGCCGCCCTGGGCACGATGAGCGCCACGATGACGAGGGAGGCCACGGCGTCGGCCCGGTTCCAGCCCGTGAGCGCCACGACGACGGCCGCGACGATCACCCCGACGGACCCAAGCGCGTCCCCCAGGACTTCCAGGAACGCGGCCCGCATATTGAGGCTCTGCCCGCGCCCGCCCGCCAGCACCAGCAGGGCGACGATGTTCGCGACCAGGCCGATGACGCCCATCGCCGCCATCCCATGGGCCTCCACCGGGGGAGCTGTGATGAGGTGGCGCACCGCCTGGACGGCCACGACCACACCGACGACGCCCAGCATCCCCGCCTGGAGCGCGGCCCCGAGGACCTCCGCGCGGCGGAGCCCCCACGTGCTGCGGTCCGTGGCCGGGCGGGTGGACAGGTGCGCCGCCGTCAGCGCCATGACGAGCCCCGCGGAATCAGTGAGCATGTGGCCCGCGTCGGCAAGGAGGGCGAGCGATCCGGTGAACACGGAGATGATCGCCTCGGCGACGAGGACGAGCGAGGTCAGGGCCAGCGCGATGGCCAGGCGCCGCCGCGAGGAGCCCGCCGTGTGGTCATGCGTGTGCGCGTGCCCGTGGGAGTGGCCGCGTCCGTGGGGGTCTGGGACGGCGCGGGCGCCGGGGTGCTGCGAGGAGGTCACAACCCGATATTATCAAAAGTATTTTATGAATCAAGGGCTTAGGGGAACCTAAGGAGGTGGGCGGTATCGTGGGCGTATGCGCACGGGGCACGTCATCTACTGGGTACAGGATCTCGACGCCGCGGTCCGGGAGTTCCGCCAGCGGGGCTTCGCCGTCGAGTACGGGAGCGTGAGAAAACCGAGGAACGCACTCGTCTACTTCTCCGAGGGCCCCTACTTGGAACTCCTCGTGCGCACGCTCCCGAGGCCGCTCCTGCGCCTCATGTCGGCGGTCCCCACGGCCAGCGGCCGGGCGATCAGGCGCTTCGTCGCTTGGGAGGACGGGCCTCAGGGGCTGTGCGCCGTCTGCTTGGAGGGCGAGGATGAGGAGTTCGACGAGGTCGTCGAACTCCTCGGCGCCCGCGGGATGCGAGTGGCGCCCACACGGGTCGACACCCACGGCCGCCACCTCCACTACCGCGCCTTCTTCCCCGAGGACCTCGGGCTCCCCTTCTTCATGACCCATTTCTCCGAGGACCCGCGCCCACGGGACTTCACCCACCCCAACGGCATCCGCGCCATCGCCCGCGTCGAGCTCCCCCTGGAGGACGGCGCCCGGGTGCGCATCGCCGGCCTCTGCGACGACGGCGTCCTCGCCGTCGTGCGAGCGCCCGGGGACATACGGGTCATCTTCGACAATGGCAGCGAGTTCAGCGGGGACCGGCTGGAGCGGACCCTGCCCGACTGAAGCCGCGCTGGCCTGGCCGATTCGCGCCCGGCCCCGCCCATCGTGCCGAGTGGGGCGCGGGGCGGGGCCAGCGGAGCGCGTTAGGCGATGAGACCGCTCACCCAGGCCTCGACCTCCTCGACCGTGCGCGGGATCCCCGCCGTCAGCCGCTCGACGCTCCCATCGGGGCGCACGACGACGTCGTCCTCGATACGGATCCCGATGCCGCGCAGCTCGGCGGGGGCCAGCAGGTCGTCGGCGCGGAAGTACAGGCCCGGCTCGATGGTGAAGACCATGCCCGGCTCCAGGACGGCGTCCATGCTCATCTCGCGGCGGGCCTGCGCGCAGTCGTGGACGTCGAGGCCCAGGTGGTGGCTCGTGCCGTGCACCATCCAGCGGCGGTGGTACTGGCCATCCGGCCCCAGGGAATCGGCCGCGGTCACGCCCTCGGGCAGCAGGCCCCACTCCTCCAGGCGGGCGGCGATGACCTCCATCGCGGCGCTGTGGACGTCCTTGAAGCGGCAGCCCGGCTCGTTCGCACGGGCGAAGGCGGCGTCGGCGGCGTCGAGAACCGCCTGGTAGACGCGGCGCTGCGGCTCAGTGAACACGCCGTCGACGGGGATCGTGCGGGTGACATCCGCGGTGTAGAGCGAGTCGATCTCCACGCCGGCGTCCACGAGCACGAGCTCGCCGGGGCGCACGGCGCCGTCGTTGTTGATCCAGTGCAGGGTGTTGGCGTGGTCGCCGGCCGCGGCGATCGTGTCGTAGCCCAGGCCGTTGCCCTCCTCGCGCGCGATCGCGGCGAAGGCGCCCTCGAGCACCCGCTCGCCGCGCCAATGGCCCACCGCGCGCGGGATGGAGCGGATGAGATCGTCGAAGCCGGCCTTCGTGGCGTCGACGGCGGCCTGCATCTGGGCGATCTCCCACTCGTCCTTGCGCAGGCGCAGCTCGCTCGCGGCCTCCAGAAGGCGGTCGTCCACCTCGCTCGCCGCCTGCCCACTGGCGAGCCCCGCGGCCTGGCGGGTGGAGTCCACCAGGGCGGTGATGGCCTCGTCCGCCTGGGCGATGACGCGCAGCTGGACGCCGTCGGCACCAGCGTCCTTGGCCAGGGCATCGCCGAGGGAATCGATATGGGCGCAGCGGATGCCGGTGACGGCCTCGACCTCCTCGATGGAGGGGCGCGCGCCCACCCACAGCTCCCCGTAGCGGGGGTTGGCGTAGAACTCCTGGGAGGTCCGCGAGGCGCGGGGCCGGAAGTACAGGACGCCCTCATGCGTGGGCGCTCCCTCAGGGGCGGGGGCGCCAGCGGGGGTGAGGGGCTCCAGGACGAGCACGGCGTCGGGCTCGAAGTCGGTGCCGGTGCCCGCCAGGTGCGAGAAGGCCGAGTGTGGGCGGAAGCGGTAGTCGCAGTCGTTGTTGCGGACCTTGAGGGGGCCGGCGGGGATGACGAGGCGCTCGCCGGGGAACTGAGCGCCCAGGGCCGCGCGGCGGGCGGCGGCCCAGTCGGCCGCCTCGCTCCGGGGCGGGAGCTCGGCGGGGCGCGGCCCCCAGCCCGAGCCGATGAAGTCGCGGAAGGCCTGGTTGGTGGGCTGGCGGGAGCGGTTGTTGCCGCGCTGGGCGAGGGACTGCGGGGCGGCGGCGCTCGCGGCGGGAGCGCTCGCGGCGGGAGCGCTCGCGGAGGCCTTGGAGGTGGCGGGGGTCGCGGGCTGCTGGGGGCTGGCTTCGGCGGGGGACTGGCTCATGGGGGCATCCTCCCACCGCGGCCCGGCGCTCGCCCAGCCCCGGGAGGAAGGGCCCTCCCGGCCGGTGAGCGGAGCATGGGCCCAGGCCTCCCGGCTCAGGCCTCGGTGTCGTCGTCGGGGAAACGCACACCGATCTGCGCGCGGGCCTCGGCCAGGACCTCGATCGCCGTCACCGAGGAGGCCACGGGGTGGAGGTCCGAGCCGCGCGCGCCTGCGCGGACGAGCCGGCAGACCTCTGCCAGGAGCGGGCCCATGACCTCGCCCGAGCGGGTGACGGACAGATCCTCGCGCGCCTCCGTGTCCGAGCCCGGGGCGGTGACGAGGCTGATGCGCTCGGGCCACTGGCAGTGGTCGAGGAGCAGCGCGCTGGACTCCCCGGCGATCTGGCTGCCCAGGGCGTTCGCCGAGGTCTTGGAGTGCAGGCAGGCGACCTCCAGGCCCGCGTGCTCGCCGGAGTCGTAGGAGAGGACGACGGTGCCGTGGGAGTCGACGCCGGAGTCCAGCAGCTGGGCTGTGGCGGTGACGCGGTCCGGGCGGCCCAGGAAGTGAATGGCCAGGCTCACCGGGTAGATGCCGAGGTCCATGAGCGAGCCGCCGCCGCGCGCCGGGTCGAAGGCCGGGGGCAGCTCACCGGCGCGGTAGGCGGTCATCCGGGAGGAGAACTGCTCGCGCACCAGCGTGGCGCGGCGCAGCGCCCCGAGCCGGGGGAGGGCGGCACGGATGGCGGCGGTGCCCGGCTCGAAGGCGGTCTGCCAGGCCTCCATGAGGAAGCCGCCCGTGCGCTCGGCGGTGGCCGCCATGGCACGGGCCTGCGCGGGGGTGAGCGCGAAGGGCTTCTCCACGAGCACGCCGTACCCGGCCTCCAGGGCCGCGATCGTCTGGGAGGCGTGCAGGGAGTTGGGCGAGCCGATGTAGATGACGTCGACCGGGTCGGCGGAGCCCGGTGTGTGGGCGGCGAGCATCTCCTCCAGCGTGGCGTGGGTGCGGGGGACGCCGTGCTTGGCGGCGTAGGCGGCGGCGCGCTCGGGACGGGCCGAGGTGACGGCGACGATCTCGGCCGCGGGCTCGGCGGCCACGGCCTGCGCGAACCAGGTGGCGATGAACCCCGCGCCGACGACGCCGAAGCGCACCGGGCGCTCAGGGGTGGGGCTCCTGTGCGCGCCAGTGGGGGCGTTGAGGCGGGATGTGCCGGGGGCGACGACGTCGGGGGAGGGGCGGCTGGTGCTCGCTGGGCTCATGCCCCCAACTGTTCCACTCAGCCGGGCACCTGTCACCGGTGGGGCGCAAGGGCCTGGCCGGTCCCCGGAGCGTTCACTTCCCGCGCCCTCGGCCCGCTCCCGCCGTCTCACCCCGCCCTCGCGCCCTCAAACTGCGAGAATGAGGGCGCGGGAGCGGGCCGAGACGGTTTCTGCGGGCCGAGACGGCGTCTGGGGCGCGAGGGCGCAAGTCTGCCGTGCTAGCGTCGAGGCTCCATCGCATGTCAGGCAGGAGTTCCTCATGATCAGCATCATCGCCACCTTCTCCGTCCGGGCCGACGCCGTGGACCAGTTCATCGCCAGGGCCGGCGAGCTCGTCGCCTCCTCCCTCGCCGAGGAGGGCAACGTCTCCTACGAGCTCCTCCAGTCCCGCCAGGACCCCACCGTCCTCACCTTCCTCGAGGGCTGGGCCGACGACGCCGCCATCGAGGCCCACAACGCCTCGCCCCACTTCACCACCCTCGTCCCCGCGCTCGTCGAGCTGTGCGACGCCGAGCCGTCAATCACCCAGTACGAGGCCGTCTGAGCGGCAGGCGCGCTCCGCTCCCGCGCCGCCCGCCTAGACTTGGCCGGTGCGCATCGACCCCCATACCCACTCCGCCTGCTCCGACGGCACGGACACCCCGGCGGAGCTCATGCAGGCAGCCGCAGCGGCGGGCCTCGACGTCGTCGGCCTGACCGACCACGACACCACCTCCGGCTGGGCCGAGGCCGCGGCCGCCGTCGACGACACGGGCGTGGCCCTCCTTCGCGGCACGGAGATCTCCTGCGCCGCGAACGGCGTCACCCTCCACCTGCTCGCCTACCTCTTCGACCCCGAGAACGCGGCCCTCGCCGAGGCCTTCGCCCACGCCCGCGACTCCCGGTCCACCCGCGCCCAGCGCATGGTCGAGCGCATCGCCGTCGACTACCCCATCACCTGGGAGGACGTGCTCGCCCAGTCCGCCGGGCACACGATCGGCCGGCCCCATATCGCCGACGCGCTCGTCGCCGCCGGCTCGTTCGCCAACCGCGACGCCGCCTTCGCCGGCCCGCTGGCCGTCTCCAGCCCCTACTACGTGCGCTACTGGGCGCTCGACCCCGTCGAGGCCTGCGCCCTCGTGCGCGCCGCCGGGGGCGTGCCGGTCGCCGCCCACCCCCGGGCCTCGAAGCGCCAGCGCCGGCTTGTTCCCGACGAGACTTTCGCCGCCATGGCCGAGGCCGGGCTCGCCGCCCTCGAGGTCGACCACCGCGACCACGGCCCCGCCGACCGACTCGCCGCGCAGCGCCTCGCCGAGAGCCTCGGCCTGGGAGTCTCAGGATCCTCCGACTACCACGGGGCCGGGAAGCCCAACCGCCTCGGGGAGAACCTCATGCCCCCCGAGCTCCTCGAGAGGATCGTGGACGAGGGGGCGCTCCCGCTCATCGTCCCGGAGGGCCACCAGTGATGGACGCCGTCTTCAGCCCCGCCATCTTCCTCGCCTCTTTCACGACGATCCTCGTCATCCAGGACCCGCTCGGCGCCGTCCCCATCTTCCTGTCGCTCACCCGCCGCCAGGGCCCCTCCGAGCGGCGCGCCTCCGCCCGCCAGGCAACGCTGCTCAGCTTCGGCGTCATCCTCGCCTTCGCCATCTTCGGGCGCTACATCCTGGGGCTCCTGGGGATCTCAGTGGCCGCGCTCCAGGTCTCCGGCGGGCTCCTCCTGCTGCTCGTCGCACTGGAGCTGCTCACCGAGCACTCCCACAGCGCCTCCGAGACCGAGCCAGCTGATTCCCACGTCGCCCTCGTCCCCCTGGGCACTCCGCTACTCGCGGGCCCCGGAGCGATCGTCGCGGCCATGGTCGCCGTCGAGTCCGCGCCCGTCCCCACGGCGGGCTGGGTCTCCGTCACTCTGGCGATCATCGCCGTCCACGTCATCACCTGGCTGTCCCTGCGCTTCTCGCTCACCCTTCACCGGGTGCTGGGCGAGGCGATGATCCTCGTGCTCACCCGCGTCATGGGGCTCCTTCTCGCCGCGATCGCCGTCCAGATGATCGGCGACGGCGTCACCGCCTACATCGGCGAGCACTTCTGAGCCCGAGTGGCGCGCGGCCCGGGGATCAGCCCTGGTCCGGGTCTCAGCCCTGGTCGCCTGAGCCGGTCGGCTTGCCGCCGCGGGTGCGCTTGCGGTTCCTCTTGCGGCGGGGCGCCTCGCCGTCGGCCTCCCGCCGGGACGACTGACGGCGCTCGCCGCCCTGGCCCCCGCGGGAGCGCGAGCCGCGACCATCACGGCCCCTGGCGCCGCCGCGACCACTTCGGCCGCCACGGCCGTCGCGACGGGCTCCCCGGCCATCACGGCCGCCGTGCTTGCCGGTCTCGCCCAGGTCCTCGATCTCCTCGGCGTCCAGGCCGGCCAGCGTCCGCTTGGAGCGCGGCAGCGTGCCCGTGGTGCCCTCAGGGATCGACAGGTCGGAGTACAGGTGCTCGCTCGTGTGGTAGGTCTCGATGGGCTCGGTCTCCGGCATCCCCAGGCCCTTGGCGATGAGGCGCCAGCGGGGGGTGTCGTCCCAGTCCACGAAGGTCACGGCCGTGCCCGCGTTCCCGGCGCGGCCCGTGCGCCCGATGCGGTGGACGTAGATCTTCTCGTCCTCGGGGCACTGGTAGTTGATGACGTGGGTGACGTCGTCGACGTCGATGCCGCGCGCGGCCACATCGGTGGCCACGAGCACGTCCACCTTGCCGTTGCGGAAGGCGCGCAGGGCCTGCTCGCGCGCCCCCTGGCCGAGGTCGCCGTGCAGCGCGCCGGTGGCGAAGCCGCGCGAGGCCAGGTCGTCGGCGACCCGGGCCGCCGTGCGCTTGGTCCGCGCGAAGATGATCGTGCGGCCCCGGCCCTCGGCCTGGAGGATCCGGGCGACGACCTCCACCTTGTTCAGGGCGTGCGTGCGGTAGACGACCTGCGCCACGGACTTGACCGTCATCGACTCGTCGCCGGGGTCCTGGGCGCGGATGTGGGTCGGCTGGGTCATGTAGCGGCGGGCCAGGGCGACGACGGCGCCCGGCATCGTGGCGCTGAACAGCATCGTCTGGCGGTCGGGGCGGGTGCGGGCCAGGATCTTCTCCACGTCGGGCAGGAAGCCCAGGTCCAGCATCTCGTCGGCCTCGTCGAGCACGACGGTGGTCACGTGGGTGAGGTCGAGGACGGCGCGGTCCATGAGGTCGATGAGGCGCCCGGGGGTGCCCACGACGATCTCGGCGCCCTTCTCCAGGGCCTCGATCTGCGGCTCGTAGGCGCGACCGCCGTAGACCTGGACGATGCGCACCGTGCGCTTGGCGGCGGCCTGCTCCAGCTCGACGGCGACCTGCTTGGCCAGCTCGCGGGTGGGCAGGACGATGAGCGCCTGGGGGCTGCCGGAGGCGGGGTCCTCGTCCCAGCCGTCCTCGCCCGGGCCCAGGGTGTCCATGAGCAGCGGGATGCCGAAGCCCAGGGTCTTGCCGGTGCCGG
>ERZ772918.128-NODE-128-length-62133-cov-250.087_pt1 | contig 62133 bp, 49 predicted proteins | sample MGYA00512118_ERZ772918 | MGnify/ENA primary metagenome ERZ772918 (study PRJEB29015, sample SAMEA2737939) | human oral metagenome | biome: human oral; feature: human-associated habitat; material: dental | place: China | collected 2135 ... | reverse complement strand
CGCGGGTTCGGGTGTCATGCCGCGGGTTCGGGGGTCATGCCGGGGGCTCGGGGCACAGGACGGGGTCATTGCCCCCGTCATGACGGGAAAGACCCCGGACAGAGGGGCGAAACCCCGGCCAGACGGGCGAACCCCCGTCCAGAGGCCCACGACGGCCACGTATCGGAGGAGGAATCCCCTGGGCTCCCTCATGGGCTCACACGGTTGACGCCCCGCCCCCGCACTTGCGGACGCGCGCCAGGGTTATGGACGCGCCTTGGGGTTGTGGACGTTCCCCCGGGGCGCGTCGGCAGCCCCAAGGCGCGTCCACAACGAGGCGAGTCCCGCGCAGCGGCGCGGCGCCAGCGGACCCGCCCCACGGGCAGCACGCGCGGGATCGGGAGGTGTGGGCGGGGCTCATGGCCCCTGACTTCATCACACCGATTTCGGCGCCATCGCAACGAGAACCCGGCCTCGAACCAACACAAAGCGTCAAATTAGCCCAGTGCCGGGGGACCGACCCGGGAGGCATGGAGAAGGGCGGGGCCCAGGATCGCTCCTGGGCCCCACCCTCATCGTGTCCGAGGGGGGACTTGAACCCCCACGCCCGTTTAATAAGGCACTAGCACCTCAAGCTAGCGCGTCTACCAATTCCGCCACTCGGACTTGTTCAGTTGTGCTGGCCGCCCCGGTCTCCCGCGTCGGCAACGCAGAGAAAGTTACCCAGGAGGGGCGCTCGCGCGCAAATCACCCCGCGGTGCTTCATCTCACAGCGCTGCCGCGCCCGCTCGCGCCCCAGTCCCGGCCCGCCCTCGCAGCCCTCCTCACAGGGGCTCGACGGCGATCCTCGTCCCCATCGCCATGGTCTCCCCCGGTCCGAGCAGGGGCGCGGAGTGCCCCAGCCGGGCGGTCTCTACGCAGACCATCGTCGGGAACTCCTCCTCGGCCATGTCGGCCAGGGCGGCGGCGCCGGTGCTCCACGGGTTCCAGACGACGGTCTGGGCAGCGCCGGTGGGCGAGACCCGCACGCGGCGGCCGAGCGCGGGATCGAAGACCGTCGTCGGCGAGCCGGACTCGTAGATCCTGTCCACCGGGCCGCGCACGCCCAGCGGGCCGGACTGCACCGAGGTGGCGCCCCCGGCGACCTTGTCGATGTACTCGCAGCCCTCCAGCCCGATGATCCGCACGGCGGTGACGTCGCCGACCCGCAGGTAGGTGTGCAGGGCGGCCTCCACACTCCTGGGCGCCTGCCCCCGGTTGCTGATCGACAGGGACAGCCCCAGCTTCTCCCCCACGCTGATCTCGTAGAGGAGGCTCAGCCCGTCGTTCTCGAGCGCCATGAGGACGCGCACCGAGCCGTCGGGCTGTGTCTCGACGCAGCGCAGCTCCCACTCCATGATCCGGGCCCAGCCGTGGGAGGGCCTCCGCGCGCCGTCGGGCCCGGAGGCGAACCACGGCAGGCACAGGGGCACACCGCCCCGGATGGCGCTCTCGCCGTCGAAGACGGCCTTGCGGGAGGTGAACAGGGCCTCGCCGCCGCCCCGAGGGGCCCATGAGGTCAGGTGCGCGCCGTGGAGGTAGATCTCCGCCGCCCCGGAGGGGGCGTCGATGAGCAGGCGGGGCTGGCCTCCCCTGCCCGGGGTCAGGGCCGCGACGCGCGGCAGGCGGAAGGGCGGGCGGGAACCGGCACGGCGTGAGGGACTCATGGCCCCACGCTAGTAGGCTGACCGGGCCCCGTCAGCGAGAGCGAGACGTAAGGATCATGACGAGTCCCCGAACCCCGGCGCCCCATGAGGAGCCTGACACCCCCGACGACGCCACGGGCGCCCCCGACGCCCCTGACGCGGAAGGCACGACGCCTCCCGCCGAGGAGCCCCGCGACGGCGCGGATCGCGCGACCGCCACAGCAGCCACGGGCGCCGCTGACCCGGCAGGCTCGCAGCCCTCGCCGACCGTCGTCGTCGCCTCGAGGCCCACCATCCTGGACGCACTGCCCCACTGGCTCGTCCGCGGAGGGCTCGCGGCGTGGCTGGGGCTCGGGCTCCTCATCATCATCGGCCTCGTCTTCATGGCGGCTTTCAAGCTCGTCCCCGTGGTCGTCGGGCTGTTCATCGCCCTCGTGTTCACCACGCTCCTGCAGCCCCTCGTCACCTTCTTCGCCCGCGTCATGCCCCGCTACGCGGCGACCTTCCTGGCGCTGGGCGTGTTCAGCGGCATCGTCGCCGGGCTCATGTTCTACGTCATCACCTCGGTGACCGACCAGTGGAACAGCCTCGCCGACCAGTTCAACACCGGTATCGACACGATCGTCAACTTCCTCGAGCACGGCCCGCTGCCCCTGCACCTGACCGAGGACCAGATCTTCGCGCAGATGCACAGCCTCGTCCTCAAGGGCCAGGAGTACCTGCGCACCAACGCCCCCACCCTCGTCTCCGAGGCCCTGGCCAACGCGGGCGCCGTCGTCGATGTCTTCGCCGTGCTCGCCCTGGCCCTGTTCTGCACGATCTTCTTCCTGGCCTCCGGGGGCCGCATGTGGCGCTGGTTCCTCAACGAGCTGCCCGCCCACCTGCGCGAGCCCGTCCACCGCGCGGCGGGCGCGGGCTGGTACACCTTCGCCGGCTACGCCCGGGGCACCGTGCTCGTGGCGGGCACCGACGGCATCATGGCGGGGATCTTCCTGCAGCTCATCGGGATCCCACTGGCCGCTCCCCTGGGGGTGCTCGTGTTCATCGGCGCGTTCATCCCGCTGCTCGGCGCGCCGGCCGCCATGGCGGTGGCCATGATCGTCGCCCTGGCCTCCAAGGGCTTCCTCACAATGATCATCGTGTGCCTGGGCGTGGCGGGCATCGGCCAGATCGAGGGGCACATCCTCCAGCCCCTCATCATGGGCAAGCAGGTCTCCCTGCACCCGGTGGTCGTCATCATCGGCGTGGCCGTGGGCACCTACTCCGCGGGTCTGCTGGGCGCCGTCATCGCCGTGCCGCTCATCAGCGTCGCCTGGTCGGTCTACTCCGAGCTCCATGTCAAGGACGCCCCCGTCATCGGGGAGCTGCCCGCCTACTCCGAGATCCGCATGAAGCCCTGAGCGCGGGGAGGCCGCAGGCGCGCCTCAGGCCCAGTCTCGGCTCGACGGCGCGACGATCCCGCCGAGGGCCTCCAGGTGCTCGCCGATGAGGGCCACGACGCCGTCGCCGACCTCCACCGTCCCGCGCGCCACGAGGGCGCTGGCCCGTCGGCCGATGCTCCGGTAGCGGCGCCACATGCCCGCGGAGCAGACGACGTTGAGCAGTCCGGTCTCATCCTCCAGGTTGAGGAAGATCATCCCCGACGCCGTATGGGGCCGCTGGCGGTGGGTGACGACGCCAGCCACCCGCACCCGCTGCCCCGCACGGCTCGCCACCTCGGCGATCGTGAGGACGCCGTCCTCGGCCAGCGCGGGGCGCGCGAGGGCCATCGGGGAGCGCGATGAGGCGACCCCCGTGAGCCGGATATCGGCGACGGCCTCCTCCGCGGGGGTCATCGGGGCCAGCTCGGGCGCGCTCGCTCCGACGGCGGTGCCCGGCAGCGGGGGCTGGAACCAGGCCTCGCCCGGAAAGGAGGCATGGCGCTGCCCGTTCTCCCCGGCGAGCGCCCCCGCCGCCCAGAGGGCCTCGCGCCGGTCCACCCCGAGCGAGCGCAGCGCCCCGGAGGCGGCCAGGGACTCCAGCCTCCCCGTCGTCAATCGCACGCGGCGGGCCAGGTCCGCCAGGTCCGCGAAGGGGCCATTCTCATGGCGCTCGGCCACGATCCGCTCCGCGGCGCCGCCCAGGCCCTTGACGCGCCCCAGGCCGAGGCGCACCGCGAGATCGGGGTGCGCATCGATGGGGGCCAGCGCGTGCGGGGAGGCGGTCACGGGCTCCCAGTCGGGGCCGCCCGCAGCGGGGCGCTGCTCAACGCCGGCCTGGGCCGCCGAGGCGTTGACATCGGCGGGAAGGACCCGCACCCCGTGGCGTCGCGCGTCGGCCACGAGCGTGGCGGGCGACCAGAAACCCATGGGCTGGGCGGCCAGGACGCCGGCGTAGAAGTCCTCGGGGCGGCGGGCCTTGAGCCAGGCGGAGGCGTAGACGAGGTAGGCGAAGGAGAAGGCGTGGGACTCGGGGAAGCCGAAGTCCGCGAACCCCCTCAGCTGGGCGAAGACGGACTCGGCGTCGGTATGGCTCACCCCGCGCCGGGTCATGCCGTCCACGAGCCGGGCGTGCAGGGCCTCCATGCGCTCGGCCGAGCGCTTGGCGCTCATCGCCTGGCGCAGGGCGTCGGCCTCGGCGGGGGTGAAGCCGGCGGCGTCGATGGCGATCTGCATGAGCTGCTCCTGGAAGAGCGGCACCCCGAGGGTCTTGGCCAGGGCGGGCTTGAGGGAGTCGTGGAGGTAGGTGATGGGCTCGCGGCCGAGGCGGCGCCGGATGTAGGGGCTCACGGCGTTGCCCTGGATGGGGCCGGGGCGGATGAGGGCGACCTCGACGACGATGTCGTAGAAAGTCTCGGGGCGCAGCCTGGGCAGGGTGGCCATCTGGGCGCGCGACTCCACCTGGAAGACGCCCACGGTGTCCGCGGCCCGCAGCAGCCGGTAGACGGCCGGGTCGTCCTCGGGCAGGGTGTGCAGGTCCCAGGGACGCCCGACCTTCGCGGCGCGCAGCTCTCCCCCGGGCGCGAGCTCGGGAACGGTCTGGCCGCGGGCGGCGAGGGTGGTGAAGGCCAGGCGCAGGGCGGTGAGCATCCCCAGGCCGAGCAGGTCGAACTTCACCAGTCCGGCGTCGGTGCAGTCGTCCTTGTCCCACTGCAGGACGGTGCGCCCCTCCATGGCGGCCCAGCGCACGGGGCAGACCTCGGTGATGGGGCGGTCGGCCAGGACCATGCCGCCGGAGTGGATGCCCAGGTGGCGGGGCAGGCGCAGGAGGGACTCGGCGACGTCGAGGACCTGGGCGGGCACGCCCTCGCCGCCTCCCTGGGCGCCGGGAGCACCGCCCGCCGCGCCCGGACTGCCGCTTCCCGGTGCGCCGGGCGCCCCCTCGGCCAGGTCCGTTCGCACGGTGGACCAGCGGTCCATGAGTCCCGCCCACCGGTCCTGGAGGCCGGCGGGGTGGCCGAGGGCCCGGGCGGCGTCGCGCACGGCCGAGCGCGGGCGGTAGGAGATGACGTTGGCGACCTGCGCGGCGTACTCGCGCCCGTAGCGGGCGTAGACGTGCTGGATGACCTCCTCGCGGCGGCAGGCCTCGATATCCAGGTCGATATCCGGGTACCCCTTGCGCCCCGGGGACAGGAAGCGCTCGAAGAGCATCTTGTGGCGCACGGCGTCCACCGCCGTGATGCCCAGGGCGTAGCAGACGGCGGAGTTGGCCGCGCTGCCCCGCCCCTGGCACAGGATGCCGGCCTCGGCGCAGAAGTCGACGATGGAGCGCACGATGAGGAAGTAGCCGGGGAAGCCGAGGGACTCGATGACGTCGAGCTCGTGGGCGAGGGTCCTCCAGGCCTCGGGCTCATCCTCCGGGGAGCCGTAGCGCTCCAGGGCGCCGCGCCGGGTGAGCTCGCGCAGCCAGGTGGCGGGCGTGTGCCCCTCGGGGACCGGCGGGATGGGCAGGTCGGGGACGACGAGGGCGAGGTCGAAGGCCAGGTCCGATCCGATCTGGGCCGCGGCGTCGACGGCGCCCGGTTCGCGGCGGTGCAGGCGCGCCATCTGCTCAGGGCCGCGCAGGTAGCGGCCGACGGCGGGCAGGTGGCCGCGGGCGGAGTCCAGGTCGGTGGCCAGGCGGGTCGCGGTGAGCACGTCGGCCAGGCGGGAGTCGGCCGGGCGGGCGCAGCGCACGGCGCCGGTGGCCACGAGCGGCAGGCGGTGGGCGCGGGCCAGCGAGGACAGCGCCTCGGTCAGGGGCGCGTCGGTGAAGGAGCCGTCGAGAGCGAGCTCGACGGCGACGCCATCCGGCCCGAGGAGATCGACGAGCCCGCCCAGGACCGCGTCAGCGGCGGGCAGGCTCCACTGCCCGGGGCGGCGCGGATCCCCCATGGCCCGGCGCACGGGGCCGTTGGCGGTGCCGGTCAGGGCCAGGAATCCCCCGCCCTCCAGGGCGGCGGCGAGGTCCGGGAGGCGGTGGGCGGGCTCGACCCGCCTGCCCGCGGTGAGGTTGTGGTGGGAGATGGCGGCGGCGAGGCGCCGGTACCCGCGGGCGTCGCGGGCGAGGATCGGCAGGTGGGAGGCGTCGTCGAGGGTGAGCTCGGCGCCGTGGATGGTGGGAACGCCGTGGGCGCGCCCGGCCTGCGCGTGCTTGACGATGCCGGGCATACCGTCGTGATCGATCAGGGCCAGGGCCTCCAGGCCGAGCTCGGCGGCCGCGGCGGCGAGGTCGGCGGGCTCGTTGGCGCCGTCGAGGAAGGAGTAGGCCGAGTGGGCGTGGAGCTCGGCGTAGCGGTGGCTCATGGGACCGCCCGCCGAGAGACCTCGCGCGGGGCGCGCCACTCACACTTTTCGAACATGTGTACAGAATAGCGGGCCCGCGGCGCCCAGGCGCGGCGGGGCACCTCCTGGGGCGCTCCGGATCCGTGAGACAATCCCGGTCGCTCACACGCGGGGCGGTTATCGTGCCCGCGTTCCCGACGTTGGCGACTCATCCCTGGGCGCCGCGCCACCTCGATCCAGGATCCAGCATGACCGACTCCACACAAGCGGGCCCCGTCGCCGCCGACGGCGAGCAGTCCGAGCCCCAGGAACTGCGCCGCAGCCTGCTCAGCCGCCACCTCACCATGATCTCGATCGGCGGTGCGATCGGCACGGGCCTGTTCGTCGCCTCCGGGGCGACCATCTCCCAGGCCGGCCCCGGCGGCGCCCTCGTGGCCTACGCCGCCGTCGGCATCATGGTGTGGCTCATCATGCAGTCCCTGGGGGAGATGGCCGCCTACCTGCCGGTGGCCGGCTCCTTCGGCGAGTACGGGACGCGCTTCGTCTCCCCCTCCTTCGGCTTCGCCATCGGCTGGAACTACTGGTTCAACTGGGCGATCACCGTGGCCGCAGAGCTCGTGGCGGCGGCGCTGGTGATGAAGTACTGGCTGCCGGACGTCCCCTCCCTGGTGTGGTCCGCGCTCTTCCTCGTCATCCTGTTCACCATCAACGCCCTGAGCGCCCGCGCCTACGGCGAGTCCGAGTTCCTCTTCGCCTCGATCAAGGTGGTCGCCGTCATCGTCTTCCTCATCCTCGGCGTGGCGATGATCGCCGGAATCCTGGGCGGCCCCAGCCCGCGGACGGAGAACTGGACCACGGGCGAGGCGCCCTTCGTGGGCGGCGGCGAGGGCATCCTCCTCGTCCTCCTCGTGGCCGGCTACTCCTTCCAGGGAACCGAGCTCATCGGCACGGCCGCGGGCGAGGCGGAGAACCCCGAGCGCACCATCCCCCGCGCCATCCGGACGATCTTCTGGCGCATCCTGCTGTTCTACATCGGCGCGATCGCCGTCATCGGCTTCCTCATCCCCTACACCGACCCCAACCTGCTCAACTCCGCGGAGGACAACGTCTCGGTCTCCCCCTTCACGCTCGTCTTCGAGCGGGCGGGCATCCTGGGCGCCGCCTCGGTCATCAACGCGATCATCCTCACCTCCGTGCTCTCGGCGGGCACCTCCGGCCTGTACTCCTCCACCCGGATGCTCTTCGCGCTGGCCGAGCGCGGGCACGCCCCGCGCTTCCTCACGCGCCTGTCCTCCCACCAGGTGCCGATGAACGCGCTCGTGGCCACGACCCTCGTGGGACTGGCGGGCTTCATCACCTCCCTGGTGGGCGACGGCGCCGCCTACGAGTTCCTGCTCACCCTGTCCGCCCTGGCGGGCTTCATCACCTGGGCGGGCATCTCCTGGTGCCATTGGCGCTTCCGCATGGCCCTCAAGGCGCAGGGCCGGCCGCTGACCGACCTGCCCTACCGCGCCCGCTTCTTCCCGGCGGGCGCCATCGTGGCCCTCATCGCCTGCATCGCGATCATCATCGGCCAGGCCTACGGGCCGGTGACCTCGGGCAAGTCCCTGGGCGAGATCCTCATGCCCTACATCGGCATCCCGGTGTTCCTGGCCCTGTGGTGGGGGCACAAGCTCGTCACCCGCGCGCCCACCGTGGACCCCGCGACGGCGGACCTGGAGCGGAAGTAGGCGGAGCGGCGCGGGAAGCGCGCGAAGCACGCGCGGGCGGTTCAGGAAACGCGCGCGGGTAGCGCAGGCGACGCGCGCAGCTCGGGCAGCGCCCGCCCAATCCCCGCATGGCGCCCGCACAGCGGGGCCACAGCGCCCGCCCCTAGGGTGAGCCCGTGCGATTCTCATTACCGATGCTCCCGGAGTCCTCCGTGCGGGCCCTGCCCTCCAGGAGGGCCATCGCCTGGACGATGGCGGCGGCGCTCGCGCTCTTCGCCATCATCGCGACCGCCACACTCGTCATCACCGGCGGCAGGGGCGCTGGCGCCAGCGCGTCCGGGCCGAGCCTGGGCCTCGACCTGTGGGCGGCCCGGCATGTGGCCGCTCTGCGCGCCCCTGCCGTGACGCCGGTCGCCTGGTTCTTCACGGAGACGGGCAGCACCGTCGGCCTGACGATCCTCACATCCGTGGTGGTCGTCGCCCTGGCCCTGCGCGGGCGCCGAGCCGAGGCGCTCATCCTCGCCCTGTCGATCAGCGGATCGGCGATCCTCACCACCGCGCTCAAGGAGCTTTTCAACCGACCGCGCCTGGATCATGAGCTCCTCCTGGGCTCCCCCGCGCACAGCGCGGCCTTCCCCTCGGGCCACTCGCTCAACACCGTGGTCTTCTCCGGCCTGCTGGCGGGATTCGCCCTCATCTCGGCGTCCTCGCGAGGGGCGCGGGCCGGGGCCGTGGTGGCGGCCGTGGCACTGCCGGCCGCCGTGGGCGCCTCCCGCCTCTACCTGGGCTACCACCGCCTCACGGAGGTCCTGGCGGGATGGGCCGTCGGCCTGGCGTGGGTCTGCGCCACAGCGCTCGTGGTCATCGCGCTGAGCCGCCAGCGGGAGCGGGCCATCGACCGGACGCCGCGCGTCCCCGCTCAGTCGTAGACGGCGTCGAGCCACCACCTCCCGGAGCGCTCCAGGAGCAGGGGCGGGCCGGATCGCCGGGTCACCTGCAGGTAGGCGCGCCGGTGGTGCCCGGGCCCCCACCATCCCTCGTCGATCGCCCAGGGACCGGCCCAGGAGAGGACGTCGTCGCTCCCGTCCCACGGCGAGCGCGGGGCCCCCGCCTCCCCGATGCGGATGGTGGCGGGAGCGCCGTCGAGGAGCCCCTGGGCGTCGACGCCGATCTCCGCCCCCGCGGCATCGACGAGGAGCGCGGGCACGCGCTGGGCCGGGACGACGGCGGGGCCCGGCTCCGGGAGCATTCCCGACCAGGGCGCCGGTCCCCCTCGCGGGGCGCCGCCCGAGCGCTCCCCCGCCTCGGGCCCGCCCAGGGGCTCGTCCCAGCTAACGAGGCGGACGCGGGAGCGCGGGTCCCGCCCGGGGACGAGGTGGGGGGAGACCACCCCGCCGGCCCCGAGGAGGGATTCGACGCGCTCGGCGGCCCTGCGGGCCAGGCGCCGCCCCCGCTCACCCGGGGAGCCCCACAGCCCCTCGTGGTAGGCGCCGGCGATGACGGGCTCGAGGGCGGTCAGGCGCAGGAGGGTCAGGGGCGCGGCGGGCGGGCGGCCGGAGCGGCCGGCCAGCCATCCCTCGATCTGCCAGCGGACGCGGTCCGTGGTCTGGGATGGGTCGGGGAAGGAGTCGAGCATCCAGGAGCGGGCGAGCTCGGAGCCGTCCTCGCAGGCGGCCTCGATGAGGAGCCTCCCGGCGCCCAGGCCCGCGCCCGTCAGCCGCGCGGCCAGGCGCTCGGCGAGCCCGCGGGCCACGAAGGCGGCGGCGTCGGCCCGCTCGATGGGCGGATCGAGGCTCTCCTCGACGCTGAGGTCCGCCTGGGGGCGCGGGGCCCGCGGGGCGTCATGCGCGGCGGCGCTGGCCAGGAGGTGGAGGCGCTCCCCGGCGAGCCCGAATCTGGCGGCGATATCCCGGCGCGGGAGGCGGGCCAGGTCACCGAGACGGTGGATGCCCAGGCGCGAGAGTGTCTCGATGACGGCCCCGGCCTCCTCGCGGGCGGCCCGGGAGGTCAGGCAGGCCAGGGCGGAGCTCATCGGCCAGGGGGCGAGGAAGGCGGCGGTCTCTCCGGGGGCGACGATGATGCCGCGCCGGGCTGCGAGGACGGCCCCGAGGATGGAGTCGGCGATGCCGACCTGGCACTCGACGCCGATCCCCTGGGTGACGGCCTCGACGATGGCCTCGGCGAGGGGCTCCTCTCCCCCGGCCCAGGCGGCGGGGCCGCGAGCGCCGGACAGGGCCAGGCCGGGCCGCATGACCGAGGGGTCGGCCAGGACGGTGCTCAGGGCCTCCATGACGCCCTCGAAGGCGCGGGCCTCCCGCTCCGGGTGCGGGGGGATGATGGCCAGGCCCGGGCACAGGGACCGGGCCAGGCGCAGGCGCATGCCGACGCCCACGCCCGCGGCCCGGGCGGCTGGGGAGGCGGCGACGACGCCGCGCCCGCCGATGACGGCGACGGGCCCGGTGGCCGGATCGGGCAGGTCCTCCCCGGAGCCCTCGTGGGCGCGGGAGGGCTCGCGCCTGTGGAGGGTGAGGGCGACGACAGGCCAGTCGGGGACCCATGCGGCGAGGAGGCGCGGGGCGGCGGGGACGGCGGGGGCGGCCGTAGCGGGCCCCGAGGGAAGTGGGGACGACGGGCTCATGCGCTCCCCCTGCGGGCGGCGAGGAGCGTGGGAGCGGTGAGGCCGGTGAGTTCCATGCCGGAGCCTCCCAGGCGCAGGTCGAGGGAGGTCCCGCGGGCGTCGTCGTGCAGGCGCCAGGCTAGGGAGTCGAGGTACCCGGTGGGCATCTCCTGGGCGCCCTGGGCGGCGGCGCGCAGGGGAACGAGGGCCCCGCGGGGCTCGGCGCGCAGGAGGCGGGCCCCCTCCCAGGGGATGGGGCTGAGGATGAGTGCGCCGCGGTCCCGGGCGCGGGCGGTCAGGGTGGCGCGGTCCCGGGGGCGGAGCCGGAAGGCGGGGCCGGCGGTGATGAGGAGGGCGTCGACGCCGTCGAGCAGGGCGGCGGTGACGGCGAGGATGCTGGCGGGGGCGAGCCGCCGCTGCGCCGCGCGGGGCCCCGGGCCCTCCTCCGCCCCGCTCTGCGCGCTGGCCCCTGGGCCGTTCCCGAGGCTGGTCCCATCCGAGCCGGTGGGGACGGCGAGCACGCGGTCCAGGGCAAGGCCGAGGTGGGCGGCGGCGCACCAGCCGAGGTCCTCCCCGCCGACCACCGCGCACCATCCCTGGGGGCCCTGGCGGTGGGCGAGGAGGGCGAGGAGGGCGCTGGTGGAGCCTGTGAGGGCGACGGCCCCGCTGGTGGCGGCGCCCACGCCGAGCCAGGGGCCGGGCTGGGGATCGCCGAGGGCGCCTCCTGGGCCGCCCCGGCCCCCTGGGGCGAGGGGTGCGCGCGCGGGTCGCAGTCCGGTGCTCTCCTCAGCGCTGGCCAACGCGCTCCTGGCCGCCAGGAGGCGCGCGAGGTGGTCATCTCCGCTCATGGCGCCTCCTTCCCACAGCACGGATCGAACATGTGTTCGATTCTTGGCATGAGGGTAGCGCGCGGGGCCGACAGGAATGAACCCCGCTTGTCAGGCGCCTTCAGGACAGGGTGGTCGGCGTCTAGAGTGGCCCCATAGTCTCGACCGAGAACGGAGGCATCCATGACCGATCTGCGACGCCCGCGCCCCCCTTTCCCTTATGACCTGCTTCCCGCTGTCCCCGCGTTCACCCTTGAGTCGACGGACATCGCCGCTGGCGCGCGCATCGCGGACCGTTTCACCGCCGCCGCGGGAGAGAGTCTCTCGCCGGACCTGTCGTGGTCGGGCTTCCCGGAGGGCACCGCCTCCTTCGCGGTGTCCTGCTTCGATCCCGATGCCCCGACGCCGTCGGGCTGGTGGCACTGGATGGTCGTGGATCTCGATGCCTCCACGACCTGCCTGCCGCAGGGCGCGGGGGCCTCGGACCTCATGCTCGACGGCGCCGCCTTCCACCTGCGGGTGGATTCCGGCGACCACGCCTGGTTCGGCCCCTATCCCCCGGCGGGCGACGGCGACCACCGATACGTCTTCGCGGTGCATGCCCTGGATGTGGAGACCCTGGGGCTCGACGACGAGGCGACGCCGACGATGGCCGCCTTCCAGATGGCGCAGCACACGCTGGCCCGCGCGACGCTGACCGCCGTCTACTCGATCCCCGGCGAGGCCGGGGCCGAGCCCTTCCTCCAGGGGCCGGCATGAGCCGGCGGGCGGCGGGACCGCCCATCACCACGCCGCTGGCCACCCCCTCCTCCCCCACGGGCGCGGCGAGTCCCTCGCAGGGGGCGGACACGCGCCGCGGCCGCCGGGACGCGGCGCGCGGCGAGCTCGTGGAGGCGGTGACCGGGGCGTTCCCGGCGGCGCCGATCGGCCGTCACCAGCGCCGGCCGATCGCCGTCGTCACGGGGGCGACGTCGGGGATCGGGCTGGCGATCGCCCAGGACCTCTCCCGGGACCACGACCTCATCCTCATGGCCCGCACGCAGTCGGACCTCGACGACCTCGCCGTCGCCCTGAGCCAGCACGCGGGCGCCCGGGTGCGCACCGTGGCGGTGGATCTGACCGACGACGAGGCGCTGGCCCGCGAGGTGGCGAGCCTGGGTCTGCCGCGCCTCGATGTGCTCGTCCACTCGGCGGGGGTGGAGGCGCCCGGCCGCGTGGGGGATCTGGAGCCGGCCCAGTGGCGCTCGGCGCTCGACCTGGACCTGGTGGCGGTCGCGCATCTGACGAAGCTGCTGCTGCCGGCCCTGCGGGTGCGCAAGGGCCTGGTGGTCATGATCAACTCGGGGGCGGGGCACCGCTCCTTCGTGGGCCAGGCCCTGTACTGCGCGGCGAAGCACGGGCTGCGGGCCCTGGCGGACTGCCTGCGGGAGGAGGAGCGCGGGGACCTGCGGGTGACCACGGTCTACCCGGGGCGCGTGGACACCCCGCTGCTCAAGCGCCTTCAGGATGAGGCTGGCGAGGAGTACCGGCCCGCGGAGTACATGACGCCGGACTCGGTGGCCTCGGCCGTGAGGGTCGCGGTGGACATGCCCCAGGGCGCGGCCGTGGAGGACCTCATGGTGCGCCCCTCCCAGCTCACCTGAGGGGCGGAAGCAGGCTCGGCGCGCGGCTGGAACCGGACCCCCGCGTCCCCGCCCGCGCGCGGCTTGGCTTCCCGGCCGGGCTCGGCCTCCCTAACCCGGCCTCTGGCAGCGGCTCAGCGCCCGCCGGGGAAGCCGAGGACCCGCCAGGCCTCATAGAGACCGATGGCGGCGGAGTTGGCCAGGTTGAGGGAGCGGTTGCCCTCGACCATGGGGATGCGCAGGTGGGCGCTCACCCGCGGGTGGTCGAGGATCTCCTGGGGCAGGCCGGTGGGCTCGGGGCCGAACAGGAGGGCGTCGTCGTCGCGCCAGTCGACCTGGGTGTAGAGGCGCTCGGTGTGGGAGGTGAAGGCGAAGATGCGTCCGGGGACCTGCTGGAGGCACTCCTGCCAGGTGGCGTGGACGCGCGTGTTGGCCAGGTCGTGGTAGTCCAGGCCGGCGCGGCGCAGCTTGGCGTCGTCCATGTCGAACAGGGGGTCCACGAGGTGGAGCATGGAGCCGGTGTTGGCGCTCAGGCGGATCGCCGCCCCGGTGTTGCCCGGGATGCGCGGCTCAAAGAAGATGACGTGCAGCACGGGGACAATGAGACCACATGCTGAGGCATACCGGCGGCGACTGCGCCACGGCTGCCATGATCGACGCCATGAGCACCACTGCGTCACATGCCACCTCCCCCGTTCTGACCTGTGGCGCGCTGGCCGGCAACATCGTGCGTCTGGAGCCGCTGACACCTGAGCACGTGCCGGGGCTGCAGTTGGCCGCAGAGGCGGCCGCGACCAGCCCCTTCGCCACGGTGCCGTCACCGGAGACGGTCGAGGACTACGTGGCCCATAGCCTGGCCCGCCGGGACACGGGTGCATACGCGCCCTTCGCTCAGGTGGAGGTCGCTACCGGCCGCGTCGTCGGGCACACCGCCTACCTGACGCCGCGATGGATGCCGGACGGGCGGCTCTTCGCCGTCGAGATCGGTTCCTCCTGGCTCTCCCCCACTGCTCGCGGCACCGCCATCAACCCGGCCGCCAAGCTCCTGCTGCTGACGCAGGCCCTCGAGGACTGGGGCGTGGACCGTGTGGACATCAAGACCGATGCGCGCAATGAGGTGGCTCGCGGCGCGATCGCAGCGCTAGGGGCGACCTTCGAGGGGGTCCTGCACGCCTGGCAGCCCTCCCTGACTCCCGGTGAGGAGGGGCGGCCACGCGACACGGCCATGTTCGCCATCACCCCGCAGCAGTGGCCCGGGGTCAGGACCCGTCTGGTGGAGCGCATCGAGAGACGCTCGACGTCGTCGAAAGGATGAGAGGAATGACTGAGCTGCGTGATCCGGCTGAGGTCTTCGCCGTGGAGATCGGCTGGCAGCCGGCACTGGAGCGTACCGATCTGCTCGCTGAGCCCGTGGCCTCCGCGCTGCGGGCGCTGGCGGCAGCCTCATCCGAGGGCGCGGACCTGGTCCGTCAGGCGCAGGTGGTTCCCATTGACCCGGCCCACTCCGACACCGACGCCCTCAACGCGCACTATCACCTGGACCCCGAGGCGACCGGGAACTGTGTGCTCGTGGCCGGCAAGCGCACAGGCGAGGAGCGCATCGCCGCCTGCGTCGTGCGCGCCACCGACTTCGCCGATGTCAACCACGTCGTCAAGAAACGCATCGACGTGCGCAAGGCCTCGTTCCTACCGGTGGAGCGGGCCGTGGAGATGAGTGGCATGGAGTATGGCGGGATCACGCCGGTCGGTCTGCCCGCGAGTTGGCGGCTCTTCGTCGACGGTACTGTGGCGGACCGGGACACGGTGCTCATCGGCTCGGGCGTGCGCAGCTCCAAGCTTCTGGTGCCCGGGGCGCTGCTGGTGGCGCTGCCGGGGGCCGAGCGCATCGAGGATCTGGGGGTACGCCCCGCCTGAGCAGGTCGGTCAGACCGTTCAGGCGGGGCCAGTCCTCAGGCTCTCAGCCCAGGGAGTCCAGGACGATGTTGAGTCCCTCGCTCATGGTGGGGTGGGTGATGACGGCGTCGCGCACCTGCTGCCACGTCAGGTCGCCCAGCATCGCCATCTGGATGCTGGTGACGACCTCGCTGGCCTCGGCGCCGATGATGGCGGCGCCCAGGATGAGGTCGGTGCGGGCATCGATGATGACCTTGAAGAAGCCCTCAGTGCGGCCCAGGGTCTTGGCGCGCGGGACGGCCGCCGTCGGGGTCTTGGCGACGCGCACCTCGTAGCCGGCCTCGCGGGCCTCGGCCTCACTCAGACCCACGTGCCCGAGCTCGGGCGTGGTGAAGACGGCCCACGGGATGAGGCGCCCGGTGGTGGATGCCTCCTTGCCGGCGAAGAGGTCGCGCAGGACGCGGAAGTCGTTCCAGGAGGCGTGGGTGAACTGGGGCGTGCCGGCCACGTCACCGGCGGCAAACACGTTCTCGGCGGTGGTACGCAGGTGGTCGTCGACGCGCACGAAACCGCGCTCGGTCAGCTCCACGCCCGCGGCGTCCAGGCCGAGGCCGGCGGTGACAGGAGTGCGTCCCAGGGCGACGAGCAGGTGGGACCCGCTCACCTCGTGACCGTCGGCGGTGGTGACGACGACGCCGTTCCCGTCGGCCGCGGCGGCGACCTTCGAGGCGGGCGCTCCGGCCAGGACCGTGACCCCCAGAGCCTCCAGGCCGGCGGCCACCTCAGCGGCGACGTCCTCGTCCTCGCGGTCCAGAATGTGCGGCCCGGCGTGGACGATGGTGACCGGGACACCGAGGAGCCCCATGAGGGAAGCCATCTCGACACCGATGACGCCGCCACCCAGGACGATGAGGCTACTGGGCAGCTCGGGCAGGGTGAGCAGGTCCTCGCTGGTCCAGTAGCGCACGTCGGACAGGCCCTCGATTGAGGGAACCGACGGCGTAGTGCCGGTGTTGATGAGGACCTTGGCGCCGCGCACGCGCCGCAGGCCGCCGTCGTTCAGGGCGATCTCGACGGTGCGCTCCCCCACGAAGCGGGCGGTGCCCTTGACGAAGTCCATGCCGGAGGCGGGGAACATCTTCTCGTGAGCGGCCACCATGCCACCCACGACGGCCTCCTTGCGGGCGCGGAAGGAGGCCAGCTCGATGCGGGCCTGGGCCAGGGCGCCGGCGCCGCCGTCCTGCTCGGACAGGGTGACGCCGTAGGCCTGTGAGCCCTGGACCTCACGAAGGACGCGGGCGGCGGAGATGAGGGTCTTGGTGGGGATGCAGGCGACGTTGATGCAGGTGCCGCCCACCTTGTCCCGCTCCACCATGACGACCTTGTCGCCGGCCTTGGGGCGCAGCATCGCCAGGGACTTGCCCGCCTTGCCGCCTCCAACGACGAGAAGGTCAACCTCCTCGACCGGGACGTCTGTCTGGTTGGTCGCGTCACTGTTGACGGTGGACTGGGACATGAGTACGCATCTCCTTCGGCGGTCGCCGCTCGGCATGATCTGAACGTCAGGGCAACGGGAAGCGCAGGGCCGCTATTCCGGGGCGACTGCGCAAGGTCTCAGCGAATCGGTGACAGCCGGGCTCGCACCAATCCACCCCCGCTCGCCCAGCCAATTCAGCACTCCCAACCCCTTGGCCGCTCTCGAGAGCGCGCACCATATGGCGGCCGAGATGGCGGCCGCCCGACGCACCGCTACCCGCCTAGCATCGTCCGCCCAGGGGCACGCCCCCAGCCGCGCGGCGCGGCAGCGACGGAGCACGGCGCCGGGGCGGCGGGGGCTGCAGATCTCGCCGCTCCCCAGCCCTCGCTGTCCGGCGCCCACTGCGGCGCCCGTGGCACCGATCACGCTCTCCTCTATTCAATCGTTTGACTCCCTGCTATTCTTGACATCGCGTCCACCCCACCCCTGTCCCTGAGGCACTGCCGCCGCTGCGTCGTGGCATCGGCGGCCGGACGCCCGCCTCGGATACCGACCTCTGACCCCAAGGAGAGGCTTCAATGAAGAAGCTGCTGAGTTCCTTCGGCTTCGCCCCCAGGACCTTCATCCAACTGCTGTTCATCACCGTCAACGCCCAACTGCTCTACGCCTTCTGGGATATCCGCAACACGCTCCCCAAGGACTTCCCCATCGCCATGGGGGTGACGGACGCTCAGGCTGGGCGCCTCTACTCCATGCAGGGCCTGGTCATCATCCTGGGCACGATCCTGCTGGGATGGATCGGCGACCGCTTCCAGGTGCGCACCATCATGGTGCTCACCACGCTCGGCGTCGGCGTGATCTCCCTATTCATCTCCGTCTTCTCGCCGAACCTGTCCTTCGGCGTACTGCTCGCCTGCTTCTTCCTCATGCTGCTGCTGAGCGAGGTGCTCTTCAAACCCGCCAACTTCAAAGCCGTGCGCACCTCGACCAGCGAGGAGCACCAGGGCGCGGCCTTCGGCTTCTTCGAGTTCGGCCGCGGCCTGCTGGCCTTCCTCGTCTCCCTGGTGTGGACCGCGCTCATCGCCATGGGAGCCGGCCCCCGCGTCATCATGCTCACCGGCTCGGCGATCGTGCTGGTCACGGCGATCATGGTCTTCTGGGCCGCGCCGAAGGACACCCGCGTCGCCGACGAGGACGAGACCACGAACGCCTCGACCATCGACGCCATCAAGGGAATCGGCCAGGTCGCCAAGCTCCCCGTCGTGTGGGTCGTCGGCCTCAATGTCTTCTGCGTCTACGGCACCTTCGTAGCCGCTGGCACGTACTTCGCGCGCTTCCTCCAGGCGGGCTACGGCTCCTCGGCCCTCGTCGCCGCCGTCTTCTCCACTGTCGTCATCGGGCTGAGGATGCTCCCCCTGGTCTCCTCCGTCCTCGTGGAGAAGGTCTTCCGATCGACCTCGCACTTCATGCGGTTCATGTCGGCGATCCTCGTGGTTATCCTGCTCGGCATCGCCGCGATCTTCCTGACCCACCCGGCGTCCGTCTCGAGCTTCCCCGCGGGCGAGGCCCCCGAGGGCATCATCTCCAAGGGACTGCTCATCACCCTCATGGTGCTCATGCTCATCGCCTCGGGGTGCTGCTTCATGATCCGCGGTGTCTACTACGCGCCTATCGGCGAGTTCAACGTCCCGCCCAAGCAGTCCTCGGCCGCCATGTCCTTCGCGATCACGCTGGGCTATGTCCCCGCCCTGCTCGGGCCGATCGTCTTCGGCGGGCTCATCAAGCCCTCGATCAAGGACGACGCCGGTGAGGTCGTCACAGAGATCCTCACCCCCACGTCCACCCTGGGAGTGGCCTTCCTCGGCCTGGCCGCCCTGACCGCTGTCGCCTTCTGCCTGTCCACCGCCCTCATCCGCCTCAAGGCGCGCCAGGACAGCCGGGACCAGGCGGAGAAGGCCGAGGCACGCGCATGAGCGCCCTCTCCCCCGAGCCCGCCCAGGGCCTCGTCTCCCAGGTCATCGGCCCGATCTGCGTCGACATCAATGTCGACGCCGAGGGCCGGGCCTCGCGGGTCGTCGGCGGCGCAGCGATCTGCGCCGCCGCGGCCGCCGCATCCCTCGGGCACGAGGTGGAAGCGGTGGTGACCGCGGCGCAGGAGGACGCCGAGCTGCTGTCGCGATTCCCCGCGGCGGTGCGCCACGTCGTCGCCGTCGACTCTGAGAGGACCTCCTCGATCCGCAACGTCTACGCCACAGCGGACCAGGAGCGCCGCGTCTCCACCGCCCTGGCGCAAGCGGACCCGATCTCGGCGCGGGACATCCCGTCCCGCGAGGTCACGGTGCGCCACCTCGCCGGCCTCATGGTGGGCGACTACGCCCCGGATATCGTCGACGAGCTCTCGGCCAGGGGCCCACTCGCCGTCGATATGCAGGGATTCCTCCGGCAGCCCGACGGCGCCACCGGCGAGCTCCGATTCCGCCGCTTCGAGGGCGGGCAGGAGTTCTACAGCCGTATCCGCTTCCTCAAGGTCGATACCGCCGAGGGCGAGCATCTCACCGGGCGCAGCGATCGCCGGGAGATCGCCCGTGCCCTTCGTGACCTGGGCGCGCGCGAGATCATGGTCTCGAACGCCGCCGAGATCCTCATCTTCGACGACGACGGATTCCACACCTGTCCCCTGCGCCCCCGCAGCCTGGCGGGCAGGACCGGGCGCGGGGACACGGTGTTCTCCGCCTACATCACTGAGCGCGCCAGCCACAGCGCTGACGACGCCCTGCTCACGGCGTGCGCGACAGTGTCGTTGAAGATGGAGACGCCCGGCCCGCTGGACTGCGGGCGCGCGGATGTCGAGGACTATCTCAGCCGCTTCTACGCGGATATCCGCGATCACGCCGACCGGCGGGGCTGTGAGGAACGGGGTTGTGAGGAAGGAGCCTCCCATGGAAAGTGAGACCGTCGGTTCCCTCATCGCGTCCTTGCCGGATAGCACTCCCCTGTGCTCGCTGGTCATCCCGGGAACGCATGACACGATGACGAGCGCCTGCGAGCACCCGTACTACCGCACCCAGAAGCTGTCCCTCACCGAGCAGCTGGAGCGCGGAGCGCGCTTCCTCGATATCCGCCTGCGCGCCTCGATGGTGGCGGCGCACCGTGAGTGGATCAGCGATATCACGGCTGAGTCGATCCTCGGGGCGCTACGGGACCACCTGGAGCGCAATCCCGGGGACGTCGTGCTGGTGAGATTCCAGAACGCCAATGAGGCGAAGGATGATTTCGCCGAGTACGGCGATGCGCTCCTCTCCCTCATCGAGGCCCATCGCGACCTGTTCTGGACCCCCTCCGCGCGCGACGGGGCGACGCTCTGGCCCACCCTCGGCGAGGCGAGGGGCAAGGTGATCGCCTTCGAGTGCGCGCCGGAGGAGTTCGGCCTGACGAGCCTCCATGGTGAGCCGTGGGCCGTTCCCTGGCATGGCAACCCGGGAATCGCCCTTCAGGATGATTGGGACGGCCCGACGGCGCGGGGCAAGCTCTCGCAGATCGTCGAGCTCTACCGCCGGGATGGGGATCCGGGGGCGCTGGTGCTCAACCACGTCAGCGCCACCAATGGGGATCTGGGAAACCCCCGCGCCTATGCCGACAGGCTCAACCCCCAGGTGCTCGCCATGATGGAGGAAGGCCGGGGCCGGGGAGTCCTCATCTTCGATTTCATCGATCCTGAGATCATCGACGCCGCGTGGCGGGCAAGCCTGCGGGCGGTCTCCTGACGGGGACGACGACGGCGCGCCTGGTGCGCGGGCACGGCTCAGGCCGTTCGCCTGCGCACCAGGCGCGTGTCCACTTGCGCGTGGGTGGCTGGGGAGTCATCGCCCTCAGCGCGCAGGATCGCCCGCTCGACGGCGAGCGCCGCGACACCATGGGGGTCTCGGTCGACGGAGGTGAGCTCGAAGGCCGCCGAGCTCGCGATACGGGAGTTGTCGAAGCCGACGAGGCGGATGTCGTCAGGGACGACGAGGCGCTCGCGGGTGAGCGCCGCCATGACGCCGAGCGCGCACTGGTCGTTGTAGCAGACCGCCGCTCCCGCCGTGAGGGGGCCGTCGGCGAGAACAGATCGCATCGCGGCCCAGCCGGCGTCCATGGTCGCGCCGGAGGCGACCACGCGGACGTCGGCGCGCGTGCGACTCATGGCCGCCAGGAAGGACTGGCGGCGGTAGCGGGCGGAGGCGGTGGGGCCGCCGTCGAAGCAGATCACCTGGCTCTCGTCGGCGAGCAGGTCCGCCACCTGCGCCATGCCGCTGTCGTTGTTGGAGATGATGAGATCGGCGTCGGGCGAGGGAGAGGCCTGACCGATGACGACAGCGGGGATGTCGAGGCCCGTCAGGGCCTCGGCTGGCACGGATCCGGGGTCGACGACGATGACAGCCTGGGCCCGCAGCTGCATGATGCGCCCCAGTGCGGCGGCGCCGTCGCCAGCGGCGGTGTCCTCCATCATGATCAGCCAGCCGCGGGCCTCGGCGACGGCGGTGATCTCCCTGCTGTAGGCGACGTGGAGCTCCTGGCCGATATCGCAGACGAGCCCGATGATGCGCGGCTTGGCGGTTCGCAGGAGCGCGCCGGCGAGGTCGGTGCGGTAGCCCTGGGCAGCGGCCTCCTGGACGACTCTCTTCCTCATCGCGGAGGAGATGCGGTCCGAGCCCCTGAGCGCGAGGGAGACGGTCGATGGTGAGACGCCGAGCGCGTCGGCGATGTCGCGCAAGGTCACCCTCGACATGCAGTTCCTCCCCTCCCGCGTCCGACGAGCCTGACGGGCCCGGACGCCGCTGCCTGGCCGAGATGATCCTAGGCCCACCGCCTCCTGGAGGCGCAACAGGAGCGGCGCCGAGCGCCCACAGGCTGTCAGCACTCCACCGAGCGTTTCTCTCGAGCCCACCCGTCCGCATACTCGAGAGCACCGCTCCCACTCAGCGCACCGCTATCCGCCATCCGCCCAGGGCGCTCGCCCGCTCACCGGGCGGAGCACCGGGGAGCACCTGGGGAGGTCGAAATAGCTGTGCGAGCGCTGGCGAATCTGGGCGATGAGGGCTCGCGCGGATTCTCGGGCGCTCGCATACGTCGCGCTCAGCGAGATTCCGTCTCGCTCAGCGCGACAATGCGAGCGGCGGCGAATCGGTGACATCCGGGCTCGCACCAATCCACCGCCGCTCGCACAGCCGTATCAGCACTCCCAACACCCCCGGCCGCTCCGGGAGGTTCCCCGGAGCGCGCGGCATAGGACGGCCGAGATAGTCGCCAGCCGTGCCCCGCTCCCCCTGGCCCACGCCAAGCGGACCCGCGGGAGCGTCCGTGCTTCCGTCGGGAGCCAGAGCGGCATCGGCCACGGGTTCCTGCCCCGGCGCGCCCCACGCGAGGGCGGAAGCGCCGGGGCACTGGCCCGGCTCAGCCCCGGGCCAGGGAGCGCAGGACGTACTGGAGGATGCCGCCGTTGCGGAAGTAGTCGGCCTCGCCGGGGGTGTCGATGCGCACAACGGCGTCGAAGGAGACCGCCGAGCCGTCGGCCTTCTGCGCCGTGACCGCGACGGTGCGCGGGGTGGTGCCCTCGTTGAGCGCGGTCAGGCCCGTGATGGAGAAGGTCTCGGTGCCGTCCAGGCCGAGCGACTCGGCGCTCTCTCCGGCCGGGAACTGGAGGGGAACCACGCCCATGCCGATGAGGTTGGAACGGTGGATGCGCTCGAAGGACTCGGCGATGACGGCCTTGACGCCCAGCAGGGCCGTGCCCTTGGCCGCCCAGTCGCGCGAGGAGCCCGAGCCGTACTCCTTGCCGCCCAGCACCACCAGCGGGACGCCGGCCGCCCGGTAGGCCAGGGAGGCGTCGAAGATCGACTCCTGCTCGCCGGTGAGGAAGTTGCGGGTGTAACCGCCCTCGACGCCGTCGAGCAGCTGGTTGCGCAGGCGGATATTGGCGAAGGTGCCGCGGATCATCACCTCGTGGTTGCCGCGGCGCGAGCCGTAGGAGTTGAAGTCCGCGCGCGCCACCCCGTGCTCGGCCAGGTAGCGCCCTGCCGGGGAGTCCGGCTTGATGGCGCCCGCCGGCGAGATGTGGTCCGTGGTCACCGAGTCCCCCAGGAGCGCGAGCACGCGGGCGCCGTCGATGTCCGCCACCGGGGTCAGCTCCATGGTCAGGCCCTCGAAGAAGGGCGCCTTGCGCACATAGGTGGAGTCCGCGTCCCAGGCGAAGGTCTGGCCCTGGGGGGTGTCCAGGCCGCGCCAGCGCTCGTCCCCGGCGAAGACGTCCGCGTAGTCGCGGGTGTACATCTCGCGGTCGATCGTGGCGTCGATCGTGGCCTGCACCTCGGCGGGGCTGGGCCAGATGTCGGCCAGGAACACGTCGCGGCCCTCGGCATCCTGCCCCAGGGGCTCGGTGGCGAAGTCGAAGTCCATCGTCCCGGCCAGCGCGTAGGCGATGACCAGCGGCGGGGAGGCCAGGTAGTTCATCTTCACATCGGGGTTGATGCGGCCCTCGAAGTTGCGGTTGCCCGACAGCACCGAGACCACCGCCAGGTCCGCCTCGTTCACCGCGGCGGAGACCTCCTCCGGCAGGGGCCCGGAGTTGCCGATGCAGGTGGCGCAGCCGTAGCCCACCACGTTGAATCCCAGCTCGTTGAGCGCCGGCCACAGCCCGGCCTTCTCGTAGTAGTCCGTGACCACCTGGGAGCCGGGCGCGGTGGAGGTCTTCACCCACGGTTTGGAGCGCAGGCCGCGCTCCACCGCGTTGCGCGCCAGCAGTCCCGCGGCCACCATCACCGACGGGTTGGAGGTGTTGGTGCACGAGGTGATCGAGGCGATGACGACGCGCCCGTGGTCGAGCTCGGTGGTGGTGCCGTCGGCCAGGGTCACGTCGGTGGGCTTGTGGGCCTCGGGCGCGTAGGCGGGCAGGACCTCGCTGAAGGACTCCTTGGCCCTGGAGAGCTCGATGCGGTCCTGGGGGCGCTTGGGGCCGGCGATGGAGGGGACCACGGTGGCCAGGTCCAGCTCCAGGTACTCGGAGTAGGCCGCCTCGCGCGACGGGTCGTGCCACATGCCCTGCGCCTTCGCGTAGGCCTCGACCAGGGCGATGGACTCCTCGGAGCGGCCGGTGAGCCGCAGGTAGTCCAGGGTGACGCCGTCGATGGGGAACATGGCGGCGGTGGAGCCGAACTCGGGGCTCATGTTGCCGATGGTGGCGCGGTTGGCCAGCGGCACCGCGCCGACGCCCTCGCCGTAGAACTCGACGATCTTGCCGACCACGCCGTGCGCGCGCAGCATCTGGGTGATGGTGAGGACGACGTCGGTGGCGGTGGCGGCGGCCGGGATCTGGCCGGTGAGCTTGAAGCCGACGACGCGCGGGATGAGCATGGACACCGGCTGGCCGAGCATGGCGGCCTCGGCCTCGATGCCGCCCACGCCCCAGCCGAGCACGCCCAGGCCGTTGACCATGGTCGTGTGGGAGTCGGTGCCCACGCAGGTGTCCGGGTAGGCGACGGTCACCTGGGCGCCGTCGTGCTCCTCGACGCGGGTGAAGACCGTGCGGGCCAGGAACTCGATGTTGACCTGGTGGACGATGCCGGTGCCCGGGGGCACGACGCGGAAGTTGGCCAGGGCCCCCTGGCCCCAGCGCAGGAACTGGTAGCGCTCGGCGTTGCGCTCGTACTCGCGCTCCTTGTTGCGCTCCAGGGAGCTCGGCAGGCCGAAGGAGTCGATCTGCACGGAGTGGTCGATGACCATCTCGGCGGGGGCGAGAGGATTGATGACGGCGGGGTCCCCGCCGAGGTCCGCGACGGCCTCGCGCATGGTGGCCAGGTCCACGATGCAGGGCACGCCGGTGAAGTCCTGCATGACGACGCGCGCCGGGGTGAACTGGATCTCCGTGTCCGGCTCGGCGGCCGGGTCCCAGGCGGCCAGGGCGCGCACGTGGTCGGCGGTGACGTTGGCGCCGTCCTCGGTGCGCAGCAGGTTCTCCGCCAGGACCTTGAGGGAGTAGGGCAGGCGCTCCAGTCCGGGGACGGCGTTGAGCCGGTAGTACTCGTAGGCGGCGCCGTCGACGTCGAGGGTGGCGCGGGATCCGAAGGTGTCGATGCTGGTCAACGTCGCTCCTGTTGCTCGTGGATCACCGGCGGGGCCGCGGCCTGGGGCTCCAGCGCGGGCCCGCCCGGTACGGCGCCCACGCTAGATCACGGGCCGTCATCACGCCGCAATCTCACGCCCTCCCAGGAATCGAGCCGTGAGCGGTTCCCGGCATTTCGAGGACGCGCGGCGTTCCAAAGCCGGACAAGGCGCTGGGGCGGCCCGGGGCCGAGCCGGCGCGAGGCCGAGCCGCCCCAGGGCCGCCCCGTCGATTCAGTTTCCCACGGCCCATCGGGTCACGGACATGGAGCCCGCCGAGTAGGTGACGAGGTCGATGTGATCGGCGCCCCAGGTGGGCTGGCCCGCGAAGCCGATGGTCGAGACGCCGGTGGGAGCCCCATTGGCGCCCGCGAGGGCGTCGCCGAGGTCCTGGCTCCAGGCTTGGGGCAGGGCGAGGATCGCCTTGTAGGTCGTCGCCTTCCACGTGGAGGTGTCCACCGCCTTGTAGCCCGTGCGCGCCACGAGCCTGGCCTTGCCGTCCTTGGTCTCCAGGAGCACTATCGCATCGCTGGAGGAGTCGTGGGCGAGGGGCGAGAACGCGCCCACCTGCGCCGCGAGGTCCTCGGTGACCGCGTCGCCGGAGCCGGCGTCCGGCAGGGAGGCGACCGTCGGGGATGGGCCGATGAGGCAGGCCTTGTGCTCCGGGTCGGCCACGACCGCCTTCGCGTCCTCCCCTGTGGCGCAGGACGAGGCGAAGGGGGCCCTGGACCCCGAGACAACATTCATGAGCGGCTGGCCCGCGGAGTCGAGGACGGTGGCGAGAACAGCTGGCGAGCTCGGGGCGGCGTCTTTGTAGTAGGGCGCCATGGTCACCAGGAGCGAGCCATCCGCAAGGGCGCTCATCGTCGTCTCAATGCCATCGGCGCCCGTCTCCGGCACAACGAGAGTCGATACCGTCGCACCGGTGGTGGCGTCAATGACCTTGTCGTCGACGATCATGAGGTCCGTGCCCGGCGCTGTGGCCATGGAGCCCGACCCGTCCATGGATCACTTCTCCTCGCCGGTCACAGGATCGATGCCCTTGGAGGATTGAGCGGCGGCAGTCGTGCTCGCCGCCCCGCCGGAGGAGGAGTCCTCGCTCGAGCAGGCGGAGATGGGCAGGAGCAGCGTCGCGGCGGCGAATGCCGCGAGGACGCGCGAGCGGGCGGGCAGGGGCGCGGGCAAGAGAGAAACCATGCCTCCAGGCTATGGGCCAGATCTCAATCCCGCAGCCATATCGCAACGCTTATTCCCATATGACTCGCCGTCATGTCCCCCAGCCACTCACAGCCCCATCCATGATCGGGCAGCGGTCAGGACCGGTGGAGCACCGCGATCGTCTCGAAGTGGTGGGTGTGGGGGAACATGTCGAGGGCGCGCAAGCCCTCCAGGCGGTAGCCGCCGCGCAGGAGGGAGCCCAGGTCCCTCGCCAGGGCGGCGGGGTCGCAGGCCACGAGGACGACCCGCTCGGGCCCGACCTCGACGATCGCCTCGACGACGTCCTTGCCGGCCCCCTGGCGGGGAGGGTCGAGGACGACGACATCGGCGCCCTGGTCCCTCCCGGGGCCGAAGGAGCGCCCGAGCTCGGCCACCGACGCGGCCGTCACCCGGCCCGCCATGAGCCGGGCCGACGGGGCCGGGCGCAGGTTGCGGTCGGCGTCGCGCACCGCGCGCTCGGAGCCCTCCAGGGAGATGACCTCGCCTGCCAGCAGCGCCAGGGGGAGGGTGAGGAGGCCGGAGCCGGAGTAGAGCTCCAAGACGCGGGGCCCGCCACGCCGCTCGGCTCCGGCGGCGCCGGGCGCGGCAGCCTCATCGCCCAGGGCGCCACGGGCGACCGCCTCCACGAGCACACGCGGGGCGTCGCGGTGGATCTGCCAGAAGGCGTCGGCGCGCACCGCGTAGCGCAGCTCGCCCAGGCCCAGTCCCGAGGCGTCGACGGACTCGTCGACCCGCTGCCTGCTCATCGGGCGCCCGGCGGCGGACAGGACTTTGCCGTCGACGATGACCACGGGCGCGCTGGCGCTGGGGGCGACGGCCTCGACGTGGCGGGCCCTCGCCAGGCGGGCGCGCCAGGAATCGCGGGTGGTCAGGCCCAGGTCCCGGATCGCGGGGACTGCCAGGGGGAGGTCGCGCACGGGCAGGATCTCCGCGGAGCGGAAGACGTGCATGCCGGGGGCGCCGCCCTCGCCGATGGCGAGCTCGATGCGGGTGCGGGTGCCGGTGCCCGCCAGGGCGCGGGTCTGGGGGTCCTCGCTGGCCTCGGCGGCGGCCTCGGAGGGCATGGGCTCGACGGGCACACCCCCGGGGGGAGTCGATGAGGGCAGCGCCCGGACAGCGTCGGCGACCTCAGGCCCACCGATGCGGCGCAGGCAGTCGGCCAGGACCCAGCGCTTCCAGGTGCGCTGGGCCGGCAGGGCGACATGGGACAGCTCTCCCCCGCCGACGCCGCCGGGCCCGGCCTCGGGCCAGACGGGCTCGACCCGGTCCGGGGAGGCGGTGAGCACCTCGATGGCGTCGGCCCGCCACATCTTGGAGGTCTGAGCGGTGATGCGCGCCCGCACGGTCTCCCCCGGCAGGGCGTGGCGCACGAACACGACTCGGCCATTCGGCTCGCCCTGGGGGCGGGCCACGCAGTGCCCACCGTGGGCGGGAGGCCCGACGACGAGGGTCATCTCCTCCGGTGCCTTCCCGGCGCCCGGGGCGCCTGCCCGGCGGTCGGGGCGGCGCCCCTGCGCGCTCGACGCGCTCGGGGCGCTCATGGCCTCTCCCCCGCGCCGCGACGGCGGGCTCGCGAGCCGCGGCGCACCGCCTCATCGGCGTCGACGATGCCGGTGGTGGGGGCCAGGCGCCGCTCCTGGCGGGCCTGCCTCATGCCGGGCGCCCCCAGCTGCCATGGCACCGAGGCCACGACCACCCCGGGGGTGAACAGGAGCGCCGTCTTGATGCGCAGCGCCATCTGGTTGTGCAGGGCCTGCTCCCACCAGTGCTTGACGAGGTACTCGGGGATGAAGACGACGACGAGGTCGCGCGGTGACTCCCGGCGCACCGAGCGCACGTAGGCGATGACCGAGCGGGTGATGTCCCGGTAGGGCGAGTCGAGGACGGTCAGGGGCACCTGGAGGTCCGCCTCGTCCCAGTCCTCCAGGAGCTGGTCGGCCCGGTCGTCCCCGATATCCACGGTGAGGGCCTCGATGGAGGTGGGGTTGGTGGACATCGCGTAGGTGAGGGCCCGCAGGGTGGGCTTGTGGAGGCTGGAGGCGAGCACGATGGCGTGGACGTGGGCGGGCAGCACCCGGGAGTCGTGCAGGTCGGTGATGGCGAGCTCGTCGTGGACCCTGTCGTAGTGGCGGCGGATCCGGTTCATGACGAGGAAGATGATCGCCATGATCGTCAGCGTGATCCAGGCGCCGCGGGTGAGCTTGGTGATGAGGACGACGACGAGGACGATCCCTGTCGCCACCAGGCCGATGCTGTTGACGATCCGGGAGCGGCTCATCTGGGAGCGCTGCCGGGGGTCGGAGGCGGTGGCCAGCTCGCGGGTCCAGTGGCGCACCATGCCGATCTGGGACAGCGTGAAGGAGATGAACACGCCCACGATGTACAGCTGGATGAGGCGGTTGGTGTCGGCCTCGAAGCCGACGATGAAGGCGATCGCCCCGAGCCACAGGGCGATGATCCCGTTGGAGTAGGCCAGGCGGTCGCCGCGCTGGGTGAGCTGGCGGGGCAGGAAGCCGTCGGCGGCGAGCACGCTGGCGAGCACGGGGAAGCCGTTGAAGGCGGTGTTGGCGGCGAGGACGAGGATGAGTCCCGTCACGGCCGTCACCAGGTAGAACATGGGTGTGAAGTTGGCGAACACGGTGGCCGCCAGCTGGCCGATGACCGGGTCCTGGTGGTAGTCCTCCCCCACGGGCAAGCCGTGCGAGGTGAGCTGGGTGACGGGGTCCTCCACCATGTGGATGCCGGTGGCGCCGGCCAGGTGGATGATCGACATGAGCATGGCCGCGGCGATGGCGCCGAGCATGAGCAGCGTCGTCGCCGCGTTCTTCGACTTGGGGCGCTGGAAGCTGGGGACGCCGTTGGAGATGGCCTCCACGCCGGTGAGGGCCGCGCAGCCGGAGGAGAAGGCCCTCAGGATGAGGAAGGCCCCGGCGAGCCCGGTCAGCCCGGAGTCCCAGCCGGGCCCGGCGACGACGTCGAAGGCCGCGGACTGAGCCTGGCCCAGCGTCCCCATGGCCTCCTGGACGAATCCGGTGACGGCCAGGGCGCCGATCGCGATCATGTAGATGTAGGTGGGGATGGCGAAGGCGCCGCCGGCCTCGCGGGTGCCGCGCAGGTTAAGCACGGCGAGGATCGTGGACACGCCGACGGCGATCTCCACCTTGTAGGGGGCGGCCGCGGGCAGGGCGGTCACGAGGTAGGACGAGCCCGAGGAGATGGACACCGCGACGGTCAGGACGTAGTCGGCCAGCAGCGCGGAGGCCACGGTGAGGCCGGCGTGCGAGCCGAGGTTGGTGGAGACGACCTCGTAGTCCCCGCCGCCCGAGGGGTAGGCGTGGACGGTCTGGCGGTAGGAGGCCACGACGATGAGCAGCACGCCCACAACCGCCAGCGCCACCCAGGGCGACAGAGCTGTGGCGGCCACGCCCGCCAGGGCGAGGGTCACGATCACCTCGTCCGGGGCGTATCCGACGGATGACAGGGCATCCGAGGCGAAGACCGGCAGGGCGATCCGCTTGGGCAGGAGGGTCTCGCCGAGGGCCCCGCTGGGCACGGGGCGGCCGACGAGGAGCCGCTTGACGCGGTCGGCGAAGTCACGCACGAACCCGAATGCTATGCCCGCGCTCGGCATCGGCCAAGAATGAGGGTACGGTTCGGTCGTGCACTTCGTCATCATGGGCTGCGGACGGGTCGGCGCCACCATGGCCGCCCAGCTGGACCGCATGGGCCATTCCGTGGCCGTCATCGACAGGAACTCCGAATCGTTCCGGCGCCTTCCCAAGGATTTCAACGGCCGCAAGGTCAAGGGCGTGGGCTTCGACCGCGACGCCCTGGAGCAGGCCGGGATCGACGAGGCCTACGCCTTCGCCGCCGTGTCCAACGGGGACAACTCCAACATCGTCTCGGCCCGCGTGGCGCGCGAGACCTTCGGCGTCGAGCACGTGGTGGCCCGGATCTACGACACCAACCGCGCCGACGTCTACGAGCGCCTCGGCATCCCGACGGTGGCCACCGTGCGCCGCACGGCGGACCAGATGATGCGCTGGATCCTTCCCGGCGGATCGGCCAGGGAGGCCGAGGATCCCTCGGGCGCGGTCTCCCTCGTCCAGCCCGACGCCTCATCGGGCTGGGTGGGCACGTCGGTCGCGACCATCGAGGAGCGCGTGGGCGGCCGCGTCGCCTGGATCTCCCGGGGCTCGGGGGCGCTCGTGCCCGAGCCGACCACCCTGCTGCAGGAGCACGACCGCCTCCACCTGGCGGTCGCCACCGAGCGCATCGCCGCCGCGCAGCGCGTCCTGTCCCGCCCGCCCGTCCAGGAGGCCTGAGCCATGAAGATCCTCATCGCCGGAGCCGGCAGCGTGGGGCGCTCCATCGCCCGCGAGCTCATCAGCCACGGCCACGAGGTCACGCTCGTGGACCGCTCGGCGGAGGCCATGCGCCTGTCCGCCGTCCCCGACGCCGACTGGCAGCTCGCCGACGCCTGCGACGTCGAGGCCCTGGAGGACGCCGGGGCTGGCGAGTGCGACGTCGTCGTGGCCTGCACGGGGGACGACAAGGCGAACCTCGTCATCTCCCTGCTGTGCAAGACCGAGTACGGGGTCCCCCGCACGGTGGCGCGCGTCAACAACCCCAAGAACGAGTGGCTCTTCGACGAGACCTGGGGCGTGGACGTGGCCGTCTCGACGCCGCGGATCATGACGGCGCTGGTGGAGGAGGCCGTGAGCGTGGGCTCGCTCGTCTCCCTGTTCACCTTCCACCAGTCCGGGGCCTTCATGCACGAGCTGACGCTGCCGGACGACTCCCCCATGATCGGCGAGCTCGTCCCCTCGGTGGTCCTGCCCCCTCACACGGTGCTCACCGCCATCCTGCGCGAGTACCGGCCGATCACCCCCGATGAGGATGAGCGCTTCGAGCGGGGGGACGAGCTCATCTTCCTCACCGCCAAGGAGGGCGAGGCCACGCTCGTGGAGATCCCCGAGATCTTCAACGCCTGAGCCGGTCCTCGCGCGCGGCCGGGGCGGGGCCCTCCCCTAGTCGCGGGGCAGCACCAGGAGCCAGACGATCCACAGGGTCAGCGCGTACAGCGGCACCCCCAGGATGATCCTGGCGACCCCGAGGGGCCCGACGGCGCCCGCGAGGTAGAGGGGGAGCTCGACGACCAGCCGCAGGGCGAACATGCCCGCGAGCACGGCGGTGCCCCAGGTGTAGCGGCGCCGGTCCCCCTTCAGCGCGGGGTCCTTGCGCCAGGCGGCCCAGCCCTGGCCGTCGCCGGAGTCGGTGGTGGCGCGCCACAGGCCCATGAGGACCCCGACGAGCGGCCAGCGCAGCGCCAGGGAGCCCGCGGTGACCGCGAGCCAGCCTGCGTTGATGAGCAGGCCGGTGATGTAGAAGTCCTCCGCCTTGCCCGTGCGCCACGCCCAGGCGGCGGAGATGAGGGCGAGGACCGCCCCGCCGATCACCTGGGTGAGGCCCTGGCGGGCGGCCAGGCGCGCCACGAGGGCGACGGCACTGATGGCCAGGGAGGCCACGAGCGCGGGGACGAGCGCGCTGGGGCGCAGGGCGACGACGGTGACGAAGACGAGCGTCGGCGCGACGGATTCGATGATGCCGCGCCAGCCGCCCACGGCGGCCGAGACGTCGAAGACCTGGCCGCCGATCGCGCCCAGTCCGCCCGTGGGCCTGGCCAGGCCGTCCTCGCGGGCGCCGGGTTCTTTTTCCGGGGAGAGTGCGTGGCTCATCGGCGGGCGCTCAGCAGCTCGTAGGCGGGGTTGAAGATCGTGGGCCTGGTGCGGCCGGCGACGACCATCCCCTCCACGGACAGGCGCGCGCCGGGCTCGATGCCCACGATGCGCCGGCGCCCCATCCACACCAGGTCGACGCTGCCCGTCCCGTCGAAGAGCTGGCCGACGAGAACCGGCCGGGCCTCGGAGGGGCGGTAGGTGACGGCACGCAGCACGCCTGTGACGCGCACGCGGTGGCGGGGGGCGATGCTGGCGATCTCCACCGCGCCGAGCCGCGCCAGGCGCTCACCCGTGGCGCGGGCCTCGTCGTCGGCGTCGAGGTCCTCCCGGCTGCGGCCGAGGGAGCGCAGGCGGGCGAGCAGGCCCGAGGCCGGGCTCATCGGACCTCGGCGATGGTGGGGCCGGGGGCGAGCGGGTCAAGGCCGGGAAGATCCTCGGCCTGGGGGGACACCGCGGCGCCCGGGATGTGGAGGGGGAGGATCTCGCGCGGGGGCCGGGCCTGGCCGTCGCGCACGACGACGACGCCCCGGAAGACGTCGCGCAGCTCGCGGGCGGCGGCCTCGTCGACGGCGGCGGGGCCCTGGAGCACGCCGCGCAGGAACCAGCGGGGGCCGTCGGCGCCGAGGAAGCGGACCTGGACCGTGCCGGTGGCGCCCTCGGCGTTGCGCACGGGGACCTCGGCGATGATCTCGATGCCGTTCTCGCCGTCGACCTCCTGGGTGCGGGCCTGGGCGCGGCCGAGCTCGTCGAGGATGTCGGCGCGCAGCTCGTCCCAGATGCCCTCCGTGCGCGGAGCGGCGAAGGCGCGCAGCTCCAGGGTGGAGCCGCCCAGGACGAGGGAGACGGCCTGGATGCCGCCGCCGGGGCCGGGGGACTCCATGCGCAGCTGCATGCCGTCGATGGCGGGGACCCTCAGGGAGCCGAGGTCGATGCGGGTGTCGTCGCCGTCGTCGTCGACCTCCTCGGAGTCCCAGGGGCCGTCGGCGGGCACGGCCGCGCCGGAGCGCGGGTCCTCGCCGCTGTCCTCGGAGAAGCCCGCGGAGCCCCCGGAGAGGGCGTCATCAGTGCCGCGCTCGCTCTTGCGGCGGGAGAACAGTGCCATGTGGGGCTCCTTCGGTACGGGGATTCTTCGCCGGGGTCAGCCGACGGCCGGGCGGCGGTCGCCGGGCGCCAGCCGGCAGTCAGCCGGCGCAGTCAGTGCACACCGGCAGGCCGGTGGCGTCGTCGATGTACGCGAGCTGGCTGCGGTGGTGGACGAGGAAGCACTCCGAGCATGTGAACTCGTCCTCGAGCTGGGGAACCACGTGGACGCTCAGCTCCTCGCGGGACAGATCGGCGCCGGGGAGCTCGAAGCCCTCGGCGACCTCGTTCTCATCCTCCTCGATCGCCTCGGAGGACTGATCCTTCTGCCGGGCAGCGGTCAGTTCCTCGATGGAATCGGCTTCGGGCTCGTCATCGTGCTTACGCGGGGCGTCGTAGTCAGTCGCCATGGGCCACGTCACTCTCTCTCGTCGACGGCTCGTCACGCGGGGTCCGGCAGCAGGGGCACTACCGGGCAGGCCCGCCTCCACGCAGAGGCGGTCCCGTTCAGAGCAGGGCACGCGCACCATAGCACCGCTGAGGATCTGCGCAACCCCCTGCGAGACGGGGCGTCCTGCCCACTCCGGAAGCGGCTCACCGGCGGGCCTCCCCGGCATCCTCGCCGCGTGATGGCAGGCTGTGCCCTGGAACGAGAGATCCTTGAGGAGGCACATTGCCATGATCGAGCTCGAGCTCCTGGGCGCGAACGGCGACACGGTCGTTCTGACGGATGCTGACGGCGAGCGCTACAGCGTTGTCATTGACGACGCCCTGCGCGCCGCGGTGCGTCGTGACCGAATCGCCGCCTTGCCTCAGCCCACGGACGCCGCGCCGACGGACTCCCCTGTGCGTCCCAAGGATCTCCAGTCCCTCATGCGGGCCGGTGCCTCGGCGGAGGAGGTATCCGCCGCCACTGGTATGGACCTGGAGCATGTGCGCAAGTACGAGGGCCCGGTCATCGCCGAGCGCCGGTGGGCGGTCCAGCAGGCGCAGGCCTGCCGCATCGGCTGGGGCAAGGACTCCCCTGTCCTGGGCGACCTCGTCGTCGATCGCCTGGCCACACGCGCCGTCACGCCCGCGAGCCTGGAGTGGGACGCCATGCGCGAGGGCCGCGATCCCTGGCGCATCTCCCTCACTTTCGTCCAGGGCGCCCAGGAGAAGCAGGCGCGCTGGCTCCTCGACCTGTCCGCGCGCACGGTGACCGCTCTCGACGACGAGGCCCGCTGGCTGACCGAGGCGGCATCGCCGTCGTCGTGCCGCGCCGATGTCTTCGATCAGGACAGCGCCTCCGAGCCCGCTCCCTCCCGCTCGTCGCTGCGCACCAGCCGGACGGTGCCCACTGGCCTGCCCACGGTGGAGAGGCCCCTGGACAGCGCCCGGCCCGAGTCCTCACCCGCGATGGACCCCACCGACGCGCTCCTGGCGGACCTGGCCTCCAGCCGCGGCCGGCGCGTGGAGGTCGAGATCCCCGACGACGAGAACCCGGCTGACGCCGATAGCGGCGACCCCGCCGCGTCCCAGGACCAGCCCCAGGGCGAGGCCCAGGTGCTGTCGATGGAGGGGCGCCGTCGCCGCGCCAAGGGCTCATCCAACCACCCTGCCGGCAAGCGCAGGGCAGGCGCCCAGGGCACCGCCGAGGGCCAGGAGGAGGGCTCCGACGCGAAGGACTCGACGGGCTCGGGCAAGAAGGGCGCCAGGTCCCGGCGAGGCAAGGCCGTCGAGCCCGAGGACGTCTCCGACCCCACGACGGAGGTCTCGGCAGTGGCCCGCGTCAGCGGCGTCCATCAGGAGGCCCTGCCCGAGATGCCGCAGGCCCCCGCCAAGCCCAAGCGGCGCGCGCGCCGCTCCGTGCCCTCCTGGGACGAGATCGTCTTCGGCGCCAAGCCCGAGTAGGCGGGGCCTCGCCAGTGCCAGGGGTGGGGCTGCGGGCCCTGTCCGCAGGGCTGGCATCGGGTCTATTCGGGGCTTCGCCCCTCTTACGCGCTGCCATCGGCTCGGACGCTCGAGCAAGCTCGGCGCCGCTCGCCTCAGTTGCGCGTGGCGGGAGCGCCGTCGCGAGCTTGCGAGAGACGGCGCGGGGGACTGCCCGAGGCCGTGGCTCACCGCCCCCGGCCGGGTTTTCCTGCGTCAGGCGCGGGTGATGAGCAGGGGGATGCGCGTCTCGGCGCCGGTGAAGGAGCCGTGGACGCCGGGCATCCCCAGGACGGTATCGGTGTGGACGCGCGGGTCGAGCACCACCCAGGCGCCCGCGGCCGCCACGAGGACATCCCCGGTCACGCCGCGCGCCCTCTCGCCGAGGGGGCCGAGGTGCTCGCCGGCCTCGTCGCGAGTCCCGACCCAGAGCGCCCTCTCCCCCAGCTCGGCGCGCCAGCGCTCGGCGACGGCGCTGGCCCGCTCGGCGCGCTCGGCGTCGTCCCGGCCGCCGACGTAGAGGTGGGTGAAGCGCGGTTCCCCGGCCACGCAGACGACGTCGCGCATGAGGCCCGGCGAGTCGGTGATGAGGAGTCGGTGCTCGTCGTCGGTGTCCACCATGCCGTGGTCGGCGGTGAGCATGATCCGCGTGCCGCGCGGGACGCGGCGCTGGAGCTCGGCCACGAGGGCGTCCAGGCGCTCCAACTGGGCCAACCACTTCTCCGAGCGCCACCCGTGGGCATGCCCAGCATGATCGAGCTCCCCCACGTAGAGGTAGACGAGCGGGACGCCGCGCCGCAGGGCCTCGGCGGCGCGCCCAGCGCGCTGCTCCATGGCGTCGGCGCCGATATGGGGGGCGCCGCGAAGGCCCGCCTCGGTCAGGCCCGATCCGGCGAAGCGGGCGGGCCCGATGGTGATGGCCAGGGGCGCCTCCGCCGAGGAGCCGTCTGGGAGGCGCAGGCGCTCGAAGATCGTGGGCACGTCCTGCCAGGCGCGAGGGTCCGGGCAGCGCCCCTCCCAGGAGATGAGGCTGATGAGGTCCTCACTGCTGGGGGCGCCACCGGCGGAGGCGGGGGGCAGCAGGGGGTTGCGCACCGAGTAGCCGACCATCCCGGTGGCCCCGGGCAGGGCGCCGGTGCCGAGGGCGGTGAGGGCGGCCGCCGTCGTCGAGGGACGGCAGGTGACGGCCTCGGGGCCAGGTCCGCTGCCCGCGCTGGCGGCGGCCTCGGAGGCGGCGAGCAGGCCCCGCAGGGCAGGGGCGTGCCCGCGGCGCTCGCGCAACTGGTCCAGGCCAAGCCCGTCGACGAGCACGACGACGGTCGGCGCGCAGGAGTCCGCTCCCGCACCGGCTGCCCCGCCAGTGGGGAGGAGCCCCCAGCGCTCGGCGGCCTGGAGGGCCTCGTCTTGCGTGAGCGCGCCGTCGGGCCCCTCGGCGAGGGCCGGCCCGGAGGCAAGGGCGGCCGCGCCCAGGACCTCGCGCAGGTGCGGAACGGGTGAGGCCACTGGCCGATCCGCCGGGTCTCTCGCCGTCGTCATGCGGTCATTGTGCCACCGGGCACGGGTGTCGCTGTTGGAGCGAGGGGCAGGGGGACCGGAGAATGCCCCCATGCCGAAGTCCGCCACCCAGACGCCCCCTCCGACCGACGGCGCGATCGTCGAGCAGGATCTCTCCAGCGAGATGCGCTCGAGCTTCCTGGAGTACGCCTACTCCGTCATCTACTCCCGCGCCCTGCCGGACGCGCGCGACGGCCTCAAGCCCGTCCAGCGCCGCATCCTGTTCCAGATGGACCGCATGGGGCTGCGCCCCGACCGCCCCCACGTGAAGTCCTCGCGCGTCGTCGGCGACGTCATGGGGCGCCTGCACCCGCACGGCGACGTCGCCATCTACGAGGCGCTCGTGCGCCTGGCCCAGCCCTTCACCATGCGCCTGCCGCTCATCGACGGGCACGGCAACTTCGGCTCCCTCGACGACGGCCCCGCCGCCCCCCGCTACACCGAGGCGCGCCTGGCCGCGCCCGCCCTGCCGCTGACGGCGGATATCGACGAGGACACCGTCGACTTCGCCCCGAACTACGACTACACGCTCACCGAGCCGGAGGTGCTTCCCGCGGCCTTCCCGAACCTGCTGGTCAATGGGGCCTCCGGGATCGCCGTGGGCATGGCGACGAATATGCCGCCGCACAACCTGGGCGAGGTCGTGAGCGCGGCCCGCCACCTCATCGAGCACCCGCAGGCCACGCTGGAGGACCTCATGGCCTTCGTGCCGGGCCCGGACCTGCCCGCGGGCGGCATGATCGTGGGCCTGGACGGCATCCGGGAGGCCTACCGGACGGGCCGCGGCAAGTTCCTCACGCGCGCCACCGCGCGCATCGAGAACGTGACGGCCCGCAAGAAGGGCATCGTCGTCACCGAGCTGCCCTACCTCGTGGGCCCGGAGAAGATCATCGCGGCCATCAAGGACAAGGTCGCCTCCAAGAAGCTCCAGGGCATCACCGACGTCGCCGATCTGACCGATCGCAAGAACGGCACCCGCCTGGTCATCGGGGTGAAGAACGGATACAACCCCGAGGCGGTCCTCAGCCAGCTCTACCGCCACACCCCGCTGGAGGACTCCTTCGGGATCAACAACGTGTGCCTCGTGGATGGCCAGCCCCGCACCCTGGGGCTGCGCGAGCTGCTCGAGGTCTTCGTGGGCCACCGCCTGACGGTGGTGGAGCGGCGCACCCGCTTCCGCCTGGGCAAGCGGCGCGAGCGCGCGCACCTCGTGGACGGCCTGCTCATCGCCATCCTCGACATCGACGAGGTCATCGCCCTCATCCGCTCCTCGGAGGACGCCGCGACGGCCCGCACCCGCCTCCAGCAGGTCTTCGACCTGTCCGAGGCGCAGGCCTCCTACATCCTGGAGCTCCAGCTGCGGCGCCTGACCAAGTTCTCCGTCATCGAGCTGGAGAAGGAGCGCGACGAGCTGGCCCGGGAGATCGAGGCCCTGGAGGCGATCCTCGCCGACGACGTCCTCCTGCGCCGGGTGGTCTCCCGCGAGCTGGCGTCGGTCTCCGAGGAGTTCGCCACGCCGCGCCGCACCGTGCTGCTGGAGGCGGCGGGCGCCGCTGGCCCCCAGTCCGCCGCCAGCGCGGGGAGCCCGGACGGGGCCGCCTTGATGGGCCTCATGGCCGGGGGCAAGGATGTGCCCTTGACGATCCCGGACGACCCGTGCCGGATCCTGCTGTCCGCCACGGGACTCGTGGCGCGCACGGCGGGGGCCGAGCCCGTGGCCCGCTCGGGGGCGAGGCAGTCCCATGACGCCCTGGCCTCCCAGGTGGCGACGACGGCGCGCGGCCGGGTGGGCGCGGTGACCGACACCGGCCGCCTCGTTCGCCTCGACGTGGTCTCCGCCCCCGAGGTCCCGCGCCTGGAGGGGGCGCCCTCCTTGGCGGGGGGCACCCCTGTGCGCCTCCTGGTGGAGATCGAGCCGGAGGAGCGCGTCGTGGGGCTCGTGCCGGTGGGCGATCCCGCCGCCGCCCCGATCGTCCTGGCGACGGCGGCCGGCGTCATCAAGCGCGTCAAGGTGGGCGATGAGCCCGCCCGCGGGGATTCCTGGGAGGTCATCTCCCTGGCCGACGGCGACTCCGTGGTCTTCGCGGGCACGGCCGCCGACACCGATGTGCTCGTCCTCGTGGCCTCGGACGCCCAGTTGCTGCGCTTCGAGGCCTCGAAGGTGCGCCCGCAGGGCCGCGCGGCAGGCGGCATGGCGGGGATCAGCCTGCACGACGGCGCCCGGGTGGTCGCCGCCTCGGCGGTGAGCGCCGAGCTGTTGGCCGAGGCGGTCGTCGTGACCGTGGCCGCCAGCGCGGGCGCCCTGCCCGGCACGGGCGGCAGCGTCAAGGTGACGCCCCTGGACCGCTACCCGGCCAAGGGCCGGGCGACGGGGGGCGTGCGGGCGCAGCGCTTCCTGCGCGGTGAGGACGAGCTCGTCCTGGCCTGGGTGGGCGTGGGCCCGGCGCGCGCCGTCGGCTCGGGCGGCCAGAGCATCACCCTGCCGGGCCCCGACGAGCGCCGCGATGCCTCCGGCATCCCGACCGTCGCCCCCATCACCGCCATCGGCTGATCCCTCGACCGGCGACGCCCGCCGCCTCGTGGGACTTCGGCGCAGTAGCACCGTAGTAACGTCTCGCGTTACTATGGTGGCATGATCCAGTCCTTCACCGACAAGCGCACGGAGAAGGTCTGGCTGCGTCAAAGGGTTTCGAGCATGGGTCCTGACCTGCAGAGGAGCGCGCACCGAAAACTGTTGATCCTCAATCGATCCGCCTCGCTCAATGATCTCCGGGTCCCCCCGGGCAATCGCCTGGAGCGACTTCAGGGAGATCGCACTGGCCAGCACTCAATCAGGATCAACGACCAGTTCCGCATCTGCTTCGTCTGGACCGAGTCGGGCCCACACGAGGTCGAAATCATCGATTACCACTAGGAGGAACCATGAGCGCACGAGCGCATGAGCCGGTTCACCCTGGGGAGATCCTCCTGGAGGAGTTCCTCGTCCCAATGGGGATCTCCCAGTACCGCCTCGCTCACGCCATCGGCGTGCCCGCCCGTAGGATCAACGAGATCGTCCATGGCAAGAGGCGCATCACTGCCGACACCGGCCTGCGCCTCTCCCGTGCCCTTGGGATGAGCGACGGCTTCTGGACAGGACTTCAACTCGACTACGACACCGCGGTCGCTATCGACTCCCTCGAGGACGAACTGCGCGGCATCCCCGTGCTGGTCTGATCCTGGTCCGCCGATTCCGCTGCTCGGCCGGATCGACGCGCGTACGGTCCTGCTATGACTGGACTCCTCATCCGCGGCGCGCGCCCGGTCCGCTTCCGCAGCCGGAGTGACCTGGGGCGCCTGCGCGCCGCCGGTGCCGCCGCACGCGCGGAGCTGGGCGCTCCCCCGGCTCCGGGCGAGCCAGTGGATCTGCGGATCAAGGACGGAGCCGTCGTCGAGATGGGGACGGGCCTGGCGCGCCACGACGGCGAGGAGGTCCTGGACGCGGGAGGCGCCTTCCTCATCCCCGGTTTGTGGGACGCGCACGCGCACCTCGACCTGGAAGCCGCGCGCGTGGCGCGCCTCGACCTGGGGCGGACCGCCTGCGTGGAGGACGCCCTGGAGATCGTCGCCGCCGAGGCGCAGCGCCTGCGCTCAGCCACCGGCGCTGGGGCTGCGCGCGGCCCCGCGCTCATCCAGGGCTTCGGGCACCGCCTGTCCCACTGGCCGCGCGTGCCCAGCGTGACCGAGCTCGACGCTGTCACCGGTCCCATCCCCACCGTCCTCGTCTCGGGCGACGCGCACTCCGGGTGGGTGAACTCGGCGGCGCTCGTCCTGCTCGGCCTGCCTCCCGCGACCGACGCCGACCCCGGTGCTCCCCTCACCGAGGGCGAGTGGTTCGCCGCCCTCAACCGCCTCGACGACATCCCCGGCTCGCGCGAGCTCGTCGAGTCCGGCTACCGCAGGGCCCTGGAGGATATGGCCGCTCGCGGCATCACCGGCGTCACCGATATGACCTGGGGGCAGGACTCCTCCGCATGGGTCGCCCGCCTGGGCCGCATGAGCGCCACCGGTCCCCTGCCGGGACTGCCCCGCATCCGGGTCTCCACCTACCGCGAGGGGCTGGAGGAGCGGATCTCCGCCGGACTGCGCACGGGCGATCCCCTGCCGGACTCCCCCGTGGGAGGCGACGGCGCGGCACTGCTGACGCAGGGACCCCTCAAGATCATCTCGGATGGCTCCATGGGCACGGGCACGGCCTGCCTGTGCAGCGCCTACCCCGCCGACCTGGGCCTGGAGCACCCCCACGGGGTGATGAGCGTGAGGCTGGACGAGCTCGTGGAGCTCCTGGGCCGCGCCCACGAGCACGGGATCGCGGCGGCCGTCCACGCTATCGGGGACGCGGCGCTCATCGACGTCGCCCGCGCCTTCGCCCGCACCGGGGCCCGGGGCCGGGTGGAGCACGCGCAGCTCCTGCCCGCCGACGCCACCGGGCCGCAGGGCGCGCTCACCACCCTTGTGCGCCTCGGCATCGAGCTGAGTATCCAGCCCGCGCATCTCATCGACGACTGGGCCGCCGTGGGGAAGGTGTGGCCGGGGCTGGAGTCGCGGTCCTACGCCTTCGCGGATATGGCGGCGGCTGGGGGCATGCTCGCCCTGGGCTCGGACGCGCCGGTGGCGCCGCTGGACCCGTGGCTGGCGATGAGCGCCGCCGTGGGCAGGCGCGCCCCGGATGGCTCGGTGTGGTCCCCCGATCAGTGCCTCACGGCCGAGGAGGCCCTGGCGGCGAGCGTCGACGGCGCGGCGCCGATCTCAGTGGGCTCGACCGCGGACCTCGTGCTTCTACCGGCCAGCCCGCTGGTGCTCGCCCCGGACGAGCTCCGGGACATGCGCCCCCTGGCCACCGTCGTCGCCGGCACCCTCACCGCCCACCGCTGAACGGCACGGCCCTCCCGGGAGGGGTCACACGTCCAGGCCGTAGAGGATCGTGCCGCGCGTGGGCTGGTAGCCGAGCTGCTCGTAGAGGCTGCCGGCCCCCGTGGGGCTGGCGGAGTCGACGCCGGCGGCGGCGTACTCCATGCCGGAGGCAGCGTAGGCGCGCATCGCCGCGGTCAGCAGGGCCGGACCGAGGCCTCGGTCGGCGTACTCGGCGAGGGAGCCGAGCACGTCGGTGTACCCCTCCTTCCAGCCCAGGGCGTCCCAGTCCTGCTCGTAGCGGCTGGACAGGAGGTATCCGGCGATCCGGGCACGGTCACTGGAGCGGTCCAGGGCCACGAAGGACCACTCCGGGGCGAAGAAGGCGCGCCCTGCTGCCCATTGCTCAGGGCTCATCGGCTCGGCGCCCGCGCCCGCCGACGCCCGGTTGTGCGCCCGCAGGATCGCCTCGTCCAGATCCTTCGACCACGGCTCGATGCTGAGGAAGCGGTCCACGGGCGCCTCCGGGATCGGGTCGCTCAACGGGCGGCGCACCTCCCGGTACCAGCGCTGGGGCGAGTAGCCGAGGTTGGCCAGGTGCAACTGCATCCGCTGATCGTCCTCGAGCACCGTGGTGATGATGTGGGCGGGGGCGAGCGCGGCGTCGCCCCGCCTCCCGGCGCGCTCGGCCCCGATGAGGTGGCGCGCGCGCTCGGACTGCCAGTGCAGGATCGCCCCGCCGATGCCCTGCCCCCGCCACAGCGGGTCGACGACGCCGAGCACGGAGGCGAAGATCTCCGCCGCCGGGCGCACCCGGACGAGCCCGAAGGCCCGCATGACGCCGTCGGCGTCCCTCCCGGCGACACCGGAGTAGGTGGGATCGAGGAAGTACTCGGCGGTCTCCTGCTCCGTGGTGCGGTACGGGGGATCGTCGACCTCCTCCGCGCGGGCCACCAGCGCCGCCAGCTCGGCGTTGTCGGTGGGCCCCAGTGGCCTCCAGGACAGGGTGCGGGGCAGGGCGGAGCGGGCGCCGGGGCGCATCATCGACCATGCCGTTGCCGCTGTGGCCTTGGGCCGTCCGTAGTAGGCCATCGCCGCCTCCTCGCCGCTTTGTCGCCTCCCTGGGAATCGCCGCGATCCGGCGTCATCCGGGCCCGGCAACGGGTCGTGCCGGCTGCGGCAAGGCTACCGGAGGAGGAGCCCCGCCCCCTCCTCCTGCAGGTGGAACTCGGGACGGCGGCCCCACAGCAGTCCCACGGAGGCCTCAGGACTACCCCCGGGCCGGGCTCAGGCGTCGATGCGCTCGCGGTCCACGGCGTCGGCCCCGGCGATGATGAAGTCGCGGCGCGGCTCCACACTGGATCCCATGAGGAGCTCGAAGACGTCCTCGGCGTGGGTGAGGGCGGCCTCGTCGGCCAGCGTGATGCGGCGCAGGGTGCGGTGCTCGGGCTCCATGGTGGTCTCGGCGAGCTGGTGGGCGTCCATCTCCCCCAGGCCCTTGTAGCGCTGGGGCTCCTTGAAGGAGCGCCCCTGCTTCTCCAGCCGGCGCAGGGTGGTGACGAGCTCGTCGTCGGAGTAGGTGTAGATGATCTCCTTCTTGCGGCGCCCGGAGCCGGAGACCTCGATGCGGTGCAGCGGCGGCACGGCGGCGAAGACGCGGCCCGACTCGATCATGGGGCGCATGTAGCGGAAGAAGAGGGTGAGCAGGAGGGTGCGGATATGGGCGCCGTCGACGTCGGCGTCGGTCATGAGGATGACCTTGCCGTAGCGCGCCTGCTCCAGGTCGAAGGTGCGCCCGGAGCCAGCCCCCACCACCTGGATGATCGCCGAGCACTCGGCGTTGCGCAGCATGTCCGCCTGGGAGGCCTTCTGGACGTTGAGGATCTTGCCGCGGATGGGCAGGAGCGCCTGGTACTCGGAGTTGCGGGCGTTCTTCGCGGTGCCGAGCGCGGAGTCGCCCTCCACGATGAACAGCTCGGAGTGGGAGACGTCGTTCGAGCGGCAGTCGGCGAGCTTGGCCGGCAGGGTGGAGGTCTCCAGGGCGGTCTTGCGGCGGGTGATCTCCTTGTGCATGCGCGCGCTCACGCGGGCGCGCATCTCCCCGACGACCTTCTCCAGCAGGGAGCGCGACTGGGCCTTGAGGTCCCGCTTGGTGGACGTGAGCAGGGCGGTGAGCTCCTTCTCCACCACGCGGGCGACGATCTGGCGCACGGGGGCGGTGCCGAGGACCTCCTTGGTCTGCCCCTCGAACTGCGGCTCGGGCACGCGCACCGTGACCACGGCGGTCAGGCCCGCCATGATGTCGTCCTTCTCGATGCGCGGGTCCTTGGCCGTCATCTTCAGGGCGCGGGAGTTGGAGTCGATCTGCTTGCGCAGGACCTTGACGAGGGCCTGCTCGAAGCCGGTGAGGTGGGTGCCCCCCATGGGGGTGGCGATGATGTTGACGAAGGAGCGCTCCAGGGTGTCGTAGCCGATGCCCCATCGCAGGGCGACGTCGACGGTGCAGGTGCGCTCGACCTCGACGGGGCGCAGGTGGCCGGTGGATTTGTCGAGCTGCTGGACGGTCTCGGTGTAGGCGCCCTCGCCGGTGAGGCGGAAGGTGTCGGTCACGGAGGCGTCGGTGGCGAGGAACTCGACGAAGTCGGCGGTGCCGCCGCGGGCCTGGAAGACCTCGACGCCGTCCTCGGCGCCGGTGTCGAACAGGTCCCCCGAGCCCTCGACGGCGTTCTTGGCAGCGGCCCGCAGCGAGACCTCGGCGACGGCGTCGTCGGTGGCCCCGGCGTCGGCGGCCGGAGTGGTCGAGGCGGCGATGGCCTCGGCCTCGGGGCGCTGGTCGTCGAGGGATAGGGTGAGGCCGGGCACGAGGAAGCTGGTCTGGCGCAGGCGGGCGCGCAGGGCGCCGGCGTCGTACTCGGTGGGCTTGGGGAAGATCTGGGGGTCGGCCCAGTAGCGCACGCGGGTGCCGGTGACACCCCGCTTGACCTTGCCGATGACGCGCAGCTCGGAGGCGTCGGTGAACTCGGTGAAGGGCGAGTCGGGGCCGCGTCCGGCGGAATCGTCGAAGGTGCCGGGCTCGCCGCGGTGGAAGCTCATGGCGTAGGTCTTGCCGCCGCGGTCCACCTCGACGTCCATGCGGGAGGCCAGGGCGTTGACGACGGAGGCGCCCACGCCGTGCAGGCCGCCGGCGGCGCCGTAGGAGCCGCCGCCGAACTTCCCGCCGGCGTGGAGCTTGGTGTAGACGAGCTCGACGCCGGTCAGGCCGCTGGAGGGCTCGATGTCCACCGGGACGCCGCGCCCGTTGTCGCGCACCTCGATGGAGCCGTCGTCGTGGACGATGACGGAGATGGAGTCCCCATGGCCCTCGAGGGCCTCGTCGACGGCGTTGTCCACGATCTCCCACACGCAGTGCATGAGGCCGCGCTGATCGGTGGAGCCGATGTACATGCCGGGGCGCTTGCGCACCGCCTCGAGCCCCTCCAGGACGGAGAGGTGGCGCGCTGAGTAGTCGCCGCGGCTGGTCGTGTTCTCGGATGCGGGCACGCCCGGAATCTAGCCGATACCGAGGCCGCGGCGCTTCTGCCGCGCCGCCGGAGGGGCAGGCCAGCGCCTGTCCGGGACGAGGATCACAGGCGGCCCAGCGGCATGGGGCAAGGGCCAGTGGCCTGGGAGGACTCGCCGGAGCGCGAACATAATGACGAGAGGTCTATAAAACTAGTGGAATTAAAAGGATTATCCGCACGTTGTGGACGTCGAACTCGCCAGGGCCAGCACCCGCTGCCCATCCGCGACGGCGTACCGACCACGGCGGCCCCGTACCGCCCCGATCACGAGGTTCCACCACCCCTATGCACGACTCGACAACATCCGACCAGACCCCCCCAGGCCGCCGTCCGCACCGGCGCTGACATCGTCACCTCCCGCGGCGCCCGTCGCGCCCTGGCGGCCTCGCGCATCGTCGTCGGGGCCTATCTGCTGTGGGCATTCTTCGACAAGCTCCTCGGCCTGGGCTACGTGGTTCCCCCGGAGGGCGCCTGGATCCGCGGCGGCACGCCGGCCCAGGGCTTCATCAACCACATCGAGGGCCCCTTCGCCGGCGTCTTCTCCGTCTTCGCCAACCCCGTGGGAGACGCCCTGTTCATGGCCGCGCTGCTCGGCATCGGAGCCGCGATGGTCCTGGGGATCGGCCTGCGCGTGGCGGCCGTCAACGGCACCGCCCTCATGACCATGCTGTACCTGGCGGAGTTCCCGCTGACCAACGGCGGCACGAACCCGATCATCGACGACCACTGGCTCTTCGCCGCCATCATGATCACCTCGGCGCTCACCCTTGCGGGCGACACCTGGGGACTGGGGCGCGCCTGGGCGAGGAAGGTGGGCGACGGGTGGCTGCGGTGAACGACGGCATCCAGCGCCCCGGAGTCGAGGATGGTGCGGCCGAGGCCTGCGGGCCCGCGCTCATCTACGACCCAGACTGCTCGGTGTGCACCGCCTTCGTGCGCCAGCTGGGCAAGCGCGTCCATCCCTCGGCCGGGCTTCGGCTGACGCCCTCGTCCCATTGGGAGGGGCCTGGCGCCGAATGGACGGATCGCTCCGCGGTGTTCCACGACCCTAGGGAGGGGGATGCGTTCCACGTGGAGGAGCAGGCCATCGGGCGCGCGCTCATGACGGCCGGCCCCCTGCCCCGGGCGGTGGGGAGCCTCATCATCCACCAGCCCCTCAAGCCGCTGGCCAGAACGGTGTACCGCACGATCGCCCGCAACCGGCACCAGCTCGGCTGCCAGGGCTCGTGCGCGATCCCCCAGCAGCGGCCCGGTGCCTCGCCTCGCTCGCGCTGAGAGGCCCGGGGCGGGGTCGGCCGGTCGGGGGCGTCGGGTTGGGCTCGTAGGTCCGGGAGTCTCGCGCCCCTGATCGGCTGACGGCGAACGCGCTGCGCCCGGGGCGGAAACCCGCGTCCACAGGGCGGATCAGGGGCTCGTGCGTGGTCCAATCGAGTCATGACAACTGCGAGCACGTCCGTCGTCGAGCGCCCGGCCACCGCGCCCGAGGCCGCCTCCGCCACTGAGGACACCGCTGCCGAGACCCGTCCCCTGACCACGGCGGACCGCTGCGACGCCTGCGGCGCACAGGCCTGGGTGCGCGTGGTCCTCGCCTCCGGGGAGCTGCTGTTCTGCGCCCACCACGGGCGCGCGCACGCCCCGGCCCTCGCCGAGCGCGCCCTGTTCATCCAGGACGAGAGCTCCCGCCTCACCGAGGGGTCCTGACCGGCCTTCCCCCGTCGTCGAGCGCGCCCGATCCCCCCACGGGAATCGGGCGCGCTCGTCGTTGTCAGCCGGGGGCGGCCAGCGGTCCGCCAGCGCTCAGCCTGCCCTCAGCCAGCGCCATGCTCGGGCCACAGGCGGTAGAAGTGGTGGACGGGGCCGTGGCCGTGACCGATGCCCAGGGCGTCGGCGTGCTCAAGGGCCCCCGTGAGGTAGGCCTTGGCGTCGGTGATCGCCTCCAGCCAGGAGGACCGCTGCGGCCTCAGGGCCGCGATCGCCGAGGAGAGGGTGCAGCCCGTCCCGTGCGTGGACGTGGTGTCCACGCGATGCCCACGCAGGAGCTCCAGGCGCTCGCCGTCGGCGTAGACGTCGGTCGCCTCGTCATCAAGATGGCCGCCCTTGACGAGGACCCTGCGGGCGCCGCGCTCCACGAGGCGGCGCGCCTGTGCCGCCAGGCCCTCCAGGTCCCGGGCCGGCTCCTCGTCAAGCAGGACGGCGGCCTCATGCAGGTTGGGCGTGATGAGATCGGCGCTAGCGCACAGGCGCCGGACGGCGTCGACGGCGTCGGCGTCCAGCAGCCTGTCCCCCGAGGTGGCCACCATGACCGGGTCGAGCACAGTGGCGCTGAGAGCCGGCAGGTACTCCCCCACCGTGCTCGCGAGCTCCGCGGTGGCGAGCATGCCGATCTTCGTGGCGTCGGGGACGATGTCGTCCAGGAGCGCATCCAGCTGGAGGCGCGTGAAACCAGCGTCCACGGCCCGCACCCCCGCGACGCCGCGCGTGGATTGCGCCGTCAGGGCGGTGATGACGCTCATCCCGTAGGCACCGAGCGCGCTCATGGCCTTGAGGTCTGCCTGGATCCCGGCGCCGCCGCTGGGGTCCGAGCCGGCGATGGTCAGGGCTGTGATCGTCATAGAAGGTTTCCTTCTTCCCAGGCCCGCCTCAGTCGTGCGGCGGCCTGTCGCGGATGGTCGTCCAGGCAGATCGCTGAGACGACGGCGGCCCCATCGAGCCCGGCGGCGCGCAGTCCGGGAAGGTCGTCGACGCCGATGCCGCCGATGGCGACCGCCGGGAGGCCTGTCAGTCGGGCGAGGGCCGCGACGCCGTCGACGCCCAGGCCCACCGGCGCGTCGGTCTTCGTGCTGGTGGCGCGCACGGTGCCGATGCCGACGTAGTCGCAGGCGCCGCTCCTCTCCGCCGCGCGCAGCTCGCCCGGGGTGGCGGCCGACAGGCCGATGCGGGCCTCCTCGCCGATGAGGCGCCGCACGACGTCGGCAGGCAGATCCGATTGCCCCAGGTGCACGCCCGCCACGGGCGCCCCGAGGCTGCGGGCGGCGAGGAAGACATCCACCCGGTCGTTGACGAGGATCGGGATCCTGGCGCCCACGGCGTCGGCGATGTCGAGGACCTCGGCGAGGAAGGATCCGCCGTCGGATTCCTTGGCCCGCAACTGGACGCAGGTGGCTCCCCCATCGACGGCGGCCAGGACGGTCTGCCTCGTGGTGCGCCCCTTGCTCCGGCACTGGGCGTCATCGGTGACGAGGTAGAGGGACAGGTCGAGGGGCGGCCTCATGCCGGGGCCTCCGTGATCGCGACCGCGCCGAGGTCGCGGGCGCCCACGCTGTCCAGGGCGTCGAGGAAGGCGGGCTGGAAGGAGCCCGGGCCGGTCGAGCGGGCCGCGGACAGTTCCGCCGCCGCGCTGTAGACGGCGTGGCAGGCGGCTGTGGCGGTGTGGGGGTCGTGCCCCGAGGCGCGGCCCGCGGCGACGAAGGCGGCGATGAGGGCGCCCAGGGCGCAGCCGCCGCCGGTGATCCGCGTGAGCATGGGCGAGCCCCCGGCCACGCGGGTGATCCGATCGGCGCTGACGACGGCGTCGATGGGCCCGGAGACGGCGACGACCGCGCCGTGGCGCGTGGCGATCGCCCGGGCCGCGTCGAGCGCGGCGTCGACGTCGTCCGCCGTCTCGGGGCCGCGCCCGCCGCCGCCCTGGCCGAGCAGGGCGATGATCTCCGAGGCGTTCCCGCGCACCACCGTGGGGCCCATCTCGACGAGTCTGTGAGCCAGGGCCGTCCTATGCGTGAGGGTCCCGATGGCGACGGGATCGAGGACCCAGGGGGTTCCTGCCGCCCGGGCGCTGGTGGCCGCCTCGATCGCCGCCTCGCGCTGCTCGGGCTGCGGGGTGCCCAGGTTGATGAGGACTCCCGAGGCGAGGGCGGCGAAGGGCCCGGCCTCCCCCGTGATGTCGACCATGGCGGGCGCCGCTCCGGCGGCGAGCAGGACATTGGCGGTCAGGCCCGTGACCACGGAGTTCGTCAGGCACTGGACGAGCGGGGAGGTCTCGCGCACCGCTTCCAGAATGGTCAGGGCGGAGTCGTGGAGCGGCATCGTGACATCCCTTCGCCAGCATTGTCTGAGCAGGTTCGACGGGTGTGATCTCAGCCGTGCGGCACCCCGTGTCGCCGGTCACAGTAGCATGGTGGCCAGGGGCCGCACAGCCCCTGGCCACCATGAACGATCGCTCGCGAGTGGGGAGTGTCAGCCCGCGTCCGCGGCCTGGGTCCCCTGCCCGTAGAAGTTCGACTGCGAGACGGTGCGGCTACCGAGCGCGGAGGCGAGGGTGACCCTCACGGTCGCGATCTCGAGGATCGCTGGGCACTCGGCGGGAGCGCCGGGGATAGTGCCCTCGGTGAGGTTGATGTCCACGGCGTCGGGCGACTCGCCGACGTCGACGTGGACGCCCATGCAGGTGGAGGAGCCCCCGGAGAAGCCGAGCTCGATGGTGGTGTCATCGATGGCGCGCCAGGTGTCCCACGCCAGGGGCTGCGGGTTGATGAGATCGTCCCGGGAGGTCCACTGCCCGGCCGTGGTGGTCTGGACGGCGGTGGGGTCCGCTGTGGCGGCCTGCTGCGCCGAGGAGGATCCGGAGTCCTTCGAGTCCTTGGACTGGGAACAGGCGGCGGCCAGCAGGGGAAGGCCGACGGCGCCGAGGCCGAGCACCAGCCGCCGGGCGGGGAGCCCGGAGCGGGAGGGGTATGTATTTCTCATGCCCCCATCCTCCCCCGGACCAGCGCCCAGCGTCCAGAACACGGCAGGTCAGTTGCCCTCGCCACGCCTGCCGCGTCCGGAGGTCAGTCGAGGTAGTCGCGCAGGACCTGGCTGCGAGAGGGGTGGCGCAGCTTCGACATAGTCTTGGACTCGATCTGCCGGATGCGCTCGCGCGTGACCCCGTAGACCTTGCCGATCTCATCAAGGGTCTTGGGCTGGCCGTCGGTGAGCCCGAAGCGCATCGAGACCACGCCGGCCTCCCTCTCGGAGAGGGTGTCGAGCACCGCGTGCAACTGCTCCTGCAGGAGCGTGAAGCTCACGGCGTCGGCGGGGACGACGGCCTCGGAGTCCTCGATGAGGTCGCCGAACTCGCTGTCCCCGTCCTCGCCCAGAGGGGTGTGCAGGGAGATGGGCTCGCGGCCGTACTTCTGGACCTCGACAACCTTCTCCGGCGTCATGTCCAGCTCGACGGCGAGCTCCTCCGGGGTGGGCTCGCGGCCCAGGTCCTGGAGCATCTGGCGCTGCACGCGGGCGAGCTTGTTGATGACCTCGACCATGTGCACCGGGATGCGGATGGTGCGGGCCTGGTCGGCCATGGCGCGGGTGATGGCCTGGCGGATCCACCAGGTGGCGTAGGTGGAGAACTTGTAGCCCTTGGTGTAGTCGAACTTCTCCACGGCGCGGATGAGGCCGAGGTTGCCCTCCTGGATGAGGTCGAGGAAGAGCATGCCGCGGCCGGTGTAGCGCTTGGCCAGGGAGACCACGAGGCGCAGGTTGGCCTCCAGCAGATGGTTCTTGGCTCGCTGGCCGTCCTGGGCCACCCAGTGCAGCTCGCGGCGGTACTTCGAGGGGAGGTCGTTGCCCTCCGTGGCCAGGAGGTGCTCGGCGTAGAGGCCGGCCTCGATGCGCTTGGCGAGCTCGACCTCCTGCAGGGCGTTGAGGAGCGCGACCTTGCCGATCTGCTTGAGGTAGTCCTTGACTGGGTCCGCGGTGGCGCCCGCGGTGACGACCTTCTGGGCGGGCTCGTCGGCGTCGTCGGAGTCGGAGACGGTGAAGGAGCCATCCTTGTCCCGCTCCTTGGAGCGCTTGCCGGCCTTCTTGGCGGCGGCGCGCTCGGCCTCCTCGCGGCGCATCCTCTCCAGCTCGCCGGTGAGGGCGGCGATCGAGGGCTCCATCTTGATGCCCTTGATGACCCAGCCGCGGAAGATATAGCCGTTCTCGGCCAGGAACTCGCGGGCCACCAGGGGCGCGGAGTCGCCGATGGTGAAGCGCGGGACGGGGCCGTGCCCGTAGGGGGCCAGGGTGATCGGCTCCTCGAGCGTGCCGTTGCCCGCGATCTCCAGGCCCTCGACGATCGTGTGGGAGCGCACGTAGAGGGTGGCGCCGGGGGCGAGCTTGACGCCCTTGAGGGAGGCCGGGGTGTTGAAGGGGTGCTTCTTCGTGCCGTCCCCGTTCTCCTCCAGGTTCACATCCAGGTAGTAGTCGCGCAGCTCCGGGGCGGGGCCGTCGTCCTCCTGGGCGCCGTCGGCGTCCTGGGAGTCGCCGTCATCGTCAGCGTCCTCGTCGTCCCCCGACTCGTCCCCATCGGAGTCCTCATCGGAGTCATCCTCCGAGTCGTCGTCGAGGTCGGCCTCCTGCTCGTCGGAGTCATCGGCGTCGTCGGAGTCCGCATCGAGGTCGAAGACGTCCTCGGGGACCTCGTCGGCGTCGTCGATCTTCTGAGCACGCTTGCGCAGGGCAGTGGAGGAAGCCACGGGGCACCTTTCACGTGGGGAATCTGCTCGGCGGCGGGCCAGCCCCGCGCATCCCCCTCATCTCCATGCAGGGAAGCGGGCGCAGTCCACCACCATCGCAGCGGGCAACCCCGAGATTGTAGCCTTTATTCCCGGCTCGCTCAGCATCGGTCCAGCGCAGCCCCAGCGACGCCGAGGGCGGCGGCCTGACCACTCCAGCCCGCCCTACCTCGTCCCGGCTCGTGCGCCGCCCCGTCCCGGGCCGAGATGCCACTACCCTGGCGCCATGACGCAGATCGACCGCACGATGAGCCTCGTGCGCCAGGCCGTGGACGAGCGCATCTCGCAGGCGATCGCCGAGCGGAGAGACGAGTGGGCCGACGCCGGACCCGCCGCGCGCGAGCTCCTCGACGCCGCCGCTGATCTGCTGGGGGGCGGCAAGCGGATGCGCGCGGTGCTGGCCGCCATCGGCCTGGCCGCCACGGCCGAGGGCGCGCGCCGCGAGGAGATCCTGTCCGGACGGGCCAGCGCGGGGCTGGGCGCGGCCCTGGAGCTCTACCAGGCGAGCGCCCTCATCCACGACGACGTCATCGACGCCGCGCTCACCCGCCGGGGCCTGCCCGCTGCCCACCGCCGCTTCGCCGCCGCGCACCAGGGAGCCGGCTGGCTCGGCGACGCCGAGGCGCACGGCCGCAGCGCGGCGATCCTCCTGGGCGACCTGCTCCTGTCCGCCGCGGGCTCCGAGCTCGGGGCCGCCCTGGCCCAGTGCCCTCCCGCGACCCGTCCGGCGGCGCGGGCCGCCTTCGACGCCATGACGGAGGAGGTGGCGCTCGGCCAGTACCTGGATGTGCGGGCCGAGTCCCTGCCCCTGCCCGACGAGGATACCGACCACATTGCCGCCGGCGAGGCAATGGAAGCGGCCGCCCTGGCGGTGGTGCGCCGCAAGTCGGCCCGCTACTCCGTCATGCGCCCCCTGCTCATCGGCGCGATCCTGGGCGGGCTCCCTCCCCAGGGCGAGGCCGCCTCCCGGCTCGCGGAACTGGGCGAGGCCACCGGGATCGCCTTCCAACTGCGCGACGACGAGCTCGGCGTCTTCGGCGACCCGGCCCGCACCGGCAAGCCCGCCGGTGATGATCTGCGCGAGGGCAAGAGGACGGTGCTGCTGGCACTGGCCTGGCAGCGCTGCGACGCCGATGGCAGGGCGCTCCTTGGCCGCGTGCTGGCCAACGCCCAGGCCGATGCTGACGAGATCGCTGCGGCCGCGGCCCTCATCGAGGACTGCGGGGCCCGGGCCGCGCACGAGGAGAGGATCGACGAGCACGCCGAGCGGGCGCGCCGGGCCCTGGAGGCGCTCGCCGCCGCGAGCCCGGGCGTGTCCGCATCTGCTCTCGCCGACCTCGCCTCCGTCATCTCCCTCCTGACCGACCGCAGGGCCTGACCCACGTGGGGAGCCCGCCCCGGCGCTGCGGTCCGGCGCGGGCGCTCGGGCCCCATAGAATGCCGTCGTGTCCCACGACCCCCTGACTGGCCGGATCGTCGACTCTCGCTACGAGGTCGGCCAGCGCGTGGCGCGCGGCGGGATGGCGACGGTCTACAAGGCCTACGACCGCCGCCTCGAGCGCGATGTCGCCCTCAAGCTCATGCACGCCCACCTGGCGGACTCCCCCGACTTCGTCGCCCGCTTCCGCCGCGAGGCCCGCGCCGCCGCGCGACTGTCCAATCCCGGCGTCGTCGCGGTCTACGACCAGGGCGCGATCGACGGCGTCGCCTACATCATCATGGAGTACGTGCCCGGCCCCACCCTGCGGGACCACATCGCCTCCGGACCGCTGACGGTGGCCGACGCCCTGGAGATGACCAGCCATGTGCTGCGCCCCCTGGGCGCCGCGCACCGCGCCGGGCTCATGCACCGGGACATCAAGCCGGAGAACGTCCTGCTGCCGGCGGACGGCTCCGTGCCGAAGGTCGCCGACTTCGGCCTGGCCCGAGCGGTCACCGAGGCCACCCAGACCTCCACCGGCAACATCCTGGGGACGGTGGCCTACCTGGCCCCCGAGCTCATCACCTCCGGGGCCTCCACGCCGCGCGCCGACGTCTACTCGGTGGGGGTCATGCTCTTCGAGCTGCTCACCGGCGAGCAGCCGTTCAGCGCTGACACGCCGATCCAGATAGCCTTCCGCAATGTCCACGAGGACATCCCCGCGCCCTCGACGCGCGCCGAGGGGATCCCGGCCCCCGTCGATCGGCTCGTCGCCTCGATGACGGCGCGGGACCCGCAGGAGCGGCTCGCCAACGCCGACGACGCGCTGCGCGCGGTGAGGGAGGTGGCCGAGGAGGTCGTGGGCGAGGCCGAGCCAGCATCCTCGGCGGCCGCGATCAGCGCCGCGGCCATCGGCGCCGCCCTGGGCGGAATCGGGGACGCGGACGGCGCCAACAGCGCGGGGGCCGACGACGGATCGCTCTCCCCGAGCAGCGCGGGCAGTGCCCCGGATCCGACGAGCCCGGATGACGCTGGCAGCGCGAACAGCGGTGGCAGCGCCGCCAGTACTGCCAGTGCCGCCAGCGTCAGCAGCGCAGGTCGTGCGGCTGATTCGACCGACGAGGCCAGCGCGACGAGCCCGGCGAGCGCGCGGAGCGCGGCCGGTGCCCCCAGTCCTGCCAGCGTCGGGGGCTCCGCCAGCGCGGCCACGCCCGCCGAGGCCTCCCGGACGGTCCGTCTGCCCCGCAACCCCCTCGATCCGAGCGCCGTCACCTCCAGCGCGGGCATGCGCACGGTCTCCCTGCCGATCGGCTCGATCTCGTCGACCAGCGGTGATGACGCCAACGGCGAGGAGGACCCCGACGCCCGCGCGGCCGGGCTCCTCGGGCGCCGCCTCCTCATCACAGGCGGCGCGCTCGCCGTCCTCAGCGCGCTGGGCGGCACGGGCGCCTGGTACTTCCTCGCCGGCCCCGGCCGCCGGGTCAGCGTGCCCAGGATCGAGGGCATGACCGCCGAGGAGGCCAGCGCCGCCGTCTCCGGCGCGGACCTGGTGTGGGTCGAGCCGACCACCGCCTACTCCGACTCGGTCCCGGCCGGCACGGTCATCTCGGCCACGCCCGCGGGCGGCACCTCGGTGACCGTGGGCGCGCGCATCCAGACCGTCGTCTCCCTCGGCGTCGAGCAGAAGACCGTCCCGGACGTCGTCGGCAAGACCGAGCACGACGCCCAGACCGCGATCATCGACGCCGGCCTGACGGTCGGCCAGACCTCGAAGGACTACTCCTCGTCCGTGGCCACCGGCATGGTGATCTCCACTGATCCGGCCGCGGGCCAGTCCCTCGACAAGGGATCGACCGTCAACATCACGATCTCCAAGGGCCGCGCCTCGGCCAAGGTGCCCGGCGTCGTCGGCAAGACCGAGGAGGAGGCCCGCAAGGCGCTCAAGGACGCTGGCCTGGAGATGAGCACCCCCACGAGGGCGAACGACAAGTCGGTCGAGGAGGGCCATGTCATCTCGCAGTCGCCGAAGAAGGGCGCCAGCGGCGTCTACAAGGGCGACTCCGTGGCGATCGTCATCTCGCAGGGGCCGAAGATGGTGACGGTCCCCGATGTGACGGGGAAGTCCGAGAGCGAGGCGAAGAAGGCCCTCAAGGACGCCGGCTTCGAGGTGGAGGTGGACAAGGCCTGGACGGGCCTTGTCTTCGGCGAGGCCGATTACACCAAGCCCGCCAAGGGCGAGCAGGCCGCGGAGGGCTCGAAGGTGGTCGTCCACATCAAGTGAGGCCGCCCCGTGGGCGGCGGGCTCGGCCGGGCTCGGCCGGGCGGCGCCCGCTGGGTCAGGTGGCGCTCGTGCGCGCCCGCCGCGCCAGGAGCGCGATGATCCCCGTTGCGCTTCCCCGCAGCTCGCGCAGGCGATCGCGCCAGGGCTCCGGCCAGCCGAGCGCCCGGCCCTGCGCGCTGACGATGGCCAGGGCGAGCGCGGCGCCTGCGGCGTCCTCCCGGTCCATGAGGGCGTCGGCGGTGGCCACGGGCAGGCCGGACTCGGGCAGGAGCCGGAGTCGGCGGGCGCGCTCCAGGGCCGCGCTCGTCGTGGCGGCGAGCTCCCCGGCAAGGCTCGCGTCGTCAACGGCGCCCGCCAGGCGCTCCAGGGAGGCCAGGCAGGCCGCCTCATCCTCCCAGTCGGTGGCGGCCAGGCGGCTCGCCCAGGGGGCGGTGGGCGGGCAGGCGGCGCGGTCGAGGCCCTCGAGCTGGGCGCTCATGGCCTCCAGATGGTCGCGGTGCCAGCGCAGGGAGGCGCCGTCATCGGGGATCATCGCGGCCGCCAGGCACTGCAGGCGGCGCAGGTGGGGAAGGTCGGCCTCGGCCTGGGCGTTGGGCTCGGCCTCGTCCGCGGCGCCGCCCGCGAGCCCGCGCAGGACGGCCAGGTGCCCGCTCCAGTCGGCGGAGCGCGAGGAGTGCCGGGCGATCGCGCCGATCGCGGCGGCGGACTCGGCGGGGGCGCCGTCGCGCACGATGTCCTCCAGGAGGCTGGGCAGGTCCGGCAGGACGTCGCTCCACTCCCCCAGCGCGGCGATGAGCTCGGGCTCGCGGGCGGCCGCCAGGAGGAGGCGGGCGTAGCGCAGGCGGTGGCGGTCGGCGATCTGCCGGGGGGAGGTGGAGGCCAGGGCGAGGGCGGCGTCGCGGCCCTCGGTGGCGACGTGGGCGAGGATCGTCCAGGCCTCGGGGGCGTCGAGCCAGGCGATCATGGCGCGGGCGGCGGCCAGGCGCACGTCGGGGCGGGTGTCGCGGGCCATGGCGGCGCCGATCAGCGTGGGCAGATCCGCGGGGCGGTGGAGGCGGGCGAGGACGCGCAGGGCCTCCTTGCGGGCGCTCATGCGGATGGGGCCGGCCAGCGCGCCGGTGAGGATCTTGGAGGCGGTGGCGGGGTCGAGCCTGGCGGCGCAGGCCATGGCGCCGTCGAAGGCGGCACAGGCATGGTCGCCCCCGGCGTGGCGCACGATCTCGCGCAGGGCGGCCTCGGGGTCGGACAGGTGCGCGAGGGCCTCGAGGGCGGAGGCGCGGGTGTCGGGGGCGTCGGCGTCGAGCCAGGGGCGCAGGTCGGTGACGGTGGTGGTGGGGATGCGCGCGAGGGTGGTCAGGGCGCGGTGGCGCTCGGCGCGGGTGGTGGCGCGCGCGTCGATACGGCGGCGCAGGGCGTCGGCGTAGGCAGCGAGGTGCTCGGGGTCCCAGCCGTGGGGGCCCGCGGGCAGGAGCGCGAGGTAGGTGTGCTCGCGGTGCCAGAAGCGGCCCCGCAGGGGGCGGTCGAGGAAGAGGATCCCGACGAGGTCCTGCCGCGCGCTGCTGATGGCCTCGGTGACGGGGCGCAGGGCGGCGAAGGACTCATCGCGGCGCACGAGCTCGGCGACCCTCTCCCCGCGGGTGGCGGGGTCGGCGAGCCAGGCGACGGCGGCCCCCTGGCGGTCGGCGGCGACCGGGGAGCCGAGGGCCGCCACGAGCAGGGAGTCGAGGAGGGGGCTGCCGCCCGCCTGGCGGCCGAGCGCGGAGTGGAGGTCGAGGAGGAGCCCGCACTCGCCCGCGAGCGATTCTTCGCCAAGGCGCTTGGCGAGGGCGTCGATGACGGCCAGGGAGAGGGCCCGCCCGGGGGTCAGCGGCGGGTGCCAGAGGTGGGGCTCGTCGCCGACCGCGGCCGCGAGGAGCCGGGCCGGGCCCGAGGGGGCATCCCCGGTGGACACAGCGTGGTCGGTGAGGCTCCAGGCGAGGCTCTGCAGCGTCCACTGGGTGGCGGTGGAGGCGTCCTGGGCGCGCAGGGCCGCCCGGATGAAGCCCTCGAGGGGTGTCAGTGGGCAGCGGGACAGGACGGACAGGGGGATGGAGGCGAGCGCGCGGGCGACGATGAGCCTCACCACGTCCTGCTCGTGGTCGAGGGCGCCCAGGCGCAGGAGGACCTGGGTGAGGGCATCGGCGTCGCGACTGCGCCCAGCCGAGCAGATGAGGGCGCTCCATGCTTGCCCGCGCTCCTCGGCGCCGAGCGCGTGGAGGCGGGGGCCGGCTAGGAATGCTGCCTGATCCGGGGCGAGGAAGCCGGCGATGGCGAGTTGGCCGAGGGCGCTGGCGAATTCGGGGAGGGAGGCCATGCGCCGTGCCTCGCGCTGGCGTCGGGCGCGCGGCAGGACCTCCAGGAGCGCCTCGGAGTAGTGGCGGCGGGTGGTGTCGACGCCGTCGAGGGCGCCGTCGAGGACCTCCTCGCGATCCCGGGGGGCCAGGGCGGCGAGGATGGCGGCGAGGCGGCCGTCGTCGTCGCGCCCGGCGCGGGCCAGGGCGATGCGCTCGGGGACGGTGAGCAGGTGGAGGGAGCGGTGGAGGCTCTTGACCAGGCGGGCGCTGGCGGTGGTGAGGTGGCGCTGGCCGACGTCGTGGGGCGCGCGGGCCAGCAGGCAGGCGACGGCGCGGGGGTTGTGGCGCAGGAGGCACCCGAGGTGGGGGTCGAGGCCGTCGGGGATGACGCGCGTGGGGCCGGCGGTCAGCAGCAGGGCGATGAGCCCGCCGGGGAGGCTGGCGGCGAGCGGGGCGTAGGCGGTGCGGGCCCAGGCCCAGGCGTGGTCGCGCTGGATGGGGGCGGCGCCCTCGAGACGGCGGGCGAGCTCGTCGAGGACGACTCCGGGGTGGCGGCGGGCCAGTGGGGCGAGGCTGGGCAGGAGGTCGCCGAGGTCGGGGATGAGGGAGCGGGCGGTGGGCTCGTCGGCGGAGGCGAGCAGGCGGGCGCGGTCGGCGTCGGCCAGGGGCAGGCCGAGGAGGATGGCGGCCATGTCGGTGCGGCGCGTGGCGCGGATGCGGTGCTCCAGGGCGCGGCGCTGCTCCAGGGGCAGGCAGAGGTAGCGGGTGGCGAGGTCGTCGGTGCCGGGGACGGCGGCGTGGCTGAGGGCGCGCACGCACTCGGCGTCGCCGGCGGCCCTGGCAGCGGCAAGGGCGAGGCCGGCGTGGTAGTCGGAGCGGGCGGCGAGCGCGTCGAGGAGGGGGCCGAGGGCGGGGTCGGCGGAGTGGCCGCGGGCGAGGCGCACGAGGGCGCGCAGGCGCTCGACGTGCGGGAGGGAGGGCAACTGCCGAGCCAGGGATTCGGCGTCGGGAAGGGTCATGGGGCGAGGCTACCGGGTGGCCTGCCGTTTCCCGGCGCTGAGGGCGAAGCCTTGTCCCCTTCGAGACCTTGGGGCTGGTTCGGGCGCGCAGGCTCAGGCACGCAGGGCCTGGAGCATCTCGGCGACCTCGAAGGCCATCTCGAGGGACTGCTGGTGGTTGAGGCGGGGGTCGACGAGGGTCTCGTAGCGCTCGGCGAGACCGGCTTCGTCGATCTGCTCGCCGCCGCCGAGGACCTCGGTGACGTCGCCGCCAGTGAGCTCGACGTGGATGCCGCCGGGCATGGTGCCGAGTGAGCGGTGGACCTCGAAGAAGCCGCGGACCTCGTCCATGATCGCCTCGAAGCGGCGGGTCTTGTAGCCGTTGTCGGAGGTGATGGTGTTGCCGTGCATGGGATCGGTGATCCAGGCAATGGGGCGGCCGTCGGCGCGCGCGGCCTCGATCAGGGGCGGCAGGGCGTCTCGGATGCGGCCCGAGCCCATGCGGGTGATGACGGTGAGGCGGCCGGGCTCGCCGTCGGGGTTGAGGCGGTCGATGAGGGCGGTGAGCTCGGCGGGCGTGGTGGTGGGGCCGAGCTTGACGCCGACGGGGTTGCGGACGCCTGCCAGGAGGGCGGCGTGGGCGTCGTCGGCGCCGCGAGTGCGCTCGCCGATCCACAGCAGGTGGGCGCTGGTGCCGTAGAGGTCGCCGGTGCGGGAGTCGCGCCGGGTCATGGCGTCCTCGTACTCCAGGAGGAGGGCCTCGTGAGCGGCGTAGAAGTCGACCTGCTTGAGGGCGTCGAAGTCGACCCCGGCGGCCTCCATGAACCGCATGGCGCGGTCGATCTCCTCGGCGAAGGCCTCGAAGCGCTTGTAGGCGGGGTTGTCGGTGAAGCCGCGGTTCCAGGAGTGGACCTCGCGCAGGTCGGCGTAGCCGCCCATCGTGAAGGCGCGGATGAGGTTGAGGGTGGTGCCGCTGCGCAGGTAGGCGTCGAGCATGCGGGCGGGGTCGGGGGTGCGGGCCTCGGGGGTGAAGTCGTGGCTGTTGACGGAGTCGCCGCGGTAGGCGGGCAGGGTGAGGCCGTCGCGGGTCTCGGTGTCCGCGCTGCGGGGCTTGGCGTACTGGCCGGCCATGCGCCCGATCTTGATGATGGGCATGGAGGCGCCGTAGGTGAGGACGGCGGCCATCTGGAGGATGGTCTGGACCTTGAGGCGGATGTCTGTGGCGGTGTTGCCGTCGAAGGACTCGGCGCAGTCCCCGCCCATGAGGGCGAAGGCGCGGCCCTCGGCGGCCTCGGCCATGCGCTCGCGCAGAGAGTCGACCTCGCCGGCGAAGACGAGCGGGGGGCGGGAGCGCAGGTCGGTGCCGACGGCGGCCAGGGCCTCGGGGTCCGGGTAGGTGGGCTGCTGCGCGGCGGGCCGGTCCCGCCAGGTGCCGGGGCTGGCGGGGGCCTCAAGCTCGTTCATCACGCCGGTCAGCATAGGTCAGCGCGCGGCCGGGCCCGGCTCCCCCACCGCATACCGGGATCGCAGCGCCCGGGTGGGATGACTGCGGCTGGCTCGCCATTGAGTGCCGCCGGCGACGCCAGCGCGTTGACGGCGGCTCCCTGAGGCCGCGCTGAGTCGCGACTTGCACGCTCAGACGAGACCGCAAGAGCCAAAACGTTGGAATCACGCGAGGCGGCCTCGCGCCGTTGAATCTCCCGTGTGCATTCGAAGCCCGAATGCACACGGGAGATTCCGCGCGCGTGCGACGCCTAGGCAATTCCAACGAAAAGTCGGAGGTCTCCCGCTCTGAGCGTGCAACTCCTGCTCCGCGCGCCCGTGGTGGCGCCCCTCGGTACCGAGGACGGGCCTGGGGCTGGCGGCGCCAGGTGGGTGGCGCCGCCAGCCCCAGGGTGGCGGTCCCGGCCTCAGGCGGCCGAGGGCGACTAGCTCAGTGCTCCGGGGCGGTCTCGGCCGGGGCGACGGACTGGCCAAGCTCGCTCATGAGCTCGGTGAACCAGGGCTGGGTGATGTCGAAGGGCTTGCCTCCGGCGATGCGGGGGAACGGGATGGCGCCGAGGGCGTCGCCGTTCTCCTCGTCCTGGCCGATGACGCCGGACTCGCCGCGCAGGGCGCAGTCGACGGCCAGGTCGCACATCTTCTTGATGAGGGCGAGGTCCTCGGCGTTGGCGTGCGCGGCGCGCGAGTAGTAGCCGGACTTCTGGACCATGACCTTCTCGGCGCCGATGAGCGAGGCGAACTGCTTGGCGAACCACTGGCCAGGGTTGATAGTGTCGAGCTTGACGTGGCCGAAGGGGTCGCGCTGGACCTCCTCTCCCTTGGCCTCCATCTCGGCGATGATCTCGGGGACGCCGGCGCCCTCGGACAGGAAGATGTTGACGTTGCCCTGCTCGTCCATGATGGCCTTGAGGCGCTCGGCCTCGGCGGCGATGTCGAGTTTCACCTCGGGGAGGAAGACGGCGTGGACGTCCCAGCGCTCCTTGGTCAGGCCGAGGGAGGGGGCCCACTGCTTGGTCTTGAGCAGCTCGTGGTAGCGGCGGGCGGTCTCGGCGGTGAGGTAGCCGCAGTTGCGGCCCATGCACTCGTGGACGATGAGCATGCGCGGGTTGGAGCGGTGCTCGCCGATGACGTTGAAGGCGAAGCCGGCGCCCTGCTCGGCGGCGGTCCAGGCGCCCAGGGACTGGCGGATCGGGATGATGTCGTTGTCGATGGTCTTGGGCAGGCCGACGACGGTGAGCTCGTAGTCGTGCTCGTGGAGGTAGGCGGCCAGGTCCGCGGCGGTGGTGTTGGTGTCGTCGCCGCCGATGGTGTGCAGGACGTCGACGCCGTCCTTGCGCAGCTGCTCGGCGGCGAACTCCAGGGGGTTGACGCCCTCGGCGACCAGGCCGCGCTCGACGAGGTTCTTGGCGTTGGTGAGCTTGACGCGGGAGTTGCCGATCGGGGAGCCGCCGAACTCGCGCAGGAGGCCAGCGTTCTTGCGGCCCTCGGCGTCGACGACGACGTAGTTGCCGGTGAGCAGGCCGTGGTAGCCGTACTGGTAGGCGATGATCTCGACGTCGGGGGCGACCTCGGTGTAGCGCTCGATGAGGTCGCCGACGGCGGCGGACAGGCAGGGGGCGAAGCCGCCCGCGGTGAGCAGGGCGACGCGACGAATTGACATCGTTGGCCTTTCATTGGCTGCGAGGAGTGACAGAGCCATCCTAGCGGGACGACGGCGTACCTCCGCCAGGACCCTCGGGGTCGGGGCCGGAGCTGGGGCGGGGCTCGGGATCGGCGAGCAGGCGCTCCTCGACGAGCCGCGTGGCCAGGTCCGGAGCCACGCGCAGCAAGACGTCGAAGCGATTCCAGACGGTGGCCCCGTAGAGCCAGGAGCGGGCGAGCGCGGAGCGGGCCAGGCCGAGCCACCGGTCGCGTTCGGCGGGCTCCGCATCGGCGGAATCGGCCAAGATATCAGCCGCATCGACGCATGCCACTGCGAGCGTGGCACAGTAGTCGGCGGCGTCCTGCCTGCGCACAAATCCTTCGACCTCGGCGATCGCGGTGTGCAGCATATTGACGGCCTCATTGGAGGAGCCCTTGCGAACAAGCGCCTTAATGACCGCGGATTGAGCGCGGCTTCGGGAACTCAGATTACTTACCATTGTGACAATTTCTCGGGCCTCGTCAGTGTTGCCCGCCTGGGCCAGCGCACCCGCCACCCCCGCCAGAGCTGGCGTCAGCATCAGCGTCCAAAACTCCTTGATCTGCTCGGCCGTGCTCACCTTTACCGCGTTCTCGGCGACCCGCCGCGCCCCCTCAGGGTCGCCCGCCCGAGCCAGGACACCCACCACCCCCGCCAGAGCCCACGCACGCTCCCCGGGATTCTCGATCTGCTCGGCCGTGCTCACCTTTACCGCGTTCTCGGCGACCCGCCGCGCCCCC
>ERZ772918.127-NODE-127-length-62336-cov-5.88252_pt1 | contig 62336 bp, 50 predicted proteins | sample MGYA00512118_ERZ772918 | MGnify/ENA primary metagenome ERZ772918 (study PRJEB29015, sample SAMEA2737939) | human oral metagenome | biome: human oral; feature: human-associated habitat; material: dental | place: China | collected 2135 ... | reverse complement strand
GGGCGCACCGGCGGGGCCGAACGGGCCGCCTGGCTCTCCGGTTCGCCGGCTCGATCCCGGCCCCCTGCCCCCGCCCGGGAGGTTGCGCCTCTCGAGGCGGTCTGGGGCGCCGCCCCGGCGTCCAGCGCCTGCGAGGCCGGCGAGCCTCCAGTCGGGCCGGCCTCGGCCAGAAGCAGCCTCGCGCACAAGAGCTCGAGCTGGAGGCGCGGCGAGGTCGCGCCTACCATCCCCTTGAGCGCGTCGTTGGTCAGGTCCGCCGCCCGCGAAGCGCCGCGCGCCCCCAGGTGCTCGGCCTGGACGAGCATCCGCTCGTACTGGTCGCGGGGAACCGAGGTGAGGACGTCGTCGGCCTGCTCGCCCGCCAGGGAGACCACGATGAGGTCGCGCAACCGCTGCAGCAGGTCCTCGACGAATCGGCGCGGATCATGCCCGGACTGGACGACCCTTTCGACCACGGCGAACAGGCTCGCCCCGTCGCGAGCGGCGACGGCCTCCACCGCGTCGTCGAGGAGGGAGGCGTCGGTGAAGCCCAGGAGGGCGATCGCCTGGTCGTAGGCGAGCATCCGCTCTTCGGATCCGCCGATCAGCTGGTCGAGAACGGAGAGGGAGTCGCGCACGGAGCCGCCGCCGGCCCGCACGACGAGCGGCAGGACTCCCGCGCCGATCTCGATGCCCTCGTCAGCGCAGATACCGGACATGAACGCTTCGAGGGTCTCGGGCGGGACGAGCCGGAAGGGATAGTGGTGGGTGCGCGAGCGGATCGTCCCGATGACCTTCTCGGGCTCCGTCGTGGCGAAGACGAATTTGACGTGGTCGGGGGGTTCCTCGACGAGCTTGAGAAGGGCGTTGAACCCCTGGTTGGAGACCATGTGGGCTTCGTCGATGATGAAGATCTTGTAGCCGTCCCGTGCGGGGGCGAAGGCGGCGCGTTCGATGAGCTCGCGGGCGTCGTCCACTCCGCCGTGGCTCGCGGCGTCCATCTCGACCACGTCGAGGCTCCCTCCCCCGGCCAGGGAGAGCTCGCGGCAGGATTCGCATTCGCCGCACGGGGTGTCCGTGGGGGCCTGCGCGCAGTTCAGGCAGCGCGCGAGGATCCGCGCAGACGTGGTCTTCCCGCAGCCGCGCGGGCCGGAGAAGAGGTAGGCGTGTGCCGTTCTGCCAGCCCGCAGGGCCGCCATGATGGGCCTCGTGACGTGTTCCTGGCCGATCACGTCCTGGAATCTCTGCGGGCGGTATCGCCGGTACAGTGCCATGCTCACGCCACCAGTCTACGGGCAGGCGCCGGCGTTCTCACCGGCTTCGACGCCGTACCGCGCACCGCCCCGCCTCACCGATCGACATCGCGATCATCATTCGACTGCAATGACGACGATGCTGATATAGGATCGATGTGTCAGCATGATGCAGCCATTCGCTTCTACGAAAAGGAGAGCGGGAATGTCCCAAGGTTCCTATGATCTGGTTTTCAATTCGGATTCCGTGACGGTGGTGGCAGATACCGTCTCGGCAGACAGCCAGGTTTACAACAACATTTCGGCCGGCATCGGGAAGATGACGGACGACGTCGACTCCACGATCCTGCTTCTTCCAATCGATCAGATTGGGGAGGGAAGTCACACCCGCAACGAGGGAACCAACGAGTTGAAGCATACGCTGGAGCACATCGTCACCATGATGAAACATGCCACGCATGAGCTGTCGGACGCCTGTGCCCTTGTCGGCTTGGGCGTCAAAGGCGCCGTTGAGGACTTCGATTCTACGGAGTCGAACATCACCCAGAAATTCAAGTTCATGATGTCCAGCAAACCGGTTCAGTGAACGGTTTTCCATCGAAAATTTGCGGCTTGGAAGATGCGAAGCCGATTCCACCGGGCAGCCGGTATGAGAGCTGCACAAGGCGCATGGCAAGGGCTTCGGAATCGTATGGCTCCCGCGCATCCTCGGACCCCTTCGCGGTTTTGAACCCGTTTCGGGCTCATTGTGAGCGAAGGGGTGGCGGTAATAAGATACGTCTATGAAAAAACAATGGGCGAAGCTATGGTGTTCTGCGATCGCATCGGTCGTCTTTCTGGCGGCGGCCGGATGCGCCGGCCAGTCCAAGCCAGCCGAGTCGGCTTCAAGCACGACGCCGTCGCCGAGTACGAGTTCGTCGCCGACGCCATTCGTCAAAGGCACGCGGATGAGGATCCCGGGCAAGCTCTCAATCGTGGTCCCCGATGGATACATCGCCTACACAGCCGAACAGACTCGCCGATCCTTCCATCCCATCGTTATCGTACCTCGAGGAACCCCGATTGAAAAAGCCGACAGAACTCCACAGCGTTTAGAAATACTTACATACTTCACTAAAGAAAAAGGGGAAAAAAGTCGAGATAATCTTTTCAATGAATATACCCATTGGAAACAAATTAGCGAATTAAAGAAAGAAAATGCTATAAAAATTGATAATAGCATTTTATATGGAATATATTACAAACGGACAGACGCAATAGGAACAGTATCACGTCAAACTTGGTATAGAACCATAGGAAATAGCGGATGGAAAATCGACATTATCGGACCCGATAATGCTGAAAATATTCCACAAGAGCTTCTCGATGCCATGCGAACGATAGAATTCGCTAAGCAGAAGCAAACCGATTCAGGCTAATGTCCGTCTCGGGTGGCGTCCTTCCGGCTTTGTTCAGCAGTCCGCAATAAGTCGTCGATCTTCTTGCTCGCTTCGCCGAATGCCTTCCCCTGGCCGGACATCAAGCCTTGATCGCTGCCCATCCAATCCTCGTATTCTGATTTTGCTACCGAATTCATCTTCACATAAGGCTTGAGAGATCCGTCCGTATTGAGCGGAGAATCACTTTGTCCGGCTCTCGCACCCCACCTCTGCTGTGGTGTCTCGGCTCCGGAAGGCCAGGTATTGGCTTCGGAAGCCGCCGCGAGGAACTGACTCTTCATCGTCAGAGCCACACCGTTATGAGCATCGACAACTGTATAGTGGGCAGTCGCCGCATTAGACGTCGGCAGCATAGTTTCCAAAATCTTGGGAAGACCCCAATCCTTCCCCGCATTTATATTCAGCATTGTTCCGGCTTTCCGCCAGTCAGGAAGACCGGTTATGGAAACCAAATTACCGAATGGAACAATCGATACGCCTTTAGATACTAAAGACTGAATATATCCATTATTTTGATCTAAAACTTTTTTCATATTTTCGTTTGCATTGTGTGGAGCCACCGTCAAAGTCTCCAAAGTGTCCGTCCATGAGGCCACAGTCGTTTTGAGTCCAATGTAGTTGCGATCACGCATGTTTTTTACCATGTCAACATGCATTTGAGCCATAGAATGATTTATCATGCTTTTAGAGGCTTGCTTGTCAATAGAGACATCAACAAGAACGCCATCAAGCCCTTTTAGTCTTGATATATCATATGCGCTTACTCTTAACATGTATTCACCTGGACGATCCGGATACTCGCTGTAATGCAAAAGATCCGCTTTGCTAGATTGCATTTGATAAGCGATATCATGCATATACGGTCCAAGTATTGCCCCTGATATCCTCCTCAGGTGGGAATGACTATAGCCGAATCTGCTCTGTCCTCTGTTAAAACCTCCAGCATCCATGGCTTCTTTATAACCATCAATGTATTCATGCAGTACTGTAAAATTTTCTTTATGTCGGCGCGCATCGGGCATGGATGTCACTTCATGAACCATTTTTCCAAGATGTTCGCCTTTGTCAGGATAATGAATTTCACCGCCAGATAACTTATAACGTCCTCCAACTAAATATTTGGTCACATTTTGATCGTTTCCACCTTCAATTCCTACATTTGACGACAAAAATGTTCTATTCATCTGTGGATCGCCGTCCATACCGTGCAGAACATTAGCAACTGGATCCCACGTACCTAAAGACGGCTTACCATAGGATATAAACGGCACACCTGTATTATTAGTATCATGCATACCGCTCGCCTTGTAATCACGCAGATAATTTCTACTGTACTGTGCTTTCTGCTCATAATCCCATTTAAGCAAATCATGCATCACATTATGTTTGCCATTGACGAATTCTCGTGAAAATGTCAACTCAGGGTGTTCACAAGCCCCAAGTCCCCAAGCTTGAGCAAGAAATACATAGCCACGTGATTCTTTCTTCACCGTGCTTGAACTATAAACTCCTAAATTGTGAAATGGTTTTGCATCGAAGCTACTACGTCCTATTTTTTTGATTTGTTCTAAATATCCCTCTTGCCATTCAGAAAGGGATTTATGGATGATTTTCCCATTTTCTCCCTCCACTTTTACTTCCATTGTCGAGCCATAAGATCGCCAGGCATTCCACATTGCTACGCGCTCTCGTTGGTGAGGATCCGATGAATTCGCATCCAAATCGCGAGGAATCGATCCCGTGGCCAGCATCGTCCCACTGCCCATCGCGGACAGCGCCTTTCCTACGGCTTGACGCTGCGCCGAATCCGGATCCAAACGATCCGCGTTCGCAGCGAACGATGCGATTTTACCTGGACCGTATTTCATAGCAAATGCATTTGCCAGAAACGGATCCGTACCCAACCGCTTAGCATATCGGGAATTGAATTCATCCAAGCTTTCCTTTCGAGTGTTGCCATTTTTGTCTACATCCGACAATAATTTCACTGCATCGTCTGCATCTCTGTTCGCATCGGTCACACGCGTTTGAGTGGCGATAAACCCTCCACCGTCACCGAACATGGCAACACCCACATTGCGCCGAACATCAGCATCATTATGCCCTGTAGTCTTGGAAGATGGCAGAAATTCCTCCAATTTCTTTTTCAATTCCACCGCTGTTGCTGCAGCTAAAGCGTCTAAGGCTCTAATGTCCTTATTGTATGCCTTTGCAATTCTTTTCTGAGCGGAGTCGAGTTCATTTTCAACATCTTCCGCCTTAGGATAGCAAATGTTCTTATCTATAGCCTGACCAGGCTTCGGAACTAAAGCCATTCTATTATCGTAAGTACTTTTTGCTTGATCCCAATCACTTTGATGTTTTTTAATTTTATTTTGAGTGTTCGAATAAGCTTCATTATAATTTTCTAACTTTTCATGAATGAATTGTTCTATTCCAGCTGCTTTATGCGCGGCTGATTTAATCAATGAGGCTTCTCGTGCGTACGCTTCCTTAGCGCGACCACTCCATACGTCGGACTGAGAGCCAATCCTCCCCGAAACCGTGCTGCCATCACGAGCGACGTCCGTCTCGAGGATAGCCCCGGCCAAGTTTTTGAATGCGATGGCCAGTCCGTGGATATCCGCTTTGTCCAAAGACGGCAACTCGTCGGCACCGCCGGTAAATGACACATATGCCATCGTGAATACCTCGTTTCTCCGCCGGATCCAGAGGATTCGGAAGGTTCAGGAAATTTTCTGCATAAGGCTACTTCCCTGTGTACCACTTCGTGAGTTGTATTTCAATATTCCAGCACTTTCGATTTCCAAACTAATTCGATCACATTTTCGATTCAATGTTTTGAATGTCATTCAATTTCATTGATATATCGGGTTTCGATTGCTACAAAACAGTTCGGCAGCTTTCTGGGATAACTTTCATCGGTAAGGTGGCTGCGCAGGAACCAGTTTGAATTTCCGCGAAACGAGTCTTGCGGCGGATATGACTTTCGCTTACGCTCATAGTTCGCATCTTCGTTCGATCCGATCGCACTCAGGCCGGTTTCGGCGCTCCTCTCCCAAAGCTTTTCGCAGCCCAAGGCGGCCCCGAAAGCGGAAGGAAAAGGGTAGGCGAAGGAAATGAAAAGGACTTCCCACGCACCCGCCAGAGCCCGCATACCCTTGCTGCCTTCCAGCCCTGGGGGAGTTTTGCGGGATGACGCCGCGTGGGAAGCCACGTCCAGATTACCCGACCGGCCAGCGGCCCGCCAGCCGCACCGGTCCCTCCGCGGCCTGGTTCTGCCAGCCAGCGGACATTCGGCTCCGCGTCACGCGTCTGCGTCCTAGAGTGGGGGCATGAGCATCGACATCCCTGGCATGGGCACGGCGGATTGGCTCGGCGCCCTCGACAATCTCGATCTTCTCGCCACCCCGGTGGCCGCGTCCCTCACGGCCGTCGCGGAGCGCGAGCCGGATCTGGCGGCGCAGGCCGTGGTGGCCGCGATCGATCCGGAATTCGCCGACACCGACGCGATGACGGCGCGCTACGCCATGGATCTGCGCCTCTCGTGCAACTGCGTGCTCGTCGCGGGCAAGCGCGAGGGGCAGGAGCGCATTGCGGCGGCCGTCGTCCGCGCGACGACGAAGGCCGACGTCAACCACGTCATCAAGAGGCTCCTGAACGTGCGCAAGGCCTCCTTCTGGCCGCAGGAACGGGCCGTGGAGGCCTCGGGGATGGAGTACGGCGGGATCACCCCCGTCGGGGTGCCGGAGGGCTGGCGTCTGCTGCTCGACACGCGCGTCGTAGAAGGCTTCGCCGTGATCGGCTCGGGGCTGCGCTCCTCCAAGCTGGCGCTGCCCGGCGAACTCCTGGCGAGGCTGCCCGGCGCCGAAGTGGTCGAAGGCCTGGCCACCGAGTAGGCCGCCGGCAAACTGAGTAGGTCGCCGGCAATCGGCGCCTGCCGGCACAGCCGGTCGGCTCCTTTACGCAGTAAGGCGAGGGTGCTTCGAATCGCGCTTGGAGCCAGGCTACGCCTCTTCGCTCAAGGCGAGGCCTTCGCGAGCGCACTCGGGCTCCTCACAGCCGACTAGCCTTCCGCTCAGCCCTCGCTTCCCAGCCGCGGGAAGGGCCGGAGCGAGAATACGACCTCGACGGGCACGTCGAAGTATTCGGCGATCTGCAGGGCAAGGCTGAGCGAGGGCGAGTACTCGCCCCGCTCCAGGTAGCCGATCGTCTGGTAGTGGACTCCCAGGGCCTCGGCGAGTTCGCGACGCGACGTGCCGCGCTCGGCCCGCAGCATGGCGATGCGATTGTGTATCGCCACTCAGTACCCCCTGGCCAGGAAGCGCTCCCGGGCGGCGGCCACCGAACTCCCGGAGACCCCGCGGATCATCTTGCGCATGAGGATCGGGGCGAGCACCAGCCCGGCCGCCGCCCACGCGCCGAGCACCGCCAGGGATTCGAGGGTGTGCCATGACTCCCCGGCTTCCAGCGCCACCGCTTGCCCGGGCAGGAAGGCGGACCGCATCCCCAGCCCCAGCCAATAGACCGGGAAGGCCTTCGCGATCGCCTGGACCCATCCGGCCATGCCGACCACCGGGCTGAAGATCCCCGATATGATCATCAGGCCGTACAGGAAAACGATCGGGATCACGAGGGCGACGGAGCTGCTGATCAGGCACCCGATCACTGCGCCGATCGGAATGGAGCACACCAGGCCCAGCGCGCACCAGCCGAAGGCCGCCAACCATCTCAGCGGCTCGGAGGGGACCAGGCCTCCCAGGGCGAGGGCTCCCACGGCCAGGCTGACGAGGAAGCACAGCATGTTGACGGTGCACTGGTAGAAGGTCTTGCCGACGACGTATCCGGTGATCCCCCTCGGGACGGCTTTCATCCGGACGAGCGAGCCGTCCTCCTTCTCCGCGAGGATCTCGCCGGCGACCCCGGCGAACCCGCCTATCACGAGGCCGAAACCGAGCAGCCCCGGGAAGGAGTATCCCATGCCCGTCAGGGTGAAGCCGCTGTCGGTCTCCTGGCCCGGGGCCAGGAAAAAAACGACGATGAGCATGACGGGGATCGTCATCAGGCTCACCATCGTGCCGCCGGTCATGGAGTTGCGCAGGTCGATCAGGCCCTGGCGCATGCCGCAGCGCAGCACGCCAATGGCGGTTGTCACGCGGGTATTCGCATTCACGCGAGGCTCCCTTCCCCCGCCGCGTCCAGTATGGCGAGCGTGTTCCTCTGCACGTCCGTCGCTGTGCCGCCTTCGGCCTGCCGGACCAGGCCGATGTAGGCGTCTTCGAGCGTGGCCCGTCGGACTTCCAGATCCTCGACGCGGCCGCCCTCTGACAGCAGCTCGCGGAGGAAGCCCGTGGCGTCGGACGTGGCGTGGACGTGCCGCTGGGCTCCGTCGGACCATCGGACCTCGGCCTGCCCGAAGTCGAGGCGGCGCAACTGGTCCGGCGAGCCGTCGGCGATGATCCGGCGCTCGGCCAGAACGAGGATCCGGCTGGCCACCTCCTCGGCCTCGCCGAGGTCGTGGGTGGTCATGAGGATCGTCGTGCGATCGTCGGCCAGGGATTGGATGATGTCGTGGAAGCCGCGGCGGGCCAGCGGGTCGAACCCCGCGGTCGGCTCGTCGAGGAAGAGGATCTCCGGCCTGCCCACGATCCCGGCGGCGACGTCGAGACGGCGCCGTTTGCCGCCTGACAGCTGCCCGATCCTCTTCGACTCCTCCTCGGCCAGGCCGACGGTGCGGAGCAGGTCCGGAATCGGCCACGGGCGCGAAACCTCGGCGGTGGAGAAGGGCCGGTAGTAGGAGCCCAGGTAGTCGAGGAATTCGCCGACCCGCCATTTCGCGTGGTCGCGCCAGGATTGCAGGACGGCCCCGACCCTGGCCCGCCAAGCTTCGCCGGCCTCCCACGGGGTGGCACCCAATACCTTCACCCTCCCGGAGGAGGGCGTGCGCAGGCCTTCGAATATCTCGATCGCGGTGGTCTTGCCCGCACCGTTGGGGCCTAGGAGGACGACCACTTCGCCCCGGAGAACCGTGAGGTTCAGGCCGTCGAGGACGAGGTTGTCTCCGTAGGCGACGCACAGATCGGCGACCTCGACGGCCTTGACGGCGCCTGCATCGGGTCCGGTGCCCGGACCAGTGCCGGGCCCGGGGCCCGGCTGAAGGCCTACAGCAGTCATAGTCCGGAATATAGTAGAGGTACTACATCCTGTCAATGGACTGCTCCGCCGGAACGTGTACTCGAGGTCGGCCATGCGATCGGGCGATGCCGGCCGGATGCTCAAGCGAGACCAGACAGATGCTCGGGTAAGGCCGGACAGATGCTCAGGCGAGACTGGCCGAACGGCAGGCGAAATCGGAGATTGCCGGATTGCGCGCCATCGGCTACCATAGATCAGCGCAATCTTTGCGCCCCAGGAGGATTCGCCTAGTGGCCTATGGCGCACGCTTGGAAAGCGTGTTGGGTGCAAGCCCTCGGGGGTTCGAATCCCCCATCCTCCGCCACAGTCAACTTATACAGACCCTAGTCATAAAGTGACCAGAGGTCGTTTGTTGCGGGGCTGGCCGGGGTTCTGCTGCCTTTTTCCTTGATGCTACTTATGCAGAGCCAGACTCTCAAGTAGCGAAATAGGCGTAAGAAAGTGGCGGGAAGACGTCTTGGGATATATTTTCTGACTTGGCGTCTTCAGGCACGAGTAGCGTGTAAAGGCACCTGCTCACCTCTGCCGCCGGGGGAGTTGGGCAGTCTTTAGTCGTGGCATGCTGCGTAGTTCAAGATTCCCGTTTGCAGTTACTCGTCGGCCAATGGCAGAGCGCCATACGGGCGCACCAGGAAGACGTGACGACGTGCGCGTGTGATGGCGACTCGTAGCAATCGACGTGCGCTTTCACGCTCCGAAGGTGAGGCCTTCTCGCGGAAAAAGGCGTCAGCGCTTTTCGGGTGGCCGTCGACGATTACGACTCCGTCGAACTCTTTCCCTTTCGCTTTGTGCACCGTCATCAGGGAGCAGCCGACGGGCTCGCGATAATCTGATTGGAGGGACTGCATGCTAAGTGGCCGACGAAGCAGACGAGAGGCGTTGATGTAGTTGCCGTGCCTATCCCACAGATCACTCAAACAGCCGCCTATCTGATCCGTTGCCCTGAACAATCGAACAAACTTCACATCACCAAATACATGGTTCAGCTTGCCGGTTGTTGTATCTAGTAAAACGCGAGCTTTCAGCCAATCGTCTGCCGGACGGCCGATAAATAGTGACTCACTGTCATAGACCTTCTCAAAGTGTTTCGTCACCTCACACCTTAGTTTATCGCCAGCTTTGAGGCTTTTTGCCGTGTTAGAATATTTTTTAGAAGCTTCCTGGGCATACTTAACCCCTTTAGAGTTTGACGCGTTCTTTATATCGAAGTATTCAGCAATCAGCTCGAACGTTTGGGCCAAAGCCGTCACCTTGGGAAGTGCCGTCCACTCCAGAATAGATGCGACAACCAGAGCGGCAGCGGTCGTCAGACCGGTATCCCAGAGGACGTCGTGCACAATCGGCTTCATCGGGCGGCTTCTGAACTCATGATCTTGAGAGAGGCAGTCGGACGTCTTCGCCACCATTGCATTGGTTCGCGCAAGAACCGCCACAGAAGGTCGCTCGAGGCCTTCCTTTCGTAGTTTCGATAACGTTGAAACTACGGCAAAATGTACACTCTTGTCAAAGCTATTCGGGTAGTAAGTAATCGTCTCGATCTCGCCGATGCTACCGGGAAAAGCTTTGTTGTGGAGGACTGCGTTGGCGTAGGCGAGGATCCCCGAGTTCGGGCTGCGATGGTTATTGCCTCCCAAATCAAACTCCGCCGGTCTGAGATCGTTGCGAAGATGGTGAAGCCGCTCAGCGCTCACATGTTTGTCGTAGTCAAAGATGCGCTGATCAGGATCGGCAAGGAACACCATGCGTGACAGCAGAGACAAAGTCTTGACCAGCTCCCACTGAGAGTCGTTGGTGTCCTGAAACTCATCAAGGATAACAACTGGATACTTGTCTGCGATGAGCTTTGCAACCGCCTTTGAGCCAACGAGGAGCTTGTTTGCCGCCGATGCGAACTCGCCGAAAACATAGCGGCCTTCCTCTGCGGCCAAACGCTTGGCTTCCTTCTCCCAAAGTCCGGAGTGACATGATTTAAGAAGTGTTTCCTCGCTTGGATACAGAATCCGCGGAGGAGTGCCAGTGAGCAGTCTGCCGTGTGTTTTCAGAATGTCAAGGGCAAATGAGTGGTAGGTGCGCACCTCGATTGACCGCTGCTCTTCTGCATTCAGCAGGTCACGACATCTGATCTCAACCTGTCGAACGGCTGCCCGAGAAAAGCTCAGAAACAGAATCGCTTGTTCAGGCGCAAGCTCCGAGACGTACGACTTTGCCTTCAGCAGTGACAGTGTTGTCTTGCCGGAACCAGGGCCGCCAAGCACCAACACAGGACATTCACTCTGTAGCGCGTTCTCGGCGGTATCTGATAACTTCATGCCGGCAGGCCCACCGTCATTCATTGTCAGGTTGCCCATCTGAAGCAGTCTCGGATGACATCGTCGTCTCCCCTTCGGATCGAATGGGATTACTTTGTGTCGAAGGAGTTAGATATCTGTCGATATAGAGTAAAGCGTAGCGAATAAACGAAGGCAATTCGTTTTCGCTCTGGCATTGTTCAATAAGGATCGCAGCATAACCGTAACCGTACGAGTCGCCTTTTCGCGCTTTTAACACCTTTTGAGCAAGAGCCTTTAGCTCCTTTCCCTCCATCGACGCGTTATACCCGCAGTTCGCCGGATAGTCAGGACGAGGCGATACTTTTTTAAAGAAACCGTGCAGGACGCTTTCAGGCACCTGGTCCACTAGGATGCGTTCGACTCCTGATTCCGGTGACTCCCAGAACTTGTCATATGCATCAATATTGTCTCTAGTGCCAGGCTGATCTTGGCGGTTAGGCTTGTCTCGCATGCCGAAGACCGGTTTGCCAAGCGCTTTAAAGATCGGTCCATACTTTGGCGCTTCCTGGTCGCCTCCAGCGTTGAAAAGTGACACGCCAGATAAGTCGATATGGGAGTAGCCGGCATGGAATCTTTCGAGTGCTATTGAAGTGGCGTTGACGGCCGCTACTTCTGTCGCCCCTTCGACAACGAAAACCGCTCGGCTGAGAATAGCCTCTGCAAACTGCCGTCGTTGAGCTCGATAGTTTTTTTGTTCGATGGCGCTACGGTCGATTGGCTTGCCCGTAAAGCAGCTCTTATCGTCGCGACCAAGAACGACGACATTTTCGGCTTCGTATTGCTCAATGATGTAAGGCGAGTGTGATGTGACGATAGATTGCCCCATCTCCTGAAGAACATACTTCACTACCCGTCGCTGGATGTGCGGTGGCAAGGCGATCTCAGGCTCTTCCATTACAAATATGGCTGAGTTCTGCTCCTTCAAATCGGCGATCATTGTCAGCAGGGCGAATACGAGCAAGTTAACTGACCCGGTCCCCTGTCTACTGAAAGGGACGGGGTAGTTGCTCGGCCAAGTCGCGATAAATAGTTTGACAACCTCACGGAGGTTGTCACGAGTTAAGTCAGAGGCGTAAAAGGAAGTCTGGTCGCCTTCAGAAGCGAGATTGATGAAACGGCCAAGACGCTCTTGCAGCTGAGCGCGGATCGACTTAAGCTGCCTTATCTCTCCAATTGCCGGATTGAGTTCTTTGAGCGAGCGAAGTGCTGCTGGCCACATGTTTGCGCCACCTTGTTCGCCAAGCCGAAGAATCGTATCCAGCAGTGAGCCACGTTGTAAGCTCAACGCCCGTGAGCCGGTGCGCAGTGCGCGTAGATAGATGAATCCACAGTCCCGCTTGTGAGCGCGGGTGAATATAGAACGCCCTTGCCCCAATGAAGCTTTCTCTTCGTCACTCAGACTATCTGGATCATCCAGCGGGTGGTCAAAGAAGGTATCGCCGACGAAATCGTCTTCCTCAGGGTCGTATCGACCAATGAAAACGACTGGAAGCGCCCAGTCGACGTTTGGATCATCGGCGTGGGAGATACCGTCGACTTCTTCGTCCACAAACGTCAGCTCATCCTCATTCCAGAGACGAAGGTGTTGGTGAAAGCGTAGCTGCTGCTTAAGATTTAGACTTGTTAAAACGACGCGAATAACGATTTTAAGAAAAGAGCCGTCATCTTTTTGATATCTACCGCGGTAAAAGTCATGTTCATCAATAACTGGTCGATGATAAAGACGCTCTGGTCCTAGAACCAGTTCTAGGGCTTCACATACAGTTGACTTACCAATATTGTTGCCTCCAACAAGAAGTGAATGTTTTTTAAATATTACATGTCCACTAGCAATGCCACGAAAGTTTTTAATATCTAATATTTGAATACGCATTTAATCACCCGCTGAATAGATTGGAAATGAACACACTCCATGGGGAGTATATTGAAGTATATTCTTGCGGAATCTAAAAGTCCAGTTTTCAAGAAAATTTGATGCGAAATAAATCATATTTAATGTATGTTAATACATTAACTTGAAATTTAATGTTTTATCATATATTAATATTGTTAATTAAATTTACATAAAATAATCTAAACTTAGCATTGTTTTTGAAGTCGATTGATATGGTAATATAACACTATACATTTTTGTACGAATGTTACAACATCAACGATATTTTTATCGATCAGTTAGTTTCTGTGGCGAGCGACGTAGAATGTCGCTGGCCTGTCACGAGAAAGTTGTCCTTAAGCCAAACAGAAAAATGAGAACGCACCGGCGGAGCGGTCAAAAGCCGGCTCCGAAAGCTCGAAACCGCGCCGCACTCCTGGACGTCGTATGCCGGTTAGAATCCGAGTGTGAGCGGCATGCGATCTGCGGCATCCTCCCGGGCCCCAGCAGGGGCATCCTCCGGCGGAACCCGACCGGAGGCTCCCTCCTGTGCGGCAACCTCCCGCGGCCTGGTGCAGGCGCCGGATTCGCGGCTCGCCCGGTGGGAGCGGATCACCGAGTGGCCGCTGACCTTCGCCGCGGTTCTGTTCCTGGCCGTCTACTCGGTGGAGGTGATCGGGGACCTGCGCGGACGCGACCATCTCGCGGCGGAGACCGCTATCGACATCGTGTGGGCCGTCTTCGCCGCCGACTACGCCGTCCGGCTCCGCCTGGCCCCCGATCGGGGACGCTGGTTCGCCCACCACCTGCTCGACCTGGCCGTCGTCGCCCTCCCCCTGCTCCGACCCCTGCGCCTCCTGCGCCTGGCCACCCCGATCAGCGTCCTGCAGCGGACCGCGGGCCTTGCCCTGCGCGGGCGGATCGCCGTGTACACGGCGGGAGCGGCGATCCTGCTGACCTACGTGGGGGCTCTGGCGACGCTCGACGCGGAGAAGCACGCGCCCGGGGCGACGATCACAAGCTTCCCCAAGGCCCTGTGGTGGGCATTCGTCACCATCACCTCGGTCGGCTACGGCGACCACATCCCCACGACGGGAACCGGACGCACCGTCGCCGCCCTCCTCATGATCGCCGGGATCGCCGTGATCGGCACCGTCACGGCGACGCTCGCATCCTGGATCGTCAGCCGGGTCGCCGAGGAGACCGCCGAAGAGGAAGCAGCCACCCGCCAGCAGGTCGCCGCGCTGCAACGCCAGGTCGCCGACCTGACCGGCCGGATCGCCGCCCTACAGGCGAGCGTGGGCCCGCCTCCGCGCGGCTCGGAAGGCCCTGGCGGCCAGACGGACCCTGGCGGTTCGGAAGGCCCACGCGGCTCGGAAGGCCCGGGCGGCTCGGCAAACCCTGACGGCTGGGCGGATCCGAGTACCCCAGCAGATTCGGGCAGTTTGATGAATTCGGGCGGTCCGTCGGCGGAGAACCCGGGCGGCACGTTGGATTCGGGCGGCACTGCACCGGGCTCAAGCAGTCCGACAGTTCCGCATGGCACGCCGCCGGGCCCGGCAGGCAGGCCGTCGGCACCGGACGCCTCGGCCGCTGCCGGCGGCGCAGGCCAACCATACGGGCCCGCCTATGCAGGCTGAATTCGCAGGGGCTGGGAGGTTGCACTGAGGTTGCACTCGGAGAGGATGACCGCGCCCTCGTATAGAGCCCGCTCCGCAGGCCGGGCGGCTTCCCGAGGACCCGGACGATCGCGGGGCGGATGCACACGCGGGCCGTGGCGCGCCCATCGGCGAACGCCGGAACGGATCCACGGACAGGCGAAGATCGCACTCGGGCAGGTCTCGCCGCTCGGCCCCTTCTAGATTACCCGCGGGCAGGCGGAGATCGCCCCGCCGTCGGGCATGCAGACTCCAGCCTTCTCGACTACCGTAGAGGCTGTGAACGAAGGAACCTCCGCACGCGACGACTACCGTCGCAAGATTCAGCAGCGCCAAACCGTCCTCTTCGGCACGATCTCCGCCGTCCTGGCGCTCCTCATGGTCCTTGCGATGCTCGTGTGGACCGGGATTCTTCCCTTCCCCTTCAAGCAGAAGTTCTCCGAAGCCCCCGACCCGAACAAGGTCATCACGCCCTGCATCTCCTCCGACGCGAAAGCCACCGAACTCAACACCATCACGGTCAAGGTATTCAACTCGACGAATCGCACAGGACTGGCCGGAGCCGTCGGGCAGGAGCTGACGGCTCGGGGCGTGAGCGTGGCGCAGACCGAGAACTGGAAGGGCGGCTCGAAATTCACCGCCTCCGCGCGGATCGCCACCGGGCCGCGGGGCATCAACGCCGCCTACACCATCGCGCAGTACTTCCCGAAGTCGGTGATCCAGTACGATTCCTCGATGTCCGACGAGATCATCTCCATCGTGGTGGGTGACGGATACCAGGACGTCCTGACCGCCGACCAGGTCAAGAAGGACAACCCCGAGGGGAAGCTCAAGTCGGCCCCGGGCTGCGTCAACGTCTCGAAGGCCGGAGCCAACTGACGCCGACGCCGGTTGCCGCGGGGACCGGCTGGCCTCAGCCTAGTCAACCGACCGCGTCGGGGCCGGACGCCGATTGCCGACTGATTGAGCGCCGCGGCAGTTGGGCTTGACTGGCCCGGCGTCGGGACCGCGTCCCGACGCCTCTCCAGGCCCTCCGCTTTCCAGGCTTTCTGTTACTCCTCGTCGGTTTGCCCCGGGGTCGCGGCTTCGCCGCTCTTCGTCGGCTTCCCGCCTTCCGCGGCCTCTTCGGCCGGGGCCTCTGGAACCTCGCCTTCTGCGGCCTCGCCCTGCGCAGCCCGAGCGTCCTCGTGTGTTTCGGAGGCGTCCTCGCGGGCTTCGGGGTGTGCGCGTTTTGCTGCGCTCCGGCGGCCCTTCCGTTCGTCCGCGCGTGAATGGAGCACGTCGAAGAATTCGACGACGATGTCGCCGTCCGGGTCGTAGTCGATGCCCAGGTCCTGGCACTCCTGGGCGAAGAAATCCTCGTGGGCGGCCTTCCAGGATTCGAAGGGGCCCTCGCCTTCGGCGTCGGAGATCTCGCTGTCGGCCTCCTGGAAGCCGACGACGCGGACCTCGCTGTTGCGCAGGAGGGCCAGCGGTTCGCCGCGTCCGTCGCACATGATCGCCAGGTCGCCCCGTTCGGGCAGGTCGATGCCTTCGGCCTCGTAGCTCGCGCGCCACCCCGACGTGGCGGTCTTCTCTCCGTCCAGCACGAGCTTGGCGAGCCTGTCCGCCAGTTCGGGCGTGTCTCCGAAGGAGAAGGCGGGCGGGCACAGGGAGGAGACGTCGTCCTGGCCGAGCACGGCCTCCAGCGGGGCGATGTGGCAGAGGTTGCGGGCGCGCACCCAGAACGCCTCCAAGGATTTCCGATCGGGGTCGGGGATCGTGGAGCCGACGGCCTCATCCGGCTCGGCTTCATTCGGCCCGGTTTCGCCAGGCTCGGCCTCATCCGGATGGGCCTTCTCCGGCTCAGCCTCGTCCGGGTGGGCTGCCCCGGCGCCGGGCGCGTCGGCCGCGTCCGGTTCGGCGCTTCCGGGCGCGCCGCCGCCGTCCTTCGGGCTGGCGTGCTCAGTGCTCGCGCGCTCGGTGTCCCGCTCGCACTTTTCCTCCCGGTCGCGCTCTTCGCCGTCGCGCATGGTCGTCTCCTCGCTCATGGCCTTCCTTTCGCCGTCGTCCGGCTCGATCGCCGTCACCGTCTGCCGCCCTCGCGTCCCCGGTCGCCGGGTGCGGCCGGCGACGCAGGCTCCTGTTGCGCGTCAGCGGGCCCGCCGGCTCCCGAGCCGCTGCCGCGTGCGGGATCGCCATCCGTGGAGTCGGCGGGCTCACCACCCGCGGGTTCGCCGGAGGTCGCAAGCTCGCCGGCTGCGTTTTCGCCGGGGTCGGTCGGATCGCCGCCGGCGCCCTGGCCGCCTTCTTCACCCTCTTCGTCGCGGGCGGTCACGGACAGGCCCTCGATCCTCAACGCCGCCTGGATCCACTGGGTGGTGAGGATCCTGGTGACCGCGTTGACCGCGAGCCCGCCGCCGAGGATCGACAGGAGTTTGCCGCGGGGCCGGCCCCACGAGCGCACCCCCGCCGCGAACGCCAGGACGCCGACGCCCGCCTGGACGGAAGCCACGATCTCGGTGACGCGGGGATGCTCCAGGTAGACCTTGCGGTAGGCCCTGATCAGGTTCGAGGCCGAGGCGCCCTCCCCCGCCACCGCGTGGGCGACGCTCGACTGCAGGCGGGCCGCGAACGGCTTGGGCTCGAAGAGCACCGCGCCCGGGATGACGCGGGGAACCAGCAGGCCGTGCAGGCAGTCGGCGACCTCACCCGGCAGTCCGAAGACCCCGACGAGCAGCTCCGGGGCCTTCTGGGTGTCCCCGGTGAGGATGGTGCGGATCGCAGCCGGGTCGACGGGCAGGAATCTGGCGATCCTCCCGGCGAAGGCGCCGGCTCCGAGTTCGTCGGCCGCGAAGGAGCGCGCGGCGGGCTCCGCCGCCAGCCACGGCAGGTCCTGCAGGTCGTCGCTCCACGTCCAGGTCAGGCGCGTTCCGTCGGTGCGCACGGTGAGGATCGGGGTGTCCAGCCCCGTCGGGTCGACGCTCAGGACGAGCGCGAAGTCGGCGCTGGCCCCCGGCGCGTTCGAGCGGGCGGGCTTGGCTTCGGCGACGACCGCCGTCAACCCGTTGATCCGGAAGGCGGCCAGCTCGGTGTCCAGGCTCGCCGCCGCGCCGGGCAGCGCGCCGAAGGAGACGTCCGAGACGACGAGCAGCGGACCGTCGCCGAAGTCGGGGAGTTCGCCTTCGATCCCGTCGTCCTGCGCGTCCGGGCCGTCGAAGCCGCCCGCGGGGCCTCCGACGGTTCCGGGGATGCCGGGCGAACCGCCTGCTCCGGAGGCTCCGCCGGGTGAGGCGGCGCCTGTCCCGGCGGTTCCAGGGGTTCCGGCGATTGAGAAGGTTCCGCCGGTCCCGGAGCCGCTGCCGGTCGGGGGTCGGTCTGCGGGGGCGCCGGCGGCCTGGCCGGCTCGCCGACCCGCGGCAGTCTCCGGGGCCGGGGTTCGATCCGCGTCCGTCTCCGCGCCCCGATCCTCGGCGGGCTCAGCGCCCGCCTCCGGGGCCGCAGGGCCCTCGCCAGGTTGGCCGAGCTCGACGGCTTGGAGGACGAGGCGGGGGGCGACGTCGTCGCCTTCGACGTCGACTTCACCGAGGTCGATGGCCCCCCAGGCGATCACCCCGCCGATGTCGATCTGCAGTTTGCGCAGGGCGTCATCCATCGTCTCGACCAGCTCGGACAGCGAGGGCCCGGCGGCCACCTCGCCGTCCTCGGTCAGCGTGGCGACGCGGCGGCGCCGGCCGGTCACGGCCAGCTCGACCCGGTAGCCGTCCTCGCCGGACGCGGCGCCGCGGGCGATGATCCGGCGCTCGGCGAAGAAATCTTCGATCTGTTCGACGGAGGCGAGTGTGGGATCGAGCCGGGTGATCGATCCGCTTACCGGACGCCAGATGGCCATGGGAACTCCTAACTCCTGTCGTCTGCGGCCACGCGTGGCTCGACCGCAGGTGCCTGGCCGGCCGCGCGCGGTTCGGCGGCCGCGCGCAGGCGGTCGATCTGGTAGAGGGCGATGCCGGTCGCGACGGCGGCGTTGAGCGACTCCAGGTCGACGTCGATCGGGATGGAGGCGATCACGTCGCAGGTCTGGCGGGTCAGGCGCGCCAAGCCCTTGCCCTCCGAGCCGGTGACCAGGACGAGGGGCGCGTCGGCGAAGCCCAGGCCGTCGATGCGCGCCTGGCCGCCGGCGTCGAGGCCGACCGCGAAGTATCCGGCCTTCTTCAGTGCGCCGAGGGCGTTGACGAGATTGGGCACCCGCGCCACCGGGACGCGCGCGGCCGCGCCCGCCGAGACCTTCCACACCGCGGCGGTCACGCCCGCCGAGCGGCGTTCGGGGACGACCACTCCGTCCGCCCCGAAAGCGCTCGCCGAGCGCAGGACCGCGCCCAGGTTGTGCGGGTCGGTCACCGAGTCGAGGGCGACGATCAGCCCCGCGCGCCCGGCTCGAGGGCCCGCCCCCGCTCGTTCGACGAGGTCGTCGAGACCGGCGTACTCGTGAGGAGGCACGTCGATGGCCACCCCCTGATGGACCGCGCCGTCGGTCATGCGGTCGAGTTCGGCGCGCGAGACCTCCACGAGAGGGGCCCCCAGCGCGGTCGCGGTGCGAACGACCTCGCCCAGGCGCTCGTCGCCGGCGAGCGCCCCGGACATGAAGACCCGGGTGAGGGGGATGCCGCTGCGGACCGCCTCGACCACCGGGTTGCGCCCGACTATGAGCTCATGCCCCCGGTCGAGCTGGAGCGCGGCGCGCAGAGCCGTCCTGTGCCGCGCCTCCTCCGCCCGACGCCGTTCGGACTCGGCCTGCAGCTTGCGTTTGTGGGCGGGATGGTAGACGCGGTCCTCGGCTTTGGGGGTGGGCCCTTTGCCTTCGAGCCTGCGGCGCCCCATGCCGCCCGAGCCTCCGGCCGGGCCCTTCTTCCCCCGGGGGCGGCGGGTCATCCGGTTTCCCGACATCAGCGTCCTTCCACGTGCCAGCGAACGCCCTGGGGCGAGTCTTCGACGGCTATGCCCGCGCCGGCCAGGGCGTCGCGGACGGCGTCGGCGGTCGCCCAGTCCTTGGCCGCGCGCGCCTGGGAGCGCCGTTCGAGCATCCCCTCCACGAGGGAGGTCAAGGCCGCGTGCTCGGCGGTCGAACCGCCCGGAGCGCGCCACTGCTCGCAGAGCGGGTCCAGGCCCAGCACGTCGAGCATGGAGCGGACTTCCAGCTGGGAGCGGCGGGCGGCGTCGGCGTCGCGGGAGGCCAGGGCCGTGTTCCCGCGGGTCACGGCCTCGTGGACGACGGCCAGGGCCCCCGAGACGTTGACGTCGTCGTCCATGGCGGAGACGAATCCGGGCGGGAGCTCCTCGACGGGCAGGTGCGCGACGTCCTCGAGCGGGACCTCGCCGACCATGTCGGCGGAGCGGGTCGCGAAGCCGGAGAGCCGCTCCCAGACGGCCGCGGCTTCGGCGAGCGTCGCCGGGGAGTAGGCGACGGTCGAACGGTAGTGGACCGTGCCGAGGGCCAGGCGCAGGACGACGGGCGGGACCTCGCGCGCCACGGCCCGGACGGTGAGCGAGTTCCCGAGCGATTTGCTCATCTTCTCGCCTTCGATGGTCACCCAGGCGTTGTGCATCCAGTAGCGGGCGAAGCCGCGCCCGGCGGCGTGGGACTGGGCCTGTTCGTTCTCATGATGCGGGAAGCGCAGGTCGATGCCCCCGCCGTGGACGTCGAAGACGTCGCCGAGGTAGCGGCCGGCCATCGCCGAGCACTCCAGGTGCCAGCCGGGCCGTCCGCGGCCCCAGGGCGAGTCCCATGAGGCGGTGGCCGGTTCGCCCGGTTTCGGGGCCTTCCACAGGGCGAAGTCGTGGGGGCCGCGCTTGTCGGGCTCGGCCTCCGATTCGTCGACGGACATGTTGGCCAGCTCCTGACGGGTCAGCGAGCCGTAGTCCGGCAGGGAGGCGACGTCGAAGTACACGTTGCCCGGGTCGCCGGCGTAGGCGTGCCCGGCCTCGACGATCCGGGCGATGAGCTCGATCATGTCGGTGACGTGGCCGGTGGCGCGCGGCTCGTAGGTGGGGGGCAGGATGCCGAGCGTCCGGTAGGCCTCGGAGAACTCGTTCTCGTGCCGGTAGGCCCACGCCCACCACGGCCACCCCGCTCGCGCGGATTTGTCGAGGATTTTGTCGTCGATGTCGGTGACGTTGCGGACCGTGCGCACCTCGTAGCCCGAGCGTCGCAGCCAGCGGGCGAAGACGTCGAAGGCGAGGGCGGAGCGCATGTGCCCGATGTGGGGCGAGCCCTGGACCGTCGCGCCGCACAGGTATATCCCCACCTGGCCGGCGACGAGGGGTTGGAAGTCGCGCAGGGAGCGGGTCGCGGAATCGTAGATCTTCAAGCTCACGCCAGTAAGCCTATCGAATGCGGGCCGGCCCGAGTCCAGGGCGCTCCACAGGGCAGGACGCAACCTCATCGATACGGCTTCGCACCCCGGCTTCGCACCCCGGCGCCCTGCGAGGCGGATAGGGGCGCTGGTGCCGGGGACGGATCGGCCAAGGCCCGCGAGACGGAACGCTCCTGCCCTCCTTGCGCCCGGATCGGGAGGCGACTCGAACCGGAGGAGGCCGCCCTCCGCGGCGTTCTCGCGATGCGGAGGGTTTCGCCCGGGCAGCTACGGAGCCGTAAGGTATGTGGCATGTCTACCCAGAATGCTTCGGACGCCGCGGTCGCCGGCGACCGCCACGGCGACCCGCGCCCTGACGAGGCGTCGCCCTCCCGCGCCGGGTCGACGCCCGCCGGCCGGCAGGGCTTCCTCACGAAGAGGGTGATGGCCTGGGCTGCGTGGGATGTGGGCTCGTCCAGCTTCGACGCGGTCGTCGTGACCTTCGTCTTCTCGGTGTACCTGACCAAGCCGGAGATCTTCGGGCCGTCGGCCAATGCCGACCTCGGCTGGACGACGGCCGTGGCCGGTCTCCTCGTGGCGTTGGTCGCCCCGGCCGTCGGGCAGTGGACGGACCGCACCGGCAAATCCCGGACCGTGCTGGCCGTCTCGACCGTCGGCGTCATCGCCGCGATGGCCGCCCTGTTCTTCGTCGAACCGGGCGAGGGCTATCTGTGGCTCGGGCTCACCCTTCTGGCTCTGGGCAATTTCATCTTCGAGACGGGAACCGTCGTGTACAACTCGATGGTCAACGACATCGCCACGCCGTCGACCGTGGGCCGGGTCTCCGGCTTCGGCTGGGGCATGGGGTATCTCGGGAGCATCGTGCTGCTGGCCGTTCTCCTGGTGTGCTTCATCAATCCGGACCCCGGGCTGTTCGGGGTCACCCACGAGGACGCCCTGCACATCCGCGTGTCGATGGTGGTGTGCGCCGCGTGGATGCTCGTGTTCACGCTGCCGATCCTGGTGCTGTCGCGCAACCGCGCCCCGACGGGCGCCCCGTCCCGCGGCGTGTTCGGCGCCTACGCCGACCTCGTCCGCTCGGTCAGGCGGCTGTGGGCGACCGATCGCTCCGTCGTGTGGTTCCTGGTCTCCTCGGCGGTCTTCCGCGACGGACTGGCCGGGATCTTCGCCTTCGGCGGCGTGCTGGCCGGCGTCGCCTTCGGCTTCTCCGAGTCCATGGTCCTGGCCTTCGGAGTGGCGGCGAACCTCGTGGCGGGCCTGGCCACGGTGGCCTTCGGCCAGGTCGATGACAGGGTCGGCTCGCGCAAGGTGATCGTCGGCTCCCTTGTGGCCATGTGCTCGCTCGGGCTCGTCGTGTTCCTCGGCAAGCCCCTCGGGCCGGCGACGTTCTGGATCTTCGGCCTGGCGCTGTGCGTCTTCGTCGGTCCGGTGCAGGCGGCGTCGCGCAGCTATCTGGCCCGCATCACGCCGAGGGGATCCGAGGGGGAGATGTTCGGTCTGTACGCCACGACGGGCCGCGCCGTCTCCTTCCTGGCGCCCTTCATGTACTCCTCGGCGATCACCCTCGCCCACGCGGTCAGCGGCAGGCCGAAGGACGACGTGGCGATCTTCGGCATCCTCGGCCTCGTCGCGGTCCTGCTGGCGGGCCTCTTCGCCTTCCTGCCCGTCAAGGCGCAGGCGGCCCAGGCGCGCGACGACGGCGATCGGGCCCGCTGACGGATCGGGCCCGCTGACGGGTGGCTCTCTCGATCCCAAGCGGCTCGGGGCCGCTGACGGGGGCTCGCGAGCCTGACGGTCGGGGGCCGTCGCGATGACGCTCAGCCGCGGCGGATCAGGGCCGTCGCGATGGCGGCGATCCCTTCGCCGCGGCCGGTGAACCCCAGGCGGTCGGTTGTCGTGGCGCTCACCGCCACGGGCGCTCCGACGGCGGCGCTCATCGCCGCTTCCGCCTCAATCCTGCGCGGGGCGAAGCGCGGGCGCTGGCCGATGATTTGAACGGACACGTTCGCAACGTCCCAGCCAGCGGCGCGCACGAGCCTGACGGACTCGGCGAGGAGCGCCGCGCCCGAGGCGCCGGCCCATTCGGGCCGCTCGGTGCCGAAGGCCGTGCCCAGGTCGCCGGCGCCCGCCGGGATGAGTATGGCGTCGCAGGCGGCGTGTGCGGCGACGTCGGCGTCCGAGTGTCCCTCCAGCCCTCGCTCCCTCGGCCATCGGAGGCAGGCCAGGTGGAGGGGGCGGCCGGCCTCGGTGCTGTAGGCGTGCACGTCCACGCCGGTTCCGACACGAAAGTCCATGATGCAAGCCTAGCTTCGGGTTCGGCCGCATTCGCCCGAACCCGACCGGCCGGCAGTCCGATCGCCTGCCAGCCCGGCGGATCCGGGTGGATCCGGCAGGCGGGGCCGCTTGCGCAGCACCGATGGGTGCGGGTAGATCGGAGAGCGTAGCCGGGGCGTACCGGGGAGCGTAGCAGCCACGGCGGGGTGTAGCCAGAGCGTGCGCATCGCGCCGACGCCTGCGGGGCGTAGCGGCGCCGCGCCTGGGTTCGGCCGCCGGGGTTGGGCGGTGGCGTTCCCGACGGGCTAACAGAGGGCCGGGTCGGCCAGCAGCAGCTCGGCGATGCGCAGGTCGAACGGCCGGGTTATCTTCATGGCGCGCTCGCTGCCGCGGACCAGGACGACCGGGATCCCCGCGGCTTCGGCGAGTGCGGCGTCGTCGGGGGCGGCGTTCAGCTCGCTTGCGGCGCGGTCGGCGAACGCCGAGTGGGCCCGTCTGATCGCCTCGAGGGCGAAGCCCTGCGGGGTCTGCATGGCGCGCAGGGCAGAGCGGTTCAGGGTGGTCTCGACGCGTTCGATCCGGAAGTCCGAGGGGCCGTCCGGGAGGCTTGCGGGTTCGCCGAGTCCCTCGGCCGCTTCGGCTGCCGCGACCGCGGCCTGCGCATCGGAGGCCGTGATCCGCTTGATCGTGTCCGTGACGGGAAGAGCGGGGACCACCGCGGGATGCCCTCGGCGCAGCGCGGAGACGACTCGGCGGACGATCTGGGAGGGCACGAGCGGGCGGGCGGCGTCGTGGATCAGCACGTGATCCGCCGTTCCAGCGGCGTTGAGCCCTGCCGCCACGGAGGCCTGCCGCGTGATCCCTCCGGCGACGACGGCCGCCTGGATTCCGGCCGCCGTCAGAATGCCGTCGAAAAGGCGGACGTGGGCGGACGGCGCCGTCACGACGATCGAATCGACCGCCCCCGAGCCGCGTATCGCCCGGGCGGCGTGCACGAGCAGCGGCTCACCGGCCAGGTCGACCAGGGCCTTCGGGCCGCCGGTGCCCAGCCGCGTGCCCTGGCCGGCCGCGGCGATGATCGCAACGACGCTCACGGATGCGTTAGGCCACCGACTCGGCGAGGATCTCGTCGAGGAGCTCCAAGGCGTCGTCCTCGGAGACCTGGCGCGCGAGCGCGACCTCCGAGCCGAGGACCTGGCGTGCCTGGGACAGCATGCGCTTCTCCCCGGCGGACAGATGGCGGTCGGCGTCGCGGCGGGTCAGGTCGCGAACGACCTCCGCCACCTTCACGACGTCGCCCGAGGCCAGCTTCTCGGAATTCGCCTTGTAGCGGCGCGACCAGTTCGCGGGTTCCTCGATCTGCTCGGCGCGCAGCACGGTGAAGACGTGTTCGAGCTGCTGATCGTCGGACACATCCCTGACGCCGACGTCCTCGAGCATGTCGGCGGGAACCTGGATCTCAAGATCGCCTTGCATGACGCGGAGCTTGAAGTAGGTTTTCTCCACTCCGCGGATTTTGCGTGTATAGATATCCTCAATGCGTGCGGCACCGTGGTGCGGATAGACGACAGTCTCCCCAATCGTGTAACTCATGCTGGCACAATCCCCTTCAATCCGGCTACGTCCATTGGACATTCTACCATGATCGGTATACGCTCGACTCTTTTGCTAGAGTAATCACACTCGACAATCGGGGCCTCGACGGGGCGGCCCGCGCAGTACGCGAATTTCCCAGTGAATCGCATGAAAAGGCTTGAGACATTCATGAAGGCTTCGAATTCGCCGGTTCGACCTCACAGTCCCCGACTCGACCTCGCAGACGATCGGAAATGCAGGAAAGCGGTGGGGCGTCGCATTCGCGCCCCACCGCACATTCATTTCCGACCTTCAGGAAGCTCGGAATACCATCGGAATGTCACTTGCCCTGATTGGCCACCGCGGCGATCTTCGCCTCGGCCTCGGGATCGAGGTAGGTGCCGCCCTTCTTGACGGGTTTGAGGGTCTTCTCGTCGAGCTCGTAGACGAGCGGGATCCCCGTGGGGATGTTGACGCCGGCGATGTCCGCGTCGGAGATGTCGTCCAGATGCTTGACGATGGCGCGCAGCGAATTCCCGTGGGCGGCGATCAGAACCGTCTTGCCGGTCTTGACCTCCGGGACGATCGTGGACTGCCAGTACGGCAGCAGGCGCTCTAGGACGTCCTTGAGGCATTCGGTCCTGGGGATCGGCTCGCCCGCGTAGCGCGGGTCGGAGTCCTGGGAGAATTCGGAGCCGAGTTCGATCTCCGGCGGCGGCACGTCGTAGGAGCGGCGCCAGAGCATGAACTGCTCCTCGCCGTACTCGTCGCGGATCTCCTTCTTGTTCTTGCCCTGGAGCGCCCCGTAGTGGCGTTCGTTGAGGCGCCAATGCCGTTCGACGGGGATCCAGTGGCGGTCTGCGGCGTCGAGCGCCAGATTGGCCGTCATAATGGCGCGTCGCAGCATCGACGTGAAGAGCTTTTCGGGAAGCACTCCCGCTTCCTTGAGGAGCTCGCCGCCGTGGGTTGCCTCTGCGCGACCCTTTTCCGACAACGGCACGTCGACCCATCCGGTGAAGAGGTTCTTTGCATTCCATTCGCTCTCGCCATGGCGGAGCAGTACGAGGGTGTAAGGCATAGTGCGATTTTCCCACGCCACACCGAGAAACCGCCAGCCCGTTCGTCCCATGGGCGCCCGCCGGGAAGCTTCGAGCGGCAGAGCGGGCGGCGCCTGCGACCGGCCCCGTCGGACGGCTTCGGGCCCGAGTGCCGGTTCCCTCCCGGGTCCACCCGCGCCGCGCACCGCCCCGCGTAAGCCGCCCGCGCCGCCTAATCGTCCGGCATCATCCCGATCGACGCGTTGCGACCCGCGCCGCGCACCGCCCGCCGGGTTGCCAACGAACCGCCTGGCGCGGCTACCGTATATGGAACGTACCGAAAGCCGAGCTCCCAGGCAGGCGAGGCTCCGCATGCCCAGCTCCAGAGGCGCAGGGCGCCCGCCTGGCCGGCGGGGATGAGGACCGGAGACTCGGCGGAATCGCCCCCGGCGCAGGGCGCCCCGCCCGGGGGCGGGGATGAGACAGGGCGGATGCCCACGACAGGAGGACCGATGGAGGAGATGAAGGACGCGCCTTCTCCGGCGTCGCCCGCGGCGACGCACGACAGGGGCGACGCCGGATACGACAAGGGGCTCAAGCCCCGCCACATCCAGATGATCGCCATCGGGGGATCCATCGGAACGGGGCTGTTCCTCGGCGCGGGCGGGCGGCTGGCCGAGGGCGGGCCCGGCCTGGTCATCGCCTACGGAATATGCGGAGTCTTCGCCTTCCTCATGGTCCGCGCGCTCGGAGAGCTGGCGATCCGCCGCCCCTCCTCGGGGGCCTTCGTCTCCTACGCCCGCGAGTTCACGGGCGAGAAGGGCGCCTACGTCGCGGGCTGGATGTTCTTCCTCGACTGGGCGGTGACCGTCATGGCGGACATCACGGCCGTCGCCGTGTACATGCATTATTGGACGGCGTTCCAAGGCATCCCCCAGTGGATCATCGCGCTCGTCGCCCTGGCCCTGGTCTTCATCCTCAACATGCTCAGCGTCAAGATGTTCGGCGAGGCGGAATTCTGGTTCGCCGCGATCAAGGTGGCCACGATCCTCGGATTCATGGCGATCGCCATCTGGGCGATCGCCGCGGGGCACACAGTCGCCGACCACGCGCCGGGATTCCACAACATCTCCGAGCACGGCGGCCTCTTCCCCGAGGGCCTCCTCCCGGCGCTGGCGCTGATCCTCGGCGTCGTCTTCGCCTTCGGCGGCACCGAGATGGTCGGAGTGGCCGCGGGCGAGGCGAAGGAGGCGGAGAGGGTCCTGCCGAAGGCCATCAACTCGATGATCGTCCGCATCTTCGTCTTCTACGTGGGCGCCGTGGCGCTCATGACGCTGGTCCTGCCCTACACCGCGTACTCGAAGAGCGAATCCCCCTTCGTCACCTTCTTCGAGGGCATCGGCGTCGCACATGCGGGCGACGTCATCCAAGTCGTGGTCCTCACCGCGGCGCTCTCCTCCCTCAACGCCGGGCTCTACGCAACGGGCCGCACCCTGCGATCCCTGGCCGTGGCCGGCTCCGGCCCGCGCTTCGCCGTCTGCATGAACCGGCACCACGTGCCCTACGGGGCGATCATCATCACCTCGGCCCTCGGCCTCATCGGCGTGCTCCTCAACGCCGTCCTGGGAAAGGAGGCCTTCGACGTCGTCATGAACCTCGCGGGCATCGGCATCGCGGGAACGTGGGCCTCGATTCTGGTGACCCATCTCGTCTTTCTCAAACGGGTGGACGAGGGGAAGGAGACCCGCCCCGCCTACCGGATGCCGGGCGCGCCGGTGACGAACTATCTGGCCCTGGCCTTCTTCGCCGTGGTGGTCGCCTCGAACCTCACGAGCGTCCAGGGCCGGTGGACCCTCGCCCTGTTCGTCCCCGTGGTGGCGATGATGGTGGGCGGCTGGTACTACGTCCGCGGACGGGTCGACGGCACCCTCATGGACGGCGTGCTCGACGAGGCCGGCGACGGCGCCCGCGGAACCGACCACGCGCCCGAACCCGAGAACGGGGCGACGGACTGACGGGAGCCGGCGCCGTCCCGCGGCAGAGTCGGGCGACGGCGGGCATCCCGGCGGCCCCGGGGAAGGACGACATGCGCATACACGTCACGTACACGGGCGGAACCATCGGCATGGTGGACTCCCCCAACGGGCTCGTGCCCGGCGCCGACCTCAAGGGGTGGCTCCGCGCCCTGGTCGCGGGGACCGAGCTCGACGGGAAGGTGAGCCTGACGGAGCTCGATCCGCTCATCGACTCCTCGAACGCCACGCCCGAATCGTGGCAGGCGATCGTCGACGACCTGCGCGCCCACGCCGAGCGGGCGGACGCCTTCGTCGTGCTCCACGGAACCGACACCATGAGCTACTCGAGCGCGGCGCTCTCCTACGCCATGGCCGGCTTCGGCAAGCCCGTGGTCTTCACGGGCTCGCAGTACCCTCTGGGCGACGTCGGCTCCGACGCGACCGCGAACGTGACGGGCGCCCTGCGGGCTGCCGCCTCCGGGCGCGCTCAGGGCGTGAGCCTCTTCTTCGGCCACCACTTGCTGGCGGGCAACCGCGTGACGAAGACCAGCTCGTGGGCCTTCGAGGGCTTCGCCTCGCCGTAGGTCCCTCCGCTCGCGCGCACGGGCGCGCCCTGGCGGTGGTATGCGCCCGCCGACCGAGCCCAGCCGGCTCTCCGGGCAGAGGCCGCCGGAGGCTTTCCGCCCGCGGACGCCGCGACGGCCGAACCCGGACCGGCCGCGGCGGTCGGGCATGCGATCGACGGCGACGCCTCCTCGAGCTCCGCCGCCCCGGGATCCGATGCGCGCGCCCCGCGCGGGGCGGCGCTCCCGGGCGGCCGCAGCAGCCAAGGCCCCCGCGTTCCCGCGCCGTATGCGCGGCACGACGTCGTCGTGCTGGACCTCGCCCCCGGCATCTCGGCCTCCCGTCTCCAGGCCCTTCTCACGCCTCGCCCGGAGGCGGTCCTGCTGCGCGCCTACGGCGTGGGCAACGTCCCGTCGGCCGAACCCGGGCTGGCCGCGGTGATCGAGCGTGCGATCGGCGACGGCGTCCCGGTGGTCGTCGCCTCCCAGTGCCACCAGGCGCAGGTCCTCCTGGGCCACTATGAGGCGGGCGACGCCGTCGCCCGGGCCGGGGCGGTCGGCGCCTGCGACATGACCCTCGAGGCCGTCTACGCCAAGATCGTCTTCCTCCTCTGCCAGGGCCTGCGCGGCGCCGACCTGGCCGCGTGGGTCGAGCGGCCGATAGCCGGCGAGCTCACGCCGCCGGCGCCGTGAAGGCCGCGGCGAGCGCCGGGCGGAGCCGAGGCTGATGCAGGCGGCGGCATGCGTCCCGGAGCCGAGCAGCGAGAGGCGGGCCTAGCGGGGTCGCCGCAGCGAGCAGCAGGAGGAGCCGAGGCTCCCGGCGAGTCGCCGGTCAGCTCGGCACGACCGCCACTTTCAGGCCCGCGCGCTGGCGCACGGCCGCGATCGCGGCGTCGATCTCGGCCAGCGGGAACCGGTGGGTCACCAGGCTCGCCACGTCGAGGGCCCCGCTGGAGAGCAGCTCCACCGCCCGGCGCACGTCGGCTCTGCGCGCGTTCGACCCGCCGGTCACCTGGAGCTCGCGGTAGTGGATGACGTTCGGCTCCATGAGGGCCGTCGATCCCTTGGGGAAACCCGCGAAGTAGTTGACCCTTCCGCCGATGGCCGCGATCTGGAGCGCCTGGTCGGCCAGGGCGGGGTCGCCCACGGCGACGACGGCCACGTCGGCCCCGCCTCCCGTCAGGCGGAGGACCTCGCGGGTCAGATCCTCGCCCTGCGCCGAAAGCGCGTGCGTCGCGCCGAGCTCGACGGCGGGGTCGAGGCGGCCCGGGCGTCCGACGGCTACGATCCGCGTGGCTCCCGCGAGCTTCGCGAGTGCGACGTGGAGCAGCCCGATCGGCCCCGTCCCCAGGACGGCGACGGAATCGCCCGGGCGCACGCGGAACTGCCGAGCTCCGTTGAGGCAGCAGCTGACGGGTTCGGCCAGCGCCAGCGTCGTGGGTTCGAGCTCGCGGGGCGCCAGCACGAGGTTTCCGCGTTCCATCGCCTCCCGCGGCACGAGGAGGTACTCGGCCATTCCGCCGTCGATCTCGTATCCGAAGAGCCGGAGGCTCTCGCACAGGTGCTCGCGGCCGGCCAGGCATCGGGCGCAGCAGCCGCAGGAGAGGACGATCGAGCACGTCGCCTGCACGCCGACGTCCACTCCCTCGACGCCATCGCCGACGGCGGCGACCCTTCCGGCGAATTCGTGGCCCATGATCACGCCGGGGCGGACCCCCGCGGTTTTGGCGCCCGAGATGATCCGCAGGTCGGTGCCGCAGATCGTGTTCGCCTCGACTTTGAGGAGGACCTCGCCCGGCCCGGGCTCAGGGCGCGGCACACGCCGCAGCGAGAGGTCGCCGACTCCGCGGAGGACGGCCGCTGTCATATCCATGGGCCAAGCCTACGGCAGCGCGAGACCTGCAGCGCAACCGGATTGTCCCGCAGGGACGGCAACCTCCGGCCTCAGAGCCGCCGAGGGCGCGGGGATCGAGGGCGCGGGCACCGAATCTGCGTCCGGGCGGGACGGCGGAGCATGAACCCTCCGGAGATTCCGGAGGGTTCATCGGACCTGCGCCCGCGCGGGGCGGCGCCTCACGGACGATCCGAGCGTGATCGGCCGGGCATAGCCGACGTCCGGGTGGAGTTCGACTTCTCCGATCCGCGGGAGGTCGGCCGGCGCCGCGGTATCGCCCGGTCTTCGCCTCGCCGTCGTCTCCGCCACGGCGAGGGCCCGCTTGTTGTGCCGATCCCGTTTCCCTGCCTAGGATCGTAGGACCGCGGCGGTCCACCGTCACGCCTGGGCCGCCTCCATTCTGTTCCGAAAGGTACGCAATGACGCGACTAGTCAACAATCCTGCCGATTTCCCCGCAGAGTCCCTGCGAGGATTCGTCTTAGCCAACAAAAGGTACGTCAAACCCGTCTACGGAGGCGTCGTGCGCTCCACCGCCACGCCGGACGGCAAGGTCGCCGTGGTCTACGGCGGCGGGTCCGGCCACTATCCGGCCTTCGCGGGCTGGGTCGGCGTGGGCGTCGCCGACGGAGCCGTGTGCGGCAACATCTTCTCCTCCCCCTCCGGGGCGCAGGCCTACTCCGTGATGAAGGCGGCCGAGCGCGGCGCGGGGGTCCTCATGGGCTTCGGCAACTACGCCGGCGACGTCCTGCACTTCGGGCAGGCCATCGAGCGCCTGCGCTCCGAGGGGATCCAGGCGGACACCCTGGTGGTCACCGACGACATCGCCTCGGGGGCCAAGGACGAACTCGACAAGCGCCGCGGGATCGCGGGGGACTTCCCCATCTTCAAGATCGCGGGCGCCGCCGCCGAGGCGGGCAAGGACTTCGAGGAGGTCAAGCGCGTCTTCGCCAAGGCCAACGCCGCCACGAGGTCCTTCGGCGTAGCCTTCTCCGGCTGCACGCTCCCCGGCGCCGACGGCCCGCTCTTCACCGTGCCTGAAGGCAAGATGGGCATCGGCTTGGGCATCCACGGCGAGCCGGGAGTCGACGAAGCCCGCCTGGGCACCGCCGACGAGGTCGCCCGGACCCTCGTCGAGGGCCTGCTCGAGGACCGTCCCGCCGATGCGGGCGGTCGCGTGATCGCGATCGTCAACGGCCTGGGGGCCACGAAGTACGAGGAGCTCTTCGTCGTGGTCGGCAGCGTCGTCGACCGACTGGAGGCCGCGGGGGTCGAATGCGTCGACGTCGAATCCGGCGAGTTCGTCACGAGCCTGGACATGGCGGGGATCTCCCTGACGCTCGTGTGGGTGGACGACGAGCTCCTCTCCTACTGGGACGCCCCCTGCGACACCCCGGCCTACCGCAAGGGCTCGGTCGGCGACGTCCAGCGCGACGAGACCGCGTTGAACACCGAGGCGACGGCCGTGACCGTCGCGGCCAAGGGCTCGGCCGCCTCCCAGGCGGCGGCCGGAACGATCGCCGGTCTCCTCGAGGCCGTCGCCGACATGCTCGAAGCCGAGAAGGACGAGCTCGGCAAGCTCGACTCCGTCGCGGGCGACGGCGACCACGGCATCGGCATGGCCAACGGCTCGCGGGCCGCGGCCGCCGCGGCGAAGAGGCTGGTGGGCGAGGGCGCCGGAGCGAGCACGACTCTCGCCGCCGCAGGCGACGCGTGGTCGGATCGCGCCGGGGGCACGTCGGGGGCCCTGTGGGGTTCGCTGCTCACGGCGATCGGCTCGCGGCTCGGCGATCAAGACGCACCGGACGAAAAGGCCGTCGGCGAGGCCCTGGTGGCCGCGCGTGACGCCGTGCAGCGGCTCGGCGGCGCCCAGGTCGGCGACAAGACCCTCGTCGACGCCCTCGTGCCGCTCGTCGACGCCTTCCTCTCCGCCGACGGCGATCTCAAGGCCAAGGGCGAGGCCGCCGTCGCGGCGGGCGACGCCGGAGCCCGGTCCACTCGGGATCTCGTGGCCAAGCTCGGCCGGGCGCGTCCGCTCGGCCAGAAGTCCGTGGGGACTCCCGATCCCGGGGCCGTCTCCCTGGTCAAGGTCGCCGCGGTGGTCGTCGAGAGGATCTGAGGGTCCGCGTGAGAGGGTGCCCGCGGCGGACTGTCGCCGCCGTCCGCCGCGGGCCGCTCTCCCATCCCCCTCGTCGCTCCGCTCCCAGCAGCAGCCAGGCCAGGTAGACCCCTCCCAGCACCCCGGTCACCAGGCCCACCGGGATCTGGAAGGGGCTCAGCAGCCGCTGGGCCAGGAAGTCGCTGCACATGAGCAGCACGGCGCCGGTCGCCATGGCGGGCAGGATCGCGATTCCCGGCGAGCGCGCCAGGCGCCGCGAGAGTTGCGGGGCGACGAGGGCCACGAAGCCGATCGGGCCGGCCGTCGCCACGGCTACGGCGGCCAGGAAGACGCCCATGCACATGGCGAGGGTGCGCGCACGGCCGATCGAGACGCCCACTCCGGCGGCGGCTTCCTCGCCCAGCTCTAGGAAGCGCAGGTCCCGCGAGCAGGCCAGCGCGGCCGGGACGAGTACCGCGGCGGCGACGGCCAGTGGAACGACGGCCTGCCAGGAGACGGCGTTGAGGCTGCCGTGCTGCCATGCCTTCACCTTTTCCGCGGCTTCGATCTCGGCCCGGCTGATGAGGTAGTCGTTCGTCGAGGAGAGCATGGCGGCCACGGCGATTCCGCCGACGATGAGCCGCTGGCCCGTCCCCGCGCCCGCGCGTCCGATGAGCATGACGGCCGTGGCCGCCGCGAATCCGCCGAAGAACGTGCCCGCGACGAGTGCGGACTGCGACCCTTCGCCGGCCAGGAGGATGATGAGGATCCCGCCGGTGGCCGCGCCGGTCGTGAAGCCGATGAGGTCGGGGCTGCCCAGCGGGTTGCGCGACGTGGTCTGGAAGATCGCGCCCGAGGCCGCCAGGCAGGCTCCCACGGCCGCCGCGGCGACGACCCGGGGAAGGCGCTGCTCGAGCAGGAGGTAGGCCTCGGTGCCGGTGCGGTCTCCGGCGAGGATGCGGGCGATGCGGCCCGGGGAGATCTTATATGGGCCCGTCGTCAAAGTGGCGATGGCGACGAGGAAGGCGACCCCCAGCAGCCCGACGGCCACCGCGAGGGAGCGGCGGTGCACGAGCAGCGAGCGTCCGCCGGGCAGCGCGATCCTGCCGTATCCGGCGGGCCGGGCGCGCACAGGCGTCTGTCCCGGCCATTCCGGCTCGGTGCATTCCGACTCCGCGCGCTCCGGCTCCGCAGGCTCGTCTCCGGTTGACGCAGGCGACCCGTCCGGCGCATCCTCGTGGCAGCGGGGAGTTCCCTCGCCTCCGGCTGGCAGGGGCAGCCCGGGCCGGGCGCTCATGCCGCCGCCCCGCACAGGGTTCCCGTTCCATCCCCACGCGGGGTTCGCATGGCAGTCCCGAGTGGGGGTTCCGTCGCCGCCTCGCACGGTGCCGTCATGTCGCGGCCTTTCTCACGAGGATGGCGATGAGGACGGGGGCTCCGAGGAAGGCCGTGACGATCCCGACCTCCAGCTCCCCGGATACGGCGACCCGGCCGATGACGTCAGCGGCCAGCATGAAGCAGGGCCCCGCGATGAGGGCCAACCCGAGGATCGTCCGCTGGTCGACGCCGACGAGGAGCCGGAGGATGTGCGGGATCGCCAGGCCCACGAAGCCGATGGGGCCCGACGCGGCGGTCGCCGCCCCGCACAGCAGGGTGACGGCCAGCAGGACGACGGCCCGGACTAGCCCCAGCCGTACGCCGAGCGCCTGGGCCTGTTCCTCGCCGAGCATCATCGCGTTGAGCGACGGTCCGGCGAGCAGGGCGAGCAGGCAGCCGGCGGCGAAGAAGGGCAGGAGCGGGGCGAGGATGCCGTAGCCGCGGTCCGCCAGGGAGCCGATGACCCAGAAACGGTAGGAGTCGAAGGCCTCTTTGTCGAACATCGTGATGATCCCGGTGCACGAGCCCAGAGCCGCGCTGACGGCGGCCCCGACGAGGACGAGGTGGGCATGGCCGCTCGTCCGGCCCCGCCGCGCGCTCACGACGTAGATGAAACTCGCCGCCAGGGCCGAGCCCGCGAAGGCGAACCACACGTAGTCGTCGACGCTCGTCGCCCCGAAGGCGGAGATGGCGAGGGCGACGGCGAAGGCCGCTCCCGAGTTCACCCCCAGCAGCCCGGGCTCGGCCAGCGGGTTGCGCGTCAGCGCCTGCATGGCGACTCCCGCGAGGGCGAGGCTCGCCCCGACGACGACGGTCAGCGCCGTGCGCGGCATGCGCGTCTGCCAGACGATGACGGCCTCGGGGACCTCCCGCCTGTCCCGTCCGGTGGCGGTCAGCCCGCTCCACACTTCGCCGAGCGTGAGCGGTTTGGCTCCGATGGCGATGCCGACCACGGCCAGCCCGGCGAGCACGGCCAGGCCTGCGATCCCGACGGCGATGGCGCGCCTGCGCCGGAGGGCGCGGTCGTGTCCCGCCGACGCCTCGTCCACCGGCGCTCCATCGGGTCGGGCCGGCGCGTCTGCCGACTCGCCGGACGGGATCGGGATCGCCCCCTTCCCCTCGCTGGGCGGCTCGCCTCCGCCGGGCGGTCCGCCGACGGCGGGAGCGCGGCGCCGCACGCCGCGTGAGTGAGAAGAGGCATATCGCACCCGTACACCCTATCGGCCTCCGTTTTGATTTGGGTAGCCTTCCCTTATGAGAATACGCCTCGCACACACATTCCTCCTCGACGGCCTCCACCTCGGCCAAGGGGGACGCAGTGCGCGCCGCGCCCCGGACGATCGCCGCCGGTAAGGGAAGCGGCAAGGCGGACGGCCAGTTCCCCCGGACCGTCAAGCACTTCAAGGGCGAGACGACCGTCAGCGCCCAGCCGCAGCGAGTCGTGGCCGTCTCCACGGGCCAGTCCGACGCCCTTCTGACGCTCGGGATCGCTCCGGTGGGGGTCGGTTCGCCGGACGGGACCGAGACGGTCCCCCAGTACCTCAAGGACGCCTTCCCCGACAAGGCCTCCGAGCTCCAGAAGACCGTCAGCATCGGGAGCCGCACCGAGCCGTCCGTCGAGGAGATCGCCAAGCTCAAGCCCGACCTCATCCTCGTCAACAAGGCGGGCAAGGGGGACTCCGCCGCCCTCTACAAGTCCCTGTCGGCCATCGCGCCCACCGTCGTCACCGAGGGGACCGGCGTCAACTGGAAGTCCGACTTCCTCCTTCTGGCCGATGCGCTCGGCAAGCGCGACGCCGCCCAACAGAGGCTCGACGCCTTCCACGCCTCGGCCAAGGCCTTGGCCAGGAAGGTCACGCCCAAGCAGACCGTCTCCTTCCTCAATCAGAGCGGCCAGCGCACGCGCGTCTACGGGGTGTCCTCGTTCGCCGGATCGATCGCCGAGGACGCGGGAGTCGCCCGGCCCGCGGCGCAGAGCTTCAAGGGCAAAACCTCGCGCGACATCAGCTCCGAGGAACTGGACAAGGCCGACGCCGCCTGGATCTTCTACGGCGTCAAAGGCGGGAAGAACTCCAAGCTCGAATCCCTGCCTCTGTGGAAGACGCTCACGGCTGTGAAGAACGAGCACGCCGTCGCCGTCGACAACGATCCGTTCTACCTCAACGCGGGGCCGACGGCCGCGAACCACGTCCTTTCCACGTTGAGCAAGCGCCTTGTCGGCTGACATCGCGGGCCCGGCCGTCGCGTCTGCGCCTGCGTCCGGCCCGCTCCAGGCGCAGGACGTGCGCCTGGCCTATCCGCGCTCGCAGACCGAGGTTCTGCACGGCGTCTCCGTCTCCATCGAACCGGAGGCGATGACGGCGATCATCGGCCCCAACGCGTGCGGGAAGTCCACGCTGCTCAAAACGTTCGGCAGGATCCTCCAGGCGTACGAGGGGCACACGACGCTCGGCGGCAGGCCGGTGCGCGAATACGGCGCCAAGGAATTCGCGCGGCTGGTGGGGATGCTCCCCCAGTCGGCGACGGCTCCCGCCGGCATCACCGTCGCGGATCTCGTCTCCCGCGGCCGCTACCCGCATCAGGGGCTCATGCGGCAGTGGAGCGGGCGGGACGAAGCCGCGGTGGCCGAGGCGATGGAGCGCACCGGCACGCGGGAGATCGCCGGCCGCCCGGTCGCGTCGCTGTCCGGCGGGCAGCGCCAGCGCGTCTGGATCGCGATGGTCCTCGCCCAGCAGACCGGAATCCTCCTGCTCGACGAGCCGACGACCTTCCTCGATCTGACCCATCAGATCGACGTCCTCGAACTGTGCCGGGAACTCGTCGACGGCTACGGGACGACGATCGTCGCCGTGCTGCACGACCTCAACCAGGCCGGCCGCTACGCCGATCGCATCGTCGCCATGCGCGACGGCCAGCTGGTGGCCTCGGGCACGCCCGCGGAGGTCATCACGGCGGAGACCGTGAAGGCCGTGTTCGACCTCGACTGCCGGATCATCCCCGACCCCGAGGCCGGGACTCCGCTGGTCGTCCCCAAGGCCGGAGCGCACTCGGGGCCGGTCGGTCGCACGGCGGCGCCCTGAGCCCAGCCGGCCTATCCGTTCGCCGATCCTCGCCTGGCCGGCGGCTGCCCCGCCTCGCCCTCCCCGCGCCGACGGGTCACTGGGCGAAGAAGTTCTGCAAGCCGTTGTACAGGTAGACGTAGGTGTTGGAGACGGAGTGCCGGTTTCCGTCCACCACGTAGTAGGTCAGGTTGCCCTCGGCGAAGCTCTTCTCTGTATAGCTGAAGGCCGAGGTCTGCCTGCGCATCTGTTGGATCTGCGAGGTCAGGCCCGCGTACAGGTCGTCCTTGGTGCCGGTGGCGGCGAAGATGAAGTAGTCGCGTTGGCTCAGCCCCGAGTCTTTGGCGATCTTGGCGAGGGTCTGGGCCCTTTCCTCGGCCGACGGCCTCCTGGCGCGCCTGCCGTCCCAGAACTCGCCGCTCATGGGGAGGAAGAACTCGAAGGAGGCGAGGTCGTGCTGGAAGACCGACCATGTCGCTCCCCCGCCGAGGGAGAAGCCGCCGAAGGCTCTGTGGCTGCGTGACGCCGCGAAGCCCTGGGGGGTCGTGTTCTCGGCGTACGTGCGGTACTTCCCCTCGACCAGGGGCATGATGGCCTTCTCCAGTTCGGTGTGGAAGGCCGGGAAGGTCGAGGTGAAGCGGTCCTTTCCGCGGTCGATCTTCGGCATGACGACGATCGTCGGCTCGATGCGCCCGTCCTGGATCATGTGGTCGACCATGTGCTTGAACTCGGTGGGTTTGGACTGCGTGCCCATCCAGGTCCGCTCCGATCCGGCAGCCCCGTGCATGAGGTAGAAGACGTTGTAGCGCTGGGATGGGTTCGCGCCGTACCCGTGGGGGAGGTAGACGACGGCGCGCTTGGTGACCGTGGACCCTTCGTTCTCCGGGTCGTCCGTCCGGTACTCGACTTCTTCGAGCCGTCCCTGCCGGCTCGCCTTCTTGTAGTAGGCCTCCGGTACCTTCGTGAAAGCGAAGGCTTTGAACGACCCCTTGCCCGACAACGGAGGGGACTCCGATCCCGCGGGAAGAGACGTCGCGGCCCCCGGGCCGCCAGTGGATCCCGATCCGCTGCTCGACGCGACCCCCGAGCATCCGGCCATGGCCAGACTCACGAGCCCAGCCACCATCGCAGTGCCGATGCGTCTCATCGTGCGCTCCTCTCGCTCGTCCAGCGCGTAACCCCCGTCGCGTCGGGGCTTTCGCTCGCTCCGCGAGAGCGGGCCCTCTACCCGGCGGGCGGCTCTTTCGGCGAAAGCACGCGGCGCGAAGCGCATGCTGTGGAATTTCCGGCTCATCTTGTCACGGCTCGCCGTCGCCCGTTGCGCGTTTTCGCGGAAGGGGGAAGTCGCCGCGTCGATCCACGGCCTTGACAACCGCGCTCGAGCGTGGAACCATTGTGGGCGGTTAATTGTGCCCGCCAAGGCCCCGGCAGGGGATGTCTTGGCGGGCACAGTGCTGTCCGGGCGCTGTCGCGCGATCGGCCTCACCCCGCCGCGGACCTCCCCGCCAGAGCACACCGCGCCTCCCGCACGCTCCTCTTGCCGCCAAGCTCCACCGCCGGCTCCGGCCACCCGGTTCCACCGCCGAAATCCCATCCTTCGGGCGCGCCGCACCTCTTGCGCGCCGGCTTGCCGTCGCCTTTCGACCGAGCGCGACTGCGGCAACACCACGCCCACCGCCGGGCTAACCGTGCGACGGTCCGCCGTCATCCCGTTGCGCGTCCGACCTCCCCGGCCACCGGCGAGAGGGCGGACGAGCGTCGGAAACGCCGTCGACCGAATCCTCGCCGATCTCACCGCCAACCCGCCACCTCGAAAATCCACAGAGCGAATACGGCGCACGGGGATCCCTCGCATATTCATGCGGGGGATCCCCGTGCGCTCGGCATGGCGTCGAACACCCCGCCTCCATGCCGAAGAATGCGACATTCACGTCGCAGGCCGGCCACGCACCCAGACGTGGCCGGCCTTTTCTCACCTCTCTGGGCATTTCGACAGACGAAGGGAAACACCATGAGATTCGGAAACGACGCCATCGCGTGGGCGAGAAACCGTCTCGGCTCGCACGCCTATGACGGACTGTGCGAACGATTCGTGCGCTCAGCCTACGGCTTCGGCCCCGACTACGGAAGCGCGAAGCAGGCGTGGAACGCCGCCGGCGCCAAGCACGCCGGTGAGACGAGTCCTCCGCCGGCCGTGCCCGTGTTCTGGAATCTGACCGGACCGAACTCCACCTACGGGCACGTGGCTCTCTCGATCGGCGGCGGGCGCGCCATCTCCACGTCGAACGAGCGCGGGTACCCGGGCGTGTGCATCATTTCGATCGCGGGGTTCACGGATCGCAGCGCGCCCTTCTTGGGCTGGGCCGGGATATACCACGGCACGCGCGTCTACACCGCATCCAAGACGACCGCCGCCTGGTACGACCGCGCCATCGACGGGGAATTCGGGGCGGCGTCGGTCACGGGACTGCAGAGGTTCCTGGCGCACCACGGCTTCTACCGGGGAGCCGTCGACGGGACCTGGGGGCCCATGACATGGGCCGCGCTTCAGCGTTGGCTGGCATCGGGCCGTTATTACACACGCGCGATCGACGGTGCAGGCGGCCCCTATACGATCCGTGCGCTACAGAATTTCCTCAAACAGACCCGGGACTATCCGGCCGACCGCCTGGTCGACGGGGTCTTCGGCGTCGAGACCAAGAAGGCCCTTCAGCGGTACCTCGCCAAAGGCGAGTGATCGCTGGGTCCGCTGGCCGGGCGCGCTAGCGGACGCCTCGCCCGCGGGGGCCGTCGGCCGGATCGCCGACGGGCGGAGAGGGACCGGCGCGCATACCCCATCCGCGTTCGGTCCCTCTGCGCCACGCTTCGACCATCCGCTGCGTCACTCCCAGTTCCGCGGCCAATGCCGCGGGGCGAGAGCCGTAGACCCGTTCCGCCAATGCGTACTCGATCGGTGAAATCAGGAGTTTCGCGGCCAGTTCGTCCACCAGATCCTCGACGTGGGACGGTTGGGGGCCGCTGTCGCCCCTGCGGGCGTGGATCGTCTCGTGAGCCAGGGCGGCCAGCTGACCGGCCCTGGTCTGGCGGGAGTCAATCACGATGAGGCCCTCGTCGTGCCAGTAGGCCCCGGCGAGCCGATAGGGCAGGTAGACGACGTGGACGCCCATGCCGGCCAGTTCTTGGATGAGATCGTTCTCGGTCACACGACAAGGCTAGGTGTGGGCTCCGACACGGTTCAGTCGGCAGGCTCGTACGGGTCGCCGTCGCGTGGGCTCGCCGCCGGAGCGTAGTCCCGAGCCGTGACCTCGTCCAATTTGGCGAATGCCGCCTCCACGTAGGCGGCGGGTGAGGCGGGCGTCTCCGCCCCGCCGGCGGGCTCCGCCCCTCGTGCGCTCGGCGCCTCCGCCCGCCGCACCACACGCCAAGCCGTCAACTCCAGTGCGCCGCAGAATGCGGTCAATTCGTCCACATTCAAGGGGCGCTCGCCCACCAGGGTGCCGTGCGTGCGCGTGCGCGGAATGCCCGACCGCTCCGCGAGCTGCCGGACCGACCACCCTCGCGCGCCGAGCTCCTCGCGGAGGATCGCCACGAGAGCGGCGTTCAATCGGCCGGGTTCGATCCTTCTCATCCCCATACCCGAATAGTCGCATTTCCGGACACACGACCGCAAGCGCCTTGACTTCGTCCCGAAATGCGAACACAATGGAGCTCCTCGCACGTTCGTAATTTCGGACAGCATGGCTGAAGGGGGATCGATGAGCGTCACCATGGCATCCGAGCCGAAGTAGGGCGCCCGCCCGCCGAGACGGCGGCCGCATGGCTCACCCGGCGCCGCCCGCTCCTCACTTCGTCGCGACGGATCCACCGCCGGTCGTCGATGCGGCGGAAAACCCGGGACCGGAAACCAGGCGGTGCGCATCGCGCCGTCATCCCGCCTATGAAGCACTCACCCCCATTCGCAAAGGAATCACATTGGCTGTCTCCCCAATCGTCGTGCGTTCCGCCCTCGACGAGGTCATCCGCCTCACCGCGACGCTGCCCGACCCGCACGAGTCCCTCCTCTACGTCAAAGCCGTCCCCGTCGACGCGATGCAGCGGGCCGGAGGGTCGCGGCCGCTCGACGGGCTGCCCTTCCGCCTGGAGGCCGTCCTCGACGACTGGGACGGCGGCACACCGCGGACGAGGGCCTCCATCGCCTCGTGGGCCGCGACGTGGGCCGCCTCCTGGTGCCGCTGGCGCCACGAGGACCCAGGCGTCCGCCCCGACGGCGACGCTTTAGCGTGGCTGGCCGACAACCTCGAGTGGGCCCAGGAGAACTGGCCCGCCATGGACGAGTTCGCCGAGGAACTCGGCGAAGTCCGCAGACGGCTGCGCGAAGCGCACGGGCTGGATCCCATCTCCTCCGGGCGTCCCTGCCCCGTCTGCGACGGCACACTCGTCCACGAAGTCACCGACGACGGCGTCCGCCCCGATTACGTCTGCCCTCGTTGCGGCGGCGTGTACACGGAACAAGGCCTCGCCGAGCTCGCCAGGCTCCGGCTCTGCTCGGCCGACGCGAATCTCACGCGGCGCGACGTCGCCCGCATCCTCGACGTCAGCGCCGCACGAATTCGCAAGTGGATCCATCGCGGGCAGATCGTGGAGGCCGACGGCAGGATCAGCCTGGCCGAAGCCAGGAGGCTCCGCGACGCATCCTCCTCGGCCCACCGGCCTTGACGCATCCCATGACCCACCCGGCGGCCTTGACGCGTCCGGCGCCCGGCCGGGGCGAGGCGACGTCGCGATATCCGCCGGGAAGCCCGCCGGATTCGACGGAAGTGCGCGCAGCCTGCGCGCGGCGAACGGGCTACGCGACCCTGAGCCTCATCAGCAGATCGGTTTGGTCGTCGTCGCCGACTGTGAACATGTGCGATCCGAATACCGCGAAGCCCATGTGCTCGTAGAATGCCAGCGCCTGTCGGTTGTGCTCCCAGACGCCGAGCCAGACGGTGCCCAGTCCGCGGGTTCTCGCCTCGTCGATGGCTTTCTCGATCATCGCCCGCCCTATGCCCAAGCCTTTGAACTTGCGCAGGATGTAAACGCGCTCGACCTCCAGCGCATCCGGGCCCATGGCCTCGTTCTGCGCCTCCTCCGTGTTCACCTTGAGGTATCCGGCCGTTTCGTCGCCGACGCGGGCGAAGAAAAAATGTGATTTCGGATTGGCCAGTTCTCCCGCGAGCACGTCCGGGGTGAATGCCCGCCGTATGTAGGAGTCGAGGTTCTCCGCACTGTTGTACTCAGCATGGGTCTCCGTGAAAGTCGCGGCGCCTATGGCGTTCAGCTCTTCGACGTCGTCGATCGTGCAGGGAATCAAGTCAACGGCCACCGCGGCGTCCTCCGGCTGCGGTGCCGGCACTCGCGCGGCGTCGTTCGAACGCATGGCGTCACCGTATCAGAAGCGCTCAGCCCGGACTCGTCTCGGTTCGATGTCCGGTCGAAGGCGAGTGGGAATTGTGGCGTAGACTATACCCATGAAAACAGAATCCTCACCTCGCCCTGTTTACCGCCGCTGGTGGTTCATTCTCATTGTCGCCATTATCGCCATCGTCGTCGTCAATAAAATAATGGATGACAATAAAAACAAGGTTTCAACTCCCGCTTCGGGAAAGGAGACGTCTGAAGCAAGTTCAGCGCCTTCCGTCGATGTCGACGCAGCGACGCTGATTAAAGCCTACAAAGAGAATGAACTAGGGGCCGATAAACAGTACAAAGGAAAATCACTCAAAATATCCGGAACATTCGATCACACATCTGATGTTCTCAACCACAAAGTGGTGTGGATAAGCGACGGATCAGAGTTTCCCGTCACGCAAATAGCCTGTACTATTAGCGATTCCCAGGTAGACAAAGCTGCAGCCCTCAAAAAGGGCCAGCCGATCACCGTAACCGGAAAGGGTGGAGGCTTCGACGGGTTGTCCGTTGACGTCAAAAACTGCGCGCTCAACTGAGCGCAACGCTGACCGACTCTGATATCGCATCGTTCAGCCCCGGGTTTCCTCCCGGGGCTGAACGCTTCACAGCGGCACGGTCAACGCCTAGCCATCGGCCGGACGGATCGGCACAAGCGGATGACCAAGATCAGCGACTACGAGGATCACCTTATTGCCTCACTACTGCCCGAACAAGAGGCGATCGCCGCCTAAACTGGTGGCCGAAGTCAAAACTGGAGATCGTCCTGGGCACTGCCTCAACGGCGATCCGGGTGATGAGTTCGGATCATGAACACGAATTTCAGCGCGGCGGGCGTTGACCGATCCATCACGATCTATGACCTGCGTCATGTGGCGCACGAATGCGTCACTACGTTAGACTGACACTACGACGAGCCACCGTTGTGGGGCGTTGTCTGCCGGGGCCCTGAGGGGCCCCGAGCTTCTTCAGGGAATCCATTTTCTCTCATGGTAAAGCGGGCCGAAGTCGCGGAGGATGGTCGATGCTGCTCGGGCAGCCCGTGGCGAGTTGCCAGGCTGTGGTTCTTTGACTCGGCGGTATATGTAAGCAAGAAGGTCTGCGGCTTGAATCCCGCGATTGTCCTGCGAATCATTCCAGGCAATCGGTTGGCTTATCCGCTCCAAACGACTCGATCGGTAACCCGGGGTTCCTACTCGCGTATACCCCCCGATCGCCTCCTGAAAATCACGATGTCGGTCAATCAAATCGGCGGTGATGCTACATGACTCTCTCCTTGACTGACACGTTAGATTGTCGATTCTTTCCAGAAGATGTCTCAATGTGATCTCGTAAGGCGAATCAGGATATTTGTACCGTCGATTCAGCCGAACCACGTCCAAGCCTTCCACCAGAAGATAGGCACCGCACTTTCTGATCGCACGAGCCGCGGCACGATACAAAGCAACCGCTTCGTGGACCTGCCCGCGGAAGCACTCCCATGGGGCAAGCCCGTGCATCATCCTATGAGCATGCAATTCCGTTGTGATGGGAATATTGAACTTTTCATGTGCATGTGCAACAACGGATTCTAAATTTCTCACCAAAATATTGTATCGTTGATCGTCAAGAACTATAGCAGCCATATAGTAATCGTTTTTCCCATAACTTTCATCGAGGAATGCGTGAAAACGATTTTTTATCATGGATCTATGGTACCACGCAGAGAAAGTTCTCTATGTGCGCAAAAAATCTTCTCGAGGAATAAATATTTTTAACGAACCACGCTATCGGCTTGACAGTTGCCCAGTATCTTTCCGTCACGGGTGAGACTCGGGCGGAGCTCGGCGAGCTTTTGGGTATTGCCGGGGCGAATGTTTCCAGTCGTCTTCATGGGAAGGCGAGGTGGACGGCGGAGGATTTGTTCCGGATTGCCGATCATTTCGGCGTGTGCGTCGATGATGTGAGGCCGGCCGCGAATGGTGATGGGACGTGGGTGCCGGCGCCGTTCCGGCTGGGGGTAGGTCGGTCTGGTGCGGCGGGTGTGGGGGTGTCGAGCCACCTGAGAGAATCGAACTCTCGACCTATTCATTACGAGTGAATCGCTCTGCCGACTGAGCTAAGGTGGCGCGTCGCTCTCGCGACCTCGGATATCCTATCGAGGCAGCCGCTCGCCCGCAAACCTGGAGCAGCGGGGCTGAAGCCGGGCATCGCGGCAGCCGGCGGACTAGGCTGGGCAGGTCAGGCCGTCTTTGGGGGCTCTGCCCGTCAGCAGATACCGGTCGAGCGGTTTTTGAATGCACGCTCCGGCCCGCGAATAGGCGGTGTGCCCTTCGCCCTCCCACGTCACGAGAACCGAGTTCTCCAGGTCTCTGTGAAGGGCCTTGGCCCAGGCGTACGGCGTGGCCGGGTCGTTGCGGGTTCCCACCACGACGATCGACGCCGAGCCCTTCGCCTTGTACGGCCCGACGGCCTTCTTCGGGCGATAGGGCCACAGGGAGCACAGGTCCGTCCCCTCGGTGAGCGACGAACCGAACACGGGGGCATTCGCCTTCGCCTGCTCGGACAGCTTCTTGTACTCGTCCGGCGAGCTGGCGGGATAGTCGGCGCAGTTGATGGCCCGGTTCGCCTCGGAGGAGTTGTCGGAGAAGGAGCCGTCCGGTTCGCGGCTGTTGTACAGGTCCGCAACCCGCTGGAACACTGCGCCGTTGTCCCTCTGTATCACCTGTTCAAAGGCCTGGGTCAGAGTCGGCCACGTGGCGTTGCTGTAGAGCATGCCGATGATCCCGGTGAAGAGCATCGAGTCGTTGAGGGGGCGTGCGGGATCCGTCGTCTTGAACGGGGTTTTCTTGGCGGTCTCCAAAAGCGAGCGGACTTTCTGGCGGGCCTGGTCGACGGTCGAGCCGAGCACGCATCTGCCCGAATCGACGCAGGATTTGGCGTAGCGCTTGAGGACGGTCTCGAAGCCGAGGGTCTGGTCATAGGCGTGCTGCGCTCCGGAGCGTGTGACGTCGACCGCGCCGTCGAGGATCATACGGCCGACATTCTTGGGGAAGAGCTCGGCGTACTGGCCGCCGAGGGAGGTGCCGTAGGAGAAGCCCACGTAGTTGAATTTGGGATCGCCGACGAGCTGGCGCATGACGTCCATGTCGCGCGCCGCCGACTCCGTGCCGACGAAGGGCAGGAGTTCGCCGGATTTCTCCTCGCAGGCCTTGGCGAACGCCTTGAGCGCGACCTGTTCCTTCTTGGCCTGCTCGGGGTCGGACAGGTCGAAGGAGGAGTCGAGGAACTTGCCGAGGTCGTCGTCGTCATAGCACTGTACCGCGGTGGACTCGCCGACCCCTCGGGGGTCGAACCCCACGATGTCGTACTTCTCCCGGATGCCATCGCTGAAATAGGTGTTGGCCCGGCCGGCCATGTCTATTCCGGAGGCGCCGGGCCCTCCGGGGTTGACGAAGAGCGTCCCCATCGGCTTCTTGCCCGTGGCGGGCATCTTCGCCATCGCGATGGTGATCGTCTTGCCCTTCGGCTTCGTGTAGTCGAGGGGGACCTTGACCTGTGCGCATCGCAAGTCGCCGTTCTTGCCCTTCTTGCACGATTTCCAGGTCACCTTCTGCTTGTAGAAGGCATCGAGGCCCTTCGGGATCGCCGGCCCTCCGGAGGCCCAGTCCTCATTCGACGAGGACGACGACAGCGAGCAGCCCGACACGACGAGAGCCGTCACAGCCACAAGGGCTGTGCATGGTTTGAAGAATCTCACCCTCTAAAACTAGCCGAAGCGTCTGCTCCGCGCACGACGAGGCGGCGTCCGGCGTCGCTACGTCGACATCGACCGGAGGCGGTCCGCTCCGGGCACAACGCGGCGGCGTGTTCTCGAACCGATGGCTGCCATAGCGTGCCGGACCGGCCTGCTCCGCGGGGCGGCCGGCGCGGGCCCCGGGGCGAGGGATTCCTCACGTCGCCGCGGTCGAGGGGAGGGGCGAACGCCCCTATGGCGATGGCCCGACTGGCCTGACTCGCGCGCTCCCCGCAACGAACGCCCCCTATCCCTGGGGGCGAAGGGCGACCATCATCGCCTCGAGCACGAGCAGGGGGGCGACGTTTCCGCCCAGGCGCGTGCGCGCCTGGGCTATGGCGTCCATCCGCCGCACGGACTGCCCCGGGTCCGATTCGGCGGCGACGGCGCGGATCCCCTCGTCGAAATCCTGGTTGACGAGGTCGACGCCCGCGCCGAGCTGGACCGTGAGGACGTCGCGGTAGAGGGAGAGGAGATCGATCATCGCCCGGTCGAGTTCGTCTCGCTGGGCGCGAGTGGTGCGCCTTTTCTGGTTCTCCGCCAGCTCTCGCAGCTGAGCGCGGGCGGCGGGCGGGATCCTCGCGCCCTCGCCGATGCCGAGGGTCCGTTTGAGCTCGGCCTCCTCGCGTTCGAAGCGATCCCCCGTCGCCTTCTTCGCCGCTGCGACGGCTTGGGCGTGCACGCGGTGAGCGGCGAGGACGGCGTCCGCGGTCCCCCGGATCGCGAGCGCCTCGCCGATGAGCAGATCCCGTTCCCGGCGCACGGCCGAGTCGGTGGCCAACGCGCGGGCCCGGCCGACGTGGGACTGAGCGGCTCGGGCGGCGCGCAGGGCCTCCTCGGGTGCGACGCCGTCGCGGCGGACCAGCAGCGCGGCGACGTCGGAGGCGGGCGGCACGGCTAGCGCGACCCCCCTGCACCGGGAGCGGATCGTCGTCATGACGTCTTCGGGAGAGGGCGTGCACAGCATCCACACGGTGAACGGCGGCGGCTCTTCGATGGCTTTCAGGAGGACGTTGGTCGTGCGTTCGGCCATGCGATCGGCGTCCTCGACGATGACGACCCGCCAAGCGCCCGATCCGGGCGAGACGAACGACCGGCCGACGAGGTCGCGGGTCTGGTCGACCGTGATGACGACGCCCTCGGTGGCCACGTGTTCGACGTCGGGGTGCTTGCCTTCCATCACGGTGCGGCAGGCTCGGCACCGCCCGCACCCGGGTGCGGGACCGGTGCACTGGAGCGCGGCGGCGAAGGCCCGAGCTGCCAGCGAACGCCCCGAGCCCGGGGGGCCGGTGATGAGCCAGGCCTGGCTCATGGCCGAGTCGCGGTCCGCTTCGCCGTCCGTCGTTCGTTCGGCGAGGTCGCGCGCCGCGATGGCCGCGCGTTCGAGCTGTGCGCGGACGGCCGCCTGGCCGACGAGATCGTCGAAGACGCTCATCACGGCGCCCTCCGCCCTCCGGCCGCTTCGCCGCCGAGCAGCCGGGCGGCCACGCGCTCGCGGACGATCCCGGCGATCTCGTCGATGCCCTTCCGAGCGTCGACGACGAGCCACCGTTCGGGTTCGGCCTCGGCGAAGGCTCGGTATTCGCGGCGGACGGCCTCGTGGAACTCCGGCCCGGCGGCCTCGATCCGGTCGGCGGTGCCCCCCAGGCGCCCGGCGATGTCCCCGGTGGGCAGGTCGAGGAAGACGGTCAGGTCCGGGATCAGGGATTCGGTCGCCCACATCGACAGTTCGCGCACTTCGTCCTTCCCGAGCGAGCGAGCGGCCCCCTGGTAGGCGACCGAGGAGTCGACGTACCTGTCCGCGACTACGACGTCGCCGCGGTCGAGGGCCGGGCGGATGACCGTGGCCACGTCGTGGGCGCGGTCGGCGGCGTACAGGAGCGCTTCGGCTCTGGGTGACACTTCGCCTCCGTGCAGCAGCAGGCAGCGGATGTGGCGTCCGAGCTCGGTGCCGCCAGGCTCGCGCGTCTCCACGACGCCGTGGCCTCGCTCGCGCAGCCACTCGGCGAGGAGCCGCACCTGGGTCGTCTTGCCGGCGCCGTCGCCGCCCTCGAAGGTCACGAAGAGGCCCATGTCAGGCATCCGCATCCGAGCCGGGCCCGGCCTCAGGCGCCGCCGGAGAAGAGGAGCCCGAAGAAGACGGGCTCGAAGGGGTCGAGGCCTTCTTCGCCTGGGACGACGCCGCCGATGGCTTCTTTTTGGCGGACTTCTTCTTGGCGGGCTGCTTCTCGGCCGCTTCCCCCGCAGTCGCAGAGGCGGCTTTAGAGGAGGCGGCCTTGGATGCCTCGGAACCTGTCTTCGCCGAGGAGGCGGAACCGCCGGATTTCCCCTCCCCCGCCTTCTTCGCGGACGCCTTCTTCGCGGAGGCTTTCTTCGTGGAGGCTTTCTTGGCTGCGGTCTTCCTCTTCTTCGCCGGCCCCTTGGCGCGACGATCGGCCAGGAGCTCGAAGGCGCGCTCGGGGGTGATCGTGAGCGGGTCGTCGTCCCGGCGCAACGAGGCGTTGGTCGTCCCGTCGGTCACATACGGGCCGAAGCGGCCGTCTTTGAGCAGGACGGTGACCCCTGTGACCGGATCGGCGCCCAGCTCGCGCAGGGGCTCCTTCTGGGCGGCGCCGCGCCGCCGCTTCGGCTGGGCGAACAGCTCTTGCGCCTCCTGGAGGGTGACGGTGAAGATCTGCGCCTCGCTCTCCAGCGACCGCGAATCCTTGCCGCGCTTGAGGTAGGGACCGTAGCGGCCGTTGTTCGCCAGGACCGGCTCATCGCCGTCGTAGCCGACCGTGCGCGGCAGGGACAGGAGCTTGAGCGCGTCGTCGAGCGTCACGGTCTCAAGGCTCATGGACGACAGCAGTGAGGCGGTCCGCGGTTTGGGCGGCCTCTTCGACGGGCGGCCCGTCGGGGTCAACGCCACCTCGCCCTCCCGGACGACGTCGGTGACGTAGGGCCCGAAACGGCCGGCCTTCGCCAGAACCCTGCGCCCGGTCTCGGGGTCGACGCCGAGCTCGCGGCCGTCGAAGCTGCTGGCTGCCAGAAGCTCCCTCGCCCTGTCGGGCGTCAGCTCGTCGGGGGCCAGGGAGTCGGGAACCGAGGCGTTGCGCGGTTCGCCGTCGCCGGACGCCTGGAGGTACGGTCCGTAGCGGCCGACCCGCAGGACGATCCCCTCCCCCAGGTCGATCGAGTTGACGGCTTTGGCGTCGATGTCCTCCAGGCTGCCGACCTGGCCCTCCAGCCCCATCCGCTGCCCGTCTCCCCGCCAGAATCGGGACAGGTAGTCGACCCTGTCCTCCCGGCCGGAGGCGATGCGGTCCAGTTCGGTCTCCATGGCGGCGGTGAAGTCGAAGTCGACGAGCTCGGGCAGATTCTCCTCCAGCAGGCGCACCACGGAGAACGCCGTCCACGTCGGCACGAGCGCCTGGCCGCGATGGTCGACGTAGCCGCGGTCGCCGATCGTGGCGATCGTCGTGGCGTAGGTCGAGGGGCGGCCGATGCCCAGGTCCTCCATCTTCTTCACGAGCGAGGCCTCCGTGTACCGCGGCGGGGGCTGGGTCTCGTGGCCGTCGGCGTCCGCCTGGGAGACTCCGAGGCCTTCGTCGCGCTCGAGGTCGGGGAGGCGGGCGTCCTGGGAGCCGTCCTCGTAGCGCTTGGCGTCGCGGGATTCCTGGTAGGCGGCCATGAAGCCGGGGAAGGTGATGATCGTCCCGGAGGCGGCGAACTGGACGGCCGCCGCCCCGGCCGCCCCGCCGACGGGGACGTCCACCCGCACGGAGGCCGTCCGGCCGCGGGCGTCGGCCATCTGCGAGGCGACGGTCCGCTTCCAGATGAGCTCGTACAGGGCGAATTGGCGGTCGTTGAGCGAGGACTTGACAGTGGCGGGCGTGCGGAAGTGATCGCCCGCGGGCCGGATCGCCTCGTGGGCCTCCTGCGCGCCCTTCGAGGTGGTCGAGTACAGCCGGGGCTTGGCCGGAAGGTAGTCTTCGCCGAATATCTCGCCGATCTGGGTGCGCGCCGCCTCGACCGCCTGGTCGGACAGGTTCGTCGAGTCCGTCCGCATGTACGTGATGTAGCCGTTCTCGTAGAGCGCCTGGGCCGTGCGCATCGCGTCGCGGGCGCCCATCCGCAGCTTGCGCGACGCCTCCTGCTGGAGGGTGGACGTCGTGAACGGCGGGGCCGGCCGGCGCGTGTACGGTTTGGACTCGACGGAGGCGACCGTGGCCGCGGCGTCCGCGACCGCGCCGGCGATCGCCTCGGCCTCGGCCTGGCCGAGGGCCCGCGCGTCCTTCTTGACCAGGGCGCCGCGGTCGTCGAAGTCCTTCCCCGTGGCGATGCGGGTCCCGTCCACGGACACGAGCTTGGCGTCGAAGCCCTCCGCGCCTTTGACGAACGTGGCCGTCACATCCCAGTAGGAGGCCGCCTGGAAGGCCATGCGCTCGCGCTCGCGCTGGACGACGAGGCGGGTGGCCACGGACTGGACTCGGCCCGCCGACAGGCCCGGTGCCACCTTGCGCCACAGGAGCGGGGAGACTTCATAGCCGACGAGACGGTCGAGGATGCGCCGCGACTCTTGCGCGTCGACCAGCTTCATGTCGATCTGGCGCGGATTGTCCAGGGCGCGGGCTATGGCTTCGGGAGTGATCTCATGGAAGGCCATTCGCTTGACCGGGACCTTGGGCTTGAGCACCTCGTACAGGTGCCAGGCGATCGCCTCCCCCTCGCGGTCCTCGTCGGTGGCCAGGAGGAGCTCGTCGGAGGACTTCAGGAGTCTGCGCAGCTCGGCGACGATCTTCTTCTTGTCCGAATCGACGACGTAGTAGGGCTCGAAGCCGTTGTCCACGTCCACCGAGAACTTGCCGAACGGGCCCTTCTTCATGTCGGCGGGCAGCTCGGAGGGCTGCGGCAGATCCCGGATATGACCGATCGAGGCCTCGACGGCATAGCCCGCCCCGAGATAGCCGCCGATCGTGCGCGCCTTGGCAGGGGATTCGACAATCACGAGTTTGGTCACGCTGGGTCCTTAACTACTGTGAGGGTTCGGGGTCACCATACGCCGTGGAAAGGTTCCGTGCCATTTTCGTGCTCACAGTGTCCACGGCGATGCCCGGCCCGCGAACCCGCCTCCGGCTCCTGCCGGGCTGCGCCACCGGCGACACGGCGGCGGGCTGGTGCGCCCGCCCGTTTGTGAGGTTGGGCCGAGCGTGCATTAAGGTTGGGTGCGGCATAGCGACATCGTCATATCCGCAGGGGAGCAATGACCGATTTATCAGGGCAAACGGACGCGACACGCGAAGGCGTAGTCCTCGTGGCACTCGGCAGTCCGGTTGCCCCGACCGAGGAGGCCATCGGCGACTTCCTCTCGGAGTTCCTCTCCGACCCACGCGTCGTGGACCTTCCGCGGGCGTTGTGGCTGCCCATCCTGAACGGCCCGGTCCTCAGGAGACGCCCCGCCAGGGTCCTCGGGCAGTACGAGGGAATCTGGACGGAGGAGGGCTCTCCGCTGCGCGTCCACACGCGGGCCCAGGGCGAGGCTCTGGCCCGCCTGCTGCCCGGACGCGACGTGCGCGTCGCCTACCAGTACGGGTCGCCGAACGTGGCCGACGTCTTCCTGGACCTCGCGCGCAGCTGCGACGTCGTCACCGTCCTGCCCGCCTACCCGCATTTCGCTCCGGCGACGGTGGGGTCCATCGCCGACCGCGTCCGCGAGTGCGCCGGCCTGGCCGCCGCCGAGGGGCACAGGCCGCGCATCAGGGCCGCCCGCTCCTGGCCGAGTCTGGCCGGCTACGTCGACTGGCACGCCGGGCGGATCCTCGAGGAGGTCTCCCGGGAGGGCGTCGACCTCGTCGTCTTCTCATGGCACGGCGTCCCCCTGCGCAAGGCCCACGGGGCCGCTCGGTACCGAGCGGAGTGCCACGCCACGGCCTCGGCAGTCATGGAACGGGTCGAGGCGCAGGGGTGCACGGTGGCCTGGGAGGAGACCTTCCAGTCGAAGTTCGGCCCCGGACGCTGGCTGGCCCCCGCGACGATCGACACGATGGCTGCGCTCCCAGGGCGGGGCGTGCGCAGCGTCCTCGTGACCAATCCGGGATTCCTGGCCGACTGCCTGGAGACGGTCTACGAGATGGACGTCTTGAACGCCGGCGTCTTCCGACAGGCCGGCGGAGTGTCCTTCCGCCGCATCGCGCCGCCCGACGCCGAGTCCGCAGCCCGCTTCCTCGCCCAGGTGCGCGGCGCTCTCACGCCCGCCTCAGGACGCCCAGCCCGATGAGCTCCCGGAGGGCCGGGAAGACCTCGTCGCGCACCGACGAGGGATCCTGCTCGAGGAGGTCGGCGACCGTGTCGATGAGGATGCCGACGCTCAGCTCCCCGTCGCACGCCCCCACGACGGCGGCGACCGCGCTGGTGACCTGGAGCTCGGAGGCGAAACCGCCCGTCTGGGCGAGCTTGAGCATGAACGGGCTGTCCTTGCCCGGCGTGTGGAGGCGGTGCTCGATCCCCCTGGCCACGAGGTGCTTGCGCGCGAGCTCGGCGTCAGAGCACATCATCAGCTCGCGATTGGCCCACACCAGTTCGGCGAACGCGTTGAGGTTGGCGGGGGCCGGTCCGGTGACTTCCTCGAAGCGCCGCCACGGACCCCGCGGCAGGCCGTCGTCGTTGCCGACGCACATGTAGCCGAGCCCGACGCCGGTCACCCCGCGCCTGGCGAAGTCGGCCAGCCAGGCCTCGTAGACGGGCTCGTAGACGACGTCGCGGGCCAGGATGCCGCCGTCGCGCAGCCACATCTCGATGTACTCGGGCGGGTCGAGCCGTTCGCGCTGGATCACCCACGCGTCGAGCTTCCCCTGATCCAGCCAGGCTGCCGGGCTCTCGGACCATTCCCCGCGGATCTCCCAGTTGCCCAGGATCCAGGCGCGCCCGCCGAGGGCGAGGACCCGGTCGAGGCCGCCGACGAGCTCGGCGAGCATCGCGTCCCCCACGCGGCCGTTGTCGCGGTAGTCGTAGCGTTCCAGGCGCACGTTCTGCGGAGTGATGACGAACGGAGGATTGGACACGACGACGTCGTAGCGCCCGTCGGCCGGCTCGAGCAGGGAGCCTTCGCGCAGGTCGAGGGAGACGCCGGCCAGGGCCGCATTGAACTCGGCGTAGGAGAGGGCCTTCTTCGACACGTCCGTGGCGGTGACGCGCGCGCCCGACAGGGCCGCGAAGATGGCGTGGACGCCGCAGCCGGTGCCCACGTCCAGCACCCGCGACCCCGGCCAGTAGGTGGCCAGGGAGGCGAGGGTCCGCGTCGCCCCGCCCACGTGCATGACGTGATCGGGCCTGGGCGTCACGCCCGCGAGCTCGCCCCAGTCGGAGGCGATGAGCACGTCCTGTCGGCCGGCGTCCTTGCCGACGAGCGCGGGGATCGGCAGGTGCGACGGGATCGCCGTGGGCACGACCTGGAAACGCGCCCGGCCGCCTTTGAGCAGTTCGTCACGCAGGGCGGCGCTGGCGGACACGGACGGCAGAGCCTCGTCGATGAGCTCGGCCTCGACCTCGTCTCCCAGGAGGAACAGCCGGACGTGGACGGCCAGGCGGGCCTTCCTCCCTCCCGAGCGCGAGACCTCGCGAGCCTTGACGAGGCCCGGCACCCGCCGCTCCCGGCGCACGGCCCCCATCGCGGCGGGACCCAACAGCTCCTCCACCGCCGCGAGGGTGTACTCCGCGAGGTCCGCGCGGAGAGCGGGCGCGAGCTCTGCCGTCAGGAGAAAGGCCATGCATCAAGATTACGTGAAAGCCGCGACGCCGCGCCCGGCGGATTCGGCCGAACCGGCATACACTTGCAGACGTGCCCCATGCCCCTCGCGATACCCGCTCCCGCATCCTGGCGGTCCTGCTCTCAGCCCTGTTCATGTCCCTCCTGTCGGTCAGCATCGTCAACGTGGCCCTCCCGTCGATCCAGACGAGCCTGAACGCCTCGAACTCGGCGATCCAATGGGCGCTCTCGGGGTACTCGCTCGCCCTGGGCGTCATCATGGTGGCGGCCGGCCGGGCCGGCGACATCCTCGGCCGCGGCCGGATCTTCCTGGCCGGGGTGGTCGTCTTCGGCCTCGCCTCGGCCGTCTCCGCGCTCGCGCCGGACGCGACGGTCCTCGACGTCGGCCGTTTCTTCATGGGCTTCGGAGCAGGCCTGTTCACACCGCAGGTCGGCGGCCTCATCCAAGAGCACTTCCGGGGATTCGAACGGGCGCGCGCCTTCGGCGCCTTCGGAGCCGTCGTCGGGGTCGCCGTGGGGATCGGCCCCACGTTCGGAGGGTTCCTCATCGGCGCCCTCCCCGGCGAGCTCGGGTGGCGGATGACCGTGGGAGTCAACGTGCCCGTGGCGGTCGCGGTCGTCGTCCTCGGCTGTATGTGGATCCCCCGCGACGACGGCGATCGCAACCGAGAGCATCTCCTGCGCAGGCTCGACCCGGTGGGGGCCGCGCTCCTGGGCGTCGCGATCGTCGGCGTCATGCTGCCGTTCATGCTCGCCTCGCAGAAGCCGTGGGCCTGGTGGTTCCTGCCGGGAGGCCTGGCGACGCTGGCCGTGTGGTGGGGCTGGGAGCTCGCACTGTCGCATCGCGGGCGGGGCGAGGCTATGGTCGATCCGAGCCTGTTCCGCATCCCGAGCTTCACCCTGGGGTCGGCGATGATCACCGTGTTCTTCGCGGGGATGACATCGGTCATGGTGATCGAGGCGCTCTTCATCCAGCGAGGCCTCGGCCGGTCCGCGCTCGTCTCCGGGCTCGTGGTCCTGCCGGCCGCCCTGGCGCAGGTCTACTCCGCGCCGCTCGCGGGCAGGCTCGTGCGGACGTGGGGCCGGAAGGTCGTCGTGTGGGGCCTGTGGATCAACGTCCTCGGCCTGGCGTTGATCGGGGCGGTGGCGCTGCTCCTGACGGACGGGGGAAGCGTGTGGTGGCTGGTCCCGGCCTCGTTGCCCCTGGGCTTCGGGAACGGATGGGTGGCCTCGCCGAATCAGGCGCTGACGCTGCGCGAGGTGCCGGTGTCCACGGGAGGGACCGCCTCGGGCATCATGCAGACGGGGCAGCGCATCGCGACCGCGGTGGGGAGCGCGGCGGTGACCGGCATCTTCTTCCACAACGTCTCCGACGGGTATCCTCGCGCCTTGGTCTTGAGCTTCACGGTCATCTGCGGATTCATGGTCGCGGCGCTCGCGCTCTCCTATGTGGACGAGCGGCTCGCTCGAGGCACCTCCCTCTTCGACGACGTCGGCGACGGCGGTTTGGACGGCAAGGACTAGGCAGGGGCCTTGCGCCTGGATCCGTCGATTCCGGACGTCCCCATTTTCCGCAGGGTTGCGGGCCCGGCTGGGAAGAGGGTTTCGCCCGGGACCTCAGCGCAGTCCGTACAGCCAGGCCGCGACGATCAGGCGCTGGGCGCAGTCGGGATCGCCTCCGTACGCGTCCTCGAGCGCCGCAGCGTAGGCCTCCTGTTGGAAGGTGCCGTACGCGCCGGGGCCGGCCGCTGTCAGGGCGGCGGGAACGTGGGCCCTGAGCCTCGCCGCGGCGGCATCCACGTCGAACCCTCGGTGCGTGGCGATCTCAGCGCGTTGAAGATGCCGGGTCAGGCATTCCAGCGAGTGGGATCGGCAGGCTACGGCGTCCTCCGCCGCCGCGACGAGTTTGCCGACGGGCTGAGCGAGCATGACCCGCTCGGGGAAGGAGACAGCGTCCGGGTACGGCAGGCCGGCCAGCAGGGCGTGATAGCGGGCTTCGTCATGCATCGAGATCACCCACGATCGAGGCGACGACGCGGTCCACGGCCACACGCTGGCCTTCGATCGCCCGCGCGATGGGGCCGACGACGCGTTTGCACAGCGGTCCGACGGTGTAGACGCGCCGTCCCAGTTCGCAGTTCCGGCGCGGTCCGGTCCCCACCGTCACGCCGAGGCCGACGACGTCGGCCTCGGGGACGAGCCCGAAGCAGGGAACGATCATGTCGTGGTCGATCCCCTCGCGCCGGCCGTCCCTGTCGAGGCAGGCGACGCCGCCGGCGTCGACCAGGCGGGCCCGGTTGAGGATGTCCAGCCGTCCCCGGGCCTCGTAGGCCTCCAGCTTGTGGCGGAATTCGTGGATCACACTCGGCGCGAAGTCGAAGCGCGGATCCTCCGGGTGGTCGGCGTAGGCCAGTCGCCCCGACGGTTCGAAGAGGTCGGCGGTGAAATCGAGGCATTGGAAGTGCAGCTCGTCCGCCGGATACGCCAGGGTCACCCGCTTGCCCCGACGGAGCAGGGCGAGGGCCAGGGTCGCTGCGGACTGGCCGCCGCCGACCACGAGAACCCGCTCGGCTTCGGAGGAGAGCGCTGCATCGTCGTCCCATCGGACGACACGGGGGTCTCCGGTCTGCACGGCCGACGTCCCCTCGCCGGTGGCGAGGACCACCGCCCGGGCCCGGACGTTCCGGCCGGAGGAGAGCGCCGCGGCGAATCCGCCGCCGCTCTCGTCCACGGATTCCACGCGGTCGACGACGTGGCGTCCGTCCAGGCCGTGCGCGGCCACGGTGTGCCGGAGGTGTCCCTCGAAGACGTCCATGGGGACGATGGCGCGCAGGCCCGCCGTCGCCAAGCGGACCTGATCGCGCTCGTAGTCCTCGAGGACGTGCCAGTGGAGTTTGGCGAAGTCGAGCATGTCGAGGTCCGAGCTGGACTGGCACCCGACGTAGTGGGCGTAGGGCGAGCGCAGGGTCGTCTGGCCGATCGCCCCGGTACGTTGGAGGAATCGCCGGCCGAGGTGCCGGGCAGGGTCGACGAGGAGGAAATCGATCCCGAGGTGGAAGAGGTGGGAGCCGAGGCTGACCCCCGCCAGGCCCCCGCCGACGATGAGCACGTCGGTGTCGCGGGGCGTGGCTTTGCCTTCCAGTTCCGGCCACGAGGCCACCGAGAGCCGGCGTCCCCGGGGGCTGTCGAGCAGATAGGAGGGCGGGACGAAGCGGTCGGAGAGCGCCGAGCCGCATCTAAAGTCGCGTTTCGACGGAGATGTAGACATCGTGAGCTGGGTCGAGGGCATAACCGTTCTCTATTTCGTCGAGGAAGTCGGATTCCGTGGGCAGCGAGATCGCCGATCGAGGGCGTCCGTGGCTGATGCGCAGCTGACGGCCCGAGATGCGGACGGCGTACTGCGCGAGGAAGGATTCGCCGGGGAACACTCGGCCTTCACGGAAGCCGAGGCGACAACGGTCAGAGCTCACGGCGCTTGCGGAGAATTGCGCGGAAACGCAAGGACATTCGACGTCGTCTGCGAAACTGCCCTCCTTGTCTATGCTCATCGTCCACATCCCCCACACGATGCCGGAGAGATTGGTCTTCGTCTCAACGATTCTCCACGTGCCTCCGGCCGGGAGGACGAGCGTGGCCGTTACGGCCGCACTCGCGTCCACAGCGCCGGAGACGAACACGGTCCGCGTCTGCGGGAAAGCGGCCGCCGTCATCGGGACGTCCCGCGCGAGGACGCGTTCCGGGACTCCGAACGGGGAGGTGAGAATCGCCGCGTTTTGTTCCGTTTGTTCCGTCATTGCCGTGCCTTTCTCGATGCCTTCGAAGGCGCTTCCACCATATACACGCCGCACGGACCGCTCCGGGAGGACATCCGAACAGTGAGACGAAGGAGTGAGAACGTCTCAAATAGTGAAGCCCATCTTGTAGATGCCCTGGTGTATCTGAGACGGACTTCTGTGAAATCCGGGACTACCGGCATCCGGCTCAATCCTCGCGTTCGCCTGAACGGGGCGTGGCCAGCACAATTATGCTATACTAGGGGTGTAGGCAGGCCCCGCCTACACCCCTAGTTGGTTATTCTTAATCCAGGATGAAATGCAACAGTATCCTAATCAGGACAATGCGCGCTAGGGCTTTCTCTTCGCCGCTAAAATGACGAGAAAGCTTCGGACGTTTGGGCATCATCGTCTCCTTCCTCCCTTCCGGGATGGTTCCCCGGAAGGGTTGAATTGTTCTTGCAAAGAAACTTTAACGCATGGAGGGTTGACCCGTCAAGACGCGACACGTCCGTCGTCATTTCGTTTATCCTGTACCCATGGGGGTGATCCGTGGGAGGATCCACCCGACGGTCTCCAGCCCGTCCGTACCCCGCAGCCGCGGGGATGATCCAGCATGCAGGGTCGACATAGAAATGCACCCCGCAGCCGCGGGGATTTAAGGAAGGCTGTACCAGGCCTTTAAACGGTGTCTGCCCACTCGACCATTCGAGCGGGCAGACACCGAAGCCAAAGGCGGCGGCTTTGAAACGAGCGCGTAGCAACCCCGTGATGTCGCCGTTTCAACGGCGTGACCCGCCCCCGCGTGACCCGCGCTTCTTGGCGGGCCGGTAGGCGGAGACGGTCGGGTCGTCGGCGATCCAGAACCGCCATGGGAAAGCCCGTCCATCGCCCCCGGGGCCGGCGACGCCGACCCTCGGACCGCAGCGCACACGGTCGGGACCGGGAACGTCGCCGCTCGAGCAGACGGCCAAGTGCAGCCGATCGCCCGGGCCGCCCAGACGGGAGCCGTCGTCTTCGCGGCCCAGGCCGAGGGCGGCTGCCAGGCGCGCAGGGCCGCGGGCCAGATCCCGGTCTTTGCGCGCCGCAGGCCGGCGACCGCGAGCCAAGTCCAGGCCTTCGACGACTTCCCCGGCCCGCAGGAGGACCGCGCGCGAGACGCCCGGACGCCCGCATACGATGTTGACGCAGTAGTGCATCCCGTAGGTGAAGTAGACGTAGACCGTCCCCGCTGCCTCGAACATCGACGCGTTGCGGGCCGTACGCCCGCGGAAGGCGTGCGATCCGGGGTCTGCCTCCCCGCAGTAGGCCTCCACTTCGCTCAATCGCACGCCGACGGCCCCCTCGGGGGACGTGACGGTGAGCGTCGCGCCCAGCAAGCCGGGGGCGACCACGCGCGGGTCGTCTTCCAGAAGCCGGAGAAGGTCGGACGGGGACATCGCCGTCATTCTACGACGGACGATCCGCCTCCCGGCGCATCCCCTATCCCCACCGGTGAGCGGGCTCCACCCCGCAGGCGAGCCGTTGCCGACACCTACCCAGAAGCGCCGCCGGAGTCGTGGACCGGCAGTGGCGAATCCGAGCGCCAACCGCCGGTGCACTCGGCCCGCAAGCCGAAGCCGGACCCGCCCCGACGGCGGAGTGGGCCCGGCCGAATCTCGGCCGGGCCCACTCTCATTCGCCTTCCGGGAGGCATCGCCTGCCGTCAGGCTTCGCCGTCACCGCTCTTGCGGCCTCGGCGGACGGCGACGACCACGCCGCCGGCAGCGGCCAAACCGAGCGCGACGACGCCGAGCAGGCGCACGTCCGCACCGGTCCTGGGCAGCTTCGGCTTGGGCTTAGCCGTCTTGGGTGTGACAGGCGTCGACTTGGACGGCGTGGGCTCGCCCGGATGCGAAGGCGTCGGCTTGGGCGTCGGATCCGGAGAGCGATGGGCATGGTAGCCGTCGCTGTCGGTGACTCCCGTGCCGCTCACGAATCCCGTTCCGGTGACCGTCGCCGTGTCGGCGTGCTTCTTGCCCGCTTCCACGCCGGTCAGCTTGGCCGTACAGGTGAAAGAGCCGCCGATTGCGAGCCTGGCCGGGTTCTGGGCAGCGAAGGACGCTTCCCACCGTGTGCCCTTCGTCCCGTCCGGGAAGGTGCACGTCAGGTCGGAGACCTTGCCGGAACCCGTCGCCTTGTCGGTGACCTCGATCGCGCGCAGCGATTCATTGCCGGTGTTGACGATCGTGAACACCAGGTCGGTCTTGCCCTGGGGAAGGAGGACCGATTCGGCGACGGTGTCCGCGTCGTTTCCCTTGGCGTCCACCTTCTCGATGTCCACGTTCGGCTTGCCCGGCACGCGCGCGTTGTACGGGTTCTCGTCGCTCACGGACTTGCCCGAGCCGATTCCCACGCCCGCGATCGTCGCGTCGTCCGTGTGGACGTCGCCGGTAACGCCGCTCAGATGGGCGGTGCACTTGAAGGAGGCGCCTATCGCGAAGGAGCTCGGTTTCTGGGCAGCGAAGGAGGCGTCCCACTTGACCGTCCACTTCTTGGCCTTGACGTCGTAGACGCCGGCGGTCGGAGCCTTCTCCCCCGGGAACGTGCAGGCCATCGACTCCACCGTCCCCGAGGAGGTCGTCGTCGTGTCCGTCACGACCACCTGCTTGAGGGCTTCGCCGCCGTTGTTGACGACGGTGAAGTCGAGGTCGACCGCTCCCTTGCCCGTCTTCCCATCGGGGGCGAGAACGGCGGCGTCGGCGGCCTTGTCCGCGTCACGGCCTTTCACGTCCTTCTTGACGATCTCGACGTTGGGGTTCTTGGGCAAGGCGTTGTACGGGTTCTCTCCCGTCACGCCCTTCGCGGAGATCGAGCCGGTGCCGGTCACCTTGGCGGTGTCCGTGTGGTAGACCTTCGTGACGCCGGTCAGCTTGGCCGTGCAGGCGAAGGAATCCGAAATGCGGAAGAGCGTCGGCTTGTCGCCGAAGGAGGCGGCCCACTTGACCGTCCACTTCTTGGACCCCGCATCGTAGACGCCCTTCGTCGGAGCGTTCTCACCAGGGAACGTGCAGGCCATCGACTCGACCTTTCCGGAGCCGGCGACGGTCTCGTCCGTCACGACGATCTCGCGCAGCGGCTCGCCGCCGTTGTTGACGACCTTGAACTTCAGATCGGTCTGACCGGTCTCCAGGACGGGGGCGTCGGCCAGTGTGTCACCGCCGTTGCCCTTAGCGTCGGACTTGTCGATGCTCGTGTGGGGCGTGGGCGGGACGGCATTGTAAGGGTTCTCGTCCTTGACGGTCTTTCCGCTGCCGTAACCCGCGCCTTCCACGGTCGAGGTGTCGGTGTGCAGCGTCTGGGTGACGCCGGTGAGCTTGGCCGTGCACGGGAAGCTCGCCCCGGCGGCGAAGGCGGCCGGATCGGCGTCCTTCCACGAGGCGTCCCACTTGACCGTCCACTTCTTGGACGCCGCGTCGTAGACGCCGGCGGTCGGAGCCTTCTCCCCCGGGAACGTGCAGGCCATCGACTCCACCGTGCCGGAATCCGTGGAGGTCGTATCCGTCACCACGACTTTCTTGAGGTCCTCGGTGCCCGGATTGGTCACCGTGAACTTGAGGTCGGCCGTGCCGGAGGCGAGCCTGACGGGATCGTGGGGATCGTCGGCGTCGTTGCCCGCCGCGTCCTTCTTGACGATGGACACCTTGGGCGAAGGCGGCTTGGCGTTGTAAGGATTCTCATCCTTGACGCCCTTGCCCGACAACGCACCCGTAGCCGAGGCGATCGCCTTGTCGGTGTGGACGGTTGCGGCGACGCCGGTCAGGCGGGCGGTGCAGCCGAAGCTGCCTCCCACCGCGAAGGTCTTGGGGTTCTGCCCGAAGGAGGCAGCCCACTTGACCGTCCACTTCTTGGCCTTGGCGTCGTAGACGCCGGCGGTCGGAGCGTTCTCACCCGGGAACGTGCACTGCATCGACTCCACCGTGCCGGAATCGGTCGTGGTCTCATCGACCACTTCGACTTCCTTGAGCGGGTCGGCGCCCGAATTCCTCACTGTGAATGCGAGTTCGGCCTGGGCGCGCGGCAGGACTGGAGCGGTGTCGGCCGTGTCGGCGGCATTGCCCGCTTTGTCCTTCTTGTCCACCGAGATACCGGGTTTGGGCGGAAGCCCGTTGTAGGGGTTGTCGTCGTGGACGCCGAGCGTGCTCACCGCGCCCTTGCCGTCCACGGCCGCTGTGTCGGTGTGGACGGTTGCGGCGACGCCGGTCAGGCGGGCGGTGCAGCCGAAGCTGCCTCCCACCGCGAAGGTCTTGGGGTTCTGCCCGAAGGAGGCGGCCCACTTGACCGTCCACTTCTTGGACCCCGCATCGTAGACGCCCTTCGTCGGAGCGTTCTCACCCGGGAACGTGCACTGCATCGACTCCACCGTGCCGGACTCCGTAGATGTCGTGTCGGACACGACGATATCGTGGAGGGCTTCCGGGCCGGGGTTCCTCACGTCGAAGACCAAGTCGGTCTGACCGCCCGGTAGGGCGACCGCGTCCTTCTCGGTGTCCGCGTCGTTGCCCGCCGCGTCCTTCTTGACGATCTTCACCTTGGGTTCGGGTGGGCGGTGTGCGTTGTAGGGATCGGTGTCAGAAGTGTGCAGACCCG